>Ga0209603_1000075_pt1 | contig 119164 bp, 108 predicted proteins | sample COGITO_mtgs_1206_FD_184812 | JGI IMG/M metagenome (GOLD analysis project Ga0209603, IMG submission 184812) | Pelagic marine microbial communities from North Sea - COGITO_mtgs_120607 (SPAdes) (version 2) | ecosystem: Environmental > Aquatic > Marine > Epipelagic ...
ATTACCCACTAAAACCTGTTCTAGAAGAGCATTTCAATTGCCCCTGTTTTATCAATAACGATGGAGATCTTTTTGCCTACGGTGAAGCCTTAGCTGGAACACTTCCAGATATTAATGCTGCATTGAAGGCAGCTGGAAATACTAAAAAATTTTCAAATCTCATTGGTGTCACATTAGGAACTGGAATTGGATGCGGTCTTGTAATTAATGGCACTTTATTAACTGGCGATAACGCTTCGGGTGCCCAAATTCATAATATGTCTAACCTGCACAATCCCCATTGGAATGTTGAAGAAAGCATCAGCACCAGAGCAATTCAGCGTGTGTATGCAAAAAAGGCAAATATTAAATTAGACCTTGAGCTAATGCCTAAACACATATATGAAATTGCCCGAGGCAAGACAGGAATACACAAAGAAGCAGCGCTATATTCTTTTAATCAATTTGGGAAGGCATTGGGTTTTGTTTTGGCGGACATACTCAATTTAATTGATGGATTAATTGTCATAGGTGGTGGTATTTCGAACGCTTGGGAGCTGTTTGCTCCGGCTATGTTTGGGGCAATTCAAAGAAAACATCAATTGTCAAATGGTAATACTGTTGACCGAACTACGATACAAGTTTTTAATATTGAAAACGAACAAGAAAAACAAAGCTTCCTAAAAGGAGCTATGTCAGAAGTTTGGGTTTCGTCAAAGAATACCATCGCTTATGACACCATGCCCAGAACGGCTGTCATTCGTTCTACAAACGGAGCAAGTAAATCTATTTCGATAGGAGCTTATTATTTTGCCATTTCACAACTTAACAACTGAAATCATGATTAAATAAGGATTCATATTTATTTCCATTCCCCCTTGTTCCAATAGAAAAACCGTTTTCTAAAATCCATGCCCCTGTGTTTATATTAGGGGTGCCAGAGAAGTTTTTGGGTTTTTAAATTAATTTACTGTACAAATACCATACAAAACTAAAATAAAAAATCCCTAAAACATTGATTTAAAATGTAATAGGGATTAAATAAGTGGAGTCGGCGGGAATCGAACCCGCGTCCAAACAAGCAATAAAAAGGCTTTCTACATGTTTAGTTTTCTATTAATTTTCGAGTAGCAACTGACAGAAAACAGCCCATTACTACCTTAGCACCTTAATTGAAAAACTTTTACGGTACCCAAAAGTTTCGATGTTGACTTTAATGGTGCCTCTAATCAGATCGCCGTCAACAAGGGCTATCTAGAGACATCTAGCTTTCCGACCTAGTCGGAACTTGGCTATGACTTACTATAATTCAGTCAATTAAGCAGCTAAAGCGTAGTTATTTTCGCCATTTAAAAGGGTGAATCCCAGATTTACGAGTAGTGATTCCTGACTCGACATGCTTACGTTTTCGATTGATCCTGCTGTCAAAACCAGTCGACCCCAATATGTCAAAGAAATGCGCGAAGCGCGTCACAAAAATATGTAAATTTTAGAAACTCTACGTGGTTTACCCAATACCAAATTAAAAGGACTTTTAAGCCTTCCTAGGGATTTTGTACAATCAACAGACGTCTTATTTTTTTCATCGAATATGAATAAATACGCCCTTAAAGCTGGATAAAATTTACAATTCTGTGATGGCTCTATGGGTTTTAGAGCCAATTAACAATGTTGTTATCTATTACTCAATGGCGTGAAGCCCCATTAAACATAAAGTTTTGTTGATTTTTATAAAAAAAAAGAGCGGATGATATTTATTTTTTTTCAAAACCAACATTTCACTTTTGTCAGCTGATTAAAACTATCTTTGCCGCAATTAAAAATCCGATGAAAGAAATAAGAAACATCGCCATTATTGCCCACGTTGATCATGGCAAGACCACTTTAGTAGACAAAATCATGTACCACTGTTCGCTCTTTAGAGACAACCAGAACACGGGAGAATTGATTTTAGATAATAATGATCTGGAACGTGAGCGCGGGATTACCATTCTCTCTAAAAACATTGCGGTTGATTATAAGGGCACTAAAATTAATATTATTGACACTCCTGGTCACGCTGATTTTGGCGGAGAAGTGGAACGTGTCCTCAATATGGCGGATGGGGTTTTGTTGCTCGTCGACGCTTTTGAAGGGCCTATGCCTCAAACGCGTTTTGTGTTGCAAAAAGCTCTTGATCTTAAGTTAAAACCAATTGTTGTGGTCAATAAGGTGGATAAGGAGAATTGTACTCCCGATGAAGTACATGAGTCTGTTTTTGATTTGATGTTTGAGTTGGGTGCTGAAGAATGGCAATTGGATTTTCCTACGGTTTATGGGTCTGCTAAAAATAACTGGATGAGCGAAGACTGGAAACAGCCTTCTGATAGCATAGAGCCCTTGCTGGACATGGTTCTTGAACATGTTTCTGTACCTAAAGTAGAAGAGGGATCGCTTCAAATGCTGATTACCTCCTTAGACTTTTCTTCTTATACTGGACGCATTGCGATTGGTCGACTGCATCGTGGAACACTCAAAGCAAACCAACAGGTGGTTCTTGTTCATAGAGATGGCACTCAGACCAAATCACGCATTAAAGAATTAAACCTTTTTGACGGTTTGGGTCGTAAGAAAGTGGAAGAAGTACAAGCCGGTGATATATGTGCTATTTTGGGCTTGGAGCAATTTGAAATTGGGGACACCATCGCAGACATCGAAAATCCAGAGGCCTTACCGTCCATTGCTATTGACGAGCCAACCATGAGTATGTTGTTTACGATCAACGACTCACCTTTTTTTGGTCAAGACGGAAAGTTTGTGACCTCTCGTCACGTTAAAGATCGTTTGGAGAAGGAACTGGAACGAAACTTAGCCATGCGCTTGGAAGAAACCAATGCGGCGGATAAATTTATGGTTTACGGTCGGGGAGTACTCCATTTATCGGTTTTGATCGAAACCATGCGCCGTGAGGGGTATGAGATTCAAATTGGTCAGCCACAAGTAATTATCAAAAAAATTGATGGCAAGAAACACGAACCCATTGAGGCATTAACCATCGATCTTCCCGAAACAGTTTCGGGTAAGGCTATTGAAATGGTAACGTTGCGCAAGGGTGAGATGCTTAGCATGCAACCCAAAGGGGAACGAATGATTTGCGAATTCATTATCCCTTCTCGGGGAATCATCGGTTTGCGAAATCAATTGTTGACTGCTACTGCTGGAGAGGCTATTATGAATCACCGCTTTAAAGAATTTCAACCCTATAAAGGAGAAATTCCTGGGCGTATGAGCGGTTCACTGATTTCTATGGAAAATGGAAATGCAATTCCTTACTCGTTAGATAAACTTCAGGAGCGTGGAAAGTTTTTTATTGGCCCTAACGAACCAGTCTATACAGGACAAGTAATTGGAGAAAACACACGAAATGATGATATGGTGGTCAATGTGACAAAAACTAAAAAGCTATCGAATGTTCGTGCCGCAGGTTCCGATGATAAAGTGAAATTGGCTCCTCCGATTGTTTTTACATTGGAAGAGGCATTGGAATATATCCAGTCCGATGAATATGTGGAAGTAACTCCCAAGGCTATTCGACTTCGTAAAATATTGCTTAGCGAGACCGATCGTAAGCGTCAAGGATAAGCTTTATTGTTGGATTACCTCAAAGAGTTGTCCTTCTTCACAACGGAAGATGCGTCCTGGGAACTTAACAATCATGTTATAGTCATGTGTGGCCATCAGTAATGTCATTCCCTGACTGTGAAGTTTTTTGAATAACGTCATTATTTCCTTGCTGGTTTCAGGATCAAGATTTCCTGTAGGCTCGTCGGCAATAATCAATTCGGGCTCATTCAAAAGGGCCCGGGCAATCGCTACTCGTTGTTGCTCCCCACCCGAAAGTTCAAAAGGAAATTTTTGTAAGTCGGCATCAACTCCGACAAGGGTTAGCACCTCTTTGATCCGTTCTGTGATTTTTTGAGTGTCTTTCCAACCGGTGGCTTTCAGAACAAAACTTAGATTGTCAAAAATGTTTCGATCGGAAAGCAGCTTAAAATCCTGAAAAACAACGCCCAGTTTACGGCGCAGTTGGGGAATCTGCTTTTCTTTTAAGGCTGCGAGGTCATAGCCGGTAATTTGACCTTGCCCCTTGTCAAGATTTAGGTCCCCGTATAAGGTTTTGATGAGGCTGCTTTTTCCGCTGCCTGTTTTGCCAATCAAGAATACAAATTCTCCCGAATGAACTGTGAGATCAACGTCCGAAAGAACGATTTTGTCTCCCTGTTTGATTTGGGCTTTGGTAAAGGATAATATCGCGTTTGCCATGACGTAAAAATAAGTTGATTATTCTAGTGGTGATAAGATTGTGAATAAAAATAAGTGGTAGGCCAGGAATCCCGTTCTTATTGGCTGGGAAGATGATTACTTTTGATGGGATGAGAATTTGGTTTTTTGCTGCATGTTATTTCACCTGTCTAATAGCTTGGACACAAAACGTATGCTATCCTTTTGATAGTCGGAATCGCGCGCAAATATTTTATCAACAAAAGGACTATTCGAATGCCTGGAGCGCTTGGGAAGTTCAAGATAAATCGGAAGATGTTTTTAAGAGTGAGGAAAAATCCTACAGAATTCTTTCTTCTGCACTTCGACTCAACACACCCGGAACCGAGAAAAAGCTAAAAACCTTTTTGTTAGACTATCCTACTAGTTGGTATGGGGTTGGTATTCCTTTTGATCTGGCAAACTTCTATTTTGAAAATGAAAGGTATGGCTATGCCCTTAAGTGGTTTCGTAAAGTAAATGAACGAGAGGTTCCTAAGCCACAATTACCACAATACTATTTCAACAAAGGATATACCTACTTTTTGAAAAAAAACTATAACGCTGCCCAAACCTTATTGGAAAAGGTGCAAGACCACCCGAAATATGAGTCGGACGCCCACTACTATCTGGGACATATTGCCTACCAACTTGAAGACTACGATGGTGCGAGTCAGTCTTTTGGGAAGGTGTCCAACCCCAATCAACAAAAAGACTTGGGTTATTTTAAGGTGGATATGAATTTTAAGTTGGGACGCTTTGGGGAAGCCATTGCTTTGGGTACGGCTGAATTGGAAAAGTCCAATGCAAACACCTCTGAGCTTTCCAAAATAGTGGGTGAAAGCCATTTTAATCAAGAGGAATACGAAAAAGCCTTACCCTATTTATTGGCCTATGAGGGCAAGAAAAATAGATGGTCCAATGTTGATTATTATCAGTTAGGGTATGCTCATTACCATTTGAAAAACTACGAAGAGGCTGTTGCACAATTCAATAAAATTGTAGGTAAAAAAGATGCCCTTGCTCAAAACGCCTATTATTTCTTGGGTTATTGCTATCTACAAATCAAAAAACCAACCGCAGCACGAAATGCCTTTCGCTCTGCGTCTCAGATGACTTTTGATGCAAAAGTGACAGAAGATGCCTTGTTTCAATACGGAAAACTGAGCTACGAATTGGGGAATCCGTATGAGTCTCCACAAGCAGTAATCTCAAAATTTATTTCTAATTACCCCGACCATCCCGAAAAACTTTTGATGGAAGAATTACTGGTGGAATCATATACCAAGCTCGGAAACTACAAACAAGCGATTCGACTGCTCAAAGAAGAGGGATTGTTTAAAGACAATGCGACCTTACAAAAGGTATTGTTTTTGCAAGGGTTTAAATCCTACCAGCAAGGCAATTATCGGGAGGCCTCTCAGTTCTTTGAAGAGGCTAATGAGAAAAATGAATCGGAAACGATGGCTTTCAGAGCCCTCTACTGGCAAGCGCAATCGAATTATCAATACAATAACTATGCGAGTGCTGTAAATCTTTTTGAGCAGTTTGAAGAAGAAACAGCAGCAAGTGAATTAGAAGAATGGAAAGCGTTAGAATACAATAAAGGCTACGCTTTTTTCAAGTTAAAACAATATTCTGAAGCGATTCAGGCTTTTGATGCCCAAACCCAACAAAAGAATGCGTTACGCAAAGAGGTGCAACGCGACTTGTTTCTTCGATTGGGAGATTCTTATTTTGCCAATAAGCAGTATTGGCCAGCGATGGAGAGCTACAATAAAGCCATTCAATTGGATCCAGCAAAAGGAAGCTATGCCCTATATCAGAAAGCGATTTCGTATGGTTTTGTGGATCGTAATCTCCAGAAAATAGAGAATTTAGAAGCCTTGATTTCCTCTAGTACAAAGCATAATTTGGTGGATGATGCTTTATTTGCCTTGGCCAGCACCCTGGCGAGTGAAAACAAAGTGGTGGCAGCTATAGCCCAATACGACAAACTCCTTCGACTGTTTCCAAAAAGCCCCTACAGCAGCCGAGCATTGCTCAACAAAGGTTTGATTTTATACAATCAAGAACGACTGTTAGAAGCAACGGTGGTATTGCGTCGATTGGTGTTGGAATATTCGAAGTCAGATGTGGCACAGCAAGGACTTAATACACTTCGGGAGATTGCCGTAGAGTCTGGTAAAGTTTCTGACTTTTCCCGATGGCTGCGGGATAATAGAATTCAATCGTTTAGTAGTAATGAATTAGAGAAAACCGCTTTTGAAGCCGCAGAAAAGAAGTTTTTAGACAACAAGAAAAATCAGGCGGAAAAACTCCTAGTAGATTATACCACGGAACATCCATCTGGAGCCAATAGTGTGGCTGCACATTTTTATTTGGGAGAAATATACTTTGAAGAATCCAATTGGCCGAAAGCCGTTGCTGCTTATGAAAAAGTTATAGATTCCGATAATGAATATACCGAAAAAGCTTTGGTGCGTTCGGCAATGGCTCTCGTGAATGACGATAAAAAAGCAAATGCAATCCCGATTTGGCAACGTTTGGAAACGGGTGCAAATTTCAAAGAGAACAAGCGATATGCGGAGTTCAATTTAATGAAAGCCTACTATGAAGCGGGGAATTACACCCAGTCTGTAGCCCAGAGCGAAAAGGTATTATCACTCTCTAATGTATCAGCGAAAGTGAAATGGGATGCCTACGATATGCTAGCGCATTCGTCTCTGATTCTTAAAGACTCGGCAAAGGCCAAACAAGCATTTATCGCTTTGGAAAAAGCACCTACGGATGCGCTGGCTGCTGAGGCGCTGTATTTTAAAGCGTATTTGTTGCATCAAGAAGGAGCTTTTGAAAAATCCAATGCCACCATTGCAGTTATTGCGCAAAAGTATAGTAGCGCTGGGGAATGGAGTGCTAAGAGTTTATTGCTGATGGCTCAAAACTTTGAGCAATTGGAAGATGCCTTTCAGGCCTTGTTTATTTTGGATTCGATTATCGAGAATTTCAAGCAGTATACAACAATCGTTACCCAAGCCCAAGATTTGAAAAAAGCAATTGAAAAAAAGGAAGCTGAAAAAAATGAAAGTATAGAAAATGGTAACAACTAGAAAACAGATTTTTCAATTTCTTTTATCTCTAGTTCTTACGCTGGGAGTGGCTAGAGCACAAGAAAAGGAAGATTTGGGCATCCAAAAAGTCACAGTTACCAAATCGTATACCCCCAGCTTATCCGATGCATTTAAATTAAACACGGAAGTGCTAGATTTAAAAGCATTACAACCAGAAACACGTAAATTAGAATACCAACCCCAAGAAATTAAAGTTGTTTCCACCTTTGTGCCCAACAAAGCCAGTCCGCTAAAACTTCAACGAAAAAACAGAGAGGCACCCACCAACAGCCAAGTCAGTTTGGGCTTTGGAAATCTTGGACAATACCTTATTGACGCGTCTGTTCGTGCGCCCTTAGATAGTCAACAGGCTTTGGGCTTTGATGTTTTTGCAGAAGGGGAGGGGGGCGTTCCTGAGACGGCTGTTCCCAGCAAGCGAGGCCAAACAGAGATTGCCGCAACACATCAGTATAATACCTCACAGTTTTCGGCCATACATCAGCTTGGTTTTGAGTCAACGAATAGTAATTACTATGGAGTTTATCCTGATGATTCTACAATAAACAATAGTGTTGCAAGTGGTTTGTTGGATTTTGAGCAGCAGTTTTATTCCGTTTATGCCAAGTCGAATTGGCAGTGGTATGACAATTGGCTAGAGAAGATTCAAGCCAAATTTCGCTATTCTGGGGATCGATTTGGGACTACAGAACAGTTTGCCCATATGGCGCCCAATTTTAGAATTTCGATTTTCAATGCTTTTTTGGATATCACTCCGAGCATAAGTTTTTTACAGACAACCTTTCAAGAAGACTATTTCATTAATGCTATTAGTAAATACAACCAATCCAAGGCAGGAGTTCAAGTCCAATTGGCAGATGTGCGCAATAAGTTTAAATATAAAATTGGAGCTAAGGCACAGTATTTTCTCGGAGATGTTGCTTTAGAGACCCCTTCTTATTTCTTCTATCCTGAGGTGTTTATGGCTTATAGCGATCCCAAGAAGAAGATGCAGCCGTATCTAAAAGTCAGTGGAAACCTTCGTCTCAATTCATATTATACCGCTTTTCAGCAGAATCCTTTCGTGGCTCCAGCCTTAGAATTGCAACCCACAGATGAAAAGTACAAAGGAGAACTAGGTTTCACTACATTATTCAAATCGGGAGTAGAATTTCAGTTGGCAGGGCAGTACAGTCAAGCGGATAATTTTAATCTTTTCCAGCGTTTTGCCATGGATCCGTTAGCAAATGAGCACGGATACCGTTTGGCGAATTCCTACGGTTGGATTTACGACACAGTAACACGTTTTGGTGCTATTGCGGGTTTAAAATACAAAACCAAGAACCAAAGTGAGATACAGATTAACATTCAGCAAAACACATACAATCTTGATACACAAATGGCGGCATGGAACCTGCCAGATATTGAGGCGCAATTGGTTGGCAATTTGAACATTGGATCAAAAATGCGCTGGTTTACCTCCTTTCATTTTCTTGGAAGCCGCCCGGGGGCCTATCGTCCAGTGTTGTTGTTGCAAGACCCAGCTGTCAATCAAGCCGAACTTAAAAATATATCGTCAGTATCCTTTATAAAATCAGAAGTTTCCTATCAGATATATGAACAGTGGAACGTGTTTGTTCGCTATCGTTCTGTGTTTGGCGATACACCCTATCAGTGGGATTTTACTCCCTTAAACCAAAACATGTTGCTATTAGGAGCTCGCTATAAGATTAACGTCAACCTTTAAACCTTGATAAATAGCGTGTTTTCATTTTATTTTCGTTCAAAAATCAGTTAAATTCGCACCGTTAAATAAGGAACCTATATGTTGCCAAGAAATTTACTATTACTCGCCGGAATTTTAACACTAATGTCCTGTCAGCCCAATGCAGACCTTGTGGTTCATAATGCATTGGTTTATACAGTTAACAAGGACTTAGATAAAGTACAAGCTTTTGCTGTTAAGGACGGTAAGTTTATTGATGTTGGGAATAATGATATATTGGATAAATACAAGGCCAAGAATGTGGTTGATGCACAAGGGCTTCCGATTTTTCCAGGGCTGATCGATGCCCACAGCCATTTTTTGCAACTGGGACTTAGCTTGCAACAAGCGCAACTGGAGGGAACTGAAAGTTTTGAGGCGGTTTTAGAAAGAGTTAAAGATTACGCCACAGGTAAAGACTTAGCGGTAATTTATGGCCGCGGATGGGATCAAAACGACTGGAAAGTAAAGGAGTTCCCTACCAAAGAAGAACTAGACGCACTTTTTCCAGAGACACCTGTTGTATTAGAACGCATTGACGGTCATGCCATGCTCGTAAATCAAAAAGCACTGGATTTGGCAGGAATTGATGGTTCTACAGCAGTTGAAGGAGGTACGGTAGTACTCAAAAAAGGAAAACCTACAGGGGTTTTGATTGATCGCCCCATGGATTTGGTAACACAGGCATTACCTCCGTTTACCAAACAACAAAAAGCAGAAGCCTTAATAGCGGCTCAAGAGTTGTGTTTTAAACACGGTTTAACAACGGTTACAGATGCAGGAATTGATCGTTCGGATATTGAATTAATCGATAGCCTTCAAAAAACCAACGCGCTACAGATGCGTGTCTATGCCATGATAAAGAACACCAAGGAAAACTTGGAATACTATCTATCTAATGGCATCTATACCAATGATTTTTTGAATGTTCGTTCTGTGAAAGTATATGCGGACGGTGCTTTAGGCTCTAGAGGAGCCGCTTTGTTAAAGCCCTACGCAGATGCTCCTGGGCATCGTGGTAAGATGATTACTGATTTGGATTCGCTTAAGCGTTTGGCGGCACGTATTGCGAAGACAAAATTTCAAATGAATACCCATGCCATTGGGGATGCAGCCAATGAAGCTGTTTTGAATGCCTACACCAATGAGGTGCGCTTTTTACGTGATCCCCGCTGGCGAATAGAACATGCTCAGGTTGTGGCTCCAAAGGATTTTGAGAACTTTAGTAAAAAAATAATTCCTTCTGTCCAGCCACTTCATGCTACAAGCGATATGTATTGGGCCAAAGATCGACTGGGCTCAAAGCGAGAATCTTCTGCTTACGCTTTTGCCGAATTATTAGATAATGCGGGTATTTTAACTTTGGGAACTGATTTCCCTGTGGAGGCAGTAAACCCATTCCATACGTTCTATGCTGCCGTTGCGCGCAAAGACCTAGAAGGCTCTCCTGAGGACGGCTATCAGGCTGAAAATAAAATTTCACGCTACAACACGCTGATGGGAATGACCCGGTGGGCTGCGTTTGCAAATTTTGAAGAAGACATTAAGGGAACGATTGAAGTAGGAAAGTTTGCTGACTTTGTCATCCTAGATCGTGATATTATGGAGGTAGCAGAACGAAGAATCCCTAAGACACGTGTTATCGCTACGCTAATTAACGGTAAGATTGTCTATTCCAATCGTTTTTAACTCGCGAGGGTTTACAATATGAATAAAATGCGGCTAAATGCCGCATTTTTGTTTGTTATTATCTAAAATTAATTGACTCGTATTTATTAATAAAACCATAATCATGATTATAGGTTTATTAATGAACAATATGGTTACTTTTGAAAAAAATAAATAATTATGTGCGGAATCGTATGTGCTTTTGAATTAAAACAGGATGTCGAACAGCTTCGTCCTCAATTGTTAACCATGTCCAAAAGAATTCGTCATCGCGGGCCAGATTGGAGCGGTATTTACAATCACTCCAATGCGATTCTAGCACACGAACGATTGGCAATTGTGGATCCTACTTCGGGAAAACAGCCTTTATTTACTGCTGACAAGTCTTTGGTGTTGGCAGCCAACGGCGAAATTTATAACCACCGCGATTTGCGAAAGCAATTTGAAGGATCATATGATTTCCAAACAGACTCAGATTGCGAAGTTTTATTGGCCCTTTATCAAGAAAAAGGCCCAGCCTTTATGGATGAGCTCAATGGTATCTTTGCTTTTGCCATCTACGATACGCAGAAGGATAGCTATTTTATTGCTCGTGATCATATGGGTATCATTCCATTGTATATGGGGTGGGATGTACACGGCACTTTTTATGTAGCTTCAGAACTAAAAGCACTTGAAGGGGTGTGCACAAAAATTGAGCTTTTTCCTCCAGGACATTATTTGGAAAGTGGCTCCGACCAGCCGGTTCAATGGTATCAAAGGGATTGGAGTGATTTTGAAAAAGTTAAAGACAATGAGACCAGTATTGAGGAATTGCACGATGCACTTTCGGATGCTGTCCAACGTCAGCTTATGAGTGATGTTCCCTATGGTGTCCTTCTTTCTGGAGGTTTGGATTCCTCGATTACTTCAGCTTTAGCCAAAAAATTTGCTTCAAAGCGCATCGAGTCGGACAATACTCAGCAAGCTTGGTGGCCACAGCTACATTCCTTCTCTGTGGGACTAGAAGGCTCTCCCGACCTAGCAGCCGCTCGTAAAGTAGCCGATCATATCGGAACCGTGCATCACGAAATTAAATTTACCATACAAGAAGGCTTGGACGCCATCAAGGATGTGATATATCATTTGGAAACGTATGATATTACTACGATTCGTGCTTCGACACCAATGTTTTTGATGGCACGAGCAATCAAATCTTTAGGCATCAAGATGGTACTGAGTGGAGAAGGAGCGGATGAGTTGTTTGGCGGCTATTTATACTTTCATAAAGCACCTACGGCTCAAGATTTCCACGAGGAAACGGTTCGCAAGTTGGACAAGCTCCATCAGTACGACTGTTTGCGCGCCAACAAGTCGCTTGCCGCTTGGGGTATTGAAGGACGTGTTCCTTTTTTAGACAAGGAATTTATGGATGTAGCCATGCGGCTAAATCCTAAAGACAAGATGATCAATGGGGAACGAATGGAAAAATGGGTGGTTCGCAAAGCCTTCGAATCCTATTTACCTGAAAGCATCACGTGGAGACAGAAAGAACAATTCTCCGATGGCGTAGGCTATTCATGGATTGACACCCTCAAAGAGTTGGTGGATGAAAAGGTGACTGACGAACAAATGGAAAATGCACACTATCGTTTTCCAACCCAAACGCCACAAAACAAAGAGGAATTTTATTACCGCAGTATTTTCGAAGGGCATTTTCCTAGTGAAGCAGCGGCTCTTAGTGTTCCTTCAGTACCTTCTGTGGCTTGTAGCACTCCGATAGCCCTCGAATGGGATGAGGCATTTAAAAATCAAAACGACCCCAGTGGTCGGGCGGTAGCCAAGGTTCATGACGATGCCTATTAATAGTATGAATAAAAGGGTGTTTTTTATCCACTAAATGTTAATAAATCCCCCTTAATTACAAGGCTTAGCCTCCCAATTCTAGGGGGGCTTTTTTGTATATTTGGAAGACGGACAAATGTCAACTAATTATCCTTTTTCCATGAGCGAAGAAAAAAAAATGCCTCAATATTCCGCAGACAGTATCCAAGCCCTTGAAGGGATGGAGCACGTAAGGATGCGCCCTTCCATGTACATCGGGGATGTTGGTACACGGGGACTCCACCATTTGGTCTACGAAGTGGTGGACAACTCAATAGATGAAGCCCTTGCGGGTCACTGTGATATCATCAAAGTAATCATTAATGAAGACAATTCAATCACGACCGAAGACAATGGTCGAGGGATTCCTGTAGATATCCATAAAAAAGAAGGTGTTTCTGCCCTTGAGGTTGTGATGACCAAAATTGGTGCGGGAGGAAAATTTGATAAGGATTCGTATAAAGTATCTGGAGGGCTTCACGGTGTTGGGGTTTCCTGTGTAAACGCCTTATCTGAATCGCTTACCGCACGGGTTTTCCGGGAAGGAAAAATTTGGGAACAAACCTATGAAAGAGGAAAGTCTTTAGCTGCTGTTGCTACTGTCGGAACAGCAGACCACACGGGAACTGTGGTAACCTTTAAACCGGATCCTCAAATCTTTAAGCAAACCTTAGAGTATAACTATGAAACACTGGCTCTGCGTATGCGTGAGTTGGCTTATCTTAATAAAGGAATCACCATCACCATCATCGATGAAAGAAACAAAGATGAGAAAGGTGAATTTATTCAAGACACTTTTTTCTCTGAGGAAGGACTCAAAGAATTCGTCAATTTCCTTGATGAGTCCCGAGAAGCGATTATCAAGGATGTAATCAGTATGGAGGGTGAGAAAAATGGCATTCCCGTTGAGGTTGCTATGGTGTACAACACCTCTTTTTCCGAAAACTTGCACTCCTATGTCAATAATATCAATACCCAAGAAGGAGGAACTCACCTTTCTGGGTTTCGTAGAGGTTTGACTTCCACACTAAAAAAGTATGCTGATAGTTCTGGCTTGTTAGATAAATTGAAATTTGACATTGCCGGAGATGATTTCCGCGAAGGACTCACTGCGATTGTTTCTGTAAAAGTGGCAGAACCACAGTTTGAAGGGCAAACCAAAACAAAACTGGGGAACCGAGAGGTAACTTCAGCGGTGTCACAGGCCGTTTCCGAGATGCTAGAGAATTATCTGGAAGAAAATCCTAATGATGCTAAAACCATCGTGCAAAAGGTTATTCTTGCAGCGCAAGCGCGTCATGCGGCACGCAAAGCACGTGAGATGGTGCAGCGTAAAACCGTGATGAGTGGAGGAGGACTTCCTGGGAAACTCTCCGATTGTTCTGAGCAAGATCCTACGCTATGTGAAGTATTCTTAGTGGAGGGAGATTCCGCAGGGGGAACTGCCAAGCAAGGACGTGACCGAAATTTCCAAGCCATTCTTCCTTTACGAGGAAAAATTCTCAATGTGGAAAAAGCCATGCAGCACAAGGTTTTTGAAAACGAAGAGATTAGAAATATCTATACCGCTCTTGGGGTCACCATTGGAACGGAGGAAGACAGCAAAGCCTTGAACTTGGAAAAACTGCGTTATCATAAAGTTGTGATCATGTGTGATGCTGATGTTGATGGAAGCCATATTTCTACCTTAATTCTTACCTTTTTGTTCCGTTATATGAAGGAACTCATCGAGTCGGGTTATGTATACATCGCAACCCCTCCGCTTTATTTGGTTAAAAAAGGCGCCAAGAAAAGCTATGCTTGGAATGACGATCAGCGCGATCGGCTGATGCAGGAATTTGGATCTGGATCAAGCATTCAGCGCTACAAAGGGCTAGGGGAGATGAACGCTGAGCAGTTGTGGGAAACTACCATGAATCCAGAAATGCGAACACTACGCCAAGTCACTATTGACAATGGAGGCGAAGCGGATCGTGTTTTTTCTATGTTAATGGGGGATGAGGTTCCACCACGACGAGAGTTTATCGAGAAGAATGCCATCTATGCGAATATAGACGCCTAGTTCCGCGTTATATAGCATCATTTTAGAGGGTTTTTTTGATACCTTTGCAAAACATTTTAACCAATTGAATTATGAAAGTTACCATCGTAGGAGCTGGGAATGTAGGTGCCTCTTGTGCCGAATACATTGCTATCAAAGGGATTGCGAGTGAAGTTGTTCTCTTAGACATCAAAGAAGGATTTGCAGAAGGGAAAGCTTTGGATTTATATCAAACAGCCACCACTCTTGGATTCAACACGAAACTTGTCGGAGTGACTAACGACTATGCCGCAACAGCCAATAGCGACGTAGTTGTAATTACCTCAGGGGTTCCTCGTAAGCCTGGAATGACCCGTGAAGAGCTGATTGGAATCAATGCCGGGATTGTGCAGACGGTAGTAACAAATCTATTGGAGCATTCTCCAGAAACGAAAGTTGTCGTGGTCTCCAATCCAATGGACACCATGACCTATTTGGCATTGAAGGCAACAGGTCTGCCCAAAAACAGAATCATTGGAATGGGTGGCGCGTTAGACAGTTCTCGATTCAAAACCTATTTGTCTCTTGCTCTTGACAAACCAGCCAACGATATTCAAGGAATGGTTATCGGCGGACACGGAGACACTACCATGATTCCACTCACGCGATTGGCAAGTTATAATGGTACTCCCGTGCATCAGTTTTTGTCGGAAGCCGCTTTGGAAAAAGTAGCCGCAGACACTATGGTAGGCGGAGCTACACTTACCAAACTATTAGGAACATCGGCTTGGTATGCACCAGGTGCTTCTGTTTCCTATTTGGTAGCAAGCCTTTTACACGATCAGAACCGTATGATTCCATGCTCTGTTTATTTAGAGGGTGAATATGGGGAATCGGATATCTGTATTGGAGTTCCATGTATCATTGGAAAAAATGGCGTAGAATCCATCGTTGACGTCAAGCTGGATAGTGCTGAGCAAGAAAAATTCCAAAAAAGTGCAGCTGCTGTTCGCACGATGAATGAAGCACTGAAAGACGTCCTCTAAGCAAGCGTGATCTATTCTAGAACACGAACTTGTCAAATCATCGGGTAAAACTTATATTTGCTCGCTTTAATTATGCTTTTAATACACCTATAATGCAAAATAATTCACTCATTCGAGTATTTGGTATCCTTTTCGGACTAGTGAGCATGTATCAGCTTTCTTTTACCTTTATCACAAGCCAACAGGAAGAGAAGGCCGCCAACTTTGCGGCTCTATCAATTTCTGAAGACACTGAAAACTACTTGGCACTTCGAGATCGTGCGGTGGTTAACTACCTCGACTCTATCGGGAATCTTCCTATTTATGGTTATACATCTTACAATGATGCCAAGGGGAAAGAACTCAATAAAGGGTTAGACCTTAAAGGAGGAATCAATGTGATCCTACAAATATCTGTTCGTGATATCTTAAAGGGTTTGGCGGAAAACAGCAAAAATGTTGTTTTTAACCAAGCACTTGACGAAGCAGATGCCCTTCAGAAAAGTTCTGATGAACCTTATGTGGAATCATTTTTCACTGCTTTTGAAAATGTAAAAGGAGAAAGTGACAAACTAGCAGAGACCAATATTTTTGCAAACCGTACACTAAGTGACGAGGTCAATTTTGATATGACTGATGAGCAAGTAAAGCCCATCATTCGTCGCAAAGTAGATGAATCCATCATTTCAGCTTTTGAAGTACTTCGCAAGCGTATTGATAAGTTTGGAGTTACACAACCCAATATCCAACGTTTGGGAACTTCGGGTCGTATCCTTGTTGAACTTCCAGGAGCGAAGGATGTGGATCGTGTACAAAACTTACTTCAGAGTACTGCACAACTTGAATTTTGGGAAACTTTTAAAAACGATCAGTTGATTGGTTTTTTAAGCCAAGCGAACGAGTTGTTAAAAGAAGAACTAAAAGACACAGAATCTACCGAGAAAACAGCGGCTGATGTTATTGATGACTTATTGGCTGATGTTGTAGAAAAAGATTCTACAGATGTGAACCTTCCAAACCCAATCTTGGATCGAATCGTAGGGTTTGGATACCAAGGAGGGCCTGTTTTGGCGCAATTTGCCCAAAAAGATCAAGAACTGATTGCTGAATACCTTGATCGTGCAGATGTTCGCAAATTATTACCTGCACCATATCGTTATATCAAATTCGCTTGGGGCAAAGCGCAAGCCAATGGAGAGGTAACTGAACTTTTTGCTTTGCGTTCCAACCGCAACGGAGAACCCCCATTGAGTGGAGGTGTTGTTGTGGATGCCATGCAGACCTATGATGCGGTCGGGAAACCAGCTGTTTCTATGCAGATGAACGCATCGGGTGCCCGAACTTGGGAAAGCCTTACGGGGAAAGCTTTTAAAGAAGCCAGTAATATTGCCATTGTACTTGATAACGTGGTTTACTCCGCACCAGGAGTTCCTGGAGGTGCTATTTCGGGTGGACGCTCCGAAATCACAGGAGAATTTACTCTAAACGAAGCCATTGACTTGGCCAACGTATTACGTGCAGGAAAGCTTCCAGCTTCTGCCGATATTATTCAATCTGAAATCGTTGGGCCTTCATTAGGTCAAGAAGCGATTGAAAGTGGCGTTTATTCCTTTTTGATCGCTTTGGCTTTGGTCTTGGTATGGATGGTTTTCTATTACGGAACCTCTGGGATTTTTGCCGATATCGCCTTGTCTTTTAACATTCTCCTTATTTTCGGTGTATTGGCTGGACTTGGAGCCGTATTGACCTTGCCGGGGATTGCGGGTATTGTTTTGACAATTGGAATCTCTGTAGATGCCAACGTACTTATTTTTGAACGCGTTCGTGAAGAACTACGACGAGGAAAAGGAATACGCAAAGCCGTAGCGGACGGATTCAATAACGCTTTGTCTTCAATTTTGGACGCTAACATCACCACAGGGCTTACCGCCTTAATTCTTTTCGTGTTCGGTACCGGACCGATTAAAGGTTTTGCTACCACACTATTGATCGGCATTGCGACGTCTTTATTTACGGCTATTTTCATTACTAGAATCTTGGTCGATAGTCGTAACGAAAAAGGGAAAAATGTATCCTTTGCCACAGCTGCCACCAGAGGCTTGTTGAGTAATATCAATTGGGTATTCCTTGGGAAACGAAAAATTGCCTACGCCGTTTCAGGGGTATTGTTAGCGATCAGCCTAGGATCTTTGTTTACGATTGGACTCAACCAAGGAGTAGATTTTGTTGGAGGACGCTCCTATACCGTTCGTTTTGAAAACGCGGTGAACCCTTCTGAAATTGAATCAGCACTTGTAGATGTGTTTGGAAGTGCAGAAGTCAAAACTTTTGGAGAAGCCAATCAATTAAAAATAACAACCAAATACAAAGTGGATGTTGAAGGCCTTGCTGTTGACAACGAAATCCAAACAAAACTTTTTGAAGCCCTTGGAAGCTATCTTCCTGACGGCACCACTTATGATAGCTTTGTAAATGGCTCGGACGATAAAGCTCTTGGGATTATGTCTTCTATAAAAGTAGGACCAACCATTGCAGATGACATTAAAAACAACTCCTATTTGGCTGTTATTGGCTCATTGATTGTTGTTTTCCTTTATATTTTATTACGATTCAGAAAGTGGCAATTCTCATTAGGTGCCGTTGCAGCGGTATTCCATGATGTGATTATTGTACTAGGTGTCTTTTCATTGACATACCAATTCATGCCGTTTAATATGGAAATTAACCAAGCCTTTATCGCGGCTATATTAACGGTGATTGGGTATTCATTGAATGATACGGTAGTAGTGTTTGACCGAATCCGAGAATATGTAAATGAGCATCCTAAGTGGACTTTTAACACAACTGTTGATTCCGCACTCAATAGTACTTTGAGCCGTACCTTGAATACTTCCTTGACAACGCTCATCGTTCTTTTGGCCATCTTTATTTTCGGTGGGGAGTCCATCCGAGGATTTATGTTTGCGCTAATCATTGGTGTTATGGTTGGAACCTATTCTTCTGTATTCATTGCTACGCCAGTAATGTTTGATACTCAAGCCAAAAAAGATGCGACAAAAAATTAGCACCTTTATTAACTGATATAAAAAGCAGCCTTCTAGGCTGCTTTTTTTTTGATTAAGTGAAAAAATCATCTTACATTTGTATATACAAATATTGTTAAAACAAATATAAATTTTATGAAAAAGAAAATCCTATTGGTTTTGTTGGCAACTGTTACAGCTATCTCAGCCCAAGATTACACCTTAAACACAGCAAAAAGTTCAATCAAGTGGACAGGGGAGGAACTTACCACCAAACAACATTATGGAAGCCTAGCGTTTGAATCGGGTGCCATTGAATTTAAAGACGGTGTTCCCGTATCTGGATCATTTGTAGTGGACATGACAACGATTGTCAATCAAGATTTACCGGCAGAGTATGCCAAAAACCTTGAGGGACATCTCAAGTCCGATGATTTTTTCTCAGTGGTCAAATTCCCTTCAGCGAAATTGAACATTACAGGCGCCACAGCAGCTGCTAAGGGAGCCTTTAAAGTGGATGGTCAGTTGGTGATTAAAGGGATATCTCATCCAGTACGTTTTGATCTAATACCGGATAATGGGAATTGGATAGCCAATCTTTCATTTGATCGTTCTAAGTATGAAGTTCGTTTTCGTTCAGGAACCTTCTTTCAAAACTTGGGTGATAAATTGATTTTAGATGATATCGTATTGGAAACGAAGTTGGTTTTCTCCGAATAGTTCAATGTTTTGTTCACAACAAAAAGCCGTACAAAATGTACGGCTTTTTTTATGCGATTTGCGCAATGATATTGAGATGTCCCAGATGATGATCACAATGCCAGCTATAGTAGGCTAGGGCCTTATGTAAAGAGTGATGGGTTTCAGTTTCTGGATGGTAAAAAGTCTTGTCGAAGTCTGACTCGGTAAGGCTGTGAAGAAAAGCCACCCAACGGTAATGAATTCCTTTTAATATATGGATGCTGGCTTCAACACTTGCTTTGTCCTGTCCTTCTTCCAGAGCAGCCCAAAGGGCTTCAGGATAGTCTTTGATCGTAGGACTGTCTTCGGTCACAGCGTGTTTAAAACGCGCATAGCTATGCAGATGACTATCAGCCAAATGATTGAGAACCTGAATGGCTGTCCATCCACCAGGACGATACGCTTGTTCCCATTGTGAGGAGTTCAAGCGAACAGCCATTGCTTTCAAATCCAAGGGAAATGCGGCCAAGCGGGCGATTCGTAGTTGGCGTTCTTCTGCGTTTAAATGTGTGACGGCTTCAAAAGAGCCAACAGGATATTGGGGCGTTTTCATGAGTACTATTTTAAGCAGCTTTTCGATTGGAAAGGACGATTAAGCCAATTCCAAATAGCACCAAAGGAATGCTTAACCATTGACCAGTGCTCAGCATAGGGAGTGTTTTTTCAAAACCTCCCTGGCTTTCTTTGACATATTCAACCAAAAAGCGAATACTGAAAATCCCAGTAAAATAGACGCCTAATAAAAAGCCTTTTTGAGTTTTGTTTTGATTGTAGAGCGATCGAAGCAAAAAGAAGAGTATCACATATCCAAACGCCTCATAGAGTTGGGCGGGATGTCTCGGAAATCGTTCTCCATTGTTTTGGAAAACAACCCCAAAACTGGAATTGGTGAATTTGCCTACAATTTCTGAATTGTAAAAGTTTCCTAGCCTGACAAAAGCACCTCCTATGGTAGCTGGTATTGTGAGTCTATCGAGAATCCAGATCCAGGAACGGAACTTATATTGTCTTTGGTACAAGGCAATCCCGATTAAAATCCCGATCACCGCACCATGACTTGCTAAACCTCTATAGCCAATAAATTTATAGCCTTCGATGGTACCAAAAAGCATACTGCTTCCGCGAATTTCTCGGATGGGAAGTAGAATTTCTAGTAGATGGTTTTGATAATAGTTCCAGTCATAAAAAAACACATGGCCTAGTCGTGCACCAATTAAGGTGGAAAGGACCATATACATTAGTATGGGGTCGAGATATTCGATTTTAATATCTTCTTTTTTGAATATTTTTTTCATCAAGTAATAGCCATAGGAAAAGGCAATTACAAACATCAGACTGTAGAAGCGTACCCCGATTCCAAAGAATTCGAAGAGGGATTCGCTAGGAGCCCAGTTTACCTTCAATAAGATCATTGTAGAAATTATTTTGTTGCGCTAAATGTACGGAAATAATAAGGAAGAAAAGATCGGTTTAGGGCACAGGATCGTGGCCCGATCCTCCCCACGGATGACAGGATATAATTCGTTTAAAAGCGAGGATTCCTCCTTTCCAAGGTCCGTGCTTTAGAAGTGCTTCTTTGGCATATTGCGAGCAGGTAGGGGTGTAGCGGCAACTTGGTGGTAAAAGAGGGGATAGGAATGTTTGGTATACCCATATCAAAAATAAGAAAGGGGCAAGCAATAGTTTCCGAAACATCAGATTTAATCCAAGTGAAATTGGGTCCCTTCTTTGGTGTCCTTGAGCTGAACGCCAATGGCTTGCAGCTCGTCTCGAATTTGGTCGGATAGGGCAAAGTTTTTGTCCAATCGTGCTTGTTCGCGAAGTTGCAGTAATAGCCCAATGGTTTGCTCCAATTTAGCGTCTGTTTTTCCTATCGCTTTTTGGCAAGGCTTTTCAAGCCCCAAAACTTCCCATAAAAAAGCGCTCATAAGTTGCTGTAATGCTTCTTTTTGTTCGCTGTCAATGCTTTGCAGTCCGTTCTTAACGCTGTTGATGAATTTAACGGCTTCAAACAGTTGGGCAATCAATATCGGGGTGTTGAAATCATCATTCATGGCTTCGTAACACTGCTGCTTCCATTGACTGACGTCAAAATCACCAGAAACCCCATGGGGCAAATCTGCCAATTGATCAAAAGCTTCCATTAGCTTGTGGTAGCCTTTTTCAGAAGCTTCAAGTGCTGCTTCACTGATATCTAGAATACTGCGATAATGGGCTTGCAGGATAAAAAACCGTACTACAGAAGGCGTATAAGGCTTGGAAAACAGCGTGTTTTGTCCTGTGAAAATTTCATTGGGGAGAATATTGTTTCCTGTAGATTTCGCCATTTTCTTACCGTTTAAAGTCAGCATATTGGCATGAATCCAATAGTTTACTGGACTTTTTTTATTGACGGCCTCGGCCTGTGCAATTTCACATTCATGATGTGGAAATTTCAAATCCATTCCACCCCCATGAATATCAAACTGTTCCCCGAGGTATTTAGTGCTCATGGCAGTACATTCTAGATGCCAGCCGGGGAATCCATCACTCCAAGGGGAGGGCCAACGCATAATGTGTTGGGGTTCCGCCTTTTTCCATAGGGCAAAGTCCTGAGGGTTTTTCTTGTCACTTTGACCGTCCAAACTTCGAGTATTATGAATTAGGTCTTCAATGTTTCGCCCGCTGAGCTTCCCGTATTGCTGTTCTTTATTGAATTGGATCACATCAAAATAAACCGATCCATTCACTTCATAGGCAAAACCTGCTTTGAGGATCCCTTTGATGATTTCAATTTGCTCAATGATATGCCCTGTGGCGGTAGGCTCAATACTTGGAGGATGGTTGTTGAGTTGGGCGAGGGTTTTGTGAAAATCGACTGTATATCGCTGGACAACCTCCATGGGTTCAATTTTTTCCAGCCGAGCTTTTTTAGCAATGCGGTCTTCTCCGACATCTTCATCATTTTCTAGGTGCCCAGCATCGGTAATGTTTCGAACATAGCGCACTTTGTTCCCGAGAAAACTCAAATAACGATAGACAATGTCAAAGGAAATAAAGGTTCGACAGTTACCCAAGTGAACATTACTGTATACCGTGGGCCCACATACATACATCCCGACATAGCCGGGTGTCAGGGGTTTGAACTCTTCTTTTTTACCGCTGAGGGAATTGTAAACCCGTAGTTTTTGTTCCATTAAAATTCCGTCTCAATTTGAATGTATTTTAGGAATTCGTTTTTACGGTGTTCTTCTTTGAAAACCCCTCCGAATTCTCCAGTCACAGTACTGCTGCTGATGTCACGAATACCTCGGGAATTCACACAAAGATGTTTGGCATCAATCACACAGGCAACATTATCGGTGTTCAATACTCCTTGCAATTCATTCACAATTTGACGGGTGAGACGCTCTTGTACTTGAGGGCGCTTGGCATAATAGTCCACAATGCGGTTCATTTTGGACAAGCCTACCACATTCCCATTGGATATGTAAGCCACATGTGCTTTCCCCACTATGGGGAGCAAATGGTGTTCACAGGTGGAGTAGAGAGTAATGTTTTTCTCCACCAACATTTCGTTGTATTTGTATTTGTTTTCAAAGGTGGACAGTCCCGGACGTCTGTCAGGGTGGAGGCCACCAAAAAGTTCTTTGACAAACATTTTGGCTACACGTTTGGGGGTACCTTTAAGGCTGTCATCGGTCAAATCCATTCCTAGGGTTTGCAGAATGTCTGTTACATTTTCTTGAATGCGACTGATTTTCTCTTCGTCCGTTAGTTCAAATGCATCTGAACGCAAGGGTGTTTCCAAAGCGGCAGACAGGTGATCGGAGTCCAAATCAAGGGCTTCTGTGGGTACTATTTTTTCTATTTTCATAGCGCTAAAAACTACAGTAAAGGTAAGGATTTATTGCGAAAAGCGGCAGGGGAGGGACATCTCTTGAAGCAGTCCTTTTTTTAATGTTTGTTCTGGGCTTTATTTGTTTTTTGACACTAGAGCTTCAAAAGGTAGGTCAGAAATATCTGAGTATGAATTGCTTCGGTGGCCACTGCAGAGGTTAGCCCTTCACTGTAAAGCGTGTCCTGTCGGTTGCGGATATGATTTACCATACTGATGCCAAAGAGATTGCCACCGAGATCATAGCTAAGTCCGGCTGTATAGGCTTGGTCGGTTTTTTGAATCTTTTTATCGGGGTTGGATGCACTGAGATAACCGCCTTGCAGTTGGATACGTCCGATACGATATTCCCCGCCGATACTTATCTTTTCTCGAGCGATAAAATTGTTTTGAAACAGGTTATTAAGACCTCCTAAATAATTGCCTTGACTTTCAGTGTCAAATTGCAATCCACTGATATCACTTCTACTGTAATCAACACTCAGCAGACCTTTGTCTTTGAATATATAAGCCAAACTCAAACGTGTAACAGAAGGGATTCTGAGTTGATAGTCAGGAAATCGATTGACCACGTTTGGTTCTACTACGGTGGTGACTAGACCGTCCTCAAAAAGCCCTTCACTTTTAAGAGCTTGCTGGCCTTCTTCTTCAAAGCTCCACCAAACGGGGCTTTGGTAACTGATCCCCAAACGAAACGACAAGGGCAGTTTCAAAATCATCCCTACTTGTGCGGAAAAGCCGCTTCCATAGGTGTTGAGTACATTTTCAAAGATAATGGATTGCACGGGGCTGTTGCTGTTAGTGCTGCGCTCCCTGAGTATCGTACGATGCTCAAACTCCAAACGATGTGAGTTTAAAGCCGCGCCAAGGTAGAGCTTGTCTTTGTAGACTCCACTCAAGGCAAAATTGTATTTGTAATGCCTACCCTTTTGCTGGGAACTCCAGTCGTGTTGTACGCTTCCTGCCACATTGGATCGGTATTCCGTATTGCGACCATCGTCCACTAAAGGATCAATAATATAGGATTGATAGCCTAGGAAAGCTTGCTGCGCTCCATATCCAAAATTATCACCGAGATACTCATAGACCCCAGGGATGGTTTCGTCCTCAAAAAGTTCAATTTTTTCGGTCGCTAGACCATCGGCATAATAGGTGAAATAGTTTCCTAAATTTTGACTGGAATTGGTTCCTAATGCATTTCTTTTAGCCCCAAAATCAGCTACTTTTTTAATATTAAAAGCAAAAGCAAGTTTTGTCCAATCTGTATTTTCAATAGAATTTTTGAGGGTATACACCAATCCAAAATGATTAAAACGAAATTGACTTTGTTCCTGTGCCGTTGCTGTAGAAAAATAGGTGGATGTAATTTCCTGATTGTTGATAGCAGCAACCAATCCCAATTCCGAAAAATTGAATACACCAGCGGCTGCAGGGTTATCGGCTACAGCGGACAGATCACCGCCTAGGGCTCCAAAAGAACCAGCCATTCCAGTGTAACGCGCGGTTCCTGACAGATCTTCTTGGGTAAACAACAAGGCGTCAGTTACCGATTGGGACCATAGCGCGGTAGAAAAAATTAATAGGCTGAATGATAAAAGTACTTTCATTTCAATGGAATTATATTATCAGGATGAGGCAAGGAGTGATTTGTTACAATATCATATAACACACAATTGGCACAGTGATGAGACTGTAATAACGGGTGGGTGAGTAAGTATTCTAATTATTTTTTCGACCACCGCTACTACGACCGCTGGAACTTCTTCCACCCGTACTTCTTCCGCCACTACTCGCCCTTGGGCTACTGTAGGAGCGAGAAGGGCTACTCGAACGGGAGGTGCTATATGAGCGCTGACTATTACCCTTATTGTTATAGTTTCGGCTTCGCCCAGCATTCGTGGATCGACCTGTGGTATTTATTGTCCCCTGTGGACCGTTATAATTTGTCGTACCTCTTCGAGGAGTTCTAACCCGAACGGGTGCTACTTGCTTCACTGCGTTAGATGTTACTATGGGAGCGGCGCCAGCGGCACGTTGTCCTCGATTAGCTCTTCCTAAATTGGCAGGAATTCGACCGTAGCCTATAGAATAGAGGTTGCGCCCCACATTGTAACGTACACGGGGTTGTTTCGTGTTTTGACTTTCTTTAGTTTGCTGTGCTGCTTTTCTATCGCTTCGACTACGATCGTCGCGACTGCCTCGGTAGCCTTTTTCTCCCCGATGGGTGGCCATACGGCTGTAGCGTTGTTCTTGCCCAAAACCATTAAAAAAACGGTTGTTGTTTCTGAAATAACGCGATCCATAGGCATAAGGCGAATAATAGCGATAGGGATTATGATAAGGGAAAGGTCCATAAAAACCACCCCAGAATGGATCGTAGAAGGAATTGTATCCAGCCCATCCCCAATAAGGGTTGCCACCGTATCCCCAGGCATTGTAATGCCCCCAAGGATTGTTATATCTCCAAAAATCAAACCGATTCCATCCCCAACCAGAACCAAAAAAATAGGGGTTCAACGGGCGGTTGTTGATTAGGTAAATCTCCGTGTTATTTGGTTGCGACCCCCAAGGTTGGTTGTTGACTTGAGCGCTACTATATCCGTCTACATCTACAAAAACTTCATTGTTTGGAGGCGTAGATACATACTCATCGCTAAGGTTTTGAAAGTAATTCTGATAATACCCCGTATTTTGTTGACTGCTTTGGCTAGGAGCTTGCTGATATTGATTAGCTACGTTTGAAGCTGGAGCGCCATTTATTGCTGTTTTTGTGTTTTGTCTGGGTGCCGGATTACTGTTATAAATCCCATCAGAATCATAATAAGAAACTCCTTGAAACGAACCGCATTGAAAAGAGACTCCTGCAACTAATAGAATAATGCCTATTTTTTTTCCTGTAGTAAATTTTCTCATATCCATAATCTATTCGTTTAAAGGAGCCACAAAAAATAGTAGTTTTGTGCCTCTGAAGTTATATTAAACATAATGGCAAAAGTTGTGCCAAAAATTTTATGGCAAAAAAATTAACTACTCGAAGCGAGGATTATTCCAAATGGTACAACGAACTAGTTGTACAAGCTGATTTGGCTGAAAATGCGGCGGTGCGCGGTTGTATGGTTATCAAACCCTACGGTTATGCTATTTGGGAAAAAATGCAAGCAGAACTTGACAAAAAATTTAAGGCTACAGGTCATCAAAACGCCTATTTCCCTTTGTTTGTTCCCAAAAGCTTATTTGAAGCAGAGGAGAAAAATGCGGAAGGTTTTGCGAAAGAATGTGCCGTAGTAACCCACTATCGTTTGACCAATGATCCAGACAAACCCGGAAAGCTTCGTGTGGATCCTCAAGCAAAGCTGGAGGAGGAATTAGTGGTTCGTCCCACCAGTGAGGCCATTATTTGGAATACTTACAAAAACTGGATTCAGTCCTATCGCGATTTACCCATTCTTTTAAACCAATGGGCCAATGTCGTGCGCTGGGAAATGCGAACGCGATTGTTTCTTCGTACGGCTGAGTTTTTATGGCAAGAAGGACATACTGCCCATGAGACCAAGCAAGAAGCGTTAGAAGAAGCGCGTCTGATGAATCAGGTTTATGCGGACTTTGTTGAAAACTTTTTGGCGATTCCTGTTATTCAAGGGGTCAAGTCAGCATCGGAGCGTTTTGCCGGAGCCGAAGAAACCTATTGTATTGAAGCTTTGATGCAAGACGGAAAAGCACTGCAAGCTGGAACGTCTCATTTTTTAGGACAAAATTTCGCCAAGGCTTTTGATGTTAAATTTGCCAATAAAGAAGGAGGATTGGACTATGTATGGGCTACTTCTTGGGGAGTTTCGACTCGTCTGATGGGCGCTTTAATTATGACCCATAGTGACGATAACGGGTTGGTACTTCCACCCAATTTGGCTCCTATTCATCTGGCTATTGTTCCCATTTATAAAACGGAGGAACAACGAACGGCCATTGCCGAAGTTGCCGAAAAACTCAAATCTGAATTAGAAGCGGTAGGGCATACTGTTAAGTTTGACAATCGTGACAACTTTAAACCGGGGTATAAATTCAACGAATACGAAATCAAAGGTGTACCATTGCGAATTGCCATTGGGCCCCGAGATTTGGAAAACAATCAGGTGGAAATTGCGCGTCGCGATACCTTGGAAAAAAAGACAGTTGCCTTGGACACGGTCACCACTTTAGTCCCCGAGTTGTTAGCAGAAATGCAAGAGCAGTTGTTTGATCGTGCGATAGCCTATCGTACGGAATACACCACTGAGGTGGATGATTTTGAAACTTTTAAAACCGTATTGAACGAAAAAGGAGGTTTTATTTCTGCACATTGGGACGGTACTAGAGAAACGGAAGAAGCCATTAAAAAAGCAACCAAGGCAACCATTCGTTGTCTCCCCATAGATGGAGAAAAATCAGCAGGTAAATGTGTTTTCTCCGGAAAGCCATCACAGCAACGAGTCCTTTTTGCAAAGGCATATTAAGACGAAAGTGGTAGGGCAATCGTTTTCAAGCCTTGCACCAAATCTATATATGTCAAATGACACCTCTTGAAACACTCCGCTAGACTTGTAATACCTACTGTTTATGATTTTTGTTTTTCCTGAGGAATTTTATTCTCAATGAGCCTTAAAAAGAAAGTCGATTAACATGTTTGTTTTGGGGCGCTATGATAGCAATGAGAACTTATTTACTAAGGCTTATTAAAATTTTCAGGGGAGACTTTGGTTTGCTGTAAAAAAGGAGTATTTTTGCCTCGCTAAAGTTAGAAAAGGTCAGAATTATAGACCTTATAACAAATGGCCCGTTCGTCTATCGGTTAGGACGCCAGGTTTTCATCCTGGAAAGAGGGGTTCGATTCCCCTACGGGCTACTTTTTAAAAAACAGTTTGTATGGCAAATCATAAATCGGCTCTCAAACGCATCCGATCCAACGAAAGAAAACGACTCAGAAACCGTTTTCAACACAAAACAGCTCGAAATGCAGTTCGTAAACTTCGTGCTACCACTGATAAAAAAGAAGCAGATACTTTGTTTCCGCAAGTTATTTCTATGGTTGATAAACTCGCCAAGAAAAACATTATTCATGCGAACAAGGCCGCTAATTTAAAATCTAAGCTCGCCAAGTTTGTTGCGACCTTATAGATTTAAATTATCCTTTATAAAAAAGCCTTCCTAATAGGAAGGCTTTTTTGTTTTATCTAGTCTTTAAATACCTATTATGTATTGTATGCGTTTGGGTTGAACAAAAAGCAAATATCTCAAATATTCCGTAGGCTTGAGTTTTGGAAGAGTTGGATGATTAGATGCTTTACGAATTCATTGAAATCAAGAACTCTTCATTGTTTTGAGTTCGCTTAAAGCGATCGTTAATAAACTCCATCGCTTCCACAGGATTCATGTCAGCTAAATACTTGCGCATGATCCACATCCGTTGGATGGTGTTTTCGTCAAGGAGTAAATCGTCTCGACGCGTACTGGAAGACACCAAATCAATGGCAGGGAAAATTCTACGATTGGCAATACGACGATCCAGTTGGAGTTCCATATTCCCAGTTCCTTTAAACTCTTCAAAGATCACTTCGTCCATTTTGGAGCCTGTTTCGGTCAGGGCTGTTGCAATGATAGAAAGAGAACCTCCGTTTTCAATTTTCCGAGCCGCTCCAAAAAAGCGTTTGGGTCGGTGCAGGGCATTGGCGTCCACTCCTCCAGAAAGAATCTTTCCTGAAGCGGGTTGCACGGTGTTGTATGCCCTTGCCAGGCGGGTAATCGAATCCAATAGAATCACAACATCATGACCGCATTCGACTAATCGCTTGGCTTTTTCCAAAACGATATTAGCCACTTTAACATGGCGGTCAGCGGGCTCGTCAAAGGTTGATGCAACTACTTCACCGTCGACATTACGTTGCATATCGGTCACTTCTTCCGGGCGTTCGTCAATCAATAGAATCAATTGATATACTTCGGGGTGATTGGCCGCAATAGCATTGGCAATGTCTTTGAGGAGCATCGTTTTTCCTGTTTTAGGTTGGGAAACGATCATTCCACGTTGTCCTTTTCCAATGGGAGAAAAGAGATCGATAATACGAGAGGAAATGGTACTCTGTTTGTCGGCCAATTTAAATTTCTCTTGAGGAAAAAGAGGCGTTAGGTGTTCAAAGGAAACACGGTCACGAACAATTTTTGGATCCAATCCATTAAGAGTATCTACTTTAATGAGTGGAAAATATTTTTCACCTTCTTTGGGAGGACGAACAGTACCCAGAACGGTATCTCCAGTTTTGAGTCCGAACAAACGAATTTGCGATTGTGAAACGTAAACATCGTCAGGGGAGGAGAGGTAGTTATAGTCAGAGGAACGTAAAAAACCATAGCCTTCGGGCATGATTTCTAAAACCCCTTCCGTTTGAATGATCCCTTCAAATTCAAAGTCGGGTTCGCGATAACGATTGCGATGGTCTTTATTATGATTGGGCTCTCCGTGGTGTTTTTTATTTTGGTTCCGGTTTTTGTTTCGGTTGTTTTGGTTGTTTTGGTGTTTGCGATTCGGGTTGTCGTGCCCTTCTTTGTCTTTGGATTCTTTGGCAGGGGGATTGTCTTGAGCGTCGTTTTGCTTGGGTCCTGCTTGTGGATTTTGTGTTTTTTCTGCTTTGGGTGCTCGCTCTGGCTTGTTGGTGCGTTGCGGCTTTGTTTCCTTGGGCTTTTGTTGCTTGGGCTTTTGTTCCTTTGGCTTGTTGGCCATGGGTTCATTTGCATCGGAAGCGCCAATAGCTTGCGGATTAGCAGAGATAAAATCAATAATTTGGTAAATGAGATCCAGTTTTTTAAGACCGGTAATTCGTTTCACGCCAAGGCCTTTAGCCATGTCTTGAAGTTCATTTAACTTCTTACTTTTTAGCGTAGCGATTTCGTACATAGTGGTGGTGAGTAAAAGAAAATTGAAGTGGGTGGGGTGTTTTGTAATCTAAGATTGTTCTGATTACGCACCAATAATACGAATTAAATTTTAATACCCATTCAAATAAAAGTTATTTTTGCCTCATCATGATTCAAAGAATACAAAGTCTCTACCTAGTATGTGTGTTGTTTGCACAACTTGTCGTGATGCTTACTGCTGAGGGAGCTTATCTCAAACTTGAATATCTTCAGTCTTCGCAGCTTCGAGCTGGACATTTTTTTATGATAGCTCTATTAGCAGTTATACTTTTTATGTTTATGAAAAGACCCTTACAGTTACGGTTAATAGTTGTAAGCGTGGGATTTATCCTACTCAAACTCGGTTGGGGGCTTTATGCTATTTCGTTAATAGATTTTAATTTCAGCACTGATTTTGGTATCGGTTTGGACTTATTGAGTATGATGCTACTGCTATTAGCTCACCGAGCGATTCGTAAAGATGAGGCATTAGTGCGTTCCATTGACCGTATCCGCTAAGAAGCCGATCGTCTTCCCAACTCAGCTACCTCCAAGTTTTCAATCCGATCTTCATCAATAGTAAAACGTAAGAGGGTACGCATTTGATGAAACCCACTGCGGCCGGCCGCACCAGGATTCATATGCAATAATTTTTTTTGTAGATCGTTTTGCACCTTAAGAATATGAGAATGCCCACATATATAGAGTTTGGGTTGGTGTTCATCGAGTAGTTGTCGGGTAGTGGCATTGTAACGCCTTGGGTATCCTCCGATATGGCGGATTAAAACCTTGACCTTTTCGCAATAAAAAATTTGATTTTCAGGACAGACTGCTCGAATCTGGTGTCCATCAATATTGCCAAACACCGCTCGTGTGGGTTTGGCCTTTTCAAGTTGTTCTAAAAGACTAATAGTGCCAATATCACCAGCATGCCATACTTCGTCAGCCCATTCCAAATGCTTGATGATTTTAGCATCCAAACAGCCATGGGTATCGGAAAGAAGACATATTCGAGTCATTTTTCTATATTTAAGATCCAAATTACGAAACCTATTTTTGCTATGGCTATAATTGCTCCACTCCGTTTTTGTAAAAAAACGTTCATATCTACAGCGCACCAAAAATCCCAAGTGATTCTCGATGAAGATCATTTGATTTATCGTTTGGATGAAAAATATATTTTTCGAAAGATTTATTACAAGTAAATGAATGAGGCGATTTTGGTTCGAATCAACCATCTTTTTCGCCTGCTTTCCGCTATTTTTATTTGCTTGCAGGGATTGGCATATTTTGTTTTAAAAAGCGAAGGTCCCCCCTTATACCCAACGTTGAGTTTTATTTTATTTCTCTTGTTTTTTATCGGCCTTCTTTTGAATGGGAGATGCCTATACTGTGTTCGTATTCGCCGCATGGGTTTTGAGTCTGATGTGTTTATGACCAGTAAACGAAAAGAAGCCAAAGCCCTTGTACATGCTATCAATGAAACCTTAGTACAGCAATCGAATAAAGCGATATATTTGTAAAAAAAGCTTGCGCTACTTTATTCATTTCGCCTATAACGGTCAGCCTTACCATGGATGGCAAATACAACCCAATGCCCATAGCGTTCAGCAAGAATTAGAGACAGCCTTGGGGACACTACTCCAAGAATCCCTTCCGCTGACAGCTGCGGGAAGAACGGATACTGGAGTTCATGCTTCCCATATGGTGGCTCATTTTGATTATAACAAGCCGCTTCCAGAAAACCTTCCCTTTTTACTGAATCAATATCTCCCTCCCTCCTTGGCTATCGATAAAATTCATTTGGTTCCTGAGAATGCGCATGCTCGTTTTGACGCACGATCACGTACGTATCAATATCATATTTCACGGGTTAAAAATCCTTTTCAATACCCGTACCATTATTTCTTGAAAGGATCGTTGGACGTGGATCGAATGAACAAAGCCGCAGCGATATTATTGGATTACAATGACTTTGAGTGTTTCTCTAAGGTGGATACGGACGTTAAAACCTTTTTGTGTAAAATTGAATCGGCTCATTGGGAAAGCCAAGGAAATGAGCTTATCTTTACCATCCAAGCCGATCGGTTTTTGCGCAACATGGTACGTGCCATTGTCGGAACCCTCATAGAAATCGGTCAAGGCAAACGAACATTGGAATCCCTTCACCACACGATCGCCTCTAAAAACCGCTCTGAAGCCGGATATTCAGTTCCTGCTCATGCTTTGTTTTTAGTTCATATTGATTATCACTCAACACATCTTGAAAACAATGGCTAAAAAAAGTACTAAGATTTTTGATCGAGCCTTGTTTGCCAAGTTAATGCAGTTTGTGTCGGTGTATAGAGGTGTCTTTTATTTTGTGATGTTTGCTGCGATTTTACTTTCTGTATTTTCAACGCTGACGCCCTATCTTTTGATGATCACAGTTGATGATTACATTACTCCAAAGGACTATGCGGGTATGCAATTGTTTGTCGGATTGATGCTAGTAACATTACTGCTAGAAGTAAGCTTTCAATTTCTTTTTGTGTTTTATGCGAACTGGCTTGGGCAAAACGTAATTATGAAATTGCGTACGACGCTTTTTGAAAAAATTATCGGTTTTAAAATGAGTTATTTTGACACTTCCGCAGTGGGGCGATTGGTAACTCGTGCAGTCAATGATATTGAAACCATTGCAAGTATTTTTTCTCAAGGCTTGTTTATGATTATTGCCGATCTCCTAAAAATGCTGTTGGTCATTGGGGTCATGCTCTTCGTTGATTGGCGTTTGTCATTGATTGTGTTTTCGATACTTCCTGTTATTCTATATGCCACCCGAGTATTCCAAAAATCCATGAAAAAGGCTTTTGAAGAAGTACGTCTGCAAGTTGCCAACTTAAACACCTTTGTTCAAGAGCGTATTAGTGGCATGAAAATTGTGCAATTGTTTCACCGGGAGCAGTCAGAGTACAAGTCGTTTATAGCAATTAATGAAAAACATAAAAAAGCTTGGCTTAAAACCGTTTGGTTCAACTCTATTTTCTTTCCTGTGGCTGAAATATCCTCTTCCATCACCATTGGTCTGTTGGTTTGGTACGGAGGTTTGAATGTGGCCACTGGTGGCGATGTGTCTCTCGGAACGATCTTTTTGTTTATTCAAATGTCGCAGATGCTCTTTCGTCCCTTGCGACAGATTGCAGATAAATTCAACACCCTACAGATGGGGATGGTAGCAGCTGAACGGGTCTTTTCAATTCTAGAGACAGAAAAGGAAATCGAAGACGAAGGAACCCTAGAAAGAACATCTATCGAAGGAGCTATTTCCTTTGAAAAAGTTCATTTCTCCTATATAACGGAAGAAGAAGTGCTTCATGGAATTTCCTTTTCGATAAAAGCAGGGGAAACGGTTGCTATCGTTGGAGCAACCGGTGCTGGAAAGTCCACTTTGATCAATCTGCTTTCACGTTTTTATGAAATTAATTCAGGGCATATCACCATTGATGGTACTTCCATTAGAGACTATAGCTTAAAGAACTTACGCCGTCATGTAGGAGTGGTTTTGCAGGATGTTTTTCTTTTTGCGGATTCCATATTTAAAAACATCACCCTTCAAAACACTTCTATTACGGAAGAAGAAGTAGCTGCTGCTGCCAAAGAGATAGGTGTGCATGAGTTTATCAAAAGCCTTCCGGGTGGGTACCACTATAACGTAAAGGAGCGGGGCGTAATGCTTTCTTCGGGACAACGCCAACTGATCGCTTTTCTTCGCGCTTATATGGCCAAGCCAAGTATTTTGGTTTTGGATGAGGCCACCGCCTCCATTGATTCACATTCTGAAGAATTGATTCAAAAAGCTACCCAAAAAATAACACATGATAAAACATCACTAATCATTGCCCATCGATTGGCAACAATAAAGAATGCGGATCGTATTATCGTGATGGACAAAGGAAATGTAGTGGAAGTAGGCACCCATAAAGAATTGCTGAAAATAGATAATGGCTTCTACGCTCAACTCCATAAGGTGCAATTCTTAGAAAAAAAGGAAGCTGTCTAATTGACTAAGTCTGATTGAATGACACGCTTGAGTTCCTCTAAATCGGCAAAAGGCACAAACGCACCATCTTTGATATAAGAGACTGAACCTGTCTGCTCGGAAATGACTAACACCACGGCATCTGTTTTTTCAGACACCCCCAAGGCAGCGCGGTGCCTTAGCCCATAACGTGATGGGATATCAGTGGTTTCTGATACAGGAAGGATGACACGAGTCGCAGTAATAGTATTGTTTTTCACAATAATAGCGCCGTCATGCAAAGGCCCATTTTTAAAAAAAATAGATGCTAAAATATTTTGAGACAATTCAATTTTGGAAGCTTCTCCTGTGCTTTTTAAAAAATCAAGACTATTACTTCGCTCCAAAACAATGATGGCACCGGTTCGATCTTCAGCCATACTCTGACAAGCTCTAATAAGGGCAGCGACTTTGAGAGTTGATAAAGGTGCTTGGCGTTGATTGAGAAAGTTGAAATAGCGCATCACATTTCGTCGTGTGGCAAAATTGGTGGAACCGATCAGCAGGAGGAACTTTCGTATTTCTTGTTGAAACACCACAATGAGTGCAAAAAATCCGACACTGATAAAATTTCCAAGGATATTGCTTAAAACGTCCATATGGAGGGCATCGGTAAGCTTGTAGATCAAATAGATGATAACAATACCCACAAAAATATTGATCGCAACGGTTCCTTTGACCAAGCGGTATAAATAGAAAAGAAGCACGGCTACCAAAAGGATGTCGAGAACGTCTATGAAGGTAATCTCTAAGAAATCAAATCGATTCAAAGGGGAGGATTTTGGTAAAAGTAAGAAACTAATTGAGTGCTTGCAACAATTCCACAACCTGTACTGCTTCTTTTACATCGTGTACTCGCAGGATATGTGCGCCGTGTTGCAAGGCAACGGTATGCAAGCTTGTGGTGCCATTGAGGGCTTCTTCAGGAGGAATATTCAACGTTTTGTAAATCATTGATTTCCGAGAAATACCAACCATCAGAGGGCTTTTCAAACGGTGATAGTGTTTGAGGTTTTTCAAAATCTGGTAGTTGTGGTCCTTGTTTTTACCAAATCCAAAACCGGGGTCAATGATGACATCCTGAATCCCCGCTTTATAGAGTTGTTCTTTTTTTTGTGAAAAATACAAAAGCTGTTCTTCCACTACGGATTGATATTCGGGTTGATCTTGCATGTTCTGAGGGCTGCCTTGCATGTGCATGCATACATAGGGGGCGTCGTATTGTGCAACGATTTCTAAAATTGCTGCATCCGAAGCACCTCCCGAAATATCATTGATAAGGGCCACACCTTGATCCAAGGCTTTGTGAGCAATTTGACTGTCAAAGGTGTCCACCGAAAATAATGTTTCAGGAAAGACGCGTAGCAGTTCGCTAAGTAAGGGAAACAAGCGCTTGGATTCTTCCTCTGTATTAAGAGCGGTGGCTCCGGGTCGGCTACTAACAGCCCCGACGTCAATAATAGTAGCCCCTTCTTCCAGCATTTTTTGAGTTTGCTTTAGGGCAGCATCCCAACTGTCAAACCGTCCACCATCATAGAATGAATCAGGGGTAAGATTCAAAATCCCCATTATTTTAGGAATCGTAAGATCGACAAGAGTACCGCGGCAATTTAGCGTCATAATTTCCGTGTAAAATTTTCTGAGAATAACGTAGTCTCGAATAAAAATTTGTCGAAATTTACACCAAATTCGGCCACGAATGACGCAGACAGAACAAGAATATAAAAACATCATCGGGCAGTGTAGAAATCTCTTTTCAAAAAAGATGAAAGACTACGGAAGTGCCTGGCGAATCTTACGACTGGCCTCATTGACCGATCAAATTTTTATCAAGGCCCAACGCATTCGATCGCTGCAACAAAATGGATCTCAAAAAATTGCAGAAGGGCAAACTTCTGAATTCATTGGAATCATTAATTATTCTCTGATGGCGTTGATTCAAATTGATTTGGGTGTTGCCGAGCAGCCCGACCTTGATTTGGATGCGGCTTTGGCTCAGTATGATGAAAAAATAGCAACAACTTATCAGTTGATGCAAAATAAAAATCATGACTATGGAGAAGCTTGGCGTGATATGCGAGTGAGTTCTCTGACAGACCTGATCCTTCAAAAGCTTTTGCGAGTCAAACAGATCGAAGACAACGAAGGGAAAACACTGGTTAGTGAAGGAATTGACGCGAACTATCAAGACATGATCAACTACGCTGTTTTTGCTTTGATTCATATGGAATCCAATACATAAATGGGACATTTTCTCTTTTCAAAACTCTTGAATGGAACCCTGACCCTCCTGGGGGTAGCGAGTTTGGTGTTTTTGATTTTCAGTGTCCTGCCTGGCGATCCTGCGCAAATGATGCTTGATCAAAACGAAGGGAGTGAGCAATTGGAAGCTCTAAAGAAAAAATATGGCTTTGACCTGCCTGTATATCAACAGTATTTGTATTACTTAAATGATCTTTCACCCCTTTCGATCCACTCTCGAGAGCCCAATCATTTCACCCACTTTTCGTCTGAACAGCATTCAGGTATTCAACTTTTTAAAACGGATAAATGGCAAACTGTAGTCAAATGGCCGTATTTACGGACCTCTTATCAAAAGCAAGGAAAGCCCGTCTCTGAAGTTATTGGAGAAACCCTACCAAATACCTTTGTTCTGGCTTTATTCGCCATTGGAGTTGCCATAGTGTTAGGGGTTCTGTTAGGTATGTTGGCTTTGCGTTATCGTGACACTATTTGGGATCAAACCATATTGTTTACCAGTACATTGGGCATGAGTATCCCCTCTTTTTTAAGTGCCATTTTATTTTCATGGTTATTTGGCTATGTATTTCATTCATGGACAAATCTAAACATGACCGGCAGCTTGTATGAGATTGATGACTTTGGAATGGGGCGTCAGATTCGCTGGAAAAATGTCATTCTTCCAGCTTTGGTTTTGGGAATCCGACCCATTGCAGTGATTACGCAACTGATGCGTAGCAGTCTGATTGAAGTACTGTCCCAAGAGTATATCAAAACCGCTTATGCTAAGGGCTTGGGCACGACACAGGTACTTTTTAAACACGCTTTAAAAAACGCTTTAAACCCTGTGATTACAGCGCTCTCTGGCTGGTTTGCTTCCATGCTGGCTGGAGCTGTTTTTGTAGAATATATCTTTGGTTGGAAAGGTCTGGGTAAAGAAATCGTAACAGCCTTAAATTTTTTGGACATTCCCGTTTTGATGGGAGCTGTCCTCACTATTGCCTGCTTATTTATCCTAATTAATATTCTGGTGGATCTTGCCTATACCGTATTGGATCCCCAGGTCAAACTAAATTAAACGAAAAACATGAGACAAAAAATCGTAGCCGGAAACTGGAAAATGAATAAAGACGCCGCAGGCTCTATTGATTTAGTCAAAGAATTAACAGCCAATGCCTTTCCTTCGGGAGTACGTGTAATGATTGCTCCTGCCACGGTCTTTTTGGATCGCATCGCACAAGCAACGAAAGGAACAGGCTTAGAAGTAGCCTCACAAAACATGAATGCCGCCGATTCTGGTGCCTATACAGGTGAGGTGTCCGCAGCTATGTTGCAGAGTATTGGAATCAATGCTACTCTGTTGGGGCATTCAGAGCGCCGTGCCTATTACAACGAGACCAATGAAAGCCTGGTACATAAAGTTAAAACAGCCATGGAAACCAATATGGAAATTGTTTTCTGTTTTGGTGAAGAGTTGGCTGATCGAAAAACAGACAATCATTTTAAAATTGTAGAGCAACAACTCGAAGTAGCCTTGTTTTCACAAGAAGGATTGGACTGGTCCAAAATTATCTTGGCCTATGAACCCGTTTGGGCTATTGGAACCGGTGAGACGGCCTCTCCCGAGCAAGCACAAGAAATGCACGCCTTTATCCGTAGCTTGATTCAAAAGCGATGCGGTGATGCGGTTGCTGAGACTACCAGCATTCTTTATGGTGGAAGTGTTAAACCCACGAACGCTGAAGAGCTTTTTTCGCAAGCTGATGTCGATGGAGGACTTATTGGTGGTGCTTCCTTGAAAGCAGATGACTTTATGGGGATTGTGAACGCTATATAGTTCTTATGTCAACCCCTTATGTAGCGGTTCATTTCACGCTGAATCCAGTGGTTACTTATGCAGAGATTCTTCTGGCGGAACTTTCTGTTTTCTCTTTTGAAAGTTTTGAGGAAACCGAAACCGGATTGGTGGCCTATGTTAAAGAAGGCGCTACGGACTTGAGCGTTTTGGAGACACTTTCCTTAATAGACAATGAAGCAGTAGCAATTGCCTATGAAGTCAAACGCATTGCCCCCCAAAACTGGAATGCGGATTGGGAAAAGGATTTCACCCCAGTAATCGTGAATGAGCGTTGTCGTGTTCGGGCGAGTTTTCACCCTGCTGGGACGTACCCCTTAGAGCTTGTTATCAATCCAAAAATGAGTTTTGGTACTGGGCATCATGAAACCACAGCTTTGATGCTCTCTCATTTGCTAGAAATTGATTGTACAGCTTGGCGGGTGTTGGATATGGGGTGTGGAACTGGGGTCTTGGGAATTGCCGCCATGCGACTGGGGGCCACTGAAGTGTTGGGCGTTGATATTGAACCTTGGTGTATCGAAAACACCCATGAAAATGCCCTTTTGAACGACTGCCCAACCCTGGAAGCTATTCAGCAAAATGAAGTGCCTGCCAATCGCGGTATGTTTGATTGTGTCATTGCCAATATCAACAGAAATGTACTATTGGAACAAATGGCCGATTATGCTCGGATTACCAAGGTGGGAGGGAAAGTCCTTTTGAGTGGTTTTTACAAAAAAGACTTAGCTGTTATTTCTTACCAAATGACTACATTAGGGTATCGTTTGAATAGCAGTAAGGAAAAACATGATTGGATGGCCGTACTTTTTGATTTTCAAGGCTGAAGAAAAGCCTTCTTTGGATCCTGAAGTAGCAACTCTCACAGAGCTGGATGCGGATAAAGAACATGAGATCATGTTGTACAATGATGATGTAAACACTTTTGCACATGTCATTGAGACCTTGATTCGTGTTTGCGAACACAGCCAACAACAGGCAGAACAATGTGCCATTTTGGTGCATTATTCTGGGAAATGTGTGGTCAAAACAGGTGCTTATTCTGATTTGGATCCACGCTGTACCCTTTTACTTGAAGCAGGACTAAGTGCCGAAATCCTCTGAAAGACCCCTGCGAGCCGAATCTCCGCAATTTGTTGTAAGTTAGCATTTCAAAAAAAATTCTATGAAAGCAGCTGTACTCTTGATGGGTGTTTTCGTCGCTATGATGAATCCTAATTCAAGACAAACGAGACAAAAAATGGGCAAAACAATTTTCCAATTCTCTGTTGAAGACATCAATGGAAAAACTTTTGATTTTAGTTCCCTTGCGGGTAAAAAAATCATGATTGTCAATACAGCTTCCCGTTGTGGACTGACACCTCAATATGAGATTCTCCAATCCCTCTACGAAAAGTATCATGATCAAGACTTTGAGATCATTGGTTTTCCGGCTAATAATTTCTTGGCTCAGGAGCCTGGAACCAATGAAGAAATTGCCACTTTTTGTAGTGTCAATTACGGTGTGAGTTTTCCAATGATGGAGAAAATTTCGGTAAAAGGAAAAGATATGCATCCGGTGTATCAATTTTTAACCTCGGAAGAACAAAACGGAGTTATGGATTCCAAGGTGACTTGGAACTTCCAGAAATATCTGTTGGGCCCCGATGGAACTTTAGAAAAGGTAATTTCTCCTAGAACAGATCCCGATGATCCGGAAGTAATTACTTGGATAGAAAATAATGGAAGCTAAAAAAAACTTTAAAACCCTTTGTGTTCACGAAGGGGAACTTGAGGATCATCGCTTCAAGGGAGTAGTGTCTCCCATTTATATGTCTTCGGCATATGCTTTTGAGGATATTGACAAAAAACGTTACCCACGTTATTTCAACACTCCCAATCAAGAAGCATTGGTTCAAAAACTAGCGGCTTTAGAAGGTGGCGAAGCTGCCTTGATTTTTGGCTCAGGGATGGCTGCAATCAGCACTGCGTTGCTATCTCAGTTGAAGCAAGGGGATCATTTTATTTTTCAAAATGATATTTATGGTGGTACGCGAAACTTTATCAAAAAAGAATTTCCTCGATTGGGAATCGCATTCAGTTTTACTAAGGGATTATCGGTGGAGGACTTTGAGTTGGAGTTACAACCCAATACCAAAGGGGTATATTTAGAATCACCGAGCAATCCGTTACTTAAGCTGGTTGACTTGAAAGCCATTGCTTCCTTGGCGCAATCAAAAGGAGTTTGGACTATGATCGACAATACTTTTGCCAGTCCTGTCAATCAAAATCCGATCGCATTAGGTATCGATATTGTAGCTCACAGCGCCACCAAATACCTTGGAGGTCACTCCGATATTACGGCGGGGGTAGTGGTCTCCTCGCAAGCAATCATGGATCATGTGTACGCTTCGGCCATTAATTTTGGTGGTAGTTTGAGTGATATGATGGTGTGGATGCTAGAACGCAGTATTAAGACGTTGGCCCTTCGGGTTGCAGCACAGAATGAAAATGCGCTGTTGTTAGCTGAACATTTAGAGGATCACCCATTAATCAAAAGGGTTCATTATCCTGGCCTAGCATCACATCCAGATCATACTTTAGCTAAAGAACAAATGAAAGGTTTTGGCGGAATGCTCTCTTTTGAATTGAGTGCTGAAGTTGCCGTGTCTGCGTTTTGTGCAGAATTAACACTCGTCAAAGCAGCCATGAGCTTGGCAGGGGTAGAGAGTACACTCATAGTTCCTCGATTGACCTCGCATGCGCTTCTGACAGAGGAAGAGCGAACGGAACAAGGAATAAGTTCTTCTTTAATCCGTTTTTCGTGCGGGATAGAAGCCCAAGAAGATCTTCGTGCCGATATAGACCAAGCTCTTTTAAAAGCGAAACAATGAAACGAGCACAATCAAAAATTAACACACAGTTGAATGACTACAAGCGAGTTCCATCTGTCAGCTGTAAAAAATAAAAATTTAGACAGATGAAATTAGATATTCTTGCCTTTGGAGCCCATCCCGACGATGCAGAACTAGGAGCGGGGGGAAGCCTAAGTAAAGCTGTAGCAACAGGAAGTAAGGTTGGAATTATAGACCTTACCCGTGGAGAATTAGGGACCCGAGGAACTCCCGAATTACGAAGTCAAGAAGCTCATAAAGCAGCTAAAATTATAGGTGTTTCCATTCGAGAGAACCTAGGGTTTGCGGATGGTTTTTTTGAAAACTCTAAGGTAAACCAGTTAAAAGTGATTGAGAAGATTCGACATTATCAACCCGATGTTGTTTTTTGCAATGCGATCGAAGATCGTCATATTGACCATGCTCGTGGGAGTGAACTGGTTAGCAATGCATGTTTCTTAAGCGGCTTGGTTAAAATTGACACCTATGACGAGGAGGGTAATCCACAATCGTCTTGGCGCCCCAAGCAAGTGCTTCATTACATTCAATGGCAGGAAATAGAACCGCAGCTTTGCTTGGATATTAGTGGCTATTTGGATATCAAGATGAAAGCTGTAGAGGCCTATGCCTCTCAGTTTTTTGATCCTTCCTCCGTTGCCCCAGAAACACCCATTAGCAATCAAAATTTTATTGACAGTGTTGCGTATCGCGCCAAAAATTTAGGTCGTTTGATCGGTGTTGAAGCCGCTGAAGGCTTTACTGTTGAGAAGCTTATAGCGGTTGATTCTGTAGCTAATTTACTGTAAACGAAAGGAATCAAAGTGCCTGTCTTTAAATTTTGTCAACCGTTATAAATACTTTATTTTTGCCGCAAACGGTGGTTGTAGCTCAGTTGGTTAGAGCGCCTGATTGTGGTTCAGGAGGTCGGCGGTTCGAGACCGCTCTTCCACCCCAGATTAGATAAGGGATTGCAGAAACGCAGTCCCTTTTTTTATATTAAATCTGCCCACAAATCTGCCCCTCAAAATTTAATCCTAACTATATGCAAATTAATCTTTTAACTAAAGATGCTCATTTTGAAGTCATTGAACAAATGATTGCTAACAATCTTATTGAAAATATAGACCTAAGGGAACAAGAAAGTCAAGGATTTTTAATAGCAAACTTCACAAAGGAGGAATTAAAAAAATTCAACGCAATTTGTCCTATTCTTTTAGCAATTCAAGGGGATGAAGTCCTTGGCTATGTTATTGTAGGCACAGAAAAATCAAAAGGAATTCATCCGGTAATTGATTCGATGATTTCAGATAGTAAGAAAGCACTAGGCAAGCCTTCGTTACCTTCATCTGATAGACACATTTTCATAATTCAAGTCTGTGTGGATTCCAGCCATCGTAAAAAAGGTGTTTTTAAGCAACTATACACATCCCTTATTGAAAAGTATAAGAAGACCTATAAGCTGATAATTACGGAAGTGGTAACACGTAACAAGCGGTCATTTGTTGCTCATGAACGAATGGGATTTGAAGTAATCCGGTCTCAAAATGGGATAGACCATCCTCATCTTATGGTGTGTTTAAGAATTTAATAGTATATTTAAAATAAATGTTTAGTAACTATTTTTAATAAATTCTCAACAAATCAAACAAAAATGAAAAAAGTGAAACTATTGTTTGTCTTGCTACTTGGTTTTATTTCATTAGCAATGCAAGCACAGCAGGTTTCTGGTATCGTTTTAGACGAAGACGATAATCCGATTCCTGGTGTGAATGTTATTGTAGAAGGAACAGCCAATGGTACGACAACAGACTTTGATGGAAACTTTTCTATTTCTGCTAATAATGGAGATAGATTAATTTTCTCGTTTATCGGATATGCCACACAAACGTTAGCAGCCGATGGACAAACCATGTCTATTAACCTATCACCTGACGCCACTCAACTGGACGAAATTGTCATAACAGGTCTTGGTTCCAGTGTAAAACGAGGTAATTTGGCGAATGCTGTTGCTACGGTTTCAACAGAGGAATTGGTGGGTAAAACAAACCAAAGTACTATTGATGGAGCTCTTTACGGAAAAGTAACGGGGGTCAATATTACTGCATCTTCTGGTGCTCCTGGTGGAGGATTTGCTCTTCGATTACGGGGTATTTCTTCAATTAATGGTAATAACCAACCTTTATACATCGTTGATGGTGTATACTTGAACAATGCAGAAATCCCATCAGGATTGCGTTTTGCTTCAGGTGCCAATCGAGGGAATGAAGAAAATGCACCCAACCGAATTGCTGACTTGGATCCAAACGATATAGAAAATATTGAAATTTTGAAAGGAGCCTCTGCTGCGGCTATCTACGGTACACGAGCCAACGCTGGTGTAGTAATCATCACCACCAAAAAAGGACGTGCTGGTAAAACAGTAATCAACTTAAATCAAAGTGTTGGATTCAATACGATTATCAAAAAGTTGGGCATGCGTAACTGGACAGCTTCTAGTGTAGAAGCAGCTTTTGGACCAAGTGAAGTACCTTTTTTCAACGAAGCTATTGCCGCTGGCGGATTGGTTGATTATGAAGAAGAAATTTATGGTCAGCAAGGGCTTATCACTGATACAAAAATTAGCGCTTCTGGCGGTAATGATAAGACAACTTTCTATGTCGGCGCTTCCTATAGAGACGAAGCAGGTATCATTGATAATACTGGCTTTGATCGTTTTTCGATTCGAGCAAACATCGAGCATAAAATTTCCAATACCTTTGATTTATCAATTAATTCAAACTTTATTCAAAGTGGTTCACAACGTAGTTTCTCTGGAAACGAGAACCAGGGAGGACTAAGTTACGGTTACACATTGGCCTATACACGCCCATGGTTTAGAGGTTTCCCCGATGCTAACGGGAATTATCCTGACAACCCTAATGCTTCAGGAAACCCCATTTATGTAAGAGATAAAACAGTCAATGATGATGTCAACAATCGTTTGATTCAAAGTGCAAAATTGACAACTAATATTTTGCAAAGTGAGGGGAATACTCTGAAAATGATTTGGAGTGGAGGGATTGATTTTCTTGCCAATGAAACTTTTGTTTATGTTCCTGAAACACACCAAGCTCAAAAAGGTGGTGATAATGGGTTTATTGGAGTTGGTAAGAACAACTTTAAAAATTACAATCTATTAGGTATTGCCGTATGGAATAAGGATGCTATGGGTGGCGATTTAGGTTTAACCACACAAGCGGGTGTTTCCTACTTGTCTCGTGATGCAGATTTAATCCTTAACCGAGCAACGCAATTGATTCCAGGACAAACAGCTCTTGGTCAAGGTTCCTCACAGCAAATAGATCAAACACAATCACTGGTTCGTGAATTTGGTTATTTTGGACAAGTTGAAGGGAACTATAAAGACCAACTGGTTGGTACCTTAGGTTATCGTATTGATAAATCTACCTTGAATGGTGATCCAAATAAATTTTATGGATTCCCAAAGGCCTCTTTGGCCATCAACTTACAAAATTTTGATGGATGGGAATCAGGGACTATAGATCAATTTAAGATTAGAGCTGCTTATGGAGAAACAGGTTCTTCGGCAAGCTTTGGATCTGTTTTCACCTCCCTGAATCAAACATCCATTGGTGGTGTAGGAGGTTCAAGCATATCATCACTCAAAGGAGATTCCACCATCCAACCAGAAACTTCACAAGAATTAGAAGCAGGAGTCGATTTGCGTTTCCTTGGAAAGATAGGGGTAGAGCTTTCGTACTATAATCGAAATGTTAACGATTTGATTTTGAGTCGTGCCCTTGAAACATCTAGTGGTTTTGGAAGCGAGACAACCAATCTTGCTGATTTGAAAAACTACGGAGTTGAGCTGGGACTAAATATTGATGCCTATGATACAGAAACGTTTTCTTGGGATACCGGTATCCAATTTTGGTTTAACCGATCTGAAATAACGAAACTTGATGTACCAGCCTTTCCACAACCGGGAGCTGGATTTGGTTTAGGGCTTGGTACTTTCTACATTCAAGAAGGTCAGCCCGTTACCCAATTGGCTGGAAATGTTAACGGTGTTCCAACACAAATCGGAAACGTAGAACCAGATTTTCAAATGTCATTCAACAACCAATTTACCATTGGAAAAAATCTTGACATTCGATTCTTGATTCACTGGAAAGAAGGAGGGGAAAACATTAACCTTTCAAAATTATTAACAGATTTGAGTAGTCTTACCCCTGATTTGGACACACCAGAAGGGCAAGAAAGAACGGGTCTTGGCTTTGTGGCGGAACGCTTTATCGAACCCGCCGCATATTTGCGACTACGAGAGGCGGCAATTTACTACACCTTACCAGACGATACTTTTGCCTGGTTATCTGAGGGCATTAGCAGTGTTCGTTTGGGACTAACAGGAAGAAATCTGTTTACCATCACAGATTACAGTAGTTATGATCCAGAAACTTCCGTAAACGGAGGGGCTGGTTTATCCAGTGGAATTGAGGTAACTCCTTTCCCGAGCTCTAAACAGTATATGTTTAATCTTAATGTCAAATTTTAAATCAAACGAAAAATGAAATATTTAGACATTACATACAGAAAAATGAACAAGGTTCTTCTTCTGCTAAGTGCATTAGCTATTGTCTCTTGTACCTTTGATGATGAAGTTGATCCGAATCGACCCAGTTTACAGGGAGTGCTATCAGAAGCATCGATCAACCAACTCAATAATTTAGTAGTGGGTACACAATCAGCAATGCGATTGGGACTGGAAATTCAAACAACGGGTGCTGGCACTATGGCCAGAGAACTTTATTTGTTTGACGCCGATCCAAGAAACACAGCCGATCTTTTGGGAGCTAATGGAGCAAACTTAGACAATAACTCGTTCTATACCACTTCTCCTTGGAGATCTCGATATGTTGCCATCAAAAACGCCAATATTCTTCTTGACGCGGTTGATAACACTTCCGCGGCAAGTGACGCTCAGAAGGCTGGGTATAGAGGTTTTGCTAAGACCGTCATCGCACACGAACTAATTCAGTTAGTTAAATCCTTTAACCGTGCACGAATTGATGTATCCGACCCTAAAAATCTGGGCCCTATACAAGATGCTAGTGCAGTATTTTCAGCAGTCAACACAATGCTAGATGATGCTTTATCTGATTTAAGCAGAGCAGGATCTTCTTTTGCATTTTCATTGGCAGGTTTCACGAGTTTTGATTCCCCGAGTACATTTTCTCAATTCAATCATGCTTTAAAAGCAGTTGTAGCAGTATACAGCGGAGACAGCTCTGGTGCGCTTACGTCACTCTCAGCTTCCTTTATGGATATCGATGGAGATTTGACGGTTGGACCCAAACACGTTTTCAGCCTCAACAGTGGTGATTCTACCAATCCTATTTATAAGATTGTAGACAACAATGGAGATCAAATCATTGTACACGACAGCTTTATGAATGATGCTGAAGCTGGTGATACTCGTGTTTCCAGAAAAACAGTTGTCCGAGCCAATCCAGCTTCTCAAGATGGATTGACAGGAACGCATCAAACAGCCTTGTATAGCACAAATGTTTCTTCTATAGATATCGTTCGAAATGAGGAATTGGTTCTCTTGTATGCAGAGGCAAACATTCCTGGTGACCTTGCAGAGGCAACTCGCGCAATTAATGTCATTAGAAATGCTGCTGGATTAGCTGACTATAGTGATGCTAATACAGCTGCTGCACTGACAACAGAACTATTGCATCAAAGAAGATATTCTCTTTGGTGTGAAAATCACAGAATGTATGATTTGAGAAGATATAATTTATCATCTTCATTACCGCTTGACAGATCTGGCGATCAAGTATTCAATGTATTCCCTATCCCTCTGACAGAGAATGAATAATTTTCACAAAAGGCCAAGCAGTTTTGCTTGGCCTTTTTTAATTGTACTACATATGAAAAAAATTATACTATTTAGCTTAGGTCTATTATTCTTTTCTTGCCAAACAAGTCCTGAATCTGGTGTAAATAATTATTTAAATTACGACGGGAAGTCCGATAAATTGAGCGGTGGTGTGAAAATGATTCCGATTACAACATCAAAAGGAAATTTTAATGTATGGACAAAACGTATAGGAAATAACCCCACACAAAAAGTTCTTTTATTGCACGGTGGACCCGGTGCTGCTCATGATTACTTTGAAGCGGCAGACTCTTATTTTCCAAAGGCATCTATCGAATATTATTACTATGATCAATTAGGCAATACCAAAAGCGATAATCCAGATGATTTAGATTTATGGACTATTGAAAGATTTGTAGATGAAGTGGAACAGGTTCGAATTGCTTTAGGTTTGACCAACGAGAACTTCATAATTCTTGGTCATTCATGGGGAGGTATTTTAGGTTTAGAATATGCACTGAAGTATCAACAAAATTTAAAGGGCTTGATAATCTCTAATATGGTCCCTTCAATACCAGACTACATGAAATATTCAGAAGAGGTTTTAGCACCCCAACTGGACCCAAATATTTTGGCAGAAATTCGTGAATACGAGCAAAATGATGATTACACGAACCCAAAATATTTAGATTTGGTGGCCACTCATTATTATCCAAAACATGTTTTGCGATTACCTCTTGATAAATGGCCTAATCCCGTATTAAGAAGCTTAAATAATATTAATTATAATATGTATTTACATATGCAGGGGCCAAGTGAAATGGGCGTTGTTGGAGATGCTACTTTGAAAAATTGGGATCGTAAAAGTGATTTATCCAAAATCACTGTTCCTGTTTTAACGGTAGGCGCTACTTATGATACGATGGATCCAAAACAGATGGAATGGATGAGTACCCAAGTTCAAAATGGAACGTATCTTCATTGCCCAAATGGGAGCCATTGGAGTATGTATGACGATCAGGAGACCTATTTCAATGGTGTGATAAAGTTTATAAAATCGCTTTAATCAGTATTTAAAGAGGCTGCAGAATGAATAAAAAACCCTCCTAATTTGGAGGGTTTTATAATTTTAAGAAACCATAGTTTACACGATTCTTGGCATAACAGCGTTGGCGCTAAAAACATTCCCCCCCCTGGTGCCATAATAGTAATTTGATATTTCATCTAGTTTGTATCAGATATTATATATACCTCCAAGACCCAACAAAAGCTTCTTTTGAAAGCTTAAGACGCTTCCAGAGGCATCTGTCTCAAAAGAGTACATATTTTGACTGGTTTTAACACGACAATGGGGTTGTTTTAAAGCCTAGATTAATGAGTTGCCAAAAATTTTTCATTTTGAGTATTAAATATGCGCAACATCTCAATACCTCCCGTATTATGATAGTATGTGAAGTATAGCCCTATGGCTCAAAAATAAAATTAGTCTCCCTCTTTTTTCAGTATCTTGAATGTAGTTTTTCAACTACAGATTGCGGGATTTCCGTACTACTCTAGAATTAAACCAAAACAATATGAGACCCTATTTATTAGCTGAATGTTCATGGAGAGAAATACAATCGGCAACCTATGATTTGGCGGTGTTGCCATGGGGTGCCACCGAGGCGCATAACTACCATCTTCCATATGGAACGGATGTTTATGAAGCGGATGCCATGGCCAAAGTATCGGGTGAAAAGGCATGGAAAAAGGGAGCCAAAGTTATCATCTTACCTACCATTCCTTTTGGAGTCAATACAGGGCAGACGGATATTTATTTGGATATCAACATGAACCCGAGTACTCAAATGGCTATTGTCAAAGATGTTTTAACTGTACTCGACCGACAAGGGATTCAAAAGTTTTTGATTCTTAACAGTCATGGTGGAAACGACTTCAAAACGATCCTGAGGGAATTAGGGCTATCCTTTCCAAAGATGCTTCTAAGCAGTTGCAATTGGTTTCAGGCCTTGGACAAGTCACTCTATTTTGAAGAGGAAGGAGACCATGCCGATGAAATGGAAACAAGTATTATGATGCATATTCAACCAAACTTGGTTTTACCACTCGAAACTGCTGGCTCAGGAGAGGAAAAAAAGAATAGAATTAAAGCCTTTCAAGAAAAATGGGCATGGACGGAGCGAAAATGGTCACAAGTAACGGCTGATACTGGAATCGGCAATCCCAAAAAAGCCACTGCGGAGAAGGGAAAGGCTTTTTTTGAAGATGTCACCAATAAGTTGGCGGATTTGATGGTTGATTTAACCCAAGTGCCTAAAGATAAACTCTACCAATAGAAACAGCTTGAAAAATTATTTGATTTTGTGAGGAGGGAATCGATTACGGGGTAAAAACTTATGAACTTTCCTTACAGCACACCTCCCTTATACTGAAAAAATGCTGCTAGGAATATCGTTCAATTTTGGAACATCTTTTAGCTCTTTGGCTTGATGTAAGTAAAAACAGCCAAGGCGAACATGATAATATCTGGTGCGAAATCAGAAATTCCGGCATTGGTAAGAGGCGATGATGCAAGATTATAAAAGCCTAGAAAAGCGGGGATATAACCAATGATAAAAGCCAATAATAGATTTTTCGATGTTTTGAGCTCTGCTCCACGTGCCATTAACATTAATAAACCAATCATAAAGAATGTTGGCGCTACTGCAATTTGAAATAAATTCAAAACACTTTTTGCTTCTGCTCCTACATTGAACATCATGTCTATAAAAGTTTCAGAAAATAGGGGGTAAGCAATGGATTGGAGGATCATAATGACCCCGATAATGGTCATTGTAAGTTTAGTTTTCATTGACATTAATTTATGGTTACGTACCAAATATAAAAAAAAAAGGGAAATGGGACTTATTTACAATAGGCTCCGTTGGACAGTACATTTGAAAAGCGTATTGTTTGACGGTTAAGAGTTTTAAAATATGAGGATCAGATTGTTTCACTTTTTCTCGTGTATGAAGTTTTCATTTGTCGCCGATTTCATTTTTGCGATTTTTTGGGTACCGAAGAGGGAGGTCAATGTCCATTAAATGTATTCTGTGACTGTACAGGAATAATCAAAGCTTTGACCATCATAGCTGAACCAGCTATTGGAGGGGTGTTTTTTGAAACTTTGAAAAATTGTCCACCGCACGTGCCATCCATTTCATTGGCGACTTTTGTCCCTGGGCTCTCTCCAAAAAAAGCAGGATAGGCGTTTTGATATCCTACATGGGTTATTAGGTGAAGAACCTCTTCTAAAGAGGTATCAAATTGTCCTTTTTTGGCATTGGAGTGCCAATTGGGGATTGTCTCGTTCTCACTGAGGTCTTGAGCAGACACTTCCGTTTCAAGAGAATCAAATTAGTCTTGTGTCAGATCGAATGCGTTTTTCCATAGATTAAGACTCCATTATTTTCAAGAATGGTTTCTACTACTAAGGGATTGTCAGGAGTACCATCTTCGTCGTTGTCTGACTATTGAGCATTTTATTAGCAGCGTCAAATATTTTTCTATCCATTGGAGAGTGTAAAGTTTGATTTATTTAATTTTATGTAAATTGCTGTAATTCAACTCATTGATTTAACTAAATTTCACAATAATGAAAACTAAATTATACTCAATCATATTGCTATCATTAGTTATTTTGTCATGTTCCAAAAAAGAGGATGAAGACAACGATGTGTATTCTTGTGAAGTGGATTATGTCCACTTTATTGACAATATAACCGCACGGGTCAATTTTATTGTGAGCTTAAATGGAGTTGAAAAGAATTATATCGTTGACCAAAGCTATCGAAAGCAAGGCAGTACCTTTGAAATTGGTGATGGGGTGGTGAATATTGAAAACTTTATCCAAACAGGAGATGAAGCCGGTTTTGATTTTTACTACGGAGAAAATTTGGGTCCCTTTTGTATGGAACTATTTAATGCCATTCCAATGCATCAACACGAAGCATTTAATGCTACAGCAGAATTGGATCCGACTTCAAAAAATGTTGGAAAATGGAAGATTAAAAGAAAATCAAGTATTAAAAGGTAGCTCTCAACAGCTAAACAACAATCTAGTAGCCTGATTGATGATTGATGGTTCGTATTATTTCTGCACCCTTTATGATTGGCACGATTCTGAATCTTAAAGCCAAAGAAGAGTATTGTCCCTACTGAGAGTGGGAGGGAAATCCAAAGGGTCAATTAGGATAAATTAATGGTTGGTTCCTCGGGTCAATTGAAATATTACAATACCTTGTAGATAGTTATCCAGAATGGATTGTCAAAATCTTAAAAAACAAAACGAAAAGTATGGAATGGTACCTTAAAAATCGGTGGTGGATATGGAGTGTAACAGCGGTCTATGTGGTCTATCGAATTTATCTCTCTGTAGTCTACTAGGTGTAAAATTCACGAAAAAATAAAAGAGTAGATTTTACTTTTGGATGGCGACTCTTGTTGTAATTCTGGATGTTAGATCTATGGGAACTAAAAGTAAGAGAACAAGAGATTATTCAGCACGTTCCCAATTGGAGGAAGATACCCCATCAAAGTAAACAACGTTTTTGCTATCAATGATTTTAAAGTTTTGGGTGTCTTTGTTGGTTCCCACAATTTTCCAATAAATTCTTTTTTCTGCCGCATCGTACTTGATCACTTCAACACCTTCAATATAGCCTCCATCAGGAATTTCAAAAAGCATTAAGCCTTGATCGTAGGTCAAGGTAAAACATTCGGCATCGGTGTTTTTTTTACACCACTGTCCGCTAAGGTAGCGCTCTGCGTCAAACTCTTGATTGGGAGTAAAAAAACTTAAAAAGATTATATATAGTAGCGTCTTCATAGACCTGTGGTTATTTCAAAATTAAATAAACATTCTTGAAAATTAAAATATAACACTCCTTAAAACGTATTTTTTTTAAGCAAGCTAGGGAATGGGATGTCAGTTTAGAAGAAGATTATTTATGCGAAAAGGCAAATAAATTACTTTCGCATTCTTCGAATCCCTTTGTACAATAGATAAAGCACTCCAAGAATAGCAGCATAGACCAGAATATTTCGCAGAAAATAAATCATGGCTTAAAAAATAGTGGAAAGCACAAAACCTATATGGTACCCAAAAAAACACCAGCAATTACGAAAGCAATGATACGAAAAGTAGTTTCCATAGATTTTTGTTTAAAATTAAACGCTATTAAATATATACAAAACACCTATCATTTGATAAACCCCTTAAAAAAAACACTACTATTCTATTCAAAATCATATTGTTTATAAACTATCATTCTGATTTTCATTCTTTTGGATTAGTTTCACAAAGCTTTAACATTATTTTATCTTTTGTTTTTAATTCCACGTTGTATTTTAGAGTAGTAACATGAATTTTATGGAAGAAAAAGAATTGTTTTATTATCAAAAAGCCATCGGTTTGCTCCGATTGGGAATGACTATTGAAGTGTTGCAGAAAGAATTGGTTTATTTTATACAATCCCAAAACAAAGCAGCGATTAAAGGATATGAAAAAGCAATTTTAGAACAGCAAGCCACCCCCGAAACGATCAACTCTTGAAATCAAACCTTCAGACTATTGGAATCGGACTAATTACGCTGGGATTCACACTTTCTATTTTTGATTTTTTACTCGATAACAGCCCGTTGGTTTTGGGAGTCGGACTGGCAATCTTGATTGTCTCCTATTTTGTTCGGAGATAATAAACAAGGCGACTTGTAATCGAAACAAAAAGCCAAACCCAGGGTGCGCTGTGAAGTACTAGGTCAAACCAATCCATAAATTGCATTCCATTGGCTCCCCCTGTGACCCATCGAATTTTACCTAACAGATGTAGCTCTGGCTGAAATGGAGCCATTCCAAGGCTCAAGGAGGCTAGGAGAGGATACAGCCAACCAGGTGTTTTTTTTGTATTTCTAGATAGGACGTTTAAAATAGGCTTTAGAAATACCGCTTTCGTCACTGTTGATCTGAGCAAGTTCCCAGCCTTGTTTTCCCAAACGATTGAATTCCTCTTCGGTCATCATTGATTTTTTGAAAACCTTGTTAGATATAATTTTGTTTTCGAAATACTTCATAGTAATCTCATGTTGCTTTAAAATCCCTACATTATACGAAACTTTTAGGGTGAAATCACTTATACATCGTAAATACTACCTTTTGATTGGCTTGTTAGCGGAGCTTTTGATACTGTTGGTTGCCTATTGGCAGACCAATGATACTGGAGGACTCTTTCAATTGGCTGCCCGCTATTCAGGGCGATTGTCTTTAGTTTATTTTTTATTGCCCTGGTGGGCATATCTACAGTCCGATCGACATGATTCAACGGAACTGCTGCTAGCACCGTTGCGAACTTTTGCTATTCTCCATGTGATTCATTTTATCTTTTTGATACTTAATGTGTATTTAAATGCCATTGCATTGATTCCTGTTAAACTGATCGGGGGGAGCCTTGGTTACTTGATGATTGTTTTATGGCCTTTTATGGGAAGCTGGTTAGCCCATCGAAATTGGGCTTTTAATCTCTATTTCCTTTATGTAGGAATTGTTATGATGGTGACGTATGTTTCTAGAATCAAAGGAGACTTCGAGGGAAGTGCCCCCAGTCCTATTCACTATTTTGCTTTTGGAATTTTAGCTATAAGTATGCTTTTCTTTATAAGGGTTTTAGGGAAGCAACGGAGCCCAAAAAAGCCCCAAGAAGGGGCTTAATATTGTTAGGGTATAGGAGGCTTAAAATGAAAGTCCAAAGCCAATGTTTCCAATGATGACGCCCCCATCGGAAAGTCCAGGAATTTCTGGAAACTCTTGAGTTGTTTTTCCGGAAATCCCGAGAGAGGTTGATTTTGCATTGATTTCCAATAAATCTGGGATGTCTCCAAAGCCATACCCCAATTCAAATCGAAAATAAAAGCGTAATCCTGTCTTGATTCCCAATTTCAGATTGGTTGTAGCTATTGTTTCTTTGGTGGTTCCAACACCATCATTTGCAATTTGCCCCAGATTATCATCAACTTCAATATTAGAGAAAGTTAAATCGGTACTAAGATTACCAAGTCCTCCACTGATGTAAAGTCCTTTCCCTGTATTTTTAAAATAATAGTTCACACCAAATTCGGTGTAGCTTAAGCCCACCTCAGTTCCCTTTTCGGGGTTGATATCAAACCCACTAAAATCAGCATAAGGAGCCAAATGGTTGTTCAGTACTGGAAGAATAAATTCAACACTTCCACCTACAATATTGGGCATTCCAATTTTGGCCCCCACAGATAGTCGACGAATTTTTGTTTGTAAAGAATCTGTCGTTGCCATAGAGATCACTTCTGTGTTTTGTAATTCAGAAGCGCCTTGTGTGTCCTGTGCATGGAAACTAATGCTAAAGCATAGGAGTATAAGTGTTATACTATTTTTCATATGATTATTGTTTATGGTTTTAGTTGAATTCGTTTTTCCATATTGGCCAATTCCCAAGCAGTATGAAAGATCAATTGAGTACGCTTTTTTAGCAACTCATAGTTGATTTTTTCCGCGGTATCCGATGCTTTATGGTAATCTTGATGGGTACCGTTGAAATAAAAAATTATGGGGATATTTTTGTTGGCAAAATTATAATGATCACTGCGAGTATAAAAATTATTGGGATCGTTTTCGTCGTTGAAGATGTAGTCGAGCTCTAGCTGACTGTATTTTGTGTTAATCATTTCCGAAAGATCGTGAAGCTCTTGACTCAATCGATCGGCACCAATGAGGTAAATATAATTCGGATCGGGATTGTCTCTTTTAGGGTCAACGCGACCGATCATGTCCACATTTAAATTGGCAACGGTTTGTGCAAGCGGGTAGAGGGGATTGTTGGTATAGTATTTAGATCCCAATAATCTTTCTTCCTCACCCGTTACATGCAGAAAGATGATAGAACGCTTGGGGCCGTTTCCTTCTTTTTTGGCTTTTTGAAAAGCAGCTGCAATTTCTAACAGTGCTACGGTTCCAGATCCGTCATCATCAGCACCATTAAAAATTTCTCCATTTCTCATTCCCAAATGATCCAAATGTGAAGAAAGAATAATGTATTCGTTGGGTAGTTGCTCACCGGGAATGATGGCAACCACATTTTGTGTCTCAACTTTTGTCCCATCCACTGGGAGCTTCATATTTTGATAATAATCATCGGTTCCTTTTGCTGCTTCAATCTGATGGGATTGATAGAAATGACGCAAAAAGTCAGTTGCTCGTCGTTGCCCAACGGTTCCCGTCCTCCGTCCTTCAAAATAATCGGATGCATAGACGTACAAAAGACTTCGTAGATCTTCGTCTTGTATCTCTTTAGCGTATTGTGAGGATTGGTCTTGTGCTCTGCATGAAATTAAAAAGAAAAGAAAGAGAATTAGGAGCTGTTTCATAAGATTAAAGGGTTGGCGTTAGCATGAGAGAAGAATGTATTCCCGTCCAAAGGTTGATTCGGTGCTGCAGTGCTTGCTTGGAGCGGGCAATTACCGCTTCCCACTTGGCAGAGTCGTTTTGACATAAATTAGAAATCATTTCAAGTGCCATGGGACCGTGTTGATCGCCATCGACTTCGATGTGCCGTTCAAAATAGTACACCATATTGGCTAGAGATTCATTTCCTTTAACATTCATTCTTTGAAGCATTTCAATAAACATATCTGGAATGAGGTCTTCACGGCCAAACGTAAATACAGCAGCGATCTCATAAAGGGGACGCGTTTCGATGGTCTCAAAGGTGAAATAAAGGAAATCTTTGACGTAGTCAGGAAGGGAGGCACTTTTAAGATAATCCAAAACCGATCCTTTATTGGGTAAGCCCTTCAGGAAAAGATTGATTTGTTGGGTATCTGCATTCACATCAGCCATTGCTTCAAGGTACATTTCAAAGTGACTCATCGGTACTCCGTCTTTGTTAATGTCGCTTTCCTCACCCCAAACAATTTCATTAATCAGTCGAGCCGTGGCGGCAGATCCTGAGGGTTGCCAAGGTAAATGAACAGTGGTAAGTTCCAATTGTAACTTTTTGACCAGTGACATAAAATCCCAAACGGCATAAATATGTGCTTCTGTGAATTGTTTTAGGTCTTGAGGGGTTTGAATGTCTTCATACAAGGGGTGCAGGAGGAGTTGTTTTTTTAGCGGCGCTAACTCCTGTTCCAATCGTTCTATCATTTTTCAATAATTTTCAACAAATATAGCCGAATCTAAGCTGTATAAGAAAGAGCCGTCTGCTTTTTTGAATCTATAAAAACACTATTTTTAGCCTATCGATGAAAAATGTACAGCTGATAGAATGCCCCCGAGACGCACTACAAGGCTGGAAAACCTTGGTGCCTACTGAGCAAAAGATTGCCTACATGAAGGCTTTGCTGGCGGTAGGTTTTGACACTTTGGATTGCGGTAGTTTTGTTTCTCCTAAGGCGATTCCTCAAATGGCTGATACATCTTCGGTTATTGATGCCATAGCTCCTTTGAAAAACAACACCAAACTATCGGTGATTGTAGCCAATATCCGCGGTGCCCAAACAGCCTGCACCTTCCCGTCGATTGATGTTTTGGGGTACCCGTTTTCGATATCAGAGAATTTTCAAATGCGAAACACAGGAAAGTCTATTGCAGAATCCCTAGGTGTACTAGCAAAGATTATCGAACTGGCAGATGCGCATCAAAAGGAGTTGGTTGTATATATTTCTATGGGATTTGGAAACCCCTATGGAGACCCATGGCATCCCGATATTGTGGCGAAATGGGTAAGGTGTTTGACAGACATGGGGGTTCTTACGCTCTCCTTATCAGACACTGTTGGTAGCGCCGAAACAACGAGTATTAGAAGTCTCTTTGCGGCCCTTATTCCGGCTTTTGAAACAGTAAGCTTCGGAGCGCATTTACATACCCTAGCCGAAACAGCTATTGAGAAAATAGAAGCAGCGCATCAAAGTGGGTGTTTGCGTTTTGATGGAGCCATTCAGGGGTTTGGGGGGTGCCCTATGGCACAAAATGATTTGGTAGGCAATATGCCTACGGAAAAATTAATCACCTATTTCGAAGCACAAAAAATCCCTCACAAGCTGCATATGCTTCACTTTGAGTCTGCCTACAATAAAGCGCTAGAAATCTTTCGATAGCTCACTTAATACAGGGTCAGTTGACTAAAAAACCCTATATTTGCTTGCAATTAATTCTTTATTAATTGCCTATGGATTCCAATAAGATTTACGGAGAAGGTTTAACCTATGATGATGTGTTGCTGATACCTGCCTATTCGCAGATATTGCCTCGAGAGGTTTCCATTCAGTCCAAGCTTTCACGAAATATTCCTTTAAATACGCCCATTATATCTGCAGCAATGGATACGGTGACTGAAAGTCAAATGGCAATTGCAATGGCACGCGAGGGCGGAATCGGAGTGCTTCATAAAAACATGACCATTGAAGCCCAAGCACTTAAGGTCCGAGCGGTGAAACGTGCTGAGTCTGGAATGATTATGGATCCCGTAACACTTCCATTAGACAGCTTAGTAAAAGACGCCAAGGAAAGTATGCGTCAATACAAAATTGGAGGGATTCCTATTGTAGATAATTCTGGAAAGTTAGCCGGGATAGTCACCAATCGGGATTTGCGATTTGAAAAAAACAATGAGCGCCCAATTACAGAAGTAATGACCAAAGAAAATCTGATTACGGTCACCAAAGAAACTTCCTTGGAAGATGCCGAAGAAATTTTGCAGCGGCATAAAATCGAAAAACTTCCAGTGGTTGATACGTCCAATACGTTAGTTGGTCTGATAACATTTCGTGACATTACTAAACATACCGACAAACCCACTTCTAATAAAGACAGTTATGGACGCTTGCGTGTAGCTGCTGCTGTTGGTGTAACAGCGGACATACTAGAGCGTACTGATGCATTAGTAAAAGTCGGTGTGGATGCGATAGTAATTGACACTGCCCATGGGCACACCAAAGGAGTGGTTGATGCGCTTAGTAAAGTAAAAAAGACATATGGTAGTTTAGACGTTATTGTTGGTAACATTGCCACAGCCGATGCGGCCAAATATTTGGTTGATAATGGCGCCGATGCTGTAAAAGTAGGAATTGGGCCTGGATCAATTTGTACAACAAGAGTTATTGCGGGAGTAGGCTTTCCACAGCTTTCGGCCATTATGGACGTGTCCAAAGCCATTAAAGGTAGCGGCGTGCCGGTAATTGCAGACGGAGGGATTCGTTATACGGGAGATATACCTAAGGCGATTGCCGCAGGAGCCGACTCTGTTATGTTGGGTTCCCTTCTGGCTGGAACGAAAGAGTCTCCAGGTGAAACAGTCATTTTTGAAGGGCGGAAATTCAAAACCTATCGTGGAATGGGATCCCTAGAAGCGATGAACAAAGGTTCTAAAGACCGCTATTTTCAAGATGTCGAGGATGACATCAAAAAACTAGTACCTGAAGGCATTGTAGGGCGTGTACCTTACAAAGGCGAATTATATGAGAGCATTCACCAATTTGTAGGAGGGTTGCGTGCAGGAATGGGCTATTGTGGTACCGCCACAATTGATGCCTTGCAGCACAGCGGACGTTTTGTGAAACTGACAGCTTCTGGAATACGAGAGAGTCATCCACATAACATTCGAATCACCAAAGAAGCTCCGAATTATAGTCCTTGATGTAATAAAAAGCTAGTTGGCTAAGATTTTGAAAGTCTTCATTACATTTCCTTGGTAACGAACTCTTACGATATACATATTACCACTTTCTAGGTAAAGAGGTATTTGTGCGTTGGAAAGATCAACTACTTTTTGATCAGAGATTTTGTTTCCAATAATAGAATAAACTTCAACCGTTCCATGACCAATTAAACCCTGAACAAAAAGAACATTGTTTTTGTAAATTACACGGGAATTTTGAAAGAGGTAACTACCCGATACGTCGTGGTCAAGTGAAAACGAAGCTGCTTTGACACCGGATAAAAAAAATAGAATAAATAAAATAAAAGTAATCCTACGCAATACGCTGTATATTTGTAGCTAAGTTACAATGAAATTATAATAGTTCATAAAATTATTAACATTTTATTAGATTGTAAATCAATAACTTATAAATATTTATAAAAAATTATTAAAACCATATGAACATTTTAACACGTTTTCAGTCGCTTCTAAACTTGATTTTTAGATGAATCCAATACTGTGTCACTTCGTTCGCTATCTTTTCCAATGGGGGTTTTTAATTCTTATCACTTTGGGGTGTGATTCTCTTGACCGTGTTCAAGTTACAGCTGTTGCCCGGGTTGGAGATTCGTTTCTGTATCGTTCAGATATCAATCTGCGTTTTGGTTCTTTTGCGTCAAAAAACGATAGTGTCGTACAGGTGCAAAATTACATTAATACTTGGGCAAAAGAGCAACTGCTTTACCAGCAAGCAGACTTAAATATCGATGCAACAGTAAAAAAAGAGTTACAATCGTTGGTACATCAATATGAAGTAGAACTCTACGGACAGGTATACAAAGAGTCCTTGGTGAATTTACGAATGGATACTCTCGTGCTTCCTGAACAGATTCAGCAAGCCTATGAAAATAGTAAATCGATTTTCAAACTTAAAGAACCACTCTATCAATATCGGTTGCTTCGTTTGCCGCTTGATAATGTTGATCGTATCGAGATCAGTATGCGATTTCGTCGGTTCGACAGTATTGATCGCCAGTTTTTAGACTCTCTTTCGTTTCAGTTTTCGACCTACCATCCGTGGGATTCTCTCTGGATTAGTCGAAAAGAGATTCTTCAGGATATCGAATTCATTGATGGGGGTAATCTAGATCAATACTTTAAAAAACGAAATTACTTTGAGGTGAAAGATTCTTTAGGTGTATATTTGTTTGTGACAAATAATCGAAGAGATGCCACCGAACGTGCCCCCGTTTCCTATGTGGAAAACACGCTCAAAAATCTCATTTTGAATCGACGAAAAATTGAATTTTTACGAAATTTTGACAATGAAATACTTCAAGATGCCATACGCTCTAAAAAATATGAAACCTACGTGGAATAGTGTATTACTCCTTTTATTGAGCCTTCCGCTTTTTGTTGCGGCTCAAGACAAAATTAAGATTGACGGTGTCTCTGCCGTGGTTGGTGACTTTGTTATATTGGATTCGGATATCGATAAAATGATTGTGGAAATGGAATCCCAAGGCATTTCGTCCAAAAATGTGAGTCGTTGTGAACTACTAGGAAAACTGATGGAGGATAAACTTTATGCCCACCATGCGGTTCAGGACAGCTTGGAAGTTAGCGATCAAGAAATTTATGATTATGTAGATCAGAGCCTAGAGTACTTTGTTAGCCAATTAGGGAGCATGGATAAAGTATTATCATTTTATAAAAAATCGGATGAGGCTAGTTTTAGAGAGCAACTTTTTGAGATTAATAAGACGCAAAAACTTGCCGGTTTGATGCAATCTTCCATTGTAGATGCTATTGAAATCACTCCCGAAGAAGTACGAACATTTTATCAAAAGATTCCAGAAGATGAACTACCAACTTTTGGCACAGAGTTGGAAATCGCTCAAATTGTCATGGAACCGACCCCAACCCCCGAGGAGGAGGAACGGGTTATTAACCAATTAAAAAGTTTCAAAGTTGATGTTCTAGAGCGCGGTTTGAGTTTTGCGTCTAAGGCCATCCTATATTCCCAAGACCCAGGTTCTCGATCTAAAGGAGGGAAGTATACACTGCAGCGAAAGCGTCCTCAGATGGCAAAAGAGTTTCGCGACGTGGCATTCAGTCTGCAAGAAGGGGAGGTCTCTGACCCTTTTCGAACAGAGTTTGGTTGGCATATTTTGACAGTCGATAAAATCAGAGGCCAGGAAATTGATGTTCGGCACATTTTATTAATCCCTCGTATTGATGATCAGAAATTGGTTGAAACCAAAGCCTTGATGGAAACACTAAGAACGCGAATCATCAGTGATGAAATCACATTTGAAGAGGCAGCGTTTCAGTTTTCTTCGCAAAAAGAAACACGCAATAATGGTGGTGTTTTGGTGAACCCAGCCACCGGAGACAATCGTTTTGAATTGACCAAGATTGATCCTGTGCTTTATAATCAAATTCGATACCTACAGGATAATGAGATCACCTTACCACTATTGGAAGAGGGACGTGCTGGAAAGAAGAAGTATAAACTCCTAAAAGTTGCCAATCGTTTTGAAGAGCACACAGCAAACTTCACCAAAGACTACACTAAAATCAAAGATCTTGCTTTGAAAGAGAAAAAACTGAAGCAAGTGCAGCGTTGGATGATGGACAAAATTGAAGAAACCTATGTGAGTCTAAATCGAGACGTACGCTCTTGTGAATTCACGAACAACTGGAGTAAAGAATAGGTTGATCTTATCTGAAATATTTTAAGGGTACCCATAGCATACCAAAGCATTCACCTCCTTGTTTGTGGATGTTTTTGTGGTGGATTTTATGCGCTCTTCGCACTCCTTTAGCGTAGCGAGAATTTGCATTGCGAAACCATTTAAAGCGCTGGTGGATGAATATATCATGTACCATAAAGTAGGTAAAACCATAGGCGAATATGCCCAATCCAATAGGCAAGCCAGGCCAAAAGTTTAATTCCCCCCAAGCCACGACGCAGCCCCCGCTGATTAAGGCGTAAAAGATGAAAAACAAATCATTGCGTTCAAACCATGAATCGTGATCTTTTTTGTGATGGTCTTTGTGCCATATCCACAAAAAACCATGCATGATATATTTGTGGCTAAACCATGCCATAAATTCCATTCCAGTGAAAGTCAACAAAAAAACAGCTGACCAAAGCAAGACGTTAGACATTCTTACAGTAGATTCAAATGATATTTAAAATAAGACTGGGCCAAAACTCCCATTTTTTGGTAATTAGGAACTCGGATACGAGCGTTTTTAATTTGCAAAGAAGGAGTCCTTTTGAGTTTCTGCAGTAATTTGAAATAGTACTTGTAGGCAGTATATACTCCGAAACGAGCTTCTTCAGGAAGCTTAAAAATCCCAGTAAGTGCCTTTTCAAAATCGACTTCGATTTCATTAATGATATCCATTTTATCGAGCTCTTGGAAGGAATTCAAATCAACATTGGGAAAATAAGTCCTATCCAGAGTTTCGAAATCTGAATTTAAATCTCTAAGGAAATTTACTTTTTGAAAAGCAGAGCCCAGAGCCATGGCTGCAGGTTTGAGGGATTCATACGTTTCGTCCTTTCCGTCAACAAATACCTTTAAACACATCAAGCCGACAACATCGGCAGAGCCATAGATGTACGCTTCGTATTCTGCCTGTGTTTCATAAACTTGTTTGTGAAGGTCTTGGCGCATACTCTTCAGAAAGGCATCGATAAGGTCTGTTCCAATATTGAATTTGTTTACAGTGTATTGAAAAGAATTCAAAATGGGGTTAAGACTGATTTTGTGTGTAAGCGCTTCGTGTAAGTCTCTTTCAAAATTGTCTAGCAAGAACTCCTTTGGATAGTTATGAAAGGTGTCAACAATCTCATCGGCAAAACGAACAAATCCATAGATGTTGTATATATGAGGACGAATGGAATTGCCCAAAAGTTTTGTTGCCATCGAGAATGAAGTGCTGTAACGCTGGGTGACAATACGACTGCAATCTTGAGAGACCGAGTCAAACAAGTTTTTCATAGATAATTTTTAGTCTAACTAATTTACTAAAATTTAAGATAAATTTTAGAAGCTTAAACAAAAATTTGTTCTCCAAAGAATTCTAAACGGAAAGTTTCGAATGTTGGATGCAGTTTTACTTGACCCGGCAGCGTTGCTGGATTGATCAACATTTGCAGAGGACCTAGAATGTGGAGACTTGATTGTGTGCCTTCCAAGATAGTGTCTTGAAAGTCTCTTAAATAGCCATCAACTTCTTCTTTGTTTGGCTCTACTGTTAAGTAGGTAACAAAGGTAAGGCTATCACTGAAGGTCATTACAGTGTTAAGTGACTCCGTAGTCAATGATTGGCCTAGGAATATTGTCTTATAATTTTGTGAAAGGATATAATAATTTAGGAAAAGAACCCCTAATTCATGAATTTCATTTTCTGGCAGGAACAACACAAACACCTTTTGATTTTCTTGAGGAGTTTGTTTGCGTTGTATTAATTCCGTTTGAATATGAATTTTTTGTTTAACCAAGTTAGTGATAAAATGCTCGTGTGAAGGACTGATAGCACCTGTTTGCCACAGTATACCCAATTCCTTCATCAGGGGCATGAAAATGTTGATGAAAATGTAATCGAATTCATATTTGGAGGCGATTTCATCATAGGTAGCATCAAACATAACGTAGTCAAAATTGACCATTGCTAATTTAAGCGCATTGATGGCGACTTGTTCTGAGGTAGATTTCAGTGCAATGTCGCGGACCATAATTGGAATTTCGCCTTCCTCCAAGCTAGCAATCTTGGAGATTTTAAAACCGTGGTTGTAAAGAAGCGTAATATTGAGAAGCTTTTGGAGACTAGAAAGACTGTACCGGCGTATGTTGGTGTCGGTTCTTTCCGGCTGTAGAAGGTTATAACGCTTTTCCCAAATTCGAATCGTATGGGCTTTAATACCTGAGATATTCTCAAGGTTTTTGATGGAAAAAGTGCTTTTTATCCTGTTCATGTTCAAATTTCGTTTACAAAAGCTTCAACAAATATAAACAAAAAATCGAGCAATGGGTAAAAAAAGTGCGCACGAGAAGACTCGAACTTCCACGGGATTTAACTCCCACTAGGCCCTCAACCTAGCGCGTCTACCAATTCCGCCACGTGCGCGACAGTTTTGTGACTTGACTGGGGCTCGAACCCAGGACCCTCTCCTTAAAAGGGAGATGCTCTACCAACTGAGCTATCAAGTCGTTCGTGATTCGACTGGGGCTCGAACCCAGGACCCTCTCCTTAAAAGGGAGATGCTCTACCAACTGAGCTATCGAATCAGATTTCAGGCTGCAAATATAGTATCTATTATCCAAAATTCTATTCCAAAATATATAAATTTGATCTTACTTTGTTTAAGCTATGCAGCAACTGTTTTTGGTCGGTTATATGGGGTCTGGTAAATCCACGCTTGGGAAAGTCCTTGCCCAAAATCTCAACTGTCCTTTTATCGATCTTGATGCATGGATTGAAGATCAAGAAGGAGTCCCGGTTGCTCAGTTGTTTAAGGAGAAAGGGGAGTTGTACTTTCGAAAACAAGAGCATCATCATCTTAAAAAATTACTTGAAGATCCAGCACCAAAGGTTGTGGCACTAGGAGGCGGAACCCCCTGTTATTACAATAATATGGAATTGTTACAAAAAGCTTCTAATGTAAAAACGGTTTATCTGAATGCTTCTGTGAGTTTCCTCGCAAAACGATTGTTGCCTGAAAAACAACAACGACCCCTTATTCAACATTTAGACTCCGAGAGTGCTTTGAGGGAGTTTATTGGGAAACATCTCTTTGAACGGCTCCCTTTTTATCAAAAAGCAAGTCAATCTCTTATGATAGAGGGAAAAACAGTAGCGGATTTGGTCAGTGCTGTGACTAGCTAAGATAAACCCCTTCATCCTTCCCCTCCAATACAACCTGTATGTGTTCTTTGTTTGAGGTTGATAGAGATAGTCCTTTAAAGTCTGCTTTAATTGGGTAGCGTTTGTGGTTTCTATTAACCAAAACCGCTGTTTGGAGTTGCTTCAAAGGAACCTGAAGAAAGTGATTCACAGCATAAATAAGAGTGCTTCCTGTGTTCAGAACATCATCAATAACAATAACGACTCTATTTTTACAAACCTCAAGTTTTTCGGAGGTTGTGATTTTGTCCAAAGGGTTTTTCTTGTTCAACTGGAGCGAAATCAAAGTGATCTTTGGCGAGGATAAGCTTGCAAGTATCTTTACGATACGTTTGGCAAACAGCAAACCATTATCGGCAATCCCCACAATAAAAAGTTCTTTTTCTTCTGTATTGGATTCCAATATCTGTAGAGCGATTCGCCGTGTACTGGCTTCGATTTTTTCTTTGGTAAAAAGCTGGTGGGTGGGTTGGCTGTTCATGGAATAAATATATAAATACTTCCGTTTAATCTTCGTCTTCTAGGAAACCGTCAATATTTCTGCGATCTTTTTTGGTGGGACGTCCGAGACCTTTTTCTCGCGGACGAAAAGCATCTAGGTCTTGTATCTCTTTGTGGCTAAATGCACTTTGCGGTGTGGTGTCTTGTCGATAGATATCCACGAGTTTGGCTCCGACACGGCTTTTGGGAATGTCCAATACCTTGAGCTGAAACCAAATTTGCTCTTTGCGAACCTCGAGCTGATCCATCGGGAGTACTTCCCGGGAAGGCTTTACTGTAGCGCCATTAATCTTGATGGCTCCTTTCCTACAAGCTTGGCTGGCCAAACTTCGCGATTTGAAATAACGCACACACCACAAATATTGATCTACTCTCATAGGTTAAAGGAATACACTTACAAAAGTACAGGAATATTGTATATTTGCTCAGCCCAATAAAAAGGGTCTTTAAATCGCATGCTACAACCCAAACTGACTCGGTTCACTTTCGTTTTTTTATTTCTTTTGATTCTCGGTTATTCTTGTAATAAGGACCAAGCCGAAAGCGTCGAAATCCGCGATGTCCAAACCCAATTCCTTGAGGATGAGCAAACGCTGCTAACCTATTTGGAAACACATTTTTACAATTATGAGGATTTTGAAGCCGATCCCTCGAATTATACCCTGCGTATATCAATTGACACACTGTCAGGGGAAAATAGTAACAAAACTCCGCTTGTCGATCAAGTAGCAATTAAATCGGTTGAAGTTAATAATGCCGATGGAGATGTCATTAATCATGACCTTTACTATTTAATTGTCCGAGAAGGCAAAGGAGAGCGTCCCTCAGAGGTGGATTCCACCTATGTCCGCTACAAAGGAGCGCTATTAGATGGAACCGTCTTTGATCAGCAAGAACTCCCAGTATGGTTTGACCTTCCTCAGGTAGTACCTGGTTTTCGTAAGGGAATCTCAGAATTGCGTTCTGGAAGTTTTTCAGAAAATCCCGATGGAACGTTTGATTTTTATGACTACGGACAGGGAGTCTTATTTATTCCTTCCGGTTTGGCTTATTATGCGAATGCACAGCCTGGTATTCCGGAATATTCCCCACTGATTTTCTCCCTTTCTTTATTTACGTTGAAAGCGTCAGATCACGACGGTGATGGAGTCTTTTCTAAAGATGAAGACATCGACGGAGATGGCAATCCATTCAACGACGATACCGATGGTGATGGGACGGCTGATATGTATGATGCCGATGATGATGGTGACGGCGTGCTAACCAGAGATGAGCTCGATTTGGATGAGAACGGCATACCCGGTGATTCCGATTCGGATGGAATTCCCAACTATCTCGATTCCGATTCTGCTTAGTCTAGGGAATAGGAAATTCCAACCATCCATTTTTGACCGCGTGTGTCAAATGTGCCTTCTACACCTTTTTCTGATAAAAAGGCGACTTCACTTTTCTTAAGCCCTCTTTCATAGCGTAAGTCTACAGCGAAGTTCCCTAAATTTACACGTGTTCCAATATGTGCGCCAATGGTAGATTGATCCCCGATGGTTTCGATGTCGATGTTTAATTGTTCTTCCAGACGATATTGAAAGCTAGGGCCAAGGAAAACACTAATGGCTGGAAGTAATTTGTAACCTACGGAAACGGGTACTTCCAAATTGGTTGAATTAAAGCTGATGGTTTCAAAATCGGATCTCAATTTTGTTAGGTGAACTTCGGGACGAAGATAGAATAGTAAAAAGTTAACCTGTCCATAGAGACCCACGAAATAGCCTGTTTTTTGCTTGGCAGTTTCTTTAAAATCAGCGATATCCTCTACAGAAGAGCGAAGGTCTCCAGAAGCCTGAAAATTGGCTCCACCCACAATCCCAAAATCAATTTGACTGAAAGCGTTTAGGCTGAGCAACAGAAACAACGAATTAAGAAGAATTTTTCTCATGACTGCTTATTTACGTTCAATAACTTTTTTCACTTTTTCAACAATGGCATTTTGATCGATTCCATATTTAGCCATCAATTGAGCGGGGGTTCCTGATTCTCCAAAGGTATCTTGTGTTGCCACAAATTCCTGAGGTACTGGCTGAGCAGCGGTGAGTGTACGAGCGACACTTTCACCCAAACCACCGAGGAAGTTGTGTTCCTCTGCCGTTACGATACAGCCTGTTTTTTGAACTGAGTTTAGGATAATAGTTTCATCCAAGGGTTTGATGGTGTGAATATTGATCACTTCTGCCGAGACTCCCACTTTTTCGAGGGTCTCTGCCGCTTGAAGAGCTTCCCAGACCAAATGCCCAGTGGCAACGATGGTTACATCGGTTCCAGGGTTCAATAGAATTCCTTTTCCAATCTCAAAAGGGGTTTCTTCTTCCGTGGTAAAGTTAGCAACTTTAGGACGGCCAAAACGAAGATAAACCGGGCCTTGATGCTTTACAATGGCAATGGTTGCGGCTTTAGTTTGATTAAAATCACAGGGATTGATAACGGTCATACCGGGCAGCATTTTCATCAAACCGATGTCTTCCAAGATTTGGTGTGTTGCACCATCTTCGCCGAGGGTTATTCCGGCGTGCGAAGCACAGATTTTCACATTCTTTCCAGAATAGGCTATCGATTGGCGAATTTGATCATACACTCTTCCAGTGGAGAAATTGGCAAAGGTTCCAGTAAAAGGAATTTTTCCTCCGATGGTAAGTCCTGCAGCAATTCCCATCATATTGGCTTCGGCAATTCCTACTTGAAAAAAGCGTTCGGGGTTTTCTGCAATAAATTCATCCATTTTGAGTGATCCCACTAGATCAGCACAAAGGGCAACGACATTGGGATTGGTTCTACCGAGTTCCGCCAAGCCAACACCAAAACCGGATCGGGTATCTTGATTTCCTTGATTAATATATGTTTTCATACGTAGTAAGAGTTTAGTAATCCCCGAGGGTTTCTGGGTTTTGGGCCAAGGCGGCTTCGAGTTGTTCGTCGTTGGGTGCTTTTCCGTGCCATGCATGGGTGTGCATCATGAAGTCAACACCATTCCCCATTTCGGTTTGCATCAAAATGGCAATGGGTTTTCCGTTGCCAGTGAGTGACTTGGCTTTTGCAAGGGTATCGATGATGGCAGTGATGTTGTTTCCATCTTTAAGTTCCAATACCGTCCATCCAAAAGCATCTAGCTTCTGAGCAACACTTCCTAGGTTGAGTACTTCATCTGTTGATCCATCAATTTGTTTTCCATTTAAGTCCACCGTTGCAATAAGATTATCCACCTTATTGGCTGCAGCATACATAAAGGCTTCCCAGTTTTGACCTTCTTGCAATTCACCGTCTCCCATCAGTGTATAAACCGTCTGAGGATCATGGTTTAGCTTTTTTGCCAAAGCGGCTCCTACGGCTACGGAAAGTCCTTGTCCCAAAGAACCGGAAGCAATACGAATCCCTGGCAATCCTTCGTGGGTTGTGGGGTGTCCTTGTAAACGTGAATCCAGTAAGCGAAAGGTGTCGAGTTCTTCCACAGGGAAGTAACCGCTTCGAGCCAAGACGCTGTAAAAAACAGGAGAAATATGACCGTTGGAAAGGAAAAACAGATCTTCATTCTTTCCATCCATTTGAAAACTGAAGTCGTGTGTCATGACCTCCTGGTAGAGGGCGACAAAAAACTCGGCGCATCCTAGAGAACCTCCAGGGTGACCGGAATTAACCTTGTGGACCATGCGCAAAATATCACGTCGGACTTGCTGTACTAGGGCCTCTAATTGTTGGGTGTTGGGCATAAAATTGGAACTAAATGATTGGAACAAAAGTAGGGCTTGCTTTAGGAGTGGCAAAGCATTCGGTTTTCTATTTTGAACGTTTTTTCACCAAAGCGTTAACATTTATCTGTCACCTTATTCAAAGGTGGTATCTTTAACCGAATTTCAGCCATGCAATTTATACTCGAAACCACCGATCCACAATCCCAAGCCCGTGCAGGCAAGCTTATAACCGACCATGGGACCATACAAACCCCCATTTTCATGCCCGTTGGAACGGCAGCTACCGTCAAAGGGGTGCATCAGAAAGAATTGCGGGAGGTGGTCAATCCAGATATTATTTTGGGAAACACCTACCATTTGTATTTGCGTCCGGGTACCTCCATATTGGAGCAAGCCGGAGGGCTGCATAAGTTCATGAATTGGGATCGACCGATTTTGACCGATTCCGGAGGCTATCAAGTGTATTCGCTCTCTGCCAATCGAAAGATCAAAGAAGAAGGGGTGAAGTTCAAATCACATATTGATGGGTCGTACCACGTTTTTACTCCAGAAAACGCGATCTCTATTCAGCGCAAAATAGGAGCTGATATCATCATGGCTTTTGATGAATGCACGCCTTACCCTTGTGACTATGATTATGCAAAGACCTCTATGCACCGTACTCATCGTTGGTTAAAACGCTGCATTGAACAAGATCAAAAGGAAGCCCCTTTATACGGTTATGAACAAACACTTTTTCCAATAGTACAAGGAAGTGTTTACAAAGACCTTCGAGAACAATCGGCTCAGTTTATTGCCGAACAGAATGCTCCGGCCAATGCTATTGGAGGGTTGTCTGTTGGCGAACCCGCAGCGGAAATGTACGGTATGACAGAGGTGGTGTGCAATGTGCTTCCCAAAGACAAGCCTCGCTATCTGATGGGTGTGGGAACACCCATCAACTTATTGGAAAACATTGCCTTAGGGGTGGATATGTTTGATTGTGTTTTACCCACCCGAAACGCTCGGAACGGAATGTTGTTTACCGCTGAGGGGATTATTAATATCAAAAACAAAAAATGGGAAAATGATTTTTCTCCCATCGACCCTGCGGACTATTGTTTTGCCGATACGGATTATTCCAAGGCCTATGTCCGTCACTTGTTTACGGTCAACGAAATGCTGGGCAAGCAAATCTGTACACTGCATAACCTCTCCTTCTATTTGTGGTTGGTTCGAGAAGCGAGAAAGCATATCTTAGCTGGGGATTTCACCACGTGGAAAAACAAAATGGTTCACCAACTCAATACCCGCCTCTAGCATGTTTCTGTTGGATCGCTATATCATCACAAAATACTTGAGTGCCTTTTTGGTGATGATCCTTCTTTTTATCCCAATTGGAATCTTGGTGGATGTCGCTGAAAAGATTGATAAGTTTAAAGAAAAGGAGGTGCCTTTTTCGGAACTCGTAGCCTATTATTTTGATTTTACGCTTTATTTTTCGAATATGCTCTTTCCGATTTTCCTGTTTCTAGCAGTGATTTGGTTTACCTCCAAAATGGCAAATAACACTGAGGTGATTGCCATGCTGAGCTCTGGAATTTCATTTACGCGTTTTTTGAGACCGTATTTGTTAGCCGCAGGATTGATTGCTATTGTTTCTTTTTTTGGTGGAATGTATGTAGTGCCAAAATCCAATGAAGGATTCAATGATTTTAAATATAAATACATCAGCAGAACTAAAGCCCGTGAAACTACTCAGTTGTATAAGCAAATCAATGCGCATGAGTTTGTGTATGTAAGCAATTACAATCCCGTTCGGAAACGCGCCAACAATTTTTCTCTGGAACGCTTTGAAAACAATGAATTAGTGACCAAGATCACGGCCAATACGATCCGATGGATTCATCGTGATAGTACCTTTCGATTGTCCACCTATGTCAAAAGAACTTTTCGGGAAGATACCGAACTTTTGGAAACGACATCACGAAAAGACACCTTATTTGATTTTGCTATAGACGAACTAGCCCCTGTGACCTACAAGGCAGAAACCCTAAATTTTGGAGAACTCAATGCCTTTATTGAAAAAGAGCGTCAGAGTGGTTCCAAGCTAATCAATGCGCATTTGCTGGTGCGCCATAAGCGTTGGAGTTTGCCCTTGTCTGCTTTTGTATTAACAATCATTGCTGTGGCCATGTCCTCATTCAAACGCCGTGGTGGAATGGGTGTCAATTTGGCCTTTGGCATCACCTTGGGCTTTCTCTATATCTTTTTTGATAAAATTTTTAGTGTGATGGTACTCAAGGCTAATTTTAATCCAATGTTAGCCGCATGGCTTCCCCTGATACTTTTTGGAAGTTTGGCTCTATACCTCCTTAATTATGCCAAGCGCTAGAAGCAAAAACCTTATACACTTACACTTTATCGTATTTCTTTTTGGATTCACCTCCATATTGGGGGCACTGATCCAATTAGACGCCATTCCTTTGGTGGCGCATCGAATGCTTTGGGCTACGGGCTTTATTGGACTTTATATCTTAGCTCGCAATCCTAAAGATTTTTTAATTCTCCGGAAAAATTTTAAACTTTTATTGGCAGGGGGTGTTTTTATTGCCTTCCATTGGATGAGTTTTTTCTATGCAGTAAAAGTAGCGGGGGTTTCCCTAACACTTTCAATGCTTTCGATGGGCGCTTTTTTTACGGCTTTATTGGAACCCCTATTTTTTGATCGAAAGATTATTTATTATGAGCTGGTTTTTGGAGCCTTGGCAATTTTTGGCTTGCTCTTGATTTTTCAATCGGAATGGAGTCAGTGGTGGGGTCTATTGATGGCTTTGTTATCCACGGTTTTGGGGGTGTTTTTCACTCTTGTTAATGGCAAGTTAGCGAATCGTGTTCCGGCTGCCGCTGTTTCTTTTTATGAGCTGGGTTTTGGCGCCATACTCACATGGTGTGTTGTAGCGTTCAACCCTAAATTTATTGATCAAGCCCTCGATCTTGGGGCACAAGACGTGATCTTGTTAGGAGTACTCAGCTTGGTGTGTACCGCCTATGCTTTTGTGGGTTCGGTACACGTGATGAAAATCCTTTCCCCTTATTCGGTAATGATTTCGATCAATATGGAACCCATCTATGGAATTGTCCTTTCGGTCATCATTTTCGGTGAAAAAGAATTGTTGGGCGGTTTATTTTATTTGGGAGTTGTCCTGATTCTCAGCGCAGTATTAGGGAATGGATATTTCAAAACCCGTTCCGATGCCGTCCAATCTCGTTAGTTTATTACATTTGTACCCGACAGACTTAAACCATGGAATATTTAGAATTTGAAACGCCCGTTAAAGTACTCATCGAACAGATTGAGCAGTGCAAAGAATTGGGTGACCAAACCCAAGTGGATGTTACAGAGACCTGTGACAAACTGCAAGTAAAACTGGAAGAAACCAAAAAAGAAATTTACGGACAGCTCACTGCCTGGCAAAAGGTACAGTTGTCTCGTCACCCTTCTCGGCCCTATGCCTTGGATTATATCAACGCATTGACCGATGGCAGCTTTATGGAGCTCCATGGAGATCGACAGTTTGCTGATGACAAAGCCATGGTTGGAGGTTTTGGAAAAATTGGTAAGCAGAGTTATCTCTTTATCGGAACGCAAAAGGGATACAATACCAAAACACGCCAATACCGAAACTTCGGGATGGCAAACCCTGAAGGCTACCGCAAAGCATTGCGTCTGATGAAATCGGCCGATAAATTTCAGGTGCCGATCGTTTGTTTTGTTGATACTCCGGGAGCCTATCCTGGCTTAGAAGCAGAAGAAAGAGGGCAGGGGGAAGCTATTGCTCGTAACATCATGGAAATGATGTCCATCAAAGTGCCAGTTATTGTTGTGATAATCGGAGAAGGAGCCTCGGGAGGAGCGTTAGGAATTGGCGTTGGCGATCATATCTGCATGTTGGAAAACACTTGGTATTCGGTTATTTCTCCCGAATCCTGTTCTTCCATTCTTTGGCGTAGCTGGGAATATAAAGAACAAGCAGCAGAAGAGTTAAACCTGACTTCATCTGACATGCTGCAAGCCAAATTGATTGATAAGGTGATTCCCGAACCTCTAGGAGGAGCTCACTTTGACCGCGATACCACATTTGATACAGTGAAGAAAGAAATTCAGACCACTTTTCGAAAATTGGCAAAAATGGATGCTCAAGAACGTGTAAAATTACGTCGTGAAAAGTTTTATAAGATGGGAGTCTACGCGGAGTAGGAGCTTCGAGCTTTGTGAACATTTTTTTAGACTTATCAACAGCTTTTTTTCAAAAAAAAGAGATATCTAGACAGCCCTAAATCAGCAATGCTAGTTTGAGAACGGCTACTTTTAGTGCATGGAAGAAACCAAACCATTTGCTAGTGCGGCCCGTAGTTCGGGAAATGTCATTCCTTTGGAAAAGGGGAAAATCCCTCCACAGGCTGTAGATCTTGAAGAAGCAGTGTTAGGAGCAATGCTGATTGATAAAAAGGGGGTCGATGAGGTCATTGACATTCTTCAGGCAGAAGCTTTTTATAAAACAAGCCATCAGTATATTTTTGAATCCATCTTTGAGTTGTTTGAAGCTTCGGAACCGATTGACCTTCTAACCGTATCCAATGATCTCAAAAAGAAAGGCAAGCTCGAAGTGGCTGGGGGCAATCCTTATTTGGTCTCATTGACCCAAAAAGTAGCCAGCTCGGCCCACATCGAATTTCACGCGCGGATCATTCTCCAAAAGCATATTCAGCGTAGTTTGATCAAAATCTCCAGTGAGATCATTGAAAATTCTTACAAGGATTCAATCGATGTTTTTGACTTGCTAGACGAAGCGGAGTCCAAGTTATATGATGTGACACAAGGAAACATCAAAAAATCTTCCGAGACAGCACAAAGTTTGGTGATCCAAGCCAAAAGACGGATTGAAGATATATCCAAGCGACAAGGTTTGAGCGGGGTTAGTACCGGTTTTGAAAAGCTCGATCAATTGACCTCTGGCTGGCAGCCCAGTGATCTGATTATCATCGCGGCACGTCCAGGGATGGGGAAAACAGCACTGACACTCTCCATGGCTCGTAATATAGCTGTGCTGAAAGAGATTCCGGTGGCTTTCTTTTCCCTAGAAATGTCGTCGGTACAGTTGATTACCCGTTTGATCTCTGCCGAAACAGGTCTTTCTTCCGAAAAGCTCAGAACTGGAAAATTGGCAGCCCACGAATGGGAACAACTCAATGTAAAGGTAAGCGCCTTAGAAAAGGCTCCTTTGTTTATTGATGACACCCCCTCGCTTTCTATTTTCGACCTTCGTGCTAAAGCGAGACGTTTGGCTTCGCAACATGGCATCAAACTGATCATTATTGATTATTTACAATTGATGACCGCAGCAACGAATAATAAAACGGGGAATCGTGAGCAAGAGATTTCCACCATCTCACGGAACCTAAAGGCCTTGGCCAAGGAACTAGATGTTCCGGTTATTGCCCTTTCCCAGTTGTCGCGTGCCGTGGAGACACGGGGCGGCACCAAGCGTCCGTTACTTTCGGATCTTCGGGAATCTGGTGCCATTGAGCAAGATGCCGATATTGTATCCTTTATTTACCGTCCAGAATATTATGGTATTGACGAATGGGATGACGAAGAACGCAGCCCTTCCGAAGGTCAGGCCGAATTTATTGTCGCCAAGCACCGTAATGGAGGATTGGATAATATTCGGATGAAGTTCATCGGGCATCTCGGAAAATTTGAGGATTTAGCTCAGTTTGACTCCTCCTATGAATTCCCTTCCAAAATGAACACGGGCTCGCAAGACACAGCCATTGACCCACAAAACTTTGCCGATCCCAATCAAGCCTTTGGTTTGGATGCCGACGAAGACGATGCCCCTTTCTAAAGGAGCTTCCGTTTGCGTAAGTCGTTTTCCAATCCCTCTGGGTGATGAAAATGATGGGTTTGGATTTTGAGAGCCGCAGCCGCTTCAATATTGCTTTGATTGTCATCAATAAAAAAACAATACTCGGCGGTTAGTTGATAGCGTTCGAGGGTGCGGGTGTAAATTTCAGGATTGGGCTTTCGTATTTTTTCGGTTCCGGAAACAACAATGCCTTCAAACCAATGCAAAAAATCAAATCGTTGTAAGGCAACAGGAAAGGTCTCAGCACTCCAGTTGGTAAGTGCGATCACGCGGTATCGAGGATCGGCGATCAATTGTTCTAGCAAGACCACGCTCCCTTGGATGGGGCCGCCCAGCATCTCTTCCCAACGATCGTAATACATTCGTATCCAGTCTTCGTATTGCGGAAAAAGCTGAACTCGGTCTTCCGTTGCTTGGGCGAGGGGATAGCCAGCGTCTTGGTTTAAATTCCATTCGTAGGGGCAGATTTCCGTAAAAAACCATTCCATTTTTTTTCGATCTCCCTCAAATACATCCAAATAAACATATTCAGGGTTCCAGTCTATCAAGACATTACCCAAGTCAAAAATAAAGGTGTTAATGTTTTTCATTTTTAAGGAGCTATAAGCGTTGCTATTGGAGCAAAAGCAAGTCTGTTTAGGTGGTTAAAACTACTGATTTATATTGGTATTTGGGTACGGCAAAGGGCAGTGAGTGGTATGTATTGTTGTAGCAAGTGCTTTTGGTATTCTGTTTTGCGCTAGCAAAGTATAGCCACTAGGGTTCAGCTTTTGCTGAAATTGATTACAACGGTTAATATATGAAAAGTAGGCGATTCCGAAGCACTTCACTTCCGGTTTATCACTAAGTCAAAACAAACGTTTTTACTTTTTATTTCTTTTTTGTTAAACCTCAAAACTTTGTTTTGGCGTTGCCTACTCAAAGAACAGGACTTTCAATTTATTGCTAAATATTCTGTGTCTTTTGTCGGTAATATTTGCTCTACATTTAAAAATAACTGGTCATTTAATTCAAATGGTGTAACCTTAAAGCATTAAAGTCGAATTTTAAAATTCATTAACCAAAGAACAGATGATGTAACTTCTTTTCTAAAATTAGCAGCTACCAAAATCAGTCTCTGTGAATTTAATCCTTGGTTTAGTAAGATTTCTGAAATTTCTCGATTATCAAAAAACTCTGATATTTTATCTTGAGCAATGGCTGTAGTAACTAAAAAATCTTGATAGATTCTTAAAATATCTTGTTTGGTCAAACTTGCACAATAAGAAGCATATTTTATTACTTGCCAAGTAACATCTTTTCCTGAATCATCAAGTTTATTTTCAATAATTACTAAGTTTCCAAGTTTATCTAAAGCAAGTAAATCAAGTCGTTCATTCGTTTCGCTAAATTCACTAAATTCTTTTTGAATTATTAGTAATTCTTCTCCAAGTGAAATGGGATTATTGGCTATCCATTCTTGCAAATGTTCTCTCTCTCTAAATTTCAACTCAGAAAATGACTTTTGCTTCAATTTAGATATTCTATTTTTCTCTCTGTCAATTATGTACATTCAGTTTTTCTTATGTGTGCCAACGGTCTCGTATAAAGATAGTAGCGAATTTTTACGCATTAACTTTTCGGTTAGACACAGGCCTTTTTTATATTTTCTTACTTTGGTTTTAACGGCTAAATCGCTATTTTTTTATGTATTGTTATAGCACGTTTTAATTATATTTAAATACCACTTATTGTTTTTTTCCTGTATTCGATATATTCGTTTCCGTACTTTTTAACGAGTTGCCTTTCTTCAATTAATTGAAATAGTATTTTAAAAAAACCGCACAATAATAAAGTTAAAATAGAAGATATAGGAGAATTAAGATATAGGCTTATCCCCACAAGAATAAGCATCCAATTTAATATTTGAGGATGTCTTATATGTTTATAAATTCCAGTTGTAATTAATCCTGAAAAGTTAAGTCCTAATGATTTTTTAACACCTAGTTTAAGGTAGGACAAAAGATAAATAATTAGTCCAATTATGAATAATCCAACTGATGTTTCTTTTAAATATTCCCATTCGAATAATTGACTAGAGTCATTAATACCAAGATAAATTACAGCAACTAAGAATATACTGTAAGCCAAGTAAACTATAAAAGATTTTATTTCGTTTTTCATTTCAATCTTAATGTGCTACAACTACTGTATATCCGCAGTACTGCGTTTATATCTTTTATATGTTTTTTGATTTTTCAGCAAATAATAAACTGTTGTTCAATGATTAAATCATCAAGAGTAGCATTCAATGGGTTTTGCAAGAGATTGGCTAAACCAATGAACCAAATTTGCTTTAAGAATGGACTGCAATCGAAATATGTTGGGTAATAATCGTAGGTATGTCATAAAGAAGAACAGATTTGGGTACCGTCTTTTCAAAAGTAATAAAAAAAACAGCATAGGGGGGACAGGAGAAAAAAGCAGGGGAACTGAATGCTTTTTTTAAGGAAAGAAGACGTGTTGGTTTACTCCGTTTTCGATTGTCCGTTATACATCAAAAAACCTTTGAGAAAAGCGTCCAATTGCCCGTCCATCACTCCGTCCACATCGGCGGTTTCCACCTGAGAACGCACATCTTTGACTAGCTTGTACGGATGCATGACATAGTTGCGAATCTGGGACCCCCATTCGATTTTTTTCTTAGAGGCTTCAATCTCGCTACGGGCGGCACGTTTCTTTTCCATTTCCAATTCATACAACTGCGATTTGAGCAATTGCATAGCCTTGTTTTTGTTTTCCAATTGGGAGCGGGTTTCGGAGTTTTCAATCATAATCCCACTGGGATGGTGACGCAACCGGACGGCCGTTTCCACTTTGTTTACGTTTTGCCCCCCGGCGCCGCTGGAACGCATGGTTTCCCAAGAGATTTCCGCAGGGTTTACTTGAATTTCAATTCTTTCATCCACCAATGGATATACATAAACTGAAGCAAAAGAAGTGTGTCGTTTGGCATTGGAATCAAAAGGGGAAATACGAACCAAGCGGTGCACGCCATTTTCACCTTTTAACCAGCCAAAACCATAGTCGCCCTGAAATTCCAAGGTAACCGTTTTGATCCCAGCCACATCACCTCCTTGATGATTCAGTTCCCGAACTTTATAACCCTTTTTTTCACCCCACATCAGATACATACGCATCAGCATGGCGGCCCAGTCGCAGCTTTCCGTTCCACCGGCTCCGGCGGTGATTTGTAATACGGCATGGAGCGGATCGCTTTGGTCCGAAAGCATATTGCGAAACTCTAGGGCTTCCAAGGCTTCGATAAGTTGTTTATACAATAGGTCTATTTCGGCTTCGCTGGCTTCTCCAGCTTTGTGAAATTCCATCAGTACTTCCAAATCCTCCGTTTGGGATAGGATACTTTCATAGTCTTGCACCCATTTTTTGAGGCTTCGCAAGTTTTTCATGTGTTGCTCGGCCTCAGCAGGCTGGTTCCAGAAATCAGGGGCTAAGGTTTTTTCTTCCTGATTGGTTATTTCAATGCGTTTGGCATCAATGTCAAAGATACCTCCTTAACGCACCCAGGCGCTCCATTAGTGACTTCAGTTGCTCGTTTTGAACCATTGAAAATGTTTTTACAAACATACTTTATTTGCCCGTTACTATGGCTTGAAAAAGGGTCACGCCTTCGCATTTTACTAACAATTTTAGTTTCTTATTTCCAAGACGGTGAACAGAAGACATTGCCGGTGAATGCTTTTAGTACGATCTCTATCGAGCAGGTATCAGAGATGACTAATAATTTTATAGCTTTAGGAAAAAATTTCATTTATGGGAGCTCGACAAATCCTTGCGATTATCTTTTCTTTATTTCTAACGGTTGGTTTTGCTAAGCAAAAGAAACATCATCTTTATCGGAAAGCCAAAGCCGAAAAAAAGGCAGAATCTGCGCTTCCTTTCAAAGGCTTTTTCAACTTTAAGTATGAAACCACTAAAGATCAGATACTACTGGAGATTTCCGATTTAGAAAAAGAATTCCTTTATGTAAACAGCCTTTCCGAGGGGATCGGCAGTAACGATATTGGTCTGGACAGGGGGCAGCTGGGCAGACGACGGATTGTTAAATTTCAGAAAGCAGGGAATAAACTATTATTGGTTCAGCCGAACTATAAATATCGAGCCACTACAGACAATGCATTGGAGAAAAAGTCGGTGCAACAAGCTTTTGCCAAGTCGGTTCTTTTTGGATTTCCTATTGTCAAGAAAAAAGAGGGTTCTTATTGGATTGACCTTACGCCCTTTTTAAAACAAGATGCGCATGGGGTAGCCCAGCGATTAAAATTGAGCAAACAAGGAACCTATAAGTTGGATCAAAGTCGTTCTGCTTTATCATTGGATCGAACCAAGGCTTTTCCTAAAAATATTGAGTTTGAAGTGTTGCTTACGTTTACCGGCAAGCCAGAAGGAAATTGGGTATCGAGTGTCACGCCAAGCCCGGAGGCAGTCACAGTTCAGCAGCATCATTCTTTTATCGAATTGCCGGATGCAAATTACCAACCCCGTCGATTTGATCCACGGGCTGGGGTCAACGCCCTCCGATATTATGACTATGCCACTCCAGTAGAAGAGACAACACTACAAGAGCTGATTGTTCGCCATCGTTTGGAGAAAAAAGATCCCAACGCGGCTGTCAGCGAAGCTGTGGAGCCGATTGTCTATTATTTGGACAATGGAACCCCAGAACCGGTGCGTTCCGCACTTTTGGAAGGAGGACGTTGGTGGAATCAAGCCTTTAAATCCATCGGTTATCAAAATGCTTTTCAAGTCAAAATACTTCCAGATGATGCGGATCCCTTAGACGTGCGTTACAATGTCATTCAGTGGGTACATCGTTCCACTAGAGGATGGAGTTATGGGAGTAGCGTGGTCGATCCTCGTACGGGAGAGATCATCAAAGGGCATGTCAGTTTGGGAAGCCTCCGAATTCGTCAAGATTATATGATTGCCCTAGGGTTAACAGAGGCTCCTTTTGAAGGGGGTGTCCGCAATCCAGCCATGTTGGAAATGGCATTGGCCCGAATCCGACAGCTTTCCGCACATGAAATAGGGCATACTTTAGGCTTTGCGCATAATTTTGCTGCTAGCACAAAAGACAGAGCCTCCGTAATGGATTATCCCCACCCATTATTGGAACTGAAGGATGGGAAAATATCCTATGAACAAGCCTATGACATAGGGATAGGAGTGTGGGATAAGGTGAGTGTTGCCTATGCCTATAGCGATTTTGCCGAAGGTACCGATGAATCACAGGCTTTAACCACACTGTTGAATGATAGTGAAAAAGCGGGCCTTCCTTTTATTAGCGATCAAGACGCACGCCCCCTAGGAGGAGCGCATCCCAAGGCGCATCTATGGGATAATGGAGCCAGCCCGACAGAAGAGCTGGAAAAATTACTCGCCATTCGTGCTGTGGCGTTGGATCAATTGGGGTTGGATCACTTGCAAGAGGGAGAAACATACAGCACCCTTGAAGATCGTCTTGTGCCGATCTATTTGCTGCATCGCTACCAGATAGAAGCGGTAAGCAAGCTTATCGGAGGATTGTCTTATGCGTATGCTGTCAAGGGTCCTATACGCTACGAAGCCAAAGCTGTGGCAGCAGAATTTCAAAAAGAAGCACTAGCCGCCTTTCTAGGGAGCCTTGAACCTCAAAAACTATTGTTACCCGAAAAACTTCACACACTATTGCCCCCTCGATCTTTTGGGAATAGCCGTGGTAGAGAAAATTTTAAAAGCCAAACAGGAGTTGCTTTTGATCACCTGAATTTGGCTCAAACACTTGCTGAAGTACAGTTCTCATTATTGTTTCATCCCGAGCGTGTAAATCGTTTGATACAGCAAAAGGGCTTTGACGCAACTCAGCTCGGATTTACCGATTTATTGGATGCTGTTCAGGCTGAGATATTTGATCAAACGTATGAAACTCCGGCTGAGAGAAAAATTCAACAATTACTACAAAATAAAGTCGTTAATCAACTGATTAATTTTTATTTGAATAAAGAGGTATACCCTCAGGTTTCAGCCCATTCCAATGCTTTTCTTGAGCGTATTTCCAAGGCAGGAAATGCCAGGGAAGCCACGATTTTTGCGAGCTATTTAGGGCGTAAAATCGATCAATTTTTTGCAAATCCTATGACTTTTAAATCCAACCGAACTCCTCAAATTCCCGATGGTTCTCCAATCGGTTCTTACCAATGCAACTCGATCAATTGACCTTATGATGAACTTTACAACGAAACTATTAATCTGCTCGGGCATCGTATTTTTGATGTCGTGCGAATCCAACAACAAAATGACCCCACCAGAAAATCTAATCCCACCCATAGCGGACAAAATCGAATACCAACACAAAATTCATGACGATATCCGTATGGATCCCTTTTTCTGGTTGCGTGAGCGCGACAATCCAGAAGTAATCGACTATCTGGAACGTGAAAATGACTATTACGATAAAATGACAGCCCATACCCAGCCAGTGAAGGAAGAACTGTATGAGGAAATGAAGGCTCGCATCAAAGAAGACGATACCTCGGTTCCTTACTTCTACAATGGTTATTGGTATATCACCCGCTATGAAAAGGGAATGGACTATCCCATTTATACCCGTAAGAAAGACTCTTTAACGGCCACGGAGGAAATTTTATTTGACTGCAACCAAATGGCCGAGGGAGAGGATTACTTCCAATTGGGAGGCATCAACGTTAGCCCTGACAATACCAAAGTGGCTTTTGGTTTGGATTTGGTCTCTCGTCGTCAGTACAAGATCTACATCAAAGATTTGAAAACCCAAAAAATTCTGGACACGGAATTGGAGAATACTACGGGGGGAAGTGTATGGGACGCTTCGGGACGATACCTCTTTCATACCCATAAAGACCCGGAAACCTTGCGAACGGAATTGATCTATCGGCACGATATGCAGGCTCCGAAAGCAGAGGATGTTCTTGTTTATCATGAAAAGGATTCTACGTTTTCAGTCGGGATTGGATTGTCCAAATCCAGAAAATACATCAATATATATTCCTACAGCACGCTTACTTCAGAACAACGTTTCTTGGAAGCCGACAAACCATTGGGGGAATTTCAGTTGATTCAAAAACGAATACGAGGCCTTGAATATTCTGCTTCTCATTTCCAAGATTCGCTCTATATCACCACCAATGCTGATGGTGCAGACAACTTTAAGGTTGTCAAAACATCACTTGCAAAACCATCAAAAAAGCATTGGAAAGACTGGATACCATTTGATAAGGAGGTTCTTATCGAAGATTTAGAGTTGTTTCAAGACTATTGGGTGCTCACCACTCGTACTAACGGATTGACACAAATTAAGATCTCTCGATGGGATGGAACGCAAAGCTATTATTTGCCGATGGAAGGGGAGACCTACTCGGCTTACACGGGGTACAATCCTCAATTTGACACTCAAAAACTTCGTTACGCTTACAATTCTCTAAAAACACCAAGTTCCGTATTTGAATACGATATGCAGCACAAAACACAGGAGGTTTTAAAAACACAGCAAGTGATGGATGCCCAATTTGACCCAGCGAATTTCCGCGAAGAGCGTATATGGGCCTTAGCAAGAGACGGGGCAAAAGTCCCCATCTCTATGATCTATCACAAGGATACCAAGCCAGGGGTCAACACTCCTTTGCTGCAATATGCGTATGGGTCTTATGGGAACACTATTGATCCCAATTTTTCTTCTACACGCCTAAGCCTTCTGGATCGAGGGTTTGTGTATGCCATCGCCCACATACGTGGCGGAGAGTATATGGGGCGCGACTGGTATGAAAAGGGCAAGCTCTTGTACAAGAAAAATACATTCAACGACTTTGTGGATTGTTCCAAATACCTGATTGAAAAAAAATACACCTCAGCCGAGCATTTGTATGCCTATGGCGGATCTGCAGGAGGCTTGTTGATGGGAGCTGTAATCAATCAAGCACCGGAACTTTATCGGGGCGTTATTGCCGCTGTTCCTTTTGTTGATGTTGTTACGACCATGCTGGATGATTCCATTCCTCTGACCACCTATGAGTATGACGAATGGGGCGATCCCAACCAAAAGAAGTACTACGACTATATGAAGTCCTATTCTCCTTACGATCAGGTGAGCCGTCAGTCCTATCCGAATCTATTAGTCACCACGGGGTATCATGATTCGCAAGTTCAGTATTGGGAACCCGCCAAATGGATTGCTATGTTACGAGATAAAAAAAAGGATTCAAATCTATTATTCTTACACACTAATATGAAAGCAGGCCATGGAGGTGCTTCTGGGCGGTATAGCTATTTGAAGGAATTGGCAGATAAATATGCCTTCTTGCTCCAACTAGAGACTGAGTAGAAAAGTCATTTTTTTTGTAAATTTGTACAACCAAAGGCGTATGCCAATTTAAATTTATTTCGGGTGAGCGTATACAATTCGATTTTAGAGCTGGTTGGAAATACCCCGATGATTCGGCTCAACAAAGTAACGAAAGACTTCCCCGGTCAATACTTCACGAAATTTGAGGCTTTCAATCCCGGTCATTCCAACAAGGATCGAATAGCAATTCACATCATTGAGGAAGCCGAAAAATCAGGCTTACTGAAACCGGGAATCACCATCATTGAAACAACCTCAGGAAATACGGGCTTTAGCTTGGCAATGGTATGTCAAATTAAAGGCTACCGATGCATTTTGGCCGTAACTTCCAAGTCTTCTAAAGACAAAATCGAAATGCTTCGCTCCCTTGGAGCAAAAGTCTATGTATGCCCGGCCAATGTAAAAGCTGACGATCCACGATCCTATTTTCAAGTTGCCAAGCGGCTGCATAACGAAATAAAAGATTCGATTTATATCAATCAGTATTTCAATCATTTAAACACAGAGGCCCACTACCTGACCACAGGGCCTGAGATTTGGAAACAAACGGAAGGTAAAATCACCCATTTGGTGGCCAGTAGCGGAACGGGTGGAACCATTTCGGGATCCGCACGCTATTTGAAAGAGCAGAATCCTGATATCCAAATTGTTGGTGTAGATGCCTACGGTTCTGTGCTAAAAAAATACCATGAAACAGGAGAATTGGATACCAATGAAATTTATCCCTATCGTATAGAAGGATTGGGTAAAAATTTGATTCCCACAGCTACCGATTTTGATGCGATTGATCATTTTGAAAAGGTCACCGACGAGGACAGTGCTCATTCGGCACGGGAGATTTCTCAAACGGAAGGGATGTTTGTCGGATATACATCCGGTGCGGCTCTTCAAGCGGTAAAACAATTGAATGAAGAGCATTATTTTGATAGCGACAGTTATGTAGTTATCATTTTCCCAGATCATGGCTCCAAATATGTAAGTAAAATCTACAATGAAGAGTGGATGGTTGCGCAAGGTTTTTTAGATACCGTTCACAGCAATACCGAAAATGAAGTTTGATTTGAGAGTAAAACAGTAACTATGAAAGATTTATTCGATAGAATACTTGCCAATAAAGGCCCTTTAGGAAAATGGGCCGATCAAGCAGAAGGTTATTTTGTATTCCCCAAATTGGAGGGGCCTATTTCCAATCGAATGAAATTCCAAGGGAAAGAGGTGGTCACATGGAGTGTCAATGACTATTTGGGCTTGGCCAATCATCCGGAAGTTCGTGAGATTGATGCGCAAGCAGCAGCTGAATATGGTTCTGCCTACCCAATGGGAGCTCGAATGATGTCCGGTCACACGGAACTCCACGAACAGCTCGAAAACGAGTTGGCCACTTTTGTAGACAAAGAAGCAGCTTATTTGCTGAATTTCGGATACCAAGGGATTCTTTCCACCATAGACACCTTAGTCTCTAAAAACGATGTTATCGTATATGATGTCGATGCACATGCCTGTATTATCGATGGTGTTCGTTTGCATTTGGGCAAGCGTTTTACCTATAAACACAATGACGTTGAAAGTTTGGAAAAAAACTTGGTGCGCGCCACCAAAGTGGCAGAAAAAACCGGAGGCGGGATTTTGGTAATCTCTGAGGGGGTTTTTGGTATGCGTGGGGAGCAAGGCCGATTAAAGGAAATAGCCGCACTCAAAGGCAAATACAATTTCCGTTTTTTGGTGGACGATGCGCACGGTTTTGGAACATTGGGTAAAAATGGTGCTGGAGCAGGAGTAGCGCAGGGGATACAAGACGAGATAGATGTTTACTTTGCCACCTTTGCCAAATCCATGGCTTCTACGGGTGCCTTTATCGCTGCCGATCGTGAAATCATCAATTTCTTAAAGTACAATATGCGTTCCCAAATGTTTGCAAAGTCTTTGCAGATGGTTTTGGTCAAAGGGGCATTAAAACGATTGGATATGTTACGCAATCGCCCTGAAATCATGGCGAAGCTATGGGAAAACGTGGATGCCTTGCAGTCAGGACTCAAGGAACGAGGTTTTGATATCGGATCAACGCAAAGTTGTGTAACCCCTGTCTATCTTAAAGGCTCCATTCCCGAGGCAATGGTCTTGGTTCGTGACTTGCGTGAAAATTTTGGTGTTTTTTGCTCTATCGTAGTATATCCGGTAATACCTAAGGGCCTTATTCTATTACGTTTGATCCCCACAGCTTCCCACAATTTGGAAGATGTAGCCATTACGCTTGAAGCTTTTTCCAGCATTCGAGAACGTCTAGAGAGTGGTGTTTATAAACGCCAGTCCGAAGCGATTCAATCGGTATAGGGTATTCGTTCAGTAGGGCAGGGATAAAGGTCTTGTATATGAAAAGTAGCGGATTTTTAGATACTTACTTTTCCATTTTACATAGCCCTTCTCTTTTTGTGAATACTATCATTTTATCACTTAAACCTCATTACTTATACACCGCTTGGCTATCGTTTTTGCTTTTGTAAATCGCTAAAATCCTCCAATATTGACTCGGAAATTAAATCAATGTATTTGAGAGTAGTAACGTAATTGTCCTTGCTATACATTGAATATAGTCTAACATCATTTTGATACTCTGTACTTGTCAAGAAATGTTTAATTCTTTCCGCTTCGTTAGTCAAATCCCTTGGTTCTGAAAACCAGTCATATTTTGAGCCCACCTTTCGTGCATTCTATGATTGAAGTTTTCCATAACCAACTCATATCTTTCATTTAGAGGTACTATTTGGTCATACAATACATTAAGTTTTAGCATAATTGAATCATATTTAGGCTTGGTTTGTCCCAAATAGTTTTTTAGTTTGAAATATCTGCTCTTCTCTATTTTTAGTGAAGAATAAAAATTTATTAGTGTCAATAAATCCTTATTGCTTTTATAATCTTCAAAATTCAGTTTTCGCTCCTTTACTAACTTAATAAACGAGTCTCTTTCTTCATACCATTTTATTCGAGGCTTAAGGTTGTCTCTATTATTTTCCAGATTTGTCTGTATTTCTAAAAAAACGTTTTCTATTGTTTTGTTGGTTTTCTGTTTTTCATTCCAATTATTTAGCTGAATGGCTATGAAGATTCCTATCGTAACAATTAGAATCTCCCCAATCACATAAATTAAATATTTCCCTATTGCGTCACTTCTTATCAACTTTTTTCTTATTTGATTAAATAATCCCAAATCTGTTCGGTTTAAATGGTAGCATATTCCCTTTATGGCGTTTATTTTTCTTATCTCTTTGTCCTAGCAAAACTTGAATCCGCCTTAAACGATTACTTTGCTCTAACAGATGGGTTGCAAAACGCGTCCAAAGAAAAGTCTGTTGTCTATACATGTCAGGAATCAACTGTAGGTTTTTCATGATGGAAGAGCAGATAGGGCTCTGTTCAAGCTTAAATGTAGTAAAAAACGAGAATTTGTAGCGGAGTCTTAGTTTTTTTAAAGAGCCTTTGTAAGGGTCAATGGCAATCTATGCTTGGATTTTTTTGCGTTATGATTGTACGGGAGACAAAGGACATGTTAAGTTTCATTCCTTGTAGGAAAAACAGAAGTCCAAAGAGTATGTTAAAGTCAGGAAGCTATCGTTGATATTTCAATCTCGCTAGAAGCTTTTTTCAGCCTTCGAGAACGTTTTGAGAGTGGTGTTTGTAAACGCCCGTCCGAAGCGATTCGATCGGTATCGGTTATTCGTTTAGCATGACAGGCATCACCAACATGGTAACGTCTTCCCCTTCTTCCGTTCCGTCCAGCGGCGTAAGGATCCCTGCACGATTGGGAAGGGACATCGCCAATTGAATGGTATCGGCTTGTAAGTTATTTAGCATTTCAATCAAAAAGCGGGAATTGAAACCGATTTGCATATCATCCCCTCGGTAATCGCACTCAAGGCGTTCTTCGGCTTTGTTGCTAAAATCAAAATCCTCAGCAGAGATTTGAAGTGCTGTCCCCGCAATTTTTAAGCGGATTTGATGGGTGGTTTTATTGGAGAAAATACTGACTCTTCGAACGGAATTAAGCAAAAGGTTACGGTCGATCTCAAGTAGGTTGGGATTTTCTTTTGGAATCACCGCTTCGTAATTGGGGTACTTTCCTTCCACCAGGCGACAGGTCAATGTGGAGTCGCCAAATCGGAATTGCGCATTGGTTTCGTTAAATTCAATGGTGATGGTTTCTTCACTTCCTTGTAATACTGATTTCAGCAACTGAAGCGGCTTTTTGGGCATGATAAACTCAGAACTTTGGGGAGCACTGAGATCGGTTCTTCGGTATTTAACCAATTTGTGCGCATCGGTAGCTACAAAGGTTAAACCCGTACTGTCAAACTGAAAAAAGACGCCACTCATAACAGGTCTCAGATCGTCGTTTCCAGAGGCAAAAAGAGTTGTGTTAATGGCTTCTGCCAGCGTGTCTCCGAGAATCTCTGTTTGAACGGGATCACTGACATGCGCTGCTCTAGGGAATTCGTCACCGTGAACATAGGCCACAGCATATTTTCCATTGTTGGCAGAAATTTCAACGGTATTGTTGTCGGTTTTGATAAAGGTAAGTGGCTGCTCCGGAAAGGTTTTTAAAGTATCGGTAATCAAACGAGCCGGTAGTGCAATGGATCCTTTATCGGAGGATTCCACCGCTATTTTGGTCGATAGTGTTGTTTCAAGATCGGAAGCGGTAAGGGTTAACGCATTGTCCTGAACTTCAAATAAAATGTTATCTAAAATGGGGAGGGTGTTGGTGCTGTTCACAACCCCACCTAAAACCTGTAATTCTCTTAACAAGGCTGTACTGGAAACAATAAATTTCATCGATCTAAATTTTTATTTTTTGGGTGCCAGAGGAACATCCTTTCTTGGATTCTTCTGCGGCATGTATTAGGCGCGTAATCAACCAAATATATTAATTCAAATATATTGGAATTGGCAGGCTTCAAAAAATATATTTATCCCAACTTATTAACCAAGTTTTGCCCTTCGTTGACGGCGAAAAAGGAAGGCGGATAAGAGCAAAAAAATCAAAGGAATGGCTAGGGATAATAATTGAATAGGCCGACGAAGTTCGAGTACTTTGGGTTTGTCCAATAGTGTGATTTCAACGGCTTTGGTTCGAATGTTCACCCAAGACGAATTGCCCATTAGGTAGTGAACGGCATTTTGCAGCAAAAGCTTGTTTTGATAAAAATTATGGGTCCATTTATCGTAGCCCAAGGCTAGCGGCTGTCCTTTGTCTAATTGATTTTCAGCAAAATTCCCATCGGAAATGAGCAGTGTTTTGGAACGTCCTTCTAATTTTTTTTCAACACCTTTAAAAGGCGCAATCCGATTGGTGAATAGGGATTCAAAAGTTCCTTCTACCAAAACCGAAAGGGGATAGGGTTGGCTTTGGAAATCTTCTGGGTTTTTTGCTTTTGTGGCTTCTTTTAACGCAATGATCACCGGAACTCCTAGGATTTTATTTAATGGCGAAGAAGCGGTTAGAACGGTCTTTTTTAAACCATTGGCAAGGGTGTCAATCGGAGTTGTGAATTGATATAGAACATTCCCTACCCCTTTGCTGATGGGATGTTCTGCCCGGGCTGAAGGGATGGGGTAGTAAGTCCACGGGTAAGGCATATACTGAGTTTGTTCGTTGGTGCCCTGCGCCATGACTATAGGAGCGCAATAGAGGTCAGAGAGCAAACCTTTATTAATTCGGAGCCCTTGTTTAAAAAAATAATCCTCCAAATCCAGACTCTTTGGAAAAGTGATCGCGCGTCCGGTTTTGTTAAATAGGCTGTCTCTGTTAAGTGCCAAGGCATCCACCATCCAAAGGGTATTTCCTCCTTGCATTTGGTACTGATCCAAAATAAATTTCTCTTTGGAGGAGAAGGGGCTGTTGGGATTAGAGACCAGTAATAAATCAAAGCGATTGAGGTTGTCTAGGGTTTTGGCTGGGTCTTCAGGGAGTGCCTTTAAATCAAATGAAGCAAGGTTGTAATAAGGTTTTAGGCTCTGAAGAAAATCAGCTAAAAGGATGGCTTCTGAGGTTTTATGAGAGGTAAGAACTGCCAGGTTTTTTTTAGTGGTAAGGGTCAATTGTTTGATCCCGTCTAAAAATTGATACTCTAGTTGTGAAACAGATCGGAAAAAAATGTCTTCGGGACTGTCACCCATGTTTTTTTGCCAAAGCGATACACGTACGGATGTTTTCCCATTACTAACAATAGCCCAGGGAAACACCACCGTTTGATCAATGGATTGGTTGTTGTCAGCTACTACTGTTTGGGGAATCAAACCGTACTGTTGCATTTCTTTCATGACCACTTGACGACCTTCCGTAGTGTCAAAAGGATCAATGTACTCGACAAAAAGCTCCTTGTTTTTGGCGTTCATGCGGGTCAAAACCGTTTCTATTTCCCTTCGAAGGCGTTGGAATGTTGGAGGGAGTTTACCCGCAAGAAAAACATCAATCTTGATAGACTGATTTAGTTCTGCTAATTCTTTTTTTGCCTCTGGGGTAAGGGTGTAGCGTTGGTCGGCTGTCAAATCACATTGAAAAGGAAGCACCAATCCAATTAGTACAAGCAGTAGTAATATAGCCCCTTGAAAGCGTTCTTTTTTTGTGATCACTGCGCTTGTAGTTTTTTGATTCGGTATTGAGTGAGTAGCAACAATATCAGTGTGCTTGCTAAAAAGTAACAGATATCTCCAGGGAGTAATACCCCTCGGCTTAGACTGCTATAATGAGCCTGCATCCCAAGGGAAGCAACCCATTCGTGCCAAAAGAAACTGGGGATCCATGCAGCCAATTGCCCCCAAAGGTAAAATTGTGCAAAGCCGACAAAAATACTCAATAAAAAAGCAGTTGTTTGCTGGCTGGTGACACTTGACATATAGATTCCTAATGCTGCGAGCATGCTGATGAACAGCAAAAGCCCCAAATAGCCTCCAACAAGCATCCCCCAATCCACAATAGCCGCTTCTGGGAGCAGGATGTGAAGCAGATAGATATAGCTCAACGTAGGGAGTAGCGCAAGCAATGCGACACAAAACACTCCAAGAAATTTTCCGAAAACCACCGCCGAAATTGATAGGGGTTTGGAAAGTAGAATCTCTAAGGTGCCGTTTTTAATTTCTTCAGCAAAACTCCGCATACTCAATGCTGGAATAACCAATAGGAGCAACCAAGGCGCTAATTCAAAAAAGAGCGTCAAATCAGCGAATCCTGCTTGTAAAATATTAAAAGAACTGTCTAGAACCCAAAGAAAAAGAGTGTTAAGCAGTAAAAACAAGCCGATGACCAAAAAACCGATCAAGTCGTTAAAAACTGTTTTTATTTCTTTAAAGAGGATCGGCCACATACTAATAAAATTCAATGGTTATGGGATCACGATAGTCCAAGCCAAATAGACTATGGGCACTGCCCACGGTCAACGGATTACTTTTATATATGGCTAACTCCAAATGTCCTGCGGTGTTAAATAAGGCTATTTTTTTTCCGTCTTCGTCTCGTTTTCCTGCTGGAAGTGAAAAATCAATCGCTTCACTGTAGTGATTGACAATTTTGTGAAACTTCTCGGTACGTGCAAAAATGGTGAAATCCCTGGATTTGCCGACTTCTTGAAACTGTTTTTTTGTTATGTTGGTCACCACATTCCCATAATTGTCAATATAGATAATACTACCCATTAGTGCATTGCCTTCGGGAGCAACAACTGGATTGAGCCCTGTTACTTTCTTAACGTTTTGAATGGTTTTTCCGATCACTTCCAGTTGACCATTGCGTGCAAGATGTCCCGCCACCTTTACAAAGACGTCTAAGACAGGAAAACTACTCACAAGATTTTGATGAATGTTTATTTCAACGATTTTTTCGGGTTGGGTTTCTTCGGCAATTAAGGAAAAAACACCATTGTCGGCTCCAATAAAATAATGCCCGTTGAGGAGCATGGCTACATGCGAGACTTCTTGTGTTCGTTCGGAATCGACTCCCAAAACATGAATGGAACCCTTGGGAAAGGCTGTATAGGCGTTTTTAAGGATATAGCTCGCTTCGGTATGATTGAACGGACTTATCTGGTGGCTGACATCAATTACCCGTGCTTCGGGAATCTCGATATGCAAGGAGGCCTTAATGGCCGATACCGAGTAATCCTTTTCTCCAAAATCTGTTGTTAAGCTAACTATGGGCATGGGTAAATTAACAATCGGTTTTTATTAAAATTATGTAAATTTGAATGGCCAGATGATGGTAAAATTAATTCTTTTTAACGCGATAGCCTTTGAATGAAATCAAAATCGAACTCTCCGAAGTAAATCCTCGGGAGTTTTTTGGACAGCAAAATGTTCATATAGACCAAATCAAGTCCTATTTTCCTAAACTTAAAATTGTAGCACGAGGTGCTACCCTAAAAGCATATGGGGAAGAAAGGTTGCTCGATGAGTTTGATAAACGCATTGAGATGCTACAAGCCCATTTTGGAAAATACAATGTACTGGACAAAGAAACGATCGACAGAGTGATTCAGGCCAATAGTACTGAAGAATACGACCCAGCTCTGGAAATGGAATCATTTATTCTTCATGGTGTTGGGGGGAGAGCCATCAAAGCCAAGACAGTCAATCAGTTTAAACTAATCGAACTGGTTAATAACAACGATATGGTTTTTGCGATTGGCCCCGCAGGAACTGGAAAAACCTATACAGGGGTTGCCCTAGCCGTTCGTGCGTTGAAAGAAAAACAGGTAAAACGTATTATTCTTACCCGACCAGCAGTTGAGGCAGGGGAAAATCTTGGTTTTTTACCAGGGGACCTTAAAGAGAAATTGGACCCCTATATGCAACCGCTGTACGATGCGCTTCGTGATATGATCCCACAGGAAAAATTGAATAAATATATTGAGGAAGGAATCATTCAGATTGCCCCTTTGGCTTTTATGCGAGGGCGAACACTGGACAATGCCTTTGTCATACTCGATGAGGCACAAAACACTACGCATGCGCAAATGAAAATGTTTCTAACGCGGATGGGACCCAATGCAAAATTTATAATTACAGGCGACCCAGGTCAAATCGACTTGCCTAGACGAACCATTTCTGGACTCAAAGAAGCACTTTTGATTTTAAAAGAAACAGAAGGTATTGGGATGATCTATTTGGATGATAAAGATGTGATCCGACACCATTTGGTCAAAAAAGTAATCACTGCCTATAAAAATATTGAGCACCAAAACTAAACTGATGAAAACTTTGATGCATACTTCGCTGTCACTAGCGGGACAGCAATCCAAATACACCGGTAAAGTCCGAGAGGTCTATACCCTTGAAAATGATAGACTGGTGATGATCGTAACCGATCGGCTCTCTGCTTTTGATGTATTGATGCCAAAGGGAATTCCGTATAAAGGTCAAATACTCAATCAGATCGCCTACCAAATGCTGCAGGCTACTTCCGACATCGTTCCCAATTGGCTCGAAGCCTGCCCGGATCCAAATGTTGCTATTGGTCAAGCCTGCGAGCCGTTTAAAGTAGAAATGGTGATCCGCGGCTATCTTGTGGGGCATGCTGCACGTGAGTACAGCAAAGGAAAACGAACCCTTTGCGGTGTATCGCTTCCCGAAGGAATGATAGAAAATGAAGCTTTTCCAGAACCCATCATAACTCCTGCAACAAAGGCAGAGCAAGGGCATGACGAAGACATATCGCGCGAAGAAATCATTGCTCAAGGAATTGTCAGTGAAGAAGACTACATTCAATTAGAAAATCACACACGCGCACTTTTTGCGAGAGGTACGGAACTCGCTCAAAAACAAGGGCTTATCTTAGTGGATACCAAATACGAATTTGGAAAAAATATAAAAGGCGAAATCCTTCTTATTGATGAGATTCACACACCGGACTCTTCTCGGTATTTTTATCAGGAAGGTTACGCAGAACGTCAAGCCAAAGGGGAATCACAAAAACAACTTTCCAAAGAGTTTGTTCGTCGCTGGTTGATTGAAAATGGCTTTCAAGGATTGGAGGGGCAGTCTGTTCCTTCGATGAGTGATTTTTATATACAGTCGATCAGTGAACGTTATATTGAGTTGTATGAAAATATTACGGGAAGCTCATTTGTGCCAGCAGACCTTAGCAATATCGAAAGCCGCATAGAAAAAAATATTCGTGAATATCTGAATGGCTAATGATTAGCCCAAGTGTTTGATAAAATCATCGATCGGCATATTGGCTGGGAAAAGAACCTCTTTACCATAGCGGTTAAACCAAGTGATTTGCCGTTTGGCATAGCGTCGAGTGTTTCTTTTTATCTCTAAAATTGTCGCTTCCTTATCATTTTTTCCAGCGAAATAGTCCCACCATTCTTGGTATCCAACCGTTCGCAAACTGCCTAAATCTTTGTGTGCTTCAAGTTGTTTGACTTCTTCTTCCAGTCCTTCCTCAATCATTTGATCTACACGTTGGTTGATTCGATCATAGAGAATTTCTCGGGGTTGATGAAGCACAATGACTTGACTATCAAAAGAGCGTTTGGCTTTGCTTTTTCCTAAAAAGGAGGAGTAGGGTACACCCGAAGCAAAGCATACTTCCAGAGCGCGCATTAATCGCAGGGGGTTTTGCCGATCAACATTTCGATAATGGGTAGGATCTTGGTCACGCAATAACTCTTGTAGCCCATGTAAGCCATGGGTTTGATGAAAAACACGCAACTGCATTTTCACCTCATCAGGGATATCAGGAAACTCGTCCAAGCCTTCCATTAGCGCTTGTGCAAACAAACCAGATCCTCCTGTAAGGATGATTCGTTCGTGCTTTTCGAAAAGTGTTTTAAGTTTTTCCAGTGCTTGTTTTTCATATTCTCCAACACTAACGGGATTGGTAACACTTTCGTATTGAATAAAGTGATGAGGGACGGATGCCAGTTCTTCGGCAGAGGGTACCGCTGTTCCAATTTTCATTTCTTTATAAAATTGTCGCGAATCACAGGAAACGATTTCTGTTTTATAATGTTTAGCAAGGGCAAGGCTGAGGGCAGTTTTACCAACTCCAGTGGGGCCGGCTACATAGATTAATTTAGCGTTCATCGTTTAAAAGTTCACCACAATGATGGCAATATATCGCATCGTCTTTGTGGTCGGGGTTCATGCAAGCTTTACAAGCCTGCGTATTGGTGTCTATTTGTTTGTTTTGTTCGGTAAATTCTGCTGTTACGATTCCTGTTGGAACGGCAATGATTCCATAGCCCATAACCATAATGATGGCAGCAAAAAATTGCCCCAAGCTGGTCACGGGTGCAATATCACCATAACCCACTGTGGTAAGGGTTACGATACACCAATAGATGCTCCTTGGGATACTGGTAAAACCGCTTTCATCGGATTCGATCATATACATTAGGGTGCCAAAAATAATGCATAGAATCAAAACACTAAAGAGGAAAACCCCAATTTTAGCACGGCTTGCCACTAAAGCTTTTGCCAAGGAATTGGAGGCACCGATATAACGTGTGAGTTTTAGAATTCGGAAAATTCGGAGTAGGCGTAAAGCCCGCAAGGCAATCAAAGACTGTGTGCCAAGCATAAAAAGGGAGATATACTTCGGTAGGGTTGACAACAAATCGATGATACCATAAAAACTAAAGATGTAATTGAATGGCTTTTTTACAGCAACCAGTCGAAGTAAATATTCAATGGAAAAAAGAATGGTAATTGCCCATTCGACAATGTTAAAATAGCTTTTGTAAGCTGCATTAATGCTAGAAACGCTTTCCAAACAAACCAAAAGAACGCTAAACAAAATGAGTATCAAAAGAAGTACATCGAAGACTTTCCCTCCTGGGGTATCGGCTTCGTAGATGATCTCATGCAAGCGGTGGCGCCAAGTACTTTTTGAAGTTTTGTTCACAATCAGAGGGTTAGGAATGGGTCGCGTTTTCTGTCAGAGGGATCAATTTATGATATTTTTCATTTTTAATAAAATGATGAACCAAGGCTTGACAGTCAGGATTGGAATCCATGGCGATCAATCGACTTTGAACTTTTGACAAGGTATTGATTTGATGGTTTAAATCGTAATATCCATAGCCTTTAAATTTGCCCTCTTGAAGCAAAAGAAAGCTGTATTCCCCATTTTCTCGACCAATGCTGGTTACGACACAATTTTCTTGGGGGAGCACAAGGTCGGCACATAGGGCTTCTATTTTTTTGTTATATAAATCGGCTCCTTCCAGACTCTCGCAGGCACCAGGACACTTTTTGAGTGTCCTTCGGGCACACTGTTCTTTACTGTTTTTGAGAGTCGTTTTATTTTGACATAGCTCATATTGCTCCAGCCAATAAAACAATTGTCCCACTGCTGCTTTTTTATTGCGATAGCACCTAATGTAATCCTGTCGCGTTAAGGTCTGCTCTATTAGGAGTTGATCGTAGCCATGGACATCTCGTTCTACACGAATTCCCATAGGAAAAAGGCGATGTTTGCTGGCCTGGTTAAAACGCGGTTGATTGCTTTTGATCTCGTGTTGTTCTTTCAGCAGAGCGATGAATTCACATCCTGTTTTCTCAAAACTTACCTGAATAATTTGCTGTTGAATTTTCTTACTTTTTGGGGATTTTCCTGTCAAATGCGAGGAGACGCGCTTGCGAATGTTTTTACTCTTACCGATGTAGATAATTTCATTGTCTTTTCCATGGAGATAATACACCCCCGTTTGAGTAGGAAGCCCTTCAATGATTTTGTAAAATGCCTTTGGCATTTCGTTATTATGAAGGCTTTTGATTTGCTCGCTAATAATGATTTTCTTACTATCCTTTTCGAGTAAAAGCTGAAAAAGTTTGACTGTAGCCAAGGCATCGCCCTGGGCTCTGTGTCGATCACTGATAGGAATCCCTAAAGAACGGACGAGTTTGCCCAACTTAAAAGATTCCTGTTCGGGAAGTAAAAGCTGTGACAAAGCTACAGTGCATAAGGATTTTCGGTTGTAGGTGTATCCCAATCGACGGAATTCAGTCCGTAGAATACGGTAATCAAACTCGGCATTGTGTGCCACCAAAACACAGTCTTCGGTCAACTCGATAACCCGCTTTGCAATTTGAAAAAAACGGGGAGCATTCTGAAGCATTTTGCTATTGATACCTGTGAGTTTTTGAACAAAAGGCTGGATCTCCCTTTCGGGGTTTACCAAGGTGGAAAATTGATCGACCACTTCTTGACCATCATACCGATAGACAGCAATCTCTGTAATGCCTTCCTCATCGTATTTTCCTCCAGTCGTTTCAATGTCGAGTATGGCAAACATGCTAATAATTTCGAGCGCCAAAGATCTTACTTCCAACGCGAATTAGGGTACTGCCTTCTGCAATAGCAATGGGGTAGTCACCACTCATTCCCATGGATAAAACTGCTGTATCCATTTTTTTAAAAAATTGATCAAAGAGTTTTTTCAGCCCTCTAAATTCCTGTTGAACTTGTTCGGTGTTATCTGTAAAACTGGCCATTCCCATCAGTCCTTTGATTTCCACATTCGGAAATTCATCTTTACGACCGATCAGATCGGTAAGCTCAGATTCTGCAAAACCAAACTTGGTGCTTTCCTCGGCAATATGAACTTGTAATAGGCAAGGGATGGACCGCTGGTGTTTGGCGGCTTGTTTATTGATTTCCACGAGTAATTTTTCAGTATCAACACCATGGATTAGATGAACAAAAGAAGCCATGTACTTGACCTTGTTGCGTTGCAAATGCCCAATCATATGCCATTCAATATCCTTTGGTAGGGTTTCGTGCTTTTGAACCATTTCCTGCACTTTATTTTCACCAAAAAGACGTTGTCCAGTGGCGTAAGCTTCCATAATCGCTTCATTGGACTTTGTTTTGGATACGGCAACCAATATTACTTCTTCGGGTAGGGATGTTTTGAGTGCTTTTAAGTTCTTAGCAATTGTCATCGATCTCTTTTTTTGTTTTGATTGGAGAGAGAGGAAGTTTGTCGAAGGTTATTCTTTGCTGCATCAGTTTGTTCTTATGCTCATTTCAAAGGCAAAGGTACTGAAAACTACAGCTATATTCGTTGTAAAACGAGTCCTGTTAAGATCTTTGGGAGTAAATAGGTTGACTTGGCCGGTAGGATTTTATTTTCATCACTCCAATCCATGATTTTGCGGAATTGGAAAGGGTAGAAGTAAATTTCCAATACAGCATTTTTTTGAGTTGGTTCTTTAGGGAGGTTTAGTTTGGGGTAGGCTTCGTAGTGAAGAGGTATTTGATTCTTTTTATAAACGGTTTTTATCTGGCTTAAAACAGCTAGATAATTGGGATTTGAAAACTGGTACCATTGCGAATTAAACCGAACTAAAATGGGATGTTTTTTTCGAATGCGACGCGGGGCTTTTTTTAGAGGACAGAGCAAGGCACCAATCCGTTGTTCTACTTCTTCAGGAATTTCTTCAGCATACCAATGATAACTGTGAGATTGAATGGTGGTATGCGGTAAGCAAAAACTTAAAAGGGAATACCCATGGTGTTTTGCACTCATGTTCTCAATGGCAGCTTTACGATGGTGGCCGTCCACCAAATAGAGTTGCTTTTGCTCCTTAAAAAAAGCTTGTATTTCTTGAGCCAAAGGGGTTTCCGAGGTGATCAACCAAAGTTGATGCTTTTCCTTGTTTTTTTGAAAACGAACCCCAGCTTTGTCATGGCGAATACGTTTGGCAATTTGCTGCCATTTGCGATTATTGCTAAAGGCTACTACCGTGGGTTCTGCTTGAAATTTTACATTCTGCAGGTAGGCCGCAAATTTGGAAACACGTTCCGGATAGATTTCTTCGTGAGTGAGTACCTGATGGTTGAGCTCAGAAGCTGGAATGCACCCTAAAATCCCAAAAAAGGAGTCTTTTCCTTTGATCTGATAGGCGATATAAGATGTTTGTTGAAGTGTATAAGCTTTATTTTCAAGCGCTTGAAGAATAGCTGCCCGAATAAGATTCCAACGCTTGGGACCTTCTGGAAACTGATTTCCTGCATTTAAAAACCGATTGTAAGAAAGGTTCGAAGTGGGGCCAGAAAGAACGGAGCGAGTTTGCTTTTTATATCCTTGACAGGCTTGTCGTGCAGGATTTTGAGCTACATAAAAGGGAATAGGGTATAGGGACATTTTTTGGGACATTAAGCATAAGCTGCAATGATTTGATGCGCTAGTTTTAACGCTTTAGTGCCATCTTCTAAAGGAACTTTAGAAGGTTGAGTGTTTTCGATACTATCAGCAAGGCTTTCCAACTCTTCTTGTATGGCATTATTACTGTCAATCGTTGGGTTTTCAAAATAGATCTGTTTTTTCTGACCTTCTGCGTTTTCAAGTATTAACGCAAATTCGTCAGGCTTGATTGCTGGGTTTTTCATTTTGACAATCTCAACGTTTTTGGCGAGAAAATCAACAGAGATATAGGCGTCTTTTTGAAAAAAACGAGTTTTACGCATGTTTTTTAATGAAATGCGACTGGCGGTTAAATTGGCAACACAGCCATTTTCAAACTCTACTCGTGCATTGGCTATATCAGGGGTTTCACTAATAACAGAAACTCCAGAAGCATGTACCTGTTTTATTGGGGATTTGACAACACTTAGAATAATGTCCAAGTCATGAATCATAAGATCGAGTACAACAGGAACATCAGTACCTCTTGGATTGAATTCTGCCAAACGATGGGTTTCAATAAACATGGGCGCATCAATATGGGGTTGAGCAGCTATAAACGCGGGATTGAATCTTTCTACGTGGCCTACCTGTCCTATGCGTTGGTTCTTAACAGCCAAAGCACAAAGGGCTTCCGCTTCGGCAACGGTTGTTGTAATGGGTTTTTCAATAAACAAATGTTTTCCGGCTTGCAGCGCTTGGGTAGCTAGTTCCGCATGGGATAGAGTGGGTGTTACAATATCAATCACCTCAACCTTTTCAAGTAGCTCTGCTGCGGAATCGAAATAACAAAAGCCTTTTTCTTTTTCAAGCTGAGCACCCAGTGCTTTGTTTGAATCATAAAAGCCAACTAATTCGTAACGATCGGAGGCTTCCAGCAGACGTAAATGAATTTTTCCAAGGTGCCCAGCACCGAATACTCCAATTTTAAGCATGGCTCTTTTTTTCAAAGGTATTAAACTAAAACGGCAGCAAAAAAATTACCAGTTTTCTTTTTACTTGGTACCTTTAGTGCCGATGATAGATAGTACCAAACACCAAGGACTTCGTCGCCAATTAGTGGCATTACTAAAGGAAAAAGGAATTGTGGATCAGGCGGTACTCCAGGCCCTTGCCGATACCCCTAGACATTGGTTTATGGATTCTGGCTTGGAGAGTTATGCTTACGTAGACAAAGCCTATCCTATCGCTGCAGACCAAACCATTTCACAGCCGTACACAGTGGCGTTTCAATCGCAATTACTGGCGCTTCCTGTTGGAGCTAAGGTCTTGGAAATCGGAACGGGTTCTGGCTATCAAACGGCTATTTTGTTGGCTTTGGGGTATCAGGTTTATACCATTGAACGCCAAGGGGAGCTGTTTAAAAAAACCGAAAGGCTATTTCGAAAGCTAGGCATGCGACCCAAGAGGCATGTTTTTGGGGATGGGTATAAGGGGTATGATGCGGCAGCTCCTTTTGATGGGATCATTGTTACCGCGGGAGCCCCTGAAGTTCCCAATGCACTTTTGTCGCAACTCAAAATAGGTGGAAAACTGATCATCCCTGTAGGACTTAAAGAACAAATTATGACCCGATTGATTCGTAAAAACGAAAAAGCATTTGATCGAACGACCTATGGTTCTTTTAAATTTGTTCCTTTATTGGAGGATAAAAATTAAAACAAATCCAATCCAAACCGGATTCCATCTTTTTTAAACACATCACCAAAGGATCGGACATAGTCCACGCGAAGGAATCGGAGTTTTTTGATGCCAAGATTTCCAAGTCCAATAAAAGCTTCAAAATAGGGTTTTTCTCCTGCGATAAACAAACTATTTCCCCCAACAATAAGAGAGGCTTGCAATTGTTTGAAAAGGGGCCACGAGCCCAGTCCCCATTTGTAAAAGTCATGCTCCCAATGCGCTAGAGCGTAATCTTCTGTAGTGCTCTTTTGGTAGAAGGAAAGAAGCTGAAAACTTCTTAGAGGGTTATTCCGTAAAAGCGTTTCGTTACCATGAAAATGTGTATAGTCAGCAAAACTGGGACGGTCTTTTTTGAGATAATGCCCCCATCGAAACGCAAATTGGCTGTTTCCAAGGGCTGCCAATTGGAGTTCTTGAAGCCAGTATAGGTATAACTTCAGGTAATTGTATTTTTTCAAACTACTGGCAAAGGCTTGTTCTAGTTCTAGAGTAATTCGAGGGCGAGTATTGTCAAATGTGTAAAAACGCTCCCGAGGATTTTCGTAATATTTTTGTTGGTGGCGGTATTGCAGACGAAATGTATGCTTGATTAAATCATGGTTTTCAAAATCAAAAGCGGTATTATCGGGAATGTTGTCCGCATAGCGTCGATTGGGAAAACCAATAGAGTATTGCGTAGTATTGACGCGAGGGGTTCGCTTTTCAAAATCAATATTGTAGGAAGCCAAGAGAGAGGGGAATAGATAGCCTTGCCAGTTCGTCCCAATTCGAGTGCGCTCATAGTGGCGTGCCCAATTTTTTTTAAACAAGATCGTACTAATCGCATCAGCAGTTTCCACGATGGCAGGGGCATTGTCAAATTGAGTAAGGCTTTTTTCGGCACGAAAGACAATACGGCTGTAATTGATGCTATTCATTAAATAGTTGAGTTCAACTCTCGGATACCACTCTTCATCGCTTAGTCCATAGCTCACACCGGTTTTAAGATTCAGATTCTTTTTTTCCTCTTCCCATTCTTTATTCCAATCCAAATTGACCCCCAATGCATAGCCTTGGATAGGATTAAAGGTGTTATCTGTTATGGGAGAACTATAGGTGAACTGCGTGTTTTTTTGAGAATTTCGGATCGTTTTACCAAAGATATTCGTCCATTTGAACTTGTTTTTTACCTGATCAATGGAATCCAAATATTGAGGAGATTTCCGAACCCGTTGGATTCTATCTTTCTTTTTGTAGTCCTGAACTTCTTCTTCTGTCAAACGGATGGGGCGTTCTTTGTCCCAGTAAAGTGTCTCTTTTTTATTGGCTTTTTCCTCAAAACGTTGCAGGGCGGCTCCAAAAGTCTTGGGTGCAAAAAGGGGGCTAAAGTCATAGTGTGAATAGACTGCCGAAAAACGTCCGTTGCCTTTAAAAGCAAAAAAGCTAAATTCAAAATCAAGCACCTGATTGGACAACGACCAACGATTGTCTGTAGCATTAAACAGGTATTGTTGAATAATTTGCATCGCATCCATCCCAGGAAGTCGCATTCGTTGTTTTTCGATAACGACATCCAATCCATAAAACACCCAGTCGTCTTCAACGATGTATATATAGCCTTTGAAAGCGGGACCTGGCTCTGTTTTGGGAGTAATTTTGATCTTGTTGATGAGTTTTTTTTCGGGAGTATAAAAACTTTCCTCAAGTGTGAATCGGTAATACGTAAAGGCACTGTTGCCGATGGGCGAAGCAATGGGAGTTCCAAAATCCAAGGTGTTTTGATAAAAGTCAAATTCGGCATCTTGGGCAGAGTTGAAGCTAAATCCATTGTCATTGCCACTTACTTTAGAAGCATAGACAATTTCTTTAAAGTCTTTTTTATTTTGAAAGATTTTTGATTTGGTTTCAGAGAGATAAACAATCCCCGAACGAGTACTGTCTAGGGAACCTCCAATATCTCCAATAGCAACACCCATAAACTTTTTGGGAACGCTGTCCATTCGGAACATCCCTCGGGAATAAAAATCAGCAGTGAATATTTGATTTTTGCCGGCACGGATCTTCCGAACCCGCTGTGCGTTTCGAATGATGGCATTGGCGGGATTTTCTTTGGAGGAAACAGCCACCTCTGAAAGGTTGAGGGGACTCGGTTTCATTTGAATCTGAATTGTCTCAGAGGGTAAGGAATAGACTTCGCTTAGGGTGTCATAGCCTAAATAGCTAAACTGTAAGGGAGCTTCGGATTGCTCGGGTACATCCAGAAAAAAAAATCCATCTTTATTAGTAACCGTTCCCTGATAGGTGCCTTTTAAATAGACACTAACGTCCTGAAGGGGCTTTTGATTTTCATCTACAACATAACCTTGGAGCTGAGCTGATAAAAGTTTTGTAAATAGAAGTAGTACAATTAGGAGTAGGCGTTGCATTATGTAGGTGATTTGAACAACTCTAAATTAGCAAAAAATGAAGAAGCCGTTATTTTCTAAAATCTTTTTTAATACGTGCAAGATTTCGTTGGTTGTCTCGGTCTTTAATGGTTTCGCGTTTGTCGTAGAGTTTTTTCCCTCGCGCTAGTGCAACGGTTAGTTTGGCAAATCCTTTGTCATTGATAAACATACGAAGGGGGACAATGGTTAGTCCTGCATTTTGCACTTCTCGGCGGAGCTTTTTTAGTTCTCGTTTGTTGAGTAATAGCTTTCGACTGCCACGTGGTGTATGGTTAAAGCGCGTGCCAAAGGCATAAATCTCCACATACATATTGACCACAAACAACTCCCCACGTTCATTGAATTCACAAAAGCACTCACTAATAGAGGCTTGGCTGTTTCGAATGGATTTGATTTCAGTTCCAGTCAATACAATCCCAGCCGTATACTGATCGATTATTTCGTATTCAAAACGGGCACGTTTGTTTTGGATGTTGACCTTTTTTTGCATCGCGTAAAATTACAACTATTCCTCAGATACTTTTCTATATGGATAAACATCAAATCAAAACAGTAAGAATTTTTCCAAGGGTTCAAATGCTAGAGGGCTTGTGTGATTTTTGTATGTTTGAATGAGAATTATTCTTTGCTACAGTTTTTGAATTTTTAAGGCTTGAAAAAGGGGGTATTAACAACGCCAAAATGACACTATTTACTTTTATTTCAGGGAGAATAAAAAGCGTAAAATTTGCTATAAAAGGAATGTTTTTGTTGCTAAAAACAGAACATGCGATCATTACTCAATTTAGCATCGGTGTCCTCTTAATAATTGCAGGATTCTATTTTGACATCTCCCGTATAGACTGGATTATTCAACTAGCAGTGATAGGCTTTGTCTTAGCATTAGAGGGCGTAAATACAGCCATCGAAAAAGTGTGTGATTTTGTTCACATTAATTTTGATAAGCGGATTGGCTTTATCAAGGATGTTTCGGCAGGGGCTGTTTCTTTTGCGGTGTTCTTTTCATTTTTGATACTTGTGCTTATGTACTACCCTTACTTGTTTGAAAAGGGAGCCTAAATCACTCAGGACTCTATCTTTGATAAAAGCATATGGGGTAAAAATCAGCGTTTCAATTACAGAGTGGAATAGGAGATTGATTATTTATTTCTAAAAACGATTTCCCCTTCAAACACATCTACTGTAACTTCCTGATCGGGCTGAATGGATCCATTCAGTAGTTCTTTACTCAGGGGATTGACCACTTGCTTTTGTAATATGCGTTTTACAGGTCGTCCACCGTATTCGGGATCAAATCCTTTTTTAGCTAGAAGTGACAGTGCTTCCGGAGTAGCTTTTAATTGGATGTTCTGTTGGGTTAAACGTTGCGAAATGACTTGGAATTGAAGGGCTACGATTTGTTGAATTTCTTTTCGAGTCAGTGGGGAAAATACTAAAACGTCATCAATTCGATTCAAAAACTCGGGGCGAACATTTTGTTTTAGAAGACTTAATACTTGATCCTTAGCTTTGGCTTCTGCAGCATCAAAATGAGTTTCCGATTCAAAGGCTTGTTGAATTTCACGGCTTCCAATATTTGAGGTCATGATGATAACCGCATTTTTAAAATCAGCAACTCGTCCTTTGTTGTCGGTCAATCGTCCTTCATCCAAAACTTGTAGCAGGATGTTAAAGGTATCGGGATGGGCTTTTTCAATTTCATCGAGTAAGATCACAGAATAGGGCTTACGTCTTACGGCTTCTGTTAATTGTCCTCCTTCATCATAGCCCACATAACCTGGAGGTGCCCCAATCAATCGGCTGACAGCATGCCGTTCTTGATATTCGCTCATATCAATGCGGGTCAGGTTGTTTTCATCATCGAATAGCACTTCCGCCAAGGCCTTGGCCAGTTCTGTTTTTCCAACCCCAGTAGTTCCTAAGAATAAAAAGCTCCCAATCGGTTTTTGAGTGTCCTGCAATCCACTCCGACTGCGTCTGATGGCATCACTAACGGCTGATACAGCGGCTTCTTGCCCCACCAAACGCTGGTGCAACTGATTTTCTAAATGCAATAGTTTTTCCCGGTCGCTTTGCAGCATTTTTTGAACGGGAATCCCTGTCCATTTGGCAACTACTTCGGCAATATCGTCAAAGAGCACTTCTTCTTTGATCAGGCTATCCTCTGTCTGTTGTTTGTGAAGTTCCGTTTGAAAAGCATCCAACTCTTCTTGGGCGGCTTGAAGTTTCCCATAACGTATTTCAGCAACTTTGCCATAGTCTCCTTCTCGTTCAGCGCGTTCGGCTTGTAAGCGTAATTGTTCGATATCGGATTTTACTTTCTGAATGCCATCGACCACCTCTTTTTCACGACTCCATTGGGAAAACAATTGCGTGCGTGATTCTTTTAGATTGGCCAATTCTTCGCTTAACTTTTTAATTTTGGCTTCGTCATTTTCACGCTGGATAGCCACCAGTTCAATTTCAAGCTGTCGAATTCTCCGATCCAAACCATCCAATTCTTCGGGTTTGGAGTTGATCTCCATTCGTAGTTTGGCAGCGGCTTCGTCCATCAAATCAATAGCCTTGTCGGGAAGAAATCGATTGGAGATATAACGATGAGACAATTGAACTGCACCGACAATTGCTTCGTCCTTAATACGGACTTTATGGTGGGTTTCGTATTTTTCTTTCAACCCTCGAAGAATGGAAATAGCATCGTCCACATTGGGTTCTTCCACGAGTACCTTTTGAAAACGTCTTTCAAGTGCCTTGTCTTTTTCAAAGTATTTTTGATATTCATCTAGGGTAGTGGCTCCTATGGTACGGAGTTCACCACGCGCGAGAGCGGGTTTCAGAATATTGGCAGCATCCATAGCCCCTTCACCACCTCCGGCCCCCACCAAGGTGTGGATCTCATCAATGAAAAGTAATAATTGTCCGTCACTTTTAGCAACCTCTTTAATGACGCTTTTGAGGCGTTCTTCAAATTCTCCTTTGTATTTGGCTCCAGCAATCAGTGCCCCCATATCCAAGGCATAAAGCGTTTTATCCTTTAAATTTTCAGGAACATCACCGGCAATAATCCGATGGGCCAAGCCCTCGGCAATAGCGGTTTTTCCAGTACCGGGTTCCCCCACCAAAATGGGATTGTTTTTGGTGCGTCGGGATAAAATCTGAAGCAATCGACGGATTTCTTCATCACGGCCAATCACAGGGTCCAATTGAGCTTCTTGTGCTTGTTGGTTCAAATTACGGGCGTATTTTTCCAATGCCTGATAACGGTCTTCCATTGAAGCAGAAGTTGTTTTCTCCCCTTGTCGTAAGTGAGCAATGGCTTTTTCCAAGTCCGTCTTCTGAATCCCCTGATCTTTTAAAATACGACCTGCGGCATCGTTAGAGGCGTGGAGTGCTAGAAGCAGATGATCCGTAGCGACAAAATCATCATTTTGTTTTTTGGCAAGGCTGGTGGCTTTTAATAGCGTATTGGAAGCCTTCTGGGAAAAACTCAAATCGCCACCTTCTACTTTGGGAAGTCGATTGATTTCGGCAGAAACTAGTTTTAAGATAAGTTGAAGGTTTAATTGTAATTGTTTGGCAACATAGGGAACGATACTGTTATCAATTTCCAGTAAGGCATGCAGTAGGTGAGCGTTTTCTACCTGTTGCTGACCTAAATCAACGGCCTTCTGTTGTGCGGCTTGGAGTACTTCCTGTGTTTTTAGCGTAAACTGATTAACGTTCATTTTTTTTTAGGGTGTGAAATCAAAAGTCGTTCCAGTAAAAATCAACGTCATTTTGACATCAAAAAGCAACTATCACCCGCCATTTTGACCGTAATAATGGATGCAACTGTTTTACTCTTCTTGTATCACTTTTAGAATAAACTCTGTATTTAGTAATGTTTATCCATGTAAATAAAAACAGACCCCTTTTTCAATTGCACTTTTTTAGGCTTATTAACGACCTATTGATAAATTCACATAAAAGCCTAGGTTCTAGGTCAAAAAGCAGGGTTGAAATTCTTATTTTTGTAAAAATTTTTATCCATGCAGCGAGATACAGCCGTTTTTGAATTGATCCAAGAAGAAGAGAAGCGCCAGCTTAACGGAATTGAGTTAATAGCCTCTGAAAATTTCACCAGCCCTGCCGTGATGGAAGCCGCAGGCTCTGTGCTAACCAATAAATACGCCGAAGGTTATCCCGGAAAGCGATATTATGGTGGCTGTGAGGTGGTCGATGAAGTTGAGCGTTTGGCGATAGACCGTGCCAAAGAGCTTTTTGGAGCCGCCTATGCTAATGTGCAACCCCATTCGGGTTCTCAGGCCAACACAGCCGTATTTCATGCCTTTTTAAAGCCTGGAGATAAAATCCTTGGATTCGATTTGTCGCATGGAGGACATCTGACTCATGGTTCTCCGGTCAACTTTTCCGGACGCTTGTATGAAGCGCATTTTTATGGAGTGCAAAAGGACACAGGGCGATTGGATTATGACAATATTCGTGAGATTGCAAAGGAAGTAAAACCTCAAATGATCATTGCGGGAGCCTCTGCCTATTCACGTGATATTGATTTTGAAGCCTTTCGTTCGATTGCCGATGAAGTGGGTGCCTTTCTTTTGGCGGATATATCCCATCCTTCGGGAATGATTGCTACCGGTTTGTTATCAGACCCTATCCCACATTGTCATGTTGTGACTACCACCACTCACAAAACCCTTCGAGGACCTCGTGGAGGACTGATTCTGATGGGAGAAGATTTTGACAATCCATTTGGCTTGACCCTGAAGAACGGAACGGTACGCAAAATGTCACACTTATTGGACATGGCTGTGTTTCCTGGAAACCAAGGAGGACCTTTGATGCATATAATTGCAGCTAAGGCGATAGCTTTTGGAGAGTGTTTGGAAACAGGATTTAAAAATTACGTAACGCAAGTACGAGATAATGCCCAAGCCATGGCCAAAGCTTTTGTAGCTCGTGGGTATCACTTGATTTCTGAGGGTACAGATAATCATCTCATGCTTATTGACTTACGCAATAAAAACATTACTGGGAAAGCAGCTGAAGAAGCCTTAGTCAAAGCGGAAATCACTGCCAATAAAAACATGGTGCCTTTTGATGACAAATCCCCTTTTGTAACCTCTGGTATTCGAGTGGGTACCCCTGCGATTACGACTCGAGGATTGAAAGAGGTCGATATGGAAACCATCGTTGCGCTGATTGATCGTGTGATTACCAACTATCAAGACGAAGCCGTATTGGCAACAGTAGCCCAGGAGGTTCATCAATTAATGAATGGACGGCCGTTGTTTGTAGGCTAGTTTCCCAAAAGCAACTCTTGGACCGAATCGGGAACCGAAAGCAGTTTCCGACTTTCCAATTCGATATAACACCAAGAGGTGGTGCATTGTACCAACAATGCATTTGTTTTTGCATTGCGAATGCTGACAAATCGTTCCGATAAGGGACCCCGCATAGCTTTAACGTGGGTTTCAATCAAAAGATGATCACCTAAAAAAGCGGGTCTTTTGTATTCGATAAAATGATTGCGTACCACCCATACACCTTCCATTTCTTCTAAAGGTGCCGTTAATTTGTTCCAATGGGCTTTGGCGATTTCCTGAACCCAATAGAGGTATTGAACATTGTTGACATGATTGAGTCCATCAATGTGTTCGGCAATTACCTGAACATCCATTTGGTATTTTGCCACACTCATTCTTCGGAATAGATTTCGACCTCAAACAAGCTGTTCCAATACTTACCTGTTACAAAGAAGGTGTTGCGTTGGGGATGATAGGCGATGCCATTAAAAGCCTCTGCCTTGGGATTGTTCCGCAACTTTTCCCGAAGCCCTGTAAAATCGACTACCCCGACAACAGCTCCTGTTTCGGGTTGAACAATAACAACAACGTCTTTTTGAAACTGATAGGTATTCGCATAGATCAATCCCTGAGCCCATTCCAGTTCATTCAATTTATTGACTGACTTGTTATTGGTCATCACTTCAATCGAACCTGTTTCCTTGTAACTTTTGGGGTCTAGCGTCCATAGTATGTGCGAGCCATCGGACTTATACAATTGCTCTTCGTTGTGACACAAGCCCCATCCTTGGGTACTTTTATCATAAGCAAAGGAATCGGTCATTTTTAGTGTTTCCCCATCGTACACAAAACCCATATTGGCACGCCATGTCAATTGAATAGCTTGCTCATCCCAAAGGGTCAGTCCCTCACCAAAATAAACGGCGTCTAATTTTTGATTGGCCAAAACGTCCCCTGTTTTATAATCCACTTTCCGAATGGTTGATTTACCATTCAGTCCTGTACTTTCATATAGCATCTCTCCCTTAAACTCCAAGCCTTGGGTGTAAGCTGTTGGGTCATGTGGGTAGCTATTGAGCACTCGATATTTCATTAGGCTGGGTTTTTCTGAGGCATACACCCAAAAGGTATTTTCAAAAGCGTGACTTTTTCCATTGTAAAAAGCAGTGGCTTGAAGTGTATGGGAACCCAAGGAAAAACTTTCCAAAGATAGCGGTGAATCAACAGCTTTTCCATTACTGAAGTAGCGGATGGAATCCACAACGCTGTTTTTGGGAAGTTTTAAGGAAAAAGTAAGCGTATCCTGTGGGCTGGGCTTCTCAGTACTGGCTTTAATTTTAAGTTTGGCCTTTATTTTTTTTTCGCCGTCACAGGTCGAAGCGACCAGGGCTAGTAATAGAAGAAACAGGGGTTTGTACATGCTTAATTTTTCACCAAGGTATTTAATAAAATTCAGTTTTACAATGCGATTGAACACAAGAGAAATTCTATATTTGTGCCGGGCAAGTTCTGCACAACCAGCTCCTGCCGAATCCCCCCAGGGCGGGAACGCAGCAAGGGTAGGCGGTTGTAGCGGTGTGATGCGGGTCGCTTGCCCTTTTTTTATGGTATGGGAAAAATAGTGATCATCACGGGTGCTTCTTCGGGCATGGGCAAAGTTACTGCTGACTATTTGAGCCAACAAGGACATACCGTTTTTGGTACTTGTCGAAATCCTCCTAATTACCCTAAACCTGACAATTATTCTTTGGTAGCCTTGGATCTTACTGAAGCTGAAAGCATTGAAAACTTTGTAGCTTATTTTCGGAACAACAGCATTGTACCGGAAGTCCTAATTAATAATGCCGGAGTAGGAATCACTGGCCCGGCAGAGGAGTTGCCAATTGCGACCATACGAGCGCATTTTGAAACCAATTTTTTTGGTCCTATCGCCTTGACTCAGGGCTTATTGCCCCTGCTACGAAAAGCCGATAACGCTTGTATTGTCAATATTACATCCATTGCAGCTTATTCGGGATTGCCCTTCCGCGCTATCTATTCCGCGTCTAAAAGTGCTTTTTCGATATTTACAGAGGCCCTGCGAATGGAACTTCGAAAGGCAAACATACGAGTAGCAACAATCGCGCCTGGCGATTATGCTACAGACATCGCTTCCCGCCGCCACCACGCGCCTGTAATCAAGGACTCTCCCTATGAGACTGTCTATTCGGAAGCCCTAGCGACCATGAATGCACATGTGGATGACGGTAGTGATCCGATAGAAATCGCAAAAACAATTGAAAAAATCATTTTTGAGACCCATCCGAAAGTACATTACTTGTCAGGCAAGCGGCTTCAAAAATTTTCTGTAGTTTTAAAAGGAATCATACCTGGCAAATGGTATGAGAAACTACTACGCAACCATTACAAAATATAACTGAAACTGGATTTATGAAATTTTTTATTGACACTGCCAATCTCGATCAAATTAAAGAAGCCCAAGACATGGGAATTTTAGACGGGGTAACAACCAATCCGTCGCTAATGGCCAAAGAAGGCATTACGGGAAAAGACAATATTTTAAAACACTATCTTGATATTTGTGAGGCAGTAGAGGGCGATGTTTCAGCCGAAGTGATTGCTGTCGACTTTGAAGGAATGGTGAAAGAAGGGGAGGAGCTGGCTGCATTGCATCCTCAAATTGTGGTTAAAGTCCCGATGATCAGAGAAGGTGTAAAAGCCATTACCTATTTTTCCTCAAAAAATATCAAAACCAACTGTACACTGGTGTTTTCATCCGGTCAGGCGTTGCTTGCCGCGAAAGCGGGAGCCACTTACGTTTCCCCTTTTATTGGTCGATTGGATGATATCGGTTTTGACGGTATCGAATTGATTGAAGAAATTCGTTTGATTTATGACAACTACGCCTTCGAGACAGAGATTTTGGCAGCTTCTGTTCGTCATACGCGCCATTTGATCGCTTGTGCTCAGGTAGGTGCTGATGTTATGACGGGTCCACTGAATGCCATTAGCGGGTTACTCAATCATCCATTAACAGACAAGGGGCTTGCTCAATTCCTAGCAGATCATAAAAAAGGGAACTAAAGGTCTTCCTCAAAATTCTCTGACATCAGGTTTGCAAATCCATTTTGAATTTGCCCCTTTTTATTGATAATGATGGTTTTGTTAAGAAGAGTGATAACCCATTTTTTGCTTGCGGTACCAAAATCCACCAGACCGTACTGATTTTTGGGGTCTAGCTCCATCATTTTGTAGACTTCAAGCGCAATAGGGTTGAGGGGTTGAATGGAAACCCCTACAAAACGGTAGTTGGGATGCTGTGCTTCAAGTGCTTTTATCCGTTCAATGGTACTTTTAAAATGATTCATTTGCGTCTGTGACCAGAAATAAAGAACGGTTGGTTTTTCCCACATTTGGTTACTGGAAAGGAGCTTCAATTCTGCATTCTGGAGGATAATTTCAGGGAGTTTTTTCCCAGCATCCATTTGATTGATGTCTTGATGGAGTGCGACGATTTCTTCTAAATAGGAAGGGGAGGTATTGATGTCAAAATAATATTCCAAAAATTTCTCGTGATTATTGTGATTGCCAAAGTTGAGTAATTCTTCGTAGGCCACGGCACGAGCAAGATTGTTGCGTACACGAATTCCAGTAATTTTGTTTTGGATCACTTGAAGTCGTCGTAGGTTAAAGTCGGTATCCTGTCTCGCTGTTAGATAATTTTCACCTGGGAGCAATGCCTCCCGCGTGAGGTAATTCATCAAATAAGTAATATAAGGGTCAAAGAAAGCCAAATCGTTTTCCCCGTAGTTCAAAAATTTGCGATAACCCGAAAAACGTTTGTTTTGAAGGCTGTCCCATTGATTGCCTCGGAGCATGGCATAGCGTTCTTGAATCCCTGCATAGGCATAGACATAAGCGGCCTGAGTGATTTTTTGAGCATAGGGGGTTAGCTTGTTTAAGGAGTCCATTTGAATCCACTGCTGCTTTTTTTCTTTAAGGAGCGAATCAACGGTTTGCTTGAATTCTTCTGGGCTGGTAGCGTATTGAGAAGCGAGGAAGTTGTTTTCAAGTTCTAAACGTAGCCGGATATCTGTAAGAAAATTGTTCTTACTAGCCCCACGCCCTGAAAAAACCAGCGATTCATGAAAGGCTGCGGCATTGATGCGAACCCAAATGCTGTCTGCGGGTTCCAAAAGGATGGAGGTGAACTCTGGAATATGCTCCATTTTGTAAATCCCTGGAGGCAAGGAGTCGTATTTACGTGAAAATCGGGTGGAGTTTTTGAGTAAAAAAGTATCCAAAACGCGGTTGCCAAAATAGACACTTACAAAGGAGGAGGAGGGTTTTACCACCTGACCACCGAGAAATACAGCAGTGTTGGGCGTCTTTTCACACCCCCAAAAGCCAATGAGTATCAGTCCTAACCAGAGTCCTTTTTTCATTACTATTCTTGTGCCTTTTATTGGTTCCTCAAAAATAGTGTAAGCTGTTCAGAGTAGGGCGTTAATGCGCTGTTAAAAAAACCACTGACTACTGTTAGTTTTTTGGTACTTTTGCGCTGAAAATTTACCCTATGCTCAGCGTTAATAATTTATCAGTACAATTCGGAAAGCGAGTCTTATTTGACGAAGTGAATGTAGCCTTTGGTCCTAGTAACTGTTATGGGATTATTGGTGCCAATGGTGCTGGGAAATCCACTTTTCTTAAAATCATCTCTGGAAAACAAGATGCCAACTCCGGATCGGTTCATTTGGAAACGGGCAAACGCCTATCTGTTTTGGAACAGAATCACAACGCCTTTGATGAATATCCCGTACTGGAAACCGTTTTGCGTGGAAATAAAGAGTTGTTTGCTGTGAAAAGCGAAATGGATACCATCTATGCCAAGGAAGACTTTTCCGATGCCGATGGGGAACGCGTTGGGGAATTACAGATTGTTTTTGAAGAGATGAACGGCTGGAATGCCGACAGCGAAGCCGCTGCGTTACTCTCCAATCTTGATATTCCGGAAAACCTTCACTATATGTCCATGAAAGATTTGGATGGAAAACAAAAAGTTCGTGTCCTCTTAGCCCAATCCCTATTTGGAAATCCTGATGTTTTGATCATGGATGAGCCAACCAACGACTTGGATTATGAAACGATCCAATGGCTGGAGCAATTCTTAGCCAATTATGACAATACAGTTATTGTGGTATCGCACGACCGTCATTTTTTAGATGCTGTTTGCACGCATATATCCGATATTGATTTTGGGAAGATCAACCATTACTCTGGGAATTATACCTTCTGGTATGAATCCAGCCAACTCGCTGCGCGTCAGCGTGCACAGCAAAACAAAAAAGCAGAAGAAAAGAAAAAGGAACTACAGGAGTTTATTTCTCGATTTTCTGCCAACGTAGCTAAGTCTAAACAGGCAACGTCTCGAAAGAAAATGATCGAAAAGCTGAATATTGAAGAGATTCGCCCTTCAAGCCGTCGCTATCCTGCCATTATTTTTGAGCAAGAACGCGAGGCGGGAGATCAAATTTTGAACATTGAAGACCTTTCTTATTCTTCGGAAGGGGAGACCCTTTTTGACCAGATTCATTTTAATATGGCGAAAGGAGACAAAACTATCGTATACTCCAAAGACTCTCGTGCCATTACCGCTTTTTATGAAATTATCAATGGCAAATTGAAGGCTGACAAAGGATCTTTTGAATGGGGGATAACCACCAATCAATCCTATCTGCCGTTAGATAACAGTACCTTTTTTGATTCTGACCTATCATTAGTGGATTGGCTTCGACAATGGGCGCAAACCGAAGAAGAACGCGAAGAAGTATTTATTCGGGGCTTTTTGGGGAAAATGCTCTTTAGCGGAGATGAAGCCTTGAAAGGGTCTAATGTGCTGTCCGGAGGCGAAAAAGTACGTTGTATGCTTTCCAAAATGATGATGGCTCGTGCCAATGTGGTGATACTGGACGAACCCACAAACCACTTGGATTTGGAATCCATCACAGCTTTTAATAATGCCCTGAAAAACTTTAAAGGAACGGTGCTATGCGCAACCCATGACCATGCTTTTGCAAAAACCGTTGGAAACCGAATTTTGGAATTGACTCCCAAGGGTGTAATCGATCGTTATAGTAATTTTGATGATTATATGTCCGATCCCAAGATCAAAGCTTTGCGCGAGAAGCTATATTCAAAATAACTCTTCAGCTTTTTTGACTTCTCTGAAGTGAAAAAGTAGAAATCAAGCAAACAAAAAAAGCGGCAGAATTGCCGCTTTTTTATTTACTTATTTTGAGGATCGTCTACCAGAAAAATGCGTAAAGTGCTACCAACACTAACATTAAAGCAAAAGCGCCAATATTATAGATTGCTGGGGTATCAAATGTTTCTTTACTGAGTTCAATTGCTTTGGCATCGTCTTTTTCTTTATTTTCACGAAGGCTTACCAGTGCAATCACAACCATGGATAAAATGGCGGTTAACCCCATCTGATCCAAAAAGGGAAGGCTAGGGAAAAGTCCTTCCAGACTACTTCCGACCATCCATCCTTTGGGGCCTACTTTAAAGAACATCGCAATAGGAATTGATGCTAAGGCACCGAAAATCGCTCCTTTGTTGGAGGTCTTTTTCCAGAACAAGCCCAAAACAAAAACGGCCAAAATACCAGGACTTACCACTCCGGTGTATTCTTGAATGAATTGGAATGCTTGATCGATCCCACCCAATAGCGGTGCCATGATCGTAGCGATGACCAAGGCAACAAGAGCAGAAATACGTCCAATATTAACAGTTTTAGTGTCGTTTGCCTCTTTATTGATCAATGCTTTATAAATATCCATGGTAAAAATCGTCGCTGTTGAATTCAACATGGAAGCCAATGACGATACAATGGCAGCAGCAAGGGCTGCAATGGCGATTCCTTTAAAGCCAGCGGGCAAGAATTGCATCAACCAGGGAAAGGCTTTGTCAGAAGTTCCTGCGGTGGGCATGTTTTGCATTCCCCCTTCACCCAAACTTCCTAGTAATGCGGGGTCGTTAACGATAACATAGGCAGCAATTCCAGGAATAACTACGATCAACGGTATGATCATTTTCAATCCGGCCGCAAGCAGGATTCCTTTTTGGGATTCCGCAAGGGATTTGGCAGCCAATGTGCGTTGGATGATGTATTGATTGAATCCCCAATAATAGAGATTGGCAATCCACATTCCTCCAATCAATACGCCAATTCCGGGGAGGTTGTTGTATTCAGGATTTGATTCTTCAAGGATCATATCAAAGCGCTCTGGGACCGCCGCATAAATCGTAGAAAGTCCTTCAAAGAAACCATTGCCTCCAGAGACTGTGTCTAGGGCTAAGTAAGTGGTTACTAAACCACCAAGCACCAATACAACCACTTGGATGATATCTGTCCAGGCTACTGCGGAAAGTCCTCCGTATAAAGAATAAGCGGCGGCAAACAAGGCCAAACCAAGGACACCAGTCATCAAATCAATGCCTAAAATAGTTTGCAATGCCAATCCACCGAGATATAACACGGAAGCCAAATTAACAAAGACATATAAGCCAATCCAAAAAACGGCAAGGATGGTCTTCAATTGACTGGAATAGCGTTTTTCGACAAATTCTGGAATCGTATAGAGCCCTTTTTCGATGAAAATAGGAAGGAAGAATTTTCCAACAACAATAAGGGTCAGTGCCGCCATCCACTCATAGGTAGCTATAGCTAAGCCTCCGGCAAAGCCCGAACCAGACATTCCGATAAATTGCTCAGCGGAAATGTTAGCCGCAATTAAAGAGGCTCCAATAGCCCACCAAGGGAGGGATTTACTGGCTAAAAAGTAGTCTTCGGCATTTTTGGTTTCGCCTTCTTTACTTCGGGATACCCATAGGCCAACGCCTAAAATAACAACGGCATAAAGGGCGAATATCACATAGTCTAATGTGGTGAAGCTCGTATTCATAAGTTAAGTTTAAATAATATAGCGGTGGCATTTTCTCAGGAAAATAGGTCCGTATGATTTCGCTTCACAAAGTAGAAAATCTAGGAGAAAGCAAAAAATTGTAAACGGTTTATTTCTGCAACTCCAGAGTGCTCAGCACTTTTTCCGCTTTTTGGAGCTCGTCTTGATGAACAAAAACCTGTTGCTGGTCATGAGTAATTCCAAAACCCGCCATACGAGCAGACTCGGATTCATCTTTGATCACGGGAATAATGTTTTCGGCCTGTAAGGCATTCTTTAACGCAATGACCACAACAGAGGAACCGGTATAGATATGCACAAAAGAATGTTCCATAGAATGGCTTTAGGTTTTGTTGTATTTACTGTTCCAAATGGCAGGGTTGAAATTTTTCCCCAACGCAATACCGCAGAATAAAACCACCGCGGCTACTGCTTTAAAGATAAAAAAGTATAGCATCAAAAAGGCAGTACTGTCTGCCTTTTTTGTAAACATGCCCATCGGTGTGATTGCAGTAATAATGAGACTCAGACCAAGAAGGAAAAGGAGTAGATTCCAGATGTTTTGAAAAGGAAGCATTCGAAGTTTTCGAAGCGGATGCAAGTCTTTACCCCATTTGTGAATCAAATAAAAATAATCGTTTCCTAGGGGCACAAACAAAAGCGGATCATCAGTTTTTACGAGTCGAAACATCACAGAAGGCGCCATGATTTTAAAACCGTTCAGTTGGGTTTGATGTGTCTCCTCCAAGGCATTAATTTTGTTTTTAGCTTCTTGAGGAAGCTGTCCCTTAAAGTATTTGAGATCCAAAAAACGCAAACGATAGTCTATACAAATCGTTTTGATTTCTTCCAGCGAAAAGATGTTGGCGGATTCCAATTGATCAACATCAAATTGGTTGGTACTGTCAAAACGCGATTGTTTCAAAAGCGACTTGACTTGAGATAATACGTCTGTAACCCCTCTATGTTTTTCAACACTGGCCTTTAAAACGGCTTCTAAGTTCGTGGATGCAAGTAGATTCAACTTCATAATCAATTTCATTAGGAAGTAAAATTAGGGATTCTTGCTCGAATCTCAAACCAAAAAGCAGCTTAACGCAATTGGGCTTTTAATTCTTGCGCAAAACGATCTTGAAGTTTTTTCATAATCTTATCGATTTGCTTGTCTGTAAGGGTTTTGTTTGGGTCTTGAAACGCAAAGCTCACTCCGTATGATTTTTGATTTTCAGGAAGGTTTTTTCCTTCATACACATCAAAAAGCCCCACCTTCTGCAGCAATTTACGCTCTGTTTGGTAAGCCAATTTCTCAATGGCTTGAAAGCTGACCTCTTTGGACACCAAAAGGGCAAAATCACGACGGCTGGTCGGGAATTTAGGAGTGGGGGTCAAGGTTAGGTTTTTGGAAAATGCATATTTCAAAATCAATTCCCAATCCAAGGTTGCATAGTACACCGTTTTATCAATATTGAATTCCTTGGCAATTTCCGCTTTAACAATGCCCATATGTCCAAGGGTTGTTTTCCCGAGTTTCCACTCAACACCCTCTGCAAGGGTAGGATGTTCGGTATATTGGCAATCGGAAACGGACATTCCCAGGCGTGTCCAAATATTCTCAATAACCCCTTTAAAATAGGAAAAAGGAGAGGGGTGTTCGCTGCTGTCCCAATTTTCGCTGTAGGGATTTCCTACCAATGAAAGGGCTGCGTATTTCTTTTCTTCAAAACCTTCTTCGGTAGTGGCATAGGTTTTCCCAATTTCAAAAAACTTGAGATTCTTAGCTTGTCGATTGAGGTTAAACCCGATGGACTCTAGTGTGGAAAATAAAAGACTGCTTCTCAATTGGGACAGTTCTTGTCCGAGCGGATTCAACAAATGCACCCCTTTAAAGTCTTTTAGGCTCGCATCCAACGCCTGATAGTTGGGTGAAGTCAGGGAGTTGTTCATGATTTCAGAAAAACCAAAACCAACGAGGGTTTGAGCGAGCTGTTCTTCAATTTGATGAGGACTGCGCGCGTTATAGGTCGGGAAAGGGGTTTGTAAGGGAGGTGCGGCGGTCACATTGTTGTACCCATAGACACGAAGAATTTCTTCAATAACGTCCGAGGGACGGGTCACGTCTACACGATAGGGAGGAATGGACAGTCCCACTCCAGTTTCGGATACAGATTCAATCGTGATATCCAAAGCGTTTAAAATGGTGTTGAGCGTCTCTTTTGGAATCTTTTGTCCAATGGTAGCATCCAATTGCTCGTAGTGAAGCATTAATTGTTTGGGTTGCGGCTCTGGTTGCGCCACTTCTACCAGTTCGCTGCTGATGGTTCCTCCGGCCAGTTCTTGAATCAAAAGAGCGGCTCTTTTAAGCGCATACTTGGTAATCAACGGATCAATTCCTCTTTCGTAGCGGAAGGAGGCATCGGTATTTAACCCGTGTCGTTTGGCTGTTTTACGTATACTAACCGCATCGAAATAGGCGCTTTCCAAAAAGATATGTTTGGTTTGATTGCTGACTCCTGAGCCTTTTCCTCCAAAAACACCCGCAATGCACAAGGGGGTATTGCCATCACAAATCATAAGGTCTTCGGCATGCAGTTTTCGCTCTTCCCCATCAAGGGTTACAAAAGAGGTGTCCTGTATAAGGGTCTGTACGACAATATTTCCTTCTATTTTTCCAGCATCAAAAGCGTGGAGCGGTTGCCCCAAGTCGTGTAGCACGTAATTGGTGATATCAACCACATTGCTTTTGGGTGTTAAGCCAATAGCTTTCAAACGGTTTTGCAACCATTCGGGTGAGGGAGCGACGGTCACATCTCGAATCATCAAGCCCAGATAACGAGGAGCTTTGATGGGATCTTTGACCTCTATTTCTATTGGGTGCGTATTTTGGTCTATGCTGAAAGCACTAACCTCTGGGGTGGACCAGTCTGATTTAATTTCATTAAGAACACAGGCCGCTCTCAGATCACGAGCCACGCCCATATGACTCATGGCATCGGCACGGTTGGGGGTCAAACCAATTTCAAAAACGGTGTCATTTTCAATTTCAAAGACCTCATGGCATGGGGTTCCAGGAACCAAATCCGCATCAAGAATCATAATGCCTTCATGGCTGGTGCCCAAGCTTAATTCGTCTTCAGCGCAGATCATTCCCTGACTGGCTTCGCCACGAATTTTACTCTTTTTGATTTGGAACGAAT
>Ga0209603_1000076_pt1 | contig 118205 bp, 108 predicted proteins | sample COGITO_mtgs_1206_FD_184812 | JGI IMG/M metagenome (GOLD analysis project Ga0209603, IMG submission 184812) | Pelagic marine microbial communities from North Sea - COGITO_mtgs_120607 (SPAdes) (version 2) | ecosystem: Environmental > Aquatic > Marine > Epipelagic ...
ATCCTAGTGGGATCACCAGGCCGGATGATGGAATTGGTAGACATGACAGACTTAAAATCTGTTGAACTGGATAGTTCGTGTGGGTTCAAGTCCCACTCCGGCTACCAGGACTCTTAGCTCAGTTGGTCAGAGCACTCCGCTCATAACGGATAGGTCATAGGTTCAAGTCCTATAGGGTCCACCTTAAATGTAACATTATGAAAAACAAATTAATTAGAATACTAACCTGGACATTAGTTCTGGCAACAACAATTATTATATGGCAAAAAATATTCAGTTGGATTACTCTGTAAATAATAGACATGTAGTTCAACTAGAAGCATTAAATATAGCAGCTCAGCATAAAAGATGTGGTCTGGGCATTTCTATGGGTGTTGGTAAAACACGTATAGCTATACAACACCTTCAAAGGAACTTTAATCCTTTTGTACAGGCTTTAGTAGTAATACCTAAACATTCAGTATCTCAATCATGGATAGATGAATTAGGTAAGATGAAAGTTGAAAAGTTAGTTAAGCATATAACGTTTACTACTTATCTATCATTAAAAAAACACAATCCAAATGACTATGATATAGTTTATTTAGATGAGTGTCACTCATTACTACCAGGTCATGAAATATTCTTATCACAGTTTCAAGGTAAAATATTAGGTTTAACAGGTACACCACCAAGAGATAAGAAGTCTGTAAAAGGCATGCTTGTAAACAAGTATTGTCCAATCAGATATACCTTTGATGTAGATGATGCAACAGAAAGTAATATACTTAATGATTATAAGATAATTATACATGAGTTAGAGCTATCTGGTTTGCCTACATTGAAAAAGAAAAATAAAAATGGTGGGCACTGGTTTACTAATGAGAAGAAAGATTATGATTATTGTAATGGTAGAGTGGCAGAGGCACAGTCTCCTAAACAAATGCAATTTGCAAGGATCATGAGAATGAGAGCTTTGATGGATTATCCAACTAAAGAATCATATGTAAAATCTATGGTTAAGAATATAGAGGATAAGTGTATAGTATTTGCTAATACACAAAAGCAGGCAGACCGTATCAGTAAGCATAGTTATCATTCAGGTAACCCTAAGTCAGAAGAAAATTTAGAATTATTTTCAGATGGAAGGATACACACTCTATCATGTGTGTTACAGTTATCAGAAGGTGTTACAATACCAAGGTTAAAACAAGGTATTATTATGCATGCATATGGTAATGAAAAGAAAACAGCACAAAGGATAGGTAGATTACTTAGATTAAATCCAACTGAGACAGCAATATGTCATATATTGTGTTACAAAAATACTCAAGATGTAAACTGGGTGTCATCTGCACTTAAATCCTTTGATCAATCTAAAATTAAACGTTATAACCCTTTAAACAGATAAAATTATGGGAAGAATGAAAGAGCTCTTTATTGAGCAACAAGAAGAATTAGAGTACCGTGGTACGCATGATGCAATGATACACGGACTATCAAGAAAAGCAATTGAAGAGTATATAGATACCCATGATGAAACTCCATGCCCAAACTGTGGTGACCCAGCATTAATCAGAAATGAATCTAATGCTAAGTGCACAGAGTGTGCTCAGGAGTTTGTTTATGTTGGAGATGCCTTAAGATTTTTGTGATGAGTGAAATAGATTTAATAACAGACTCAGGAGAAACTGTATGTATACAGTATTCTTATGATCCAGGAGAACCAGACCAATGGTATGATTCTAATGGAGATCCAGGTACGCCAGGTTATGGACCAAGTGTTGAAGTACATCACGTATGGTATATTACTAAAGATAGAGTGGGTAACCTTGTATCTGTAGACGTGCAAGATTTATTAGAAGAAGACTTTGAAGAAAGAATATTAGAAACACATGAATAATATAATTATAAAGGATATAATTAATCTATTAGATAATGTAGATACTTTACCAGGTTCCTCAAGAAGGAACTTGGAAGTAGCTATTGAGATATTAGAAGCACAACTAAAAAAAAATACAAATGAAAGATCTTAAAAAAATACATGATGGATTAAAGCATCATAACCAAGGTAGAACACGTGAAAAGATGGAACAAACCTACAAAATTATAGAATATGTAGCCTGGATGTTTGTTATAGGTATTGCAGTACTAATTGTACATAACTTAATAAAATGAAAGATCAGTTATTTATAGAAGGTACAGTAAAAGATGGAAAGTTACATTTTCCTATAAAAGCATTCAAGAATAAATATGAAGGCTTCTTCAAGGACCATAAGGATGGTGCAAGAGTAGAGATATTTATTGGTATACAAGATGGTAAAGGTAGTAATCCACAGTTAGCTAGAGTACACGCAATGATACGTGAGATAGCAAATGAACTTGGTTATACCTTTGAAGAGGTAAAGTTACAAGTAAAAAGAAAAGCAGGCTTATGCTTTATGAAAAACAATAAAGAATATTGTAAATCATTTGCTAAGTGTGATAAAGAAGAATTGAATCTTGCTATACAAGCAGCTTTAGAAATAGGTGACTTTGCAGGTATGCAATTAAGATGATTTCATTTCATCTAGCTTAACAGCTAATTTTTGTAGCATCTCCGTTGGGTTGTTAGTCTCTTCTTTAAGATCAGACACAACTTTAGCAAAGTCATTTTCAGTTACTTTAAGGTCTTCATACTGTTCAAGCCCTTGCTCTTTTGCAAAAGCCTTGAATATATTAATGATAGAATATAAAGTATATAGTTCACTCTCAATTGGAGTAAACTGTCTATTTTTGAGCTTGGCTTTTTCAGGCTCCATAATTGTTTCATTGAAGTCTTGTATAAGTATACCAAATTTGCTAGCATCTGGATAGAATTCAAGAAGGTATCTACCATATATTGCTTGTAGTCCTGAGATAAAAGCAGGATTAATATCTGCTACTAAGTTTTTAGTAGTATCATAAGTGATGAATTGTTTTTTATCTGACATAGTAACTGTATTAATTAATCAAAGATACAAAAAAGAAATAGAATATGAATAATAACTTAATAGAAATTGACATAGAACAATTAAGAAATGATGTCAATAATAAATTAGAAGATTCAGGATGGGCACCTATGCTCTCACCATTTATAAATGGACTTGAGTTTGATATGATCATGAATAAACTAGTAGAATGTGTAAATGCAGAGAAAAGATTTACACCAAGATTTAAAGATATATTTAATGCATTCTTAGAATGTCCATATGATGAACTTAAATGTATAATCATAGGGCAAGATCCATATCCTCAGCTTGGAGTTGCAGATGGTATAGCTTTTAGCTGTAGCAGAAAAGGTAAAGCAGAAAAGTCTTTACAATACATAAACAAAGCAATTGGTACAGACCACACTGATCTAAGGTGTTGGGCTAACCAGGGTGTATTATTAATTAATACAGCTTTTACAGTAGAGATAAATTCTATAGGGTCACATTATTCTATATGGAAACCATTTACAGAATACTTGTTTGAAAATATAAATAGACACAATAAACAAGTACCATCTATATTAATGGGTAAGAAAGCAGAAGCATGGCAACTACTATTAGATAGACAAAAAATATTTAAGGTAGCACACCCGGCATCAGCTGCATATAGAGGTGGTGAATGGGACTGTAAAGATGTCTTTAACAAAGTTAATACAGAACTAGAAAATCAAGATAAACCTTGCATAGATTGGTAAATTTTACTATCTTTGATAACCTTTAATTATAATATAAATGTCTGATAATCAAGAACTTAACCAGAAGAAACAAATTTCAGAATTTAAGAAGTCTTTTTATTTAAGTCATGGGATTAAATTGTATATTTACACCCCTCAAGATCAAAACAAAAAGATCCCATTAGGTATATTTCATGACAGTGCTTTACTTGCATTACATGAAAATCATCCTAAGTTTCAGAGTATCAAAACTCTACAACACAGGACTAGATTGAGGGAGTTTCTTGTATACGTTCAAGTTATGTCATACTTGGCTCATAAAGAAGGGCATACTAAAACAAGTATAGGTAGATTTTTAAAACGCAATCATGCAACCATCATTAATTCATGTAAAATGATTGAGAATGGATTTTTTACTAATGATGAATCTGTAATGAATGCATATAATAACACTTTAATAAAAATAAAAGAATATGTGGGAACTATTTCAGAAAATACTGATGATGAAGATAACACCAAACCAAGCCCTAATACTGTTTGGGATGAAGCAAGGCGTATCCTTACCAAATGTTAAGTCTGAAGATAAAGAAAAGTTAATTGAAAAAGGTTTATTAATAAAAGAAGAAAACCAATATAAAATGACTGCTGAAGCTAAAGCATTTTGTGCTAGGCTTGATAACTATTTTGTTAAAGCAAAGAAAAAAACTGATATACAACTCATGGGTAAGGACTTTAATGATAAGATCCACACATACAGAGAGATATTTCCAGCAAGGAAACTACCAAGCGGTAAGCCAGCTAGAAATAATATCAAAGCTTTAGGAGAAAACTTTAGATGGTTTTTTGAAACATATGACTATGGTTGGGATGAGATAATCAAAGCAACTAAGATGTATGTCAATGAATATAGAGATACAGAATATATGTATATGCAGACAAGTCAATACTTTATATCAAAGCAAGACAAGCATAGGGTTAAACACTCTACATTAGCTGACTATTGTGATATGATTATTGATGGGGTAGAAACAGAAAAAGAACACTTTAAAGAAAACGTTGTATGAAAAATAAACCATCATGGATTGGGCAATATGCTGCATTTAATGATGCACTTAAATATATGTATGCTAGGTCAACAGGAGAAGAGAAATCAATCTATACTCCGTGGCCTAAGTTTAATGATGCTGCCACTGATGGTATAGAATGGAATACTTTGACAGTAATTGGTGGTAGACCTGGTTCAGGTAAGACACTGATTAAGGATCAAATCATTAGAGAATCATTTGCTTTAAATCCAAATGATAAGTTTAGAGTATTAGAATTTCAGTTTGAGATGGTAGGCAGAACCTCAGCTATCAGAGAATTTAGTTCTATAACTGGTAAAACATACAAAGAATTATGTAGTGCAGGATCAATATTAAATACAGATACATTAAATAAATGCCATTTATATGCTAAAGAAAGAGTAAAGCACCCGGTTGATATAATTAGTACACCTATGACTGTTAATCAGATGCGTGAGCAAATTGATCAGTATATGACACAGCATAAAGGAGTAAATACAATGATAACACTTGATCATACAATGTTAGTCAAGAGAGCACCATACCAGAATAACACATTAGATATGTTATTTGAGTTAGGTGAATTCTTTACACAGTGTAAAAGAGATTATCCTTGTTTGTTTATTGCTTTATCACAACTAAATAGAAACATAGATAATCCGGACAGGGCTATAGATGGTAAGTATGGTAACTATATACTTGAGTCAGATATATTTGGCTCAGATGCAATGCTACAGCATGCAGATATGTTAATAGGTATCAACCGCCCAGCTAAACAAAAGATTAGATATTATGGACCAGATAGATATATAATAGAAAATGATAGAACATTGGTTTTACATTTTCTTAAAGCAAGAAATGGTGATGCACGTATGTCATTTTTCAAAGCTAAGTTTGAACAAATGCAAATAGAAGAAATGGCAACACCTCAACAACAAGAACGCAGATGATAAATACTAAAAACTTAAATAACAAAAAAAAGATGGGACTAACACCGCAAGAAAGAAAGCAGAAGGTTGCATCACTAAGAGAAGAGCATGAAGATTACTTTCAGACAGAAGGAAAGATTAATGCATTATACATACCTAAGATGGCTTACAGGCCAACTGGAAAGGATGAGCTACATGTAAGCTTTTTTCCAAGTGAATTTGAAAAAGGAGAAGATATATATACAGAATTTGTATCTATAGATTATGATACAGAAGATCCAAAAAGGACACTATATTATCATAAACATAATCCACACTGGCAGGAAGAGTATGAAATCATAACAAGTAATTCAGGATTTCAGAGACACATTATACCTGTTAGTGAACTAAAGGTTATAAATGATGTAACAAATAGGGGTAAAGCTATAATAGATTTTGCAAATCCAGATTTGCCTAATCCAGATGAAAGCACTGACACTGCTCCCCTCCTCTCCAATGCAGAGCTGATAAACGCATTATCAGAAATAAATGCAACATTAAATAAATTAATTAACGTAATTCAAAAAAAGTAATATGGCAAACAGCGTATTAGTAATTGCTGACTCAGGTACAGGAAAGTCTACCTCAATCAGAACATTAAATCCTAAAGAGACTTTCATTATAAACATTGCTAACAAACCATTACCGTTCCAGGGATGGAAAAGCAAATACACACAAATTAGTAAAGATAACCCAAAAGGTAATCTGACATCAGCTTCATCAAGTGCAGGAATAATAAAAGCAATAAAGCATGTAGATGAAAAAATGAGCCATATCAAAACATTAGTAGTAGATGATTGGCAGTATATGAGTTCTTTTGAATATTTTGACAGAGCTAATGAGAAAGGTTATGATAAATTCACTCAGATTGCAGCTAACTTAGCAATGGTTGCAAAACTTCCTAAAGACTTGAGAGAAGATTTGACTATCATTTTCTTAACTCACTCAGAAGATTCAACTGATATAAATGGAAATAGAAAAGTTAAAGCAAAAACTATTGGCAAAATGATTGACAATACACTAACTTTAGAAGGACTATTCTCTATAGTATTATTTGGTAAAGTAAATAAAAATGATGATGGTGAACTTGAATATGGTTTTGAAACTCAAAACAATGGAGAGAACACATGTAAATCACCTATGGGTATGTTTGAGGATAAGTTTATTCCAAATGACCTACAATTTGTAAAAGATTGTATTGAAAAATATAATCAATAATTAATAATTAATAAAAAAGTAAATTATGTTAAGTACTAAAGACATGTCTGCCGGATCAGGTAGCATCAAACCAGTTATTGGAGTGGGTAACCACAAAATCAAAATCAATTCTATTACATTTGACCAAACACCTTATGATTCAGATGCATATAATATTACATTACATGTAGAGTCTGAGCCTGTTACTGGAGAATTTAATGGTTTCTTAAAAGATATGAATAATCCTAATGGTGAGCGTTATGCAGGCCAAGTAGGTAGAGTTAGATTCTCACCATATCCATTTAAAGATGCAACATTAGCAAATGGTAATGAGATTAGCCGTGATACTGAAGTATTAAAAGCTATGGTATTTTTATCTGAAGTAGTAGGTAAAAGAAATGAGCTTGATGCTATTGAGGCAAATACAATTGAAGACTTTATGGTTAAGGCTGCTAATGTATGTTCTGAAACAGGATATATCAATGCTTGCTTAGGTGCACGTGAGTGGGAAAACAAAGAAGGTTATGTAAATAATGACTTGTTTTTACCTAAGAGAAGTAAAGATGGTATGCCATTAGAAGAGTTAGATAAAGAAAGCTCTAACCTATTAACATTTGATAGAAATAATACAAATCATTTTAGACCTTATTTAAAGAAAGAAACAACAGCTTCAAATTTTGAGCCTGCAACAGCTTCTGGAAGTGACTTTGATCTGTAATATAAAACCAAAAGAGTGGGCTCAGTATAATGCTGGGCCCATATCTTTTTAATATATTTGGATTATGTTCAGCACTAAAAATTTAATATTAGAAGAAACAGACGTACCAAGTTACTGGGTGTTTCAGTATTATCTAGACTTACCTGAACAGCTAACAGGTCAAGACATTAAGATTAATTCAATATTTAATCCTAATGACAAGACTCCAAGCTTTTGCATATACGTGGATAAAACCATAATGCAATATAAGTTTAAAGACTTTTCTACAGGTATTGGAGGTAACAAGTCAGACTTAATTAGACACATGTTTAAGTTGGGTTATCCTCAGGCTACAAGAAGAATAATAGAAGATTACAATAAGTATATACAGGAAAATGGTAAAGTCAGTGTTGAGTTTGTGCCTCAGGCTAAATGGGAGATTGACTTTATAAAGTATAGAAAATGGAATCAGGATGATGCTAATTACTGGCTATCATATAGAATAGGCAAAACATTATTAGATCAGTATAATGTAAAGCCAATAGAATATTTTAATATGATTAAGCAAGATGCATTGGAAATAGAATCTTTAAAGATTGGAAGCAAACATTGCTATGGTTACTTTGATAGAAATGGTGAAGTATATAAAATATATCAGCCTCATAGTAAAAAGCATAAGTTTCATAAAGTAAAGAACTATATCCAGGGAATAGATCAGCTGCAGTATAAAGAACCTTACTTGGTGATTTGCTCATCTCTTAAAGATGCAATGTGTTTAAAAGGTATGGGTTATAACCTAGAAGTTATTAGTCCAGACTCTGAGAACACTATGATTAAACCCCATATCATAGCAAATCTTAAGAAAAAGTACAAAAGTATAATAACGTTGTTTGATAATGATGATGCAGGTAAACATGCAGTTAAAAGATATGCAGATGCATATAATATAAATGGATGTACACCAACTATATGCAAAGACATATCAGATGCTATGGTAGAAATAGGATTTGATAAGACACATGCTATGCTAAAACCATTATTAAAAACAACATTAAATAAATAATTATGACAAAAATAAGATGGTGGATACCAGGCAATGTTCCCTCAAGTAAAAACGGTAGGCGTTGGACAGGTAAATATTTTATTGCTAGCAAAGCTGTAATGAATTATAGAAAGGCTACCAAAGATATATATGCTAAGTATGCTGAGGATTTTAAAGCTGAAGTTGCTAAGAATGATCTACCTGTTAAAGTATCATTTGAGTTTATAAGAGGCAGCCGTCATAAGTTTGATTATATTAATCCTGCACAGACAGTACAAGATGATATGGTTAAACACGGATGGATTGAAGATGATAATGCTGAGTTTATTATACCAGCATTTGAACAATATTCTTATGATAAAAAAAACCCCGGTGTATGGATAGAATTAATTGAAAATGGCAAAGAAGAGAATAATAACAATAGATGAGTTTTTTACATATAAAGAAATGTTTTCAGGATTACTTGAAGATAGAGCTTTAGCTTGTGAAATATATAATAATGCAAACTATAAAGACAAAGACATTATAGATAAGCTTATGGCTAAAGCATTGCTATTTAAAGATCGTGTAGATTTTTGTATAGCAGTAGAGTATAGCTTTGAGATAGGGTCTTTTAATACAAATAGAGTTTATGCATATATAGAAAAAAGCAAAGCAGATAAAGTTTATATGGACATACTTAGAAAAATAAAAGATAATGATTAACATACAAGATCAGGTTGCTAGGACAACCAAAAGTTTAATATTTGCAGAGCCCTTTTACGGGCTCTTTTTAATTGGTATCAATAAAAAGTATAGCATGCAACTGCCTACTGCAGGAGTAAGCAAACATAATATTGGATGTCAATTGACTATAAACCCTGAGTTTTATAATAACCTTAGTGAAGATCATAGATTTGGTTTAATTAAGCATGAGCTATTGCATATTGCATTTGGTCATCTTATAACTAGAAGTCTATATTCAGATCATAAATTATTTAATATAGCTGCAGATTTAGAAATCAACCAGTACATACTGGAAAGTAAACTACCTGAAGGTGGTTTATTACTATCAAGTTTTCCTGAGATAAATTTACCTAGGAAGGCTGGTACGGATAAATACTATGAATTACTTGAACAGGCACACCAAGATGGTACTTCACCTTCTTTAGATAATCTTATGGATCAGATGAATGGTGAGTCACAATATTGTCATGGTACATGGGATGATTTTGATTCATTACCTGAAGCTGATAAAAAACTAATGCAAAAACAAATTGAGCATCAGTTAAAAGAATCTGCTGAGCAAACAGTAAAGAAACAAGGTAATATACCGGGTGAGTTAGCTGAGCTTATACATAGGCTGATGCATATAGAACCTCCTAAGTTTGATTGGAAAGCTTATCTAAGAAGATTTGCAGGTAACTCTAGTGTAGTTTATACAAAGAAGCTGAGACGTAAGTATAATAAACGTTATGCAGCTAACCCAGGTCTTAAGATTAAATTTAAGAATCATATACTTGTTGGTGTTGACACAAGCGGATCTGTAAACAATGATGAGCTAAAGGAATTCTTTAGTGAACTTACGCATATGCATAAGACAGGTCATAAGATTACAGTAGCTCAATGTGATACTAAACTAAATAGTGTAAAAGAGTTTAATCCAAGAAAGGATTGGGAAATACATGGTCGTGGTGGAACAAGCTTCCAACCAGTAATAGACTACTATAATGAAAACAAAGGGCAATATACAGCTCTTATATATTTAACAGATGGTGAAGCATATGCTCCAGAGAACTGCCCTAATAATACTTTATGGGTTCATAGTTCTAACTGCAGTATAAATGAAGTGTTACCAGGACAGAAAATTCAACTTAATTAATAAAAGAAAATGGCACAAGTAAATTTAAATGTAACAGAACTAAAAGGATTTGTAAATCACATTATATCTAATAACAGATATCTTCAAGATAATGGTAAAGGACCAGTATCAGTGGAAGTTGTGGGTGAATCAGGTATAGGTAAAACTTCTACAATAGTAGAGCTGGCTAAAGAAAATGATTTAGCATTTGTAAAATTAAACTTAGCACAGATTGAGGAGCTAGGTGATCTTGTAGGTTTCCCTGTAAGACAGTTTCAGATGTATAAAGAAAAGAAAATAGCAGTAAAGAATAATGACATTGCTATGGTTACAGCAGCACAAAGAGCTGCAGGTGCTAGTCTAGCTAACTTAAATCAAACTGTAACCAAGAAAGTTGGTCAATGGGTTGATGAACTTGCTGTACAAGAATATCTTAAACAAGGATATAAAATTACTGGTAAAAATAGAATGTCTTATTGTGCACCTGAATGGATAGCTGATGCTAAAGAAGGTGGTATACTATTATTAGATGACTGGAATAGAGCTGACACAAGATTTATTCAAGCAGTTATGGAATTGATAGATAGACAGTCTTATATATCTTGGACACTACCTAAGAACTGGCATATTATATTAACAGCTAACCCGGATAATGGTGACTATATGGTTAACAGTGTAGATAGTGCACAGAAGACTAGATATGTTACAGCTAATCTTAAGTTTGATGTAAATGTATGGGCTCAGTGGGCAGAAGGTGCAGGTATAGATAGTAGATGTATTAACTTTTTATTACTTCATCCTGAATTAGTAACGCAAGAGACTAATGCTAGATCTATAACAACATTCTTTAACTCTATATCAAGCTTTGAATCTTTTGAAGATAACCTCAGCATGATTCAGATGATTGGTGAGGGTAGTGTTGGAGATGCATTTGCTTCTATGTTTACTACATTCATTAATAACAAGCTAGATAAACTGGTTACACCTAAAGATTTATTGACACATGATGGAGAACAATATATCTTTAATGAGTTAAGATCTTGTATAGGTAAAGATGATACATATCGTGCAGATATTGCATCAACATTAGCTACAAGACTTGGTAATTATGCTGTAGTATATTCACAGGATAATACTATTAACCAGAAAGTAACTGATAGGTTGAAGGCTTTATGTACTAAAGATTATTTTACTAATGATCTTAAGTATTTAATTGTACGTACCATCTTTAATGGTAATAAAAAGAAGTTTAACAAATTGATGATGATCCCAGAGATTGTCCAAATGACAATGAAATAAAATGGCAAATAAATCAGTATATCAAAATTTTGATACTGATGCTTTAGTATACTTTGGACTAGAGACTGACCCTACATATGGGTTAGTTTCTAGTACAGGTATTAATAAAGTATTATGTACTCAAGATCAGACAACATATGAAAAGATAAACACTATACTATTGGAACCTACAGAGGATGACCAAACTTTTAGAACTAAAAAGAAAGCTTTTATACTACCTAGATGTAATGTATCACAAGATAGATTAAAGGCTGCTCTTAAAGAGCATGGTATAACTGTAACAAATGATTATGAATTAGCAGATCTAATTATAGGTCATGAGGAAATAACTACTCATAAATTAAGTAATGCAGAAAATATTCCTACTACAATAATGATGAATAAGATATGGAATTATGAAACTACAAAAGGAGATGTTAATAAACTTGGTGTTCTTAAAAAAATTGCTGATTCAGGCCTAGAATGTATTATTACAGCCAAGGTTACTGATACAGTAAGATACTATGATATAGACGTAGAAGAAAGCCTATATGATAACTGGATAATTACTGGTATGGCTTTGAATCTGGCTCATATAATTGATACTACAGATGTTAGTGTTATTGATCCTGAGACAGTACTTCATGCGTCTGCTACTAAAATGACTCTTGATGAACAGCTTCTTAATGATCTTAAGACTCAGTTAAATTCATATGGTGATGATAAAGCTTTGGCTCTTAAAATCATTCCTACTATTGACTATAAGAAAAACTATCATTTATTGTGGCAGTTTGCACAAGACTGTAATAGTATAACATATGCAGATAATAGAGATAAAGATTTGCAGTATTGGCTAGATGTATCAAACTTTAATGATTTTTACCGTAAGAGTGCACAAGACATGATATTATGGTTAGAGGAGCAAGATAAGCTTGATAAAGTAACATTTAAGTATCTTGAGCCTATAGTAAGAAGAGAAATAAGCATTCACAATAGAGACCTTTATACGTTTCAAGTGGCTGTTAAAAAAGAGTATCAAAAATATTTAAAATAAAATTATGAAAAAAAGATTTAAATTAGAATTTAATATGTATCCTGAAGGTACTGGTAATTGGGATAAAAATCAGTTATCAGGTGTGGCTGTAAAATGGAGTGAACAGGAATGTCAATATTTATATAGCAATTATAAGTATCAAATTGAAGAAGAAGACTTTAAATTGTTAGGATTGCCTATACCTGATAATGTAGACAATATAGATTTACAAGACAAAAAGATATATAGGTTTCCTAAATTAACTCTACCTAGACAAAAGGTAGATTTATTAAAGGAAAGATATAACTGCAAGGTTATTAGAGATAATACAAAAGCAGACATATCTATTGTATCCTTAAAATTATTTGATACTCTTTTTGAAAGAACATGGAATAAATCTATAGCATATAGTGATGCCTATAAGATAATTAAGCATATGAAAGACTTTGATTGGTTTACTGATGAAGCTTTAGATGTACTTAGAGGTTTTCTTAGTAATGCTACTCCTGCATGTATGATTGAATTTCGTCTGAACCAAGGTTATTATAGTATCAATCATAAAAGTAAAAATATAAGAGAACAGATGTATGATGATCTAGTTAAATGGATGAAAAAAGAAGAGCTCAATGATTATGATAGTGGATTTGATTGGATCTTACCAAAGAAAAACTATGTAGCTTTTAATAATTTATTAAGCTCTACTAGTCAACTAGTTCTAGATTCATCAATATCAGCTATAATTGATTCTGAGCTAGCCGTAATTGAAAATGATAAGTATGATGACATTGAAAAGATGATAACTAGTACAGATATAGATAATAGATCTTTAGCTGTGGAGATGTTGGCTAACTGTAACATAGAAAAATCATTTGATGTGGTATCAGGTTTATATTTTTGGCATTATGATTGGTTCAAAAATACTAATAACTGGAATTCAGTCAATGTCAAAGCAATGCGTACTAGATTAAAACATTATGAAGGTAATCATAACAGTAATGGTATATGGTCATTTAATAGTTATCTGAATACATTAATGAATGATAGAAAATTAACAAGGTTTGCAGTAGACAGAACAAGAGAAAAACTCATGAATACTCTAATGGACCCTATGGTTGGTAAAAGTGCTCAAGTATTTAAAGTTGACTTAGAAAATTTGTATATTGCAGATAAATTAGAAAAAATGATAAATGAATAGAAATTATCAAAAAGAAGAGGAGTTTTATGCAGATAAAGAATTCTGCTTTAGCTACTCTTCTTTAAATAAATTATTATTTTCACCGTCCCTGTTCTACAAGGACTATATATTAAAAGATAGAGAGGTAAGAACGGATAAACATTTAGTAGAAGGCAAGCTTTTACATTGTTTGTTATTTGAGCCTGAAAATTTTGAGAGCAAGTTTAACCTTATGCCTGGTAAAATCCCAACAGATTCTGTAAAAAGAGTGCTGAAAGATTTAACACTTCATACAGATGCGGAAACACTTGCAGATTGTGAAGACTTTGTTATACTAGACTCGTTAAAGTCAGTCAATCTATATCAGTCTTTGAAAGCTGATGAAGCTAGACTTGCTAAAGTAAGAACTGATGACAATGAGTCTTATTGGAAATTCTTAAATAATACTAACAAAGATACAATTGATCAAATGACATTAGATAGGTCAAATGATCAGGTTGATATATTAAAGGATAAGAAAGATGTAATGGCATTGTTTAGCAATGAGTCAACAGACTTTGAGTTAGATGATTATGAAACACATGCAGAACAATACTTAAGCTGTAAGTTAAAAGGGATGCCTTTTGGTTTACATGGTTATATAGATTTCTATAGCATAGATCATAAAGAAAAGAGCATTGTTATATCAGACTTAAAGACAACCGGAAAGACTATATCTGATTTTAAAGAGACTGTTGACTTTTATAACTACTGGTTACAGGCAGCTATATATTGTAAGTTAGTTTGGGACTCTATGGATTCTATAGAGAACCGTGATGATTATACTATAGAATTTAAATTTGTTGTTATAGACAAATATAACCAAGCTTATGTGTTTGATGTAACTCAGGATACATTAAGTGGATGGGCGGAAGGATTAGGTGGTGTTTTAAAAGCAGCAGATTACCATTATAAAGAAAGAAACTATGTTTTACCCTATGAATTCTTAGTAAATAAGGTTAACTTATAGTATGGGAGTATACACAGATTATTTTCAAAAGAGTAAGGTCTTTCTATATCCATTATTGGAGTTAAGGAAAGGCTTAACACATGTTCCAAAGCAAACTTATTCTGCTTGGGAGGATGTGTACTCTGTTGAAGATAGAATGTTTTTATGTTTATATAAAACTCCACTGAATGAAAGCTTTCAGAAATTTATTACTGAAAATATACATTCAAATAAATATTATGATCAGCACATAGAACTTGCTGAGGGTAAACATTTATTTGTTTTTGACTTTAGTTCGCTTAAGTTTGATTATGATAACTTTATTAAAGGCAGTTATTCAAAATATTCTGTTGATAGTAAAGTTAAAATACTAGATTTCTTTGGTAATGATGATAAAGTATCAGAATATATACATTCATTTTTATCACCAGAGGATTCACATGAAGAGTATGCTAAATTTTTAGATGTTAGTGTAGAATCACTAGTAGATGTGTATGAAGTATGCACACCTCCAGATCTAGAAAAGGAGACTCTTATAGATAATAATTATCTATTAGTTAGGTTATTAGAAGATACTTGTATATCTTTGAACCAAATAAAATCAAAATAAAATTATGGCAACAATAGGACAGAACATGATGTTAGTTAACTCTAGCTTCAGAAATGCAAAATCCTTTACAATGATACCTGTGAGTTTAGACTCACCATATACAGAAGCTATGTTTGACCCTGCGTCAGGCATTTTAGCTGTCATCAGTAAAGTAATGAAACAATCATATCATATGGTACCAAAGTTAGATGATAACGGAGACCCTATAAGATTAAAAACACCAAATCAACAGACTGGTAAAACAGTTAAAGAGGAGAGAAGATTGGTTGATACTTTTTCTGAATTTTATTTAAGTGATAAAAAAGACATTGAAACATTTATTCATATGTTTGGTGTTAACGCTGAAGACTTTGATTACAATCAGTTTATGCAAACAGATGTAAAAGAAACTAAAGTCTCTAATATTATATTACCTGGTCAATAGCCTCCTATAACTCTATTGATCATAAAAAGAAAAGCTCATTGATTTGGGCTTTTTTTGGCTCTAATAAATTATATTATGAAACAATTAAAAGAAGAAGAGATAATGGATATTAATATCCTAATAGCAATGAACAAGTGTATGGGTGAGCTAGCACATGGATTGCAATATATACATAGTCAAGAAGTCAAGAGAAAGATCAAGCATGTGATTAAAACGGTTGACTTATATGAAAGAGAAATAGATAGAAAGTTAGAGCGTGAAGGATCTCAAGAGGCTGTAGAGAGTATCTATGATAGTATTATGGATTTAATACTAGAAGCCAAAGTAGTTGCACTTAAAAATTATAAAGCATGAAGCATTGGGTAATGGATTATGAAACTTTATCTAATTGTTTCACAGGTGTATTTGAACATTATAAGACAAATGAAAGTAAAACGTTTGTTGTTCATGATCTGAGAAATGATTTTGATAAGTTTATAGATTTCCTAAAAGAAAATGTAAACAATAAAGAGTGGCATATATCATACAACGGCTTGGCCTTTGATGGTCAGATCACTCAATATATAATAGATAATCACTACCTATGGTCTAATCTAAGTGGATGTGAGATAGCTAATATAATTTATAAGTACGCACAGTACTGTATCAATAAGTCTAATAACAAAGAGTTTATGGATTACCCCATATGGAAAATGAAGATAGGTCAAATAGATTTATTTAAGTTACATCATTGGGATAACCCGGCTAAACGTTCTAGTCTTAAGTGGATACAATACAGTATGGACTGGCAGAATATATTAGAGATGCCTATAGATCATACAGCTGAGATTAAAACTCTTGAAGAGATTGATACTGTCATTGAATATAATGTTAATGATGTTCAGTCAACTAAAGAAGTATTTAATAGGTCAAAGTCACAGATTAAACTACGTAAGGAACTAACAGATACTTATGGTATTAATCTATACAGTGCATCTGAACCAAGAATCAGCAAGGAACTTTTTGGATATTATCTAACACAAAAGTTGAACATTCAGAAGAGAGACTTAAGGCAGATGAGAACCAGAAGAGATAGTATAAAAATATCTGATATTATATTGCCTTATATTAAGTTTACATCTCCTGAATTCCAGACACTACATGAAAGGTTTAAATCTTTAGAGGTTGATGGATCAAAGCTTAAGGGTAACTTTAAGTATAGCGTAAACTATAAGAATGTAAAAACAGATTTTGGTTTAGGTGGTGTTCATGGTGCTGCTAGCAAAGGTGTGTATGAATCAGATGATGATATGGTTATAATGTCATCAGATGTTACTAGTTTTTATCCTAATCTAGCTATTAGAAATAAGTTTTCACCAGGTCACTTTCCTAAAGAAGAGTTTTGTAATCAATATGAGTGGTTCTTTGATGAAAGAAAAAAGATTCCTAAGAGCAATCCAATGAACTATGTATATAAGATTATACTTAATTCAACTTTTGGTCTTAGCAATGATGAAAACAGTTTCTTTTATGATCCAGAGTTATGTTTAAAGATTACTATTAACGGTCAGCTAACTTTAATGATGCTTTATGAGCAAATTATGGAAAGAATACCAAATGCAATTCCTTTATTACATAACACAGATGGTGTAGAAACAATCATTCCTAGAGAACATATAGATTTATATATGCAAATATGTGAAGAGTGGGAGAAAACTACTAATCTAGAATTAGAACATGATGAATATCAAAAACTAGTTCTATCTGATGTAAATAATTACATAGGTGTAAATAATTTTGTAGAAGTAGATATAACAAAGTGGAGGGAGATTAAGCAGAGTCAACCTCATTATGTATTTAAAGTAGATAATGATAAGTTTAGCTTTGCTCCTGTAAAACTGAAAGGGCGTTTTGATTTCCATGATCTACAGTTGCATAAGAACAAGTCTAAACTTGTAATACCAAAAGCTATTTATGAATACTTTGTAAATAATGTATTACCTCATGATTATTTAGATACAAATAAGAATATTTTAGATTATTGTATTGGTGGTAAATCTAAAGGTGATTGGAAACAAGTGGCTAGATCTATTGAAGGTGGTGTTCTTAAAGAAGAAGATCTACAAAAGATTAATAGATACTTTATTTCTAAGTCAGGTGTTAAAATTACAAAAGTAAATAAGAAAGATGGTAGGGAAATACAACTAGAAGCAGGCCGCTGGTTGCAAACAGTATATAATGATATGAAAGTAGAACCTAAATGGGAAAACTATAATATTAATAAAGTTTACTACTTGCAAGCAATTGAGTCTGAGATAGATAGTATATTGTCTGTATCAGCTAATCAATTAAAGTTATTTTAATGATTAAAAAACAAAAGACTAAGACTCTTGTAACCAAACCAAATAACAATAGTGCAAACTGCATAGCTCCAAATGTAATCTACGGGTGTTTTGGAGGCTGTGTAGACACTTATTGTTATATGTCAAGGTATAATGGTAAAAGAGTCTTTGTCAATGAAAATGTTGATGAAATATTTCAGTCTGTTGTTGAATGGGAAAAAGGTTACTTTAAGAATCCTGATCAGCAAGACCCTATATATACTATGGTAGATGTAGCGTGTAACTCAGATTTAGTTATGATGCAGAAACATATGCCAGAACCGTTGATTGATTATCTTAAACGTTATGATGATCACCCGCAGCTTAATACTACTATGGCTACAAAGTATCCAGGTTTATTGAAGTTAGATGTAAATCATTTTAATAAACCACCAAGGGTCCGTGTTAGTCTTATGCCTCAGAAGTATTCTAATATATTAGAACCTAAGATGCAGCCAATAGAGAGCCGTATAACTGATGTTAATAGACTCAAGAAATTGGGCTGGGAAGTACATTTAAATTATAGCCCTCTTATCTTTTATCCAGGTTGGAAAGAAGAGTACAATGATTTGTTTTCTGAAGTAAATGCATATGCAGGCATAAATAAGTGTGAAGTAATAGCATTAACTAATCATAAGCATCAAATGGCCAAGGCTTCACCAGAAGCAAAAGAGTTGATGAGACGCTCAAGTGAAGTTAAGAATCAAACGGGTGTAATGAGATATCCTTTAGAGCATAAAGGTAGATTGTTACATGAATTTAAGAAAATATATCAAAAATATTTTCCTTTAGAAACAATAAGATACATATTTTAATTTGCTGAGTCAGATTAATTTAGTATATTTACACTAAATAAGTTTACAATATGGGATACACAAAACCAAAAGAAGTTACTAGAGCATATCTAGAAAATGAACCTTTACCAGTACACGGTAAATCTTATACAGTTATATCACACAAAGAAGTGATAGATAACGCAAAGAATCTACTTAAAACAAGTGGATTCTCTATAATTAATGAAGTATATAGATCTAATATGAATGCTAATGTAGCACAGGGGATCTATTATTTAAGGCCAACAAACCCGGATGATACTGCAATGCAGGAAGAAGAGCTGGGTATGATGTTTGCCTGGACAAACTCTTATGACAAGAGTACTAGATTTCAATGTAGTGTTGGTGCATATGTAAAAGTATGTGGTAACGGCATGGTTGCAGGTGATATGATGAATTATAATAGAAAACATACTGGTACAGCCAATATGGATACTAAGATTCATATGTCAGACCAAATAAAGAATGCTGAGAAGTATTATAAAAGGTTGATTGCTGATAAAGAATATCTTAAATCTATAAATATTACTTGTAAAGAACAGTCAGAGCTAGTAGGAAGATTGTTTATTGATGAGGATCTTCTTGACACACAGCAAACATCTATGATTAAGAAAGAGATGGACAAACCATCTTTTGATTATGGTCAGAGTAATTACAGTGCATGGGCCTTTTATAATCATGTAACGCATGCATTAAAGAAAGCACACCCACGGGACTGGTTAAATGATCAACAGAACTTTCATGATTTTATTACAGTGGAATTGATTAACAAGAATTTGTATAATGGTGTAGAGTTAAATACAGATCCACAGTTAATAGATATAACAATGGAAGACGCAGTTGATATAGTCATTGATGAAGATATCACAAGCAAGAGACTGATTCATGAAATGTATATGGGTAGATTATGAGTCCTTGGCAAACAGTAACTATTATAATACTTACCATAGCCATTGGATATTTAATCTTTAATAAAAAATTGGGTGAATAAATAAGGGAGGCAAAACCAACCGTACAAAGAGGCGTATGCCAATTAATAATTATTAAATGTTTTTAACCTTTGTATGGGCCTCCTCACCTATTTAATATATGAATTGGAAAGATACTTTGATGACAGAAGCAGAACAAAGAGCAAACAGCATATATGAAAGGCTGGGCCCTATTGATGGGCATATACATATCCTACAGTTGCAGTACTTCTGTGAAAACATGAAACATGATTTGCTCATAGATTATTGGGGTGAAGTTATGGTTATATTCATAACTATAAAGAGTTCTAGTAGTGAAGATATAAGAGATTGGTTAGCATGAAAAAGTTTTTAGAATTTGCATTAATATGGTATAGTCAGCAAATGGCAATACCGTTTTGGATCGTTGGACATATACATCTAAGCGTAAATGTTTATAAAGATATGCATGAAATTATAGCAAGTCTAGGGTTGAACATGCTCGTCCTAATTGGATTTATACTTGATTACCGTAAAAATAAAGATAAATGAAAGCAGAAGAAAGAAAAGAAAGACCAGTCTTTACTGGCGTATTAAAATATTTTCCTAAAGCTATTATGGAAATAGCTCGTGTATCATTACAAGGGAACAAACAGCATCATCCTGATAAACCATTACATTGGGATCGTAATAAGTCTACTGATGACTATGATGCATTAGCTAGGCATCTGATTGATGCAGGTACTATAGATGATGATGGCATTCGTCATACTGCAAAAGTAGCATGGCGTGCTCTTGCGTGTTTAGAAAAAGAACTAGAAAATGAAAGATGATTTAGTAATAATCTGGCCTTCTTAGTCTTTACTCTCAAAGTTACCTGATAATATACCGTACATATTACTTGTACTAGTTGGACCACCAGTTGCAAAACCTCCGTTACCTGTTGACTTATCAACTACTACTGAGCCACCAGCCTTTACTTTAGGGCTGTGTGGGCTCATTGGGTTAGTTGCTTTATTTGTTATTTGCTTTGACATATTCTATTAATTTTTGATTTAACCATTCGTAATCAGGATGTTTCTTTGTTGCCATTAATCTAAAAGAAATCTCATCAGCTAATTTTTCAGCTGATACAAGATCATCTATTGTTATATGATCTTTAAAATCTCTATTTCTATTATACTGATCTACAACCCAGTCCAGTCCTTTATCATTATATGGAAGATTTCTTATTATCATTATAGTATTAATCCGTGATCTAATAATGCTGCTTTAAAAGTATTAAAATAATATTGACCTGTGTTAGCAGCACTGTTACTTACTACACCAGGATAGGTACCGTTACCACCATTATTATGTGTAAATCCTACAGCTGTAGTTGGATAACTTCTTATTGCTTGGTTTCCACCTGCTGCGTAAGTATTATATAAGGTATTTAGAGATGTATTAGGATTTATATAAGCACTTGCAGGTATTGCAGCAAAAACATTTTGGGGGTCAGAGCTAGGAATAGGAGTGTTAAGTCCCACAGTAAATGCACCATCATAACCCCATATAGATGTCAATGCTGGCCCACCATTAGGTTCCATATTCATACAAATACCTCTTAAAGTTACAGAGTTAGCTGTATTATTAAATGTAGCAACAACTTCCCCTGCATCTGCCGTAACGTCATTATTTACATTTACATTTCTATCAGTCCAAGATACTCCAGTTGTAGGGAAATATTTATTATTACCAACAGAAGACTCATCATAAATTGCAAATATAAAAATTTGAGTGGCATCAAAGAACCAATCTGCATTTGCTAAAGAAGTATCTGCAACTGGTCCTACATCTAAAGCACCATTAAGTGCTTGACCTACACCTCTGTTTGCTAAACCACTTATAGGGCGTTCAGTTGCATCAAAACTCATAATCACGTGTGAAGAATAACCGTCTTCACCATTTGTTGCTGGATTATGAGGTACACCAGCTGCTGTTTCTTGAGCATATGTTTGACCTGTAGCATAAAAGTCTTGGAATGTATATCTAAAATTATTTATATCACTATAATCAGCAGCTATCATTGCAGGAGTTAACTCAAATAACAACTCTGAAGAGTTAGATACATTATGAATTACAGGGTTTCCATTGATATCTTCTAATGTCATTTCCCCTTTTATGATATCAAAGTTTGTAGCTGCAACAAATGTTCCTGCCGGAATTTGACCTGGGGCTGAAGGATTTGTTACACTCATCCCTGCTCTTACACACCACCATGAAGCATTTCCATCTGTACTAGAAGCATTCCAACCAGTAGGAGAATTTTCTATAACGTCAACTCTTCTTAGACCACCTCTTCTGTTACACATTTGAAGAGTACTTGTTCCTGCACCTGTTCCTGCAGGGATGTTTGGGGAAGAAGTTGTATCATTTGCTTGAGCATATACTTTTGATAAACTTGAATTCTGTGCTATCTTATTAACAATCCCATCCATTGAACCTGAAACATCAAACCAAAAGTTAAAGAATGTATCCTTATCTGGAACAAGACCTGCTATATTACAAATTTGACCTGAAGAGTTAGCAGGAGTATCAGGATCTGTTACTGTCAACGCCAATGTAAATACGCCACCTGTTGCAGGGTAAGTTCCTGTTATAGTACCAGTACAGTCATTATTATATGTATTAGTTAACCATGTAGCTGGATTACCAGTAGCATTATCTGTTAAAGTAAAACTTACACTGAGTTGATTACATGCGTGATCTGGATCACTTACTGTATAATTATATGTATAAACATCTCCTGCCAAAAGATTACTTGTATCAGGGCATGAGCTAGTCCATATAGGTGGTTCAGCTACCGCATTAACAATAATTGTTACAGTAATAGGGTCTGTTATACAATATCCATCAGTGGCTGTATAAGTAAATTGATCTGTACCAAAATAATTATTAGCTGGAGTATATGTATATTGACCAGTAACTGTATTGAAATTTAATGTACCATTACTAACATTAGTTTGTAATGCATAAGTAAGACCATACCCTCCATATCCATCATCAACAACTACAGTTTGACTTGATATAGCTACATTTTCATCTGTTGTAAGTGTTTGGTTTGTTCCTACAGGACATTCATTAGATGAATAAAGTTTACAACAAGCATCCCAAAATAAAATATTATTTGCTTGACCGGGTGCTTGGTAGTTTATATATTTAAATTTAAGTGTCTCACCAAATAACAGTGTATCTGTATCTTTATATCCATTCATACCATTAGCACCTGTTAACCATGATACTTGATTGTCCCATAGTTCACCTGGAACTCCCCAACCATCTGGAAATCTAATAGCATCTTGTGATAAAAGAGCACCACTCTTTACATTCTTTGCAATTACATGACCTTCTTGACCATCTGTTAAAGTTGTCATACCACCTATACGCATATATGGTACAGTTGTATCATCAAGAGGTACATATGCATTAAGATATGTTTGTGTCCAGTCATTGACTTCACTCATAACAAGTGTATCAAATCCTACAGGAGGAACAATTGTAGCTACATCTCTAAACTTAACTTCATTAGAAGCACCTGTATCTCTTACTAATACTTCTGTAAGAGTATCATCCTGTACTACTTCATCTAAAAATACTTTTTTTACTTGTTGTAGTTGACCATCATTAGTGATTTTAGTAGCAGGAGTACCAGAGTTTCCATCCTGAATAAGTAATGAACAACCTAATGTTTGAGCATCTGGTGTCCATAATGGAATTCTATATACATCACAAACTTCACCTACAATTGCAGCAGGATTATTTTGCCATGCAAAAGTAGTTCCATCAGAAATAAGTATTTGATCAGCTGTTCCTATAGGTAGTTCTACCTTATAGTTAGTAGGATCTCCTTGCCATAGTGAACCATATGTTAATGCTTCAACCACATCATCATCTTGCCACTTTACTCTACCATCTGCTAAACCTACAAGCACTTTGTTTAATCCACCTAATACTCCAAGTGAATCATATACAGGCCCTTCTAGTTTAAGATTAGAGTTTATTCTTGTTGTTTGAGCTGGAGTACCTGCTGGTACATCAGTTCCATGTACTACATCTACATTAGCTGTAAATGTTGTACCATCCATTGTTAAATTAGCATCATCTTCTAGTACTCCTCCTGGTCCTACAATAACAACACGGTCTTCTGTTAATGTTGGGGTTGTTATAGTACCTTGTACATATAAGTTACCTGCAATATTAATAGTATCACCTAATGCATTTTGTGTTATGATAGAATCCATTAATGTATCCCATGCACATGAACCTTCTGGTGTTGTATATACAGGAACAACTCCTAAATTACCTGATCCAGGTTGTGTTCTTGTTAAGTTTTCAGTAGCTTGACATACAAGATCACCCCACTTAACTACAAATGGTTCCATCTTAGGGTTATAAGCCGCACCTGTATTCAGGGAACTGTTCTGATAAAGCTTACCAAACTCAAAATGATCTCTCATTTTGTCTAGCTTTATCTTCTTTTTATTTCTTTTTAGTAGCCCTAAGACCTCTTGTATATAAACACTCATTTCTTTTTATTTTAGTTTTATTATATAGTATTTAATCCAACATCATAAATTACAACGTTAACTAAAGTAGCAGCTGGTACACCTGGATTAGTAATATTATTTGATCCAATTATACAACTAGTTGTAGTCTTTAATCTACAATATGTATGAAAAGCAGTAGTTGAACTTTCAGTTGTTAAACATACTAAATAATTTGTTCCTGTTAATGGAGTTGTCCAACTTAAAGTAGATGATGCTGTACCATTACTAGTTACTGTTAATGTACCTATTCCTGATCTGCCTGAATTTGTAAATATGCTTGCACCAGTATCAAAAGAACACCATGCTGCTGCCTGAGCAAAAGTACTTCTAGATACCATTCTATCTAGTAAATCAGCAATTACTAATTCTTTTACTTCATCAATTCCTAAACCTCCTGAGTCTACATCATTATATATTATTGTATCTTTCTCAAGATCTACATTTTCTTTAATGCCATTTGCAGCACAGTTAATTACGTTTGTTGCTAAAGGTCCATATTCTACACTTAATGTACTACCATTCTTATTAATTCCGCAACCTGCAATAATACCTGCATTACTTGGCTCAGACCAAGCACCTGTTGCATCTAAATAAAACTTCTGATTTCCTGGATCAGAACCATATGATGGTACATGTCCTACATTAGTTCCTCCAGTAAATACATTTGATGTAATGGTTAAAGTATTACTATTAATAGATGCATCTAAAGGAGTACCTGAACTTGATCCTAATAGTAAGTTAACAGCAGTAACTCCACCACCAGTACCAGCAGAAGCAGAAGTAATATGCCCCATAGTATCTACAGTAATGTTGGCATTAACATAAGTTCCTGCTACAACACCTGATGTATCATGTGTAAATACAACTTCATCTGTAGCTTGTGCAAAAGTGCTAATAGGAGCTGTCCCTGTTAGGTTTAACGTATCTCCATTTGTTATAACCTGATCTGTACCACCATCAGCTTGTACTGTCCATGATGTCATACCACCTCCACCAGTTCCGTTAGCTGCTAGAGTGATTTGACCTTGAGCATTTACTGTAATGTCTGCATTAGTATAAGATCCAGCAGTTACACCAGTGCTATCTAAACTTATATCTACTGTATTAATAACCGGAGCTGAGCCTGCAGTAGTAGCATCAGTTGTAATACCTGTTCCTCCTTGAATATTTAATTCAAAATCTGTTGGAGAAGCAAGACCACTACCTGTAACTAAATTATCTCCTCTTGTCCAGAAACCTGCATAGTATCCTGGCATCAAATAAAACTGTTGCTTATAAAGTTGATCACCCCCGTTAGTATCACTAAACATAAAGTAATCTAAACTAGCAATACCCGCAAGAGTAGGTCTAGCCATAATTAGATTGTCAGCACCTACTGTATCAACACCTATAGTGACAGTGTCTGTTGCACTAACATCAACTGTTAAACCTGCTCCAGTTATACCTGTTGCTGCAGAAAAAGTTACAGTATTGGCATCTAGAATTTCTTCAGTCGTAACACCATCTGTTATAAAGAAGCTTGACATTGATCCACCTCCTCCTGTGCCATTTACTGCTGCTGTTATTCTACCTTGTGCATCTACGGTTATATCTGCATTGGTATATGAGCCTGCAGTAACTGCTGTGTTGTCTAAGTCTAATGTTAAAACATTAGTTCCACTAGTTGATGAGGTAAGTGCAACACCACCTTGTATAAGAGCAGTATCACCATTACCAATATTTTTAGCAGTTCCTAAATCACCAGTTAAATCCCAACCTGATGAACCAATATTAACAATGTCAGCTATTGTAGTATTAAATACAACAGGTGTAGCACCTGATCCTTCTGACCAGTTCATTAATGATGTTGCTTCTGGGACTTTAATGTTGTTTAAATATATATAGTTATCTGTTCCTGAGTAATCTAGTCCTATCGTATTAGTTGTATTGTCAACTGTAATACCAGGGTCATTTGTATAAATTGTATCTGGTATTGTAACAACTATATTATCTGAAGTTGGTTCTGTTAATGTAACACCTGCTCCTACAAAATCAATTGATTGAACTGCAGTTGTTAATGATGTACCATTGTCTAGTATACTAACTGCTCCTGAAGCATATTGAGGAACGTTTAAAGTATTACCAACTAAAGTAGCAGCACCACTAGTTCCTGTTGTAGTTAATGTTAGATTGGTTGGTATTGAGCTTAATAAAGCTAAATTACCTGCACCGTTTACATATTGTGTAGCATCACCCGCCCATGTAAAACCTAGAGCAGGAGTACTTGTTGGATTTGCAACTAATACATCTAAAGCATCTCCTGCTGTTGTAGATGAAACACTTGTTACTGATCCTATATTACCATCAATTCTAAAATTACTTCCAACATCTGTTAATACTATACCAGTACCGGCTATTACTGATACTATATCTGATGTACCATCTGAACCATTTAATGTAATATCTACATCAGATAAATTCTGTGTAGAAGATAAATTATATGTTGTGTTATTATCTGCCGGGATAGGTGCCCAAGTATTATCACCTCTTAAATATTTAGTTGAATCAGGAGTACCTGTAGCAGATAACTCTGCTGTTATAGTTCCTGCTGAAGTTATTGTTCCACCTGATACATCTACAAATACACCATTAGATGTAGCTACTGATGTAACTGTTCCTGTAAATTGATCAGTTGAATTAATTGTAACTATACCTTGTCCATTTATTGGAGTAATATTTATGTTTGTTCCTGCTATAATTTGCTGAACACCAGAAGCATTATCCGGTAGATCAGAAACTCTAACTTTCTTTATATTATTATCTGATGCATCACTAAACCATAAGTAATCATTATCTGTAATTACTTCTGTAGGTGCAACTATAATTGCATTATCTACACCCGCATAGTCTATATTGACTATTGGATCTGCTGCTGTTCCTGTCAAGTTAATACCAACACCACCAGTTACACTTTCTACAAGACCAAGATTAGTTATATATTCATATACATCGTCTCCTGTTACTAACCAAGTATTATTATCACCAACTGCTCCTGTAATAGTGTTTACAGTTGGGTCTTCTGCTGTTCCCCCAATAGATATTGTATCTGGAGTATCAGTACCTACACTAGTAACGCCTGTTATAGTAGGCATTGTTACATTCTTAGTATTAACATCTGTAATATGACCTGTTGCATCTGATACTATAGTATCTATAACAGAAAACTGAACACCAGGCCCAGGAGTTACAGAAGAAGTAGTATTTGTTCTTGTAGTAGCATCATGGCTTATAGTTACTGTTCCTAATGTATCATCTGCTGTTGATAGTTTAGTACCACCAGCAATAGTTGCTGTATTTCCATCTTGGATTACTGATGTTGTACCATTATCAGCAGATAAAATCCATGAAGACATTGAGCCAGTACCATTTGTTGTCCACTCTAATCCTCCACCAGCAGATACAGTAAGAACTTGGCCAACATTTCCTGTACCATTAGTTGCTTCTAACTTAGCTACGGCATTTGCCATATCTAAGTATCTTACTCTTAATTTTTTAGTATCAGCCAAAGCATAAAGATCTACTCCATCATAAGTAATATCACTATTACCAAGAGAACATGTTCCTCCATCCCACATTGGAACTACATTAGCAGTATTATTACCTGTACATTCTACATACGTTCCTGATGTAACACTAAGTTCTACATCAGATCCATTACTTACAACGGTTATTCCTGTTTTTCCAACAAGACTTACTGTATCTACAGTACCATCTGAACCAGTCAGGTTAAGATTAGTTTTACCAGCTAGATCCACATTTGCAAAATCATAAGTGGTATTTCCTGCACCATTGATTGCTGTAGCTAGATCAAATATAGAGATTAACTCTTGATCTAACTTAGGCAGATACGCCATAACATTTAAAGAACTATCTTGTTTAGTAGATAGAACTAAGTAATCCTCCTTACCATCTGTATTTACATCATATGGTTTTGGTGCATATTTTTTCTTGGAAAATAATCCAATTACATCTTGTAATAATGAGCCCATTGTTTTCTATTTATAAGTACAGAGCAGATAGTTTAATACTAGCTGTTGCTGAACATGTTATTGTTATATTACCATCAACATCATTAAAAGCATCAACTTCAAAAGGTCCTAAAAATCCTTCTTCACCCGCAGATAATGTTAAAACAGCATTTTCTTTTGCAAGTACTCCTAACAAAGGATCTACAACAGTAGTAACTACAGGAACAACTGTAGCTGTTACTGATGAACCACTAGCATTTTCAATATGAAAAAACTGCTTTCCAGTATTTGCAAGTTTATCACCTGTTGATTCAGGAGTTACTGTTACAGGTACTATACCTGCTTGACTTATTTGTTGTGCTGTTAATGTTGCCATAGTAATTTATTTTTTACCGTTTCTATATCCATTTTTAAAAGCTTCTGATTGAACTGGTTCAGATGCTCTAGTAGACATACGTTTAATCTCAACTCCTTGTGCAGCTAGTCTCATTCTAGTTGCTGTAGCAGTTGCATTCTTTTTTGCTTGAATTTTTGATGGTATAGAAGTTGGGTCATAATACCCATTCTCTACCTTTCCGTCTCCCATTGGGAATGATATTTTCTTTGCCATAATTGTTTATTTTTTAATCAAGTGAGATCCATCACAAAGCCCATCAGGATTTTGAGTGTTACCACATTGACATTGTTGTTTACTATTACTCATATCTTATTTTTTATATGCTCTACGTGCAGTTTTTCTAACCATACCTTTTTTGGTACCACCACCTCTTTTCATTTGCATAGCACTTGATCCTTGGATAACATCCATTACATCCTTAGTACCCATAGCACCACCCATTTTAGCAAACATATTTTGGTATGAATAATCCATACCACCATCTCCATAAGAGTCTTTCTTTTTTCTGGCTCCTCCTACCTTGTAAGACATTCCAGCATTTTTCATATTATTTGGCATAATTTTTATTTTTAATTATTAATTTTTATTGCTTATTGACTTAAATTTCTCAGCACCCCTTGAACCAAAGTATGCTACATAAACTGTTATTAGTAATGATTTTAACAAATCAACCCAGATTGAATCTACTTTAAAGTCAATATCAGAGCTGTCCAATAACATAAATATTACCATTGATATAGTTAAAAATATCAAAGTCATAGGTCTTGTATTTTTACTAAGCCAAGAATCAGAAGTCATATCTGCTTCCCAACGCTTGCTTACCTCTTGCATTTCAACCATATCTTGTTCAAGTAGTTTCAATGCATGCTCTTTATCTACCGGTGATAAAGCTGGTTCCTTTTCTATTAAAGATTTAACCATGCCTAAAACACCTGCATCTGGAAGTAACTCTCCTGCAATACCAAGTATACTAGGAACCTTCTCTGTAAGGAACTGTCCTACCTTGGTATTTTTAAATTTCTTTTTAGGTTTTTTATCACTCATCTCTTTAATTTAAGGGTATTTTTTAATTTCTAATGGTGTGTTTTCTAATACACCGTCTACTGCTGCACCTGTATCTACTCTAAAAGTTTTTACTGTAAAACCTGATGTAGTTACATTTACTATATTTGCTATATATGGAATAGTTCCATTACCACTAAACTTATTTTGTATTTCAAAACTTACTTTATTTAGATCTGTAAAAGAAGTAGCAAAAGTAGCTTGATATGTTCCAACAGCTGTATAAGTCCAAGTAATAGGTGAAACTCCATTATCTAAAAGCATAATCATTGCAGGAGCAGAAGTTCCTGATTGAGTAAGAAGAGAAACATGGTTGTCCCAACCTAAGCCCAGACTAATAGAATTAGGATTGGGTGGAGAACCAATTGGTACACCTGTTATTGCTTTAATTGTAGGGGTGCTAAACATTAAAACAGTTTCACCATCATCAACAGTAAAACCAGGTCCTCCTTCTTCATCATATACTGAAAAACTTGTAGTATACTGAGGTATGTTAAGCACTCCACTATTTAAGGTAGCTGCACCAGATGTACCTGTAGTAGTAAGACTAATTGAACTACCTCCTCCAGTAGAACTGATAGTTACTTCATTAGATCCACTATCAGATAAAGTTATATTGTTACCAGCAACTAATTTTACATTGCCTAATGATCCATCAGAACCGATTAGTTTTAAGTCTACATTAACACCTGATTGAGAACTATTATAAGTATATGTTGTATCATTATCAGCAGCACTTATAGTGATTTCATTTGTTGATTGAGCAATAGTAATTCCACTGCCCTCAACTAATGTTCTGAAATTAAGTGTCTCACCAACTTTATCTTTCCATACTTGTTTGCCACCACCAACATTAGCTGCTAAGTTTGGCTCTCCTTCTGAATCAAACTCAATATAATTATCATCTGCTGATAGTTGAATAGTTAAGTTTGGATTTAAAGATTTAAAAGATCTAAAGAATACAGCACACTTTCCAGTTGCTGGATCTATATCTTCTTTTTGAAATACACCAATAGAAGTACTGGTAGTATCTGTATTGGTATAGTCACAGTTTTCTGAAGATGCAAGGTCCTTAACTTTAATCAGCTTAACTGACTTATATGGTATAGGAGAAGCAACACCTGTCATTTCAGGTTTCTCATTCCACATACCTAATACAACAACGTCATCTTTTCCTGCAACGTTAGTAAACTTCCCTCTTTGTATTAAACTTAGTATGTCAGTTAATATATTCATATCTTATTTTCCTGAGTGGGTCCAACCACCTAATTTATATGACTGCATTTTTGATGTGCCATCAGCAGATGATGCAACTCTTTTAGCATCTCCACCTTTAGTCATCTTTTGCTCCATAGAGCTCATCATGATATTATCCATTGCTGCTTCACCACCCTCAGCCATTTTACAAAGTAGTTTAGCTTTTTGTCTTGTCATTTTTTGAGCTTTTAGGCCTCCGCCTTTTCTATATTTCTTCATGATACATCAAATGTTAATGTTGCTATGAGCAAGTAAAGTTTAACTGTTGTATAATCAGCTGTCTCATCTGGTGCAATGTAATCCCAACCCAAGGCTAGTCTATTATGTGGCCAGTGAAAAGCTATTTGTAATTGCCAATCATTCATTATATATTGCTTTTAGTTTTTTTACATAGTCCTTGACGGCAATACCCTAAACATATTCTGCCACATGATAACCATTGTATTAATAAACACACTTGTCTCATTACTTCTTTTTACCTTTAAGTGCTTTTACTGCAGCTTTAGTTCTTTTCTTAGTTTCTTTAGCACCAGCAATAACTTTTTCATCAACTTCTGTCTTAGACCAGGCCCATTTCCAATAGTCCTGTAGGCTAAATGTCCATACTACGTGTAAAATTTTCTTAATCATCATTTTTAATTTACATTACTATACTAATAATATACAAATTTTAAAGAACCTAATCAAATATAATAGTATATTTGTAAATAGTTGGTCAGAATTGTATATAGATAATATACAAAATTTCTCTTAAAAAATTTATAAATCTTTTAATAACAAACTTATGAATAAAGTAGATCCAATAATTTTTAAAAATAAATTCAGCATTGAGTTTTTACCTACTGAGACACTCCTTGGTTTAAAAACTATTAATTGTGAAGTACTATGTGAAGACAATGAATACCGTTGGGTAAATGGTATAGAAATAGGTCTTGTATTTTTTACATTCACATATGCAAATATGAAGTCATAAATTTTACTGTCTAAAAAATTTTGACTAAATTATACTTACCTAGCTGCACTCTTTTCAGGGTGTGGCTTTTTAATCCTTAATAAATAACCTTATGAACAAAGACATCTTTAAACCTAGAACAAATATATTACCTTATGAGTACCCTCAACTATTAGCATACAAGGATGCTATAAGACATTCTTACTGGATAGACACTGAGTTTAATTTTACAGAAGACATTCAAGACTTTAAGGTCACTATATCTAATAAAGAAAAAGATGTTATTAAAAAGACAATGCTTGCTATTGCTCAAATAGAGGTTAATGTAAAAACTTTTTGGGGAGATCTTTATAAGCGTATGCCTATTACAGAAATAGGTGATGTTGGTTTTACTTTTGCTGAGTCAGAAGTAAGACACAAAGATGCTTACGCCAGACTGCTTAGAATACTAGGATTAGAAAAAGAATTTCAATCAGTAGTTGAAGTACCGGCAATAGAAGGTAGACTTAAGTATTTAAAAAAGTACTTAGATGGTACACGTTCTAGAGATAATAAAATGTATACTAAGTCTGTATTACTGTTCTCTTTATTTATAGAGCACGTAAGTCTATTCAGTCAGTTCCTAATTATGATGAGTTTCAACAAAGAAAAAAATGTACTTAAAGGTATATCTAATGTTGTTGAGGCCACTAGTAAAGAAGAAGAGATACACGGAAACTTTGGTGCTGAAATTATCAATATTATTAAAAAAGAAAACCCTGAATGGTTTGATGCAGAGTTTGAAGAGCTCATCTATTCTGCATGTAGAAAAGCGTATAGAGCAGAATGTGGTATACTAGATTGGATCTTTGAGCAAGGAGAATTAGATTTCCTACCTAAGCAAACTGTCTATCACTTTATAAAAAATAGATTTAATAACTCTTTAGAAAAGATAGGCATGAAACCAATCTTTGAAGTAGATAATGAATTATTAAAATCAGTGGAATGGTTTGACATAGAGATAACTGGAACCAAAGAAGGAGACTTCTTTTACAAAAAGAGTGTAGACTACAATAAAAAAAGTAAAAGCATCACAGTTGATGATTTATTTTAAAAACAAAAACCAATGGAATATAATAAATACTACTGGCTGAATGAAGACAGCCGCACATTTTTATCAAGAGGGTATATATCAGAAAGCCCTGAACAAAGAATCAAAGACATTGCTATAAAAGCAGAAAAGTATTTGAATATAAAAGGCTTTGCAGAAAAGTTTGAGGACTACATGGCAAGAGGGTTTTACTCTCTGTCTACTCCTGTATGGATTAATTTTGGTAAACAAAAAGGTTTGCCTATAAGCTGTTACGGATCTAATGTTGATGACAACTTAGACAGCATATTAAATGCAGGGCGTGAAATTGGAATGATGAGTAAATATGGGGGAGGTACAAGTGCTTTTATTGGCAACATTAGAGCAAGAGGAACAGAAATATCTACAGGTGGTTTTGCTGATGGTCCAGTTCATTATGCTAAGATTTATGATACAGTAGTAGATGTATGCAAGCAATCTGAAGCAAGACGTGGTGCTTGTGCAGTGTACCTACCAGTTGAACATCCAGACATCTCAGAGTTCTTAGACATAGGGACAGAAGGTAATCCTATACAAAACTTACAGTATGGAGTTACAGTTACAGATCAGTGGATGAATGAAATGAAAGAAGGAGATAAAGGTAAGCGTAAGGTGTGGGCAAAAATTATTCAGAACAGAAGTGAGTTTGGCTTTCCTTATATTATGTTTAAAGACAACTCTAACAATAACTCTCCTTACAAAGAGCTTGGAATGGAGATCACAGCTTCAAACTTATGTTCAGAAATTCAGCTTCCTACAGATAGTTATAACTCTTTTGTATGCTGTCTTGGGTCTATTAACTTATTACACTGGGATCAGATAAAAGAAACTGATGCAATTGAGACGTATGTGTATTTCTTAAATGCAGTAATGGATGAATTCATTATTAAGTCTGAGACTATGCCGGGTATGAAGAGAGCATTTAACTTTGCTGAGAAACATAGAGCTATTGGCCTTGGTGTGTTAGGTTATCATTCTTTGTTTCAATCAAAGCTTCTTGAGTTTGACTCACTACAAGCTAAAGGATTAAATAGTGAAATCTTTAGAACACTAAAAGACAGAAGTGAAATTGCTTCTAGAGAGTTACATAATGACTATGGATACACATCTCTTAGAGAAGGATATGCTAATACTACTCTTATGGCCATTGCTCCTACTAAGTCTAGTTCATTTATACACGGTGCTGTGTCTATGGGTATAGAGCCTATCAAGTCTAACTACTTTATTAAAGATCTTGCTAAGTCTAAGACTATCTACAAGAATCCATTTTTGGAAGAGGAGCTTGAGAAGCACGGTCTAAATACAGACAAGACTTGGAAGTCTATCTTAAAGAAAGATGGTAGTGTACAACACTTAGATTTTCCTACCAAAGAAGTATTTAAATCATTTGTTGAGATATCTCCAAAAGAGATTGTATTGCAGGCAGCACAAAGACAAAAGTATATTGATCAGTCTCAGTCATTAAACTTAATGATAGATCCTTCTGTATCAGCTAAAGATATAAATAAGTTATATATGTATGCTTGGGAAGAGGGTGTAAAAACTTTATACTATCAATTTAGTAAAAGCAGTGCTCAAGATTTTGCAAGAAATATTTTAGAGTGTTCTAGCTGTGAAGGCTAGTAAGAAGCTTCTCGTCTAACAACCTCTATTGCTCTAACCATCTTAGGATAGTCTATAGGGCATAGGAGGTCTAGACCGGCTTTAGCTTTAAACTTTATAAATGCGTCTCCTCCTGAAAAAATTAATATGGTGGGCACCATTCTAATTCTAAATTCTTTCTTTAATGATGGGCACTGAGCTATGTTAGCTCTTAAATATTTTACACCATCAAGATCATCTATCTTCTTCCAGTCTATAAAAGCATTGTCTTTATTAAACTCTGCCCAAAATTCTATAATAACTATATCTTCATCTTGATCACCTGAGTGTCCATTTATTTCATTAACAAAGCTATCATCACTAACCCATTGTTGACCCTGTATAGTTGAGGTAATAAACAATGCTAGAATAAACAACAGAACCTTTTTCATAATATTATTTTTTGGTTAACTCATAGATTCTTTCTTCCATCTTTTCAAACTTCTGAAGTAACATCTCCACGTCTTCCTGAGTTTCCATTATGGTCTGTCTTACAAGTTCATCTTTTAAATCATATTCTACTCTTTCTATTGGTGGTTTAGGATTTTCCATAGCCTGAGCTATATCTGCCTTTAATGTAAACCACATGGTTGATAATGAAATTACAAACCCCACTATCATCCCTATTGTTTTAAGATCTAAAGTTACTTTTGTTTGTTCTCCAATCTGAGGTACTTCTGCCATTGTTTTATTTTTTTTTACTTAAATGTATAATTAAATCCTACTGTTGATTGAAACAGTTGACTGTCCCACATCTTGGAATATTCTCCTTCAACAAATACCCCAAAATTTTTATTAATCTTCCAACCTAAATTAGCACCAAAAGAATAGTCTGACCATTGCTCTAGCTTAGAATCTTCTCTCAAACCTCCTTTACCCCAGTTATTTCTATTTAAATAAGAACAAACTTCATCTCCTTTTAAGTATCTGTGATATGGTAGTATATAATTTGCATATGCATGTACCCAGAAATTTCTTTTATAATGATAAAAATCCATTCCTACTATTGGTGCTATCTCACCAAATGCATCTATCTCTGAAAATGCCTCATTGTTAAAGCGGTTCATCAGCTGAGTAAATATAGTTTCTCTAAATTCTAAATCTGAATCTGCTACTCTATTACCATCTGGATCTACCCAATACCAACCAGAAGTTTGATTACCATTTTCATCAGTTTCTGTGTAATAAATATCATCATAACCATATTCAAATCCTAAGGTATACCAAGGGTTTGCTGGATATTCAAACTCCTCACCTGTATTTGGGTCAGTATACATCACTGTTTCATTTAACCAGATCTCAATTGGATTATAACCATAAGCACGGGTGTGAGTACGGTAGATTGCACCCGCAGAGATGCTAAACTTTTCTCCTATAGGTAACCTTAATCTTGCTTCTGCTGACTCATAAGCTAGGTTTATCTTTCCTACTTCTCTTGACTCAACTTTAAATATATGATGTTTGCCTGTATGTTTTATAAAAACCCTATGATTGCTGAAGTCTTCCCCTCTCCAACGTTCCTTTTCCCAATGTAATTGATATTCTAAACCTGCTAATGCAGATGTTGGTGCACTAAATGCTAACTGCTCTTCAGTACCATCATAAAAGTTTCTAGGTTTTCTTTCATAATTAAACCTTGCTAGTTTTCTAATACCAAAACCTATTCTATAATCAAATGGATATTCAGGTGTATTATCTACAACAACAGGAATATCATATAAACCATTTCCATCTCCTGTTCTAACAAAATAAGTTGACTCATCAGCTTCTATAGAGTTGTTTATATCACCAGCACCGTATATAGTACCATACTTTAAAAAGTCTTTATAAAGACCCTTAAAGAATTGTTTATTTTCCCAACCTTTTTTAAGTTTAATTATTTGGTCTTCTGGAAGAGTATCTATTTGTGCTTGAAGGGGTGTATAAAATAGAATAAAGATGACCAGCAGATGTATACATTTTTTCATATATATAAATTAATTGTTTACTAAGTACTGCTGGTTTATAATATAATATACACAATCTAAATGATCCTTAAAAATTATTTCACTGCAAATTTGACGTGTAAACCTTATTTAATATAGAAGTCATTATTTTTTTCAAAAGAAAAGTATTTTTGTATTGAATAAAGTAGAGGTAAAACATCATACCAGTTCTTTGCTAATTTTAATTCTCCTTTTCTTGGCTTATTTTGATAAACAATAGAGCTATCCTGTAAGAACTCTTCATCAGATAAAAATAACCACTTAATAGGAGTCTGTACAGTTAACTCCATAGCTTCACCAAGCTCTCCTAAAGTTCTTGTAGATGCAATAGGTGTCTTGGCCATTTGATATAGTTGTTGAAATCCACCAAGTCCTGGTACTGGAACAAACATTACCATCTCTTTTCTAGATCTAACTGCAGTATAAGCTATAAAGTTTTTAAGTTTTCTTTCTAATCCTTCATCATCATCATCTGCTCCTTTTAATATTGATGTTAAAATAAATAAGTTCATTATTAAAAACGCTTCACCCAAGGTTCTGTATACATTTTTAAGTAGCATGTTTCCTTTATTTGCATCATAAAATTCCTCACCATCTAAGTTTTCTGAGTAACCATATGCTTCCTTAAAGCTTGCACCTAGATTTGTTCCGTATGATCCCATACCTTGACCTTGCATTACTTTACCACCATACTTACTTACACCACCTAAATATTTTATAAACTTATACATAGACTTGTATCTACCTTCAATCCATCCTAAATTTTGGTCATAGTATTGTTGTTGGAATCTTGCTCTAAATGCAGGCATAACCCATTTATGAAACTGTGCTATAAGTATACCTAAGAAGTTATTCTGTATTACCATTCTATCTTCTCTTGCATAGTTACCGTGAATTTGCTTGTTAACTTCACGTATTCTGTTTCTTAATCTTGCTCTGTAAGTATTATTATAAGGTTGTGTAAATCCAGTTCTTTTATCTATAACTGTATCAAAGCCTTCTTTTAAAGTTGCTGTTTGAGTTTCAGCATCCCAATCCCATGCTTCACGTATACTCAACGTCTCATTACCATCTGTTAAAAAAGTACTATATAGTATAGCATGACCTACTGTACTTTGTGCATAGTATTCAGCACCTTGGTTAAATGAATAACCAAAGCTTGTGAATCTTTCCCATAAAGTTCCAGTGTCTTCTCTACCACTAAATGTTTCTCTAATATCTGCATCATTATCCATCATATAATAATGATCTGATAACCATTCATATAATGATAGTGGTTTCTTTATATCATAATTACCTTTCTTTAGTTTAACTTTATTTAAAGTTGCAACTCTACCCGTAAAGTCTGCAAAGTCTCCTATAGTATCAGGAGTTCTTTGGATTATCCCCTGTACTGCTGTATATGCAAAGTCTTGTTGTGCTCTCTTATATCCTTGTCCTGTAAAGTATAAACCACCCATTGCTTCAATTGCATTATTCAACTGACCAATAGTAAGGTTATTAAAGTTACCAAACACATTAAAAGCTACATATGCTAATGAAGATGCATTTACTAGTAGGTTTGTAGTTTTTTCTATAGCACCTTGAGTAATCTGATCATTATCATAAAACGTCATCTTCATATAATGATGAGCTCTTCTAGCAGCATTACTTTGTAAACCATCATAGTTTTTCTTACCAACTTCTTTTGTTATAGAGCCTTTTGCTTTATCATATAGTTTACCAACATAGGTTGTTGCACCAGGTGCTTGATACTGTCTCATCTCTATAACCTTAACTATAGCCTGAAGTGAATCTTCTATTTCACTCATTGCCTCAAAGTTCTCAGCCATTGTACTAAACTTGATCATGCTTTTGACCATGTCTTTTTCAAGCTGACCTTTTGTAGGTTTGTTTCTCAATGATGCAAACTGTGCCTCTAGCTGTGCTCTTTTCTTTTCAAATACGTTTAAAGTAATCTTACCTTCTTTTCTTTCTTGTCTAAGCACTTCCATTTCATTCTGCACCTGCTCCAAAGCACCATCAACTCCTGCTGAACCAGTATAATAAACAGGTAAAGTATCTATCAAGTTTCCATCATTATCTACTTGAACAATTCTTTGTGTTGACGTTGTTGTAAAAAACTGTCTAACACTTCTTACCATTCTTGGTAAAAGTTTTGTAAATATTGGTGGTCTTTCTGTAAGATCTCTAACTAAGTTGTTTCTTATAATTGGCACTTTACCTAGCATCTTATTCCTCACTGATTTAGGTAACGCATTAAGCATAGACTCATAATCACTTATAAATATATCATAAAAGTTTTTTCTTGCTTGACCTAACGCATCAGTAGGATTCATTATAGCCTCATACTTTTTACTAAGTAGAGAAACTTCTTGCCCTTTACTATCTATATAAGAATCTTTTGCTTCTACATAATCAGGCCTAACAGAAGGATATGATTGATTTTCTATTATAACCCCTGTAGGATCTTTTTGAGCATCCTTATACATTTTTGTATATGGTTGTTCTTGATAATATTTTCTTCTAAATGATTCATAAGCTTGTTTAGAAACACCTGATTTTTGTACCCAGTTACCCCCTTCACCATTAGACCAAGGTTGAAAGTACTCAAACTTTGCTCTTATCTTAATAAAATCATCTGTATACTTATGATACTTACCAGAACGGAGTTGTCCATCTTCATAAACTTCTGCATTCATAAAATCTCCAAATGCTTTTCTTTTAAGATAGACTTGTTTGTTGTAGTCTAGATCTTTTTGTTTAGCATTAACTAAAGAATGTACAGGTCTATATTTAATTGGCTTACCATTAATATCATATAACTCATCTCTTAAAGCAGTCTTTTGTGAATAGTATTGCTGCCCTATTCTTTGTGTATACAAACCTGTAAAGTTCCCCTCCTCATCAAACTCCAACATAAAATCATACAGCTTTTGTAAATCTGTTTCTGTATCTAAGGAAAGTATTGCTGCACCTCCTTCTCTAAGCCTCTTTTCTCTAAGTTTAACTTTATCTAAAAACTCAATTCTTTTAATTTTAAATATTTTATCCATAGAAGATAAAAGAAAATCAGCTGATGTAGCTAGATCTTTTGAATACAGTTCTGCTCCATCAATATCTGGAACCATCTTAAGTATATCTTCTATATCATCAACAGTAAATGTCTTTCCACTATGTGACTGTAGTATGTTGTTTTTATCTTGACTCATTCCATCTTGAGACAATTGTAAAGTCAAATCATAAACATAATTAAGAATAGCTTGATTTACTATACCTTCCCCTTCTCCATTTCCTTTTATTGTTGGTGCACCTAATAGCTTTACAAGTTCAATATTAATCTGACCTATCAAAGATCTTTGTGTTGCATTAATATCAGTGTTGTCTTCTATTAGATAAAGACCATCAAATGTGGTTAAGAACTTATTAAAGTTCATTACATATCTAATATAATTTGGATCTTCAGCAACATTCTTTGGATCAATAACATAAGCAGAAAACTTTTTCATTTCAGTTAATGAGTCCCTTAGTATTTTAGTATATGCAACAGACTGAGCCACAGGACCTTCTGCCTTAGCAACATTAATATATGCTAACGTGTTAGCAATTGTTTCTTTATGATCTTCTTTAGACCTATCACTAAATATATTTGCTTCAGTCATTTCCCTAACTCTAGCTTCATCAACCAAAGCTTCATAATAATTATCTAGTGCTACACTAATAGTGCTTTCTGCAGGATATAATGATGGATCTACTTGCTCAGCTAGAGTTTCTATTTCAGAATCTTTTCTATCTACATCATAAAGTCCTTCTTCTAAATCTTTAGATAATTTCTTTACTTCATCATCTGATACAGTATATGCAGCATATGGTATTACAGAATCTACGTGATTATCATTTTGAAATTGAGGATGAGATATATGACCATGAAATTGTAATGCTTTACCTTTATAGCTTAATATTAAACTTTGTACAGCATTATCTCCATAAACAATATCATATCCTTGATTTTGTGCCATTCTTCTAATTAAGCCTACCTCCACCTGATCTTGAACTGATAATGTTAATTTATCATCCTTTAATAAGTTTCCTTCTTCTAAATCAATTTTATCTTGATAGTATGAGCTTTTCTCCAGGTCTTGTTTTAATACACCTTTAATCCAAGACTTTGGATTTTTTGTCATAACATTAGCCTCATTGATTTGTATCTTTAATATTTTAAAATGACCAACTCTATTTAATATAACCACATCAGCAATACCTGCTGTGTCAGTTAATTGATCATAGAATACTACATTTGTTAGCATTCTATCAGTTGTGTTCATTGTAGTTTGTAATTCTTGTACTAAATTATTAAATGCGTTTTGAGCAAACTCAGGTGTTAAACCAATAAGTTTATCTTGAATACTTTCAAATGATTCATCAATTGCAATTGCATCCAACATTAAACTTATATCTTGTTTAACTTCAATTGTCTTTTGAGATTCTTTCTTTCTACCAACAACATCTGAGACTGACTTAACTTCTTTTCTATTTGTTAGGTTGTAAAATTTACCGTCTTTTTTATTTAAAATAACTAGTGGATCACTATTTTGTATAGCCACTTCAGGTCCTGCACTAACAGATAATGAATCAGCTTCTTGTTTTGAAGCATTTACTTTGTGTGTTAGTCTATCAATAATACGCTTTTGTAATTCATTTGATTTTCCCTTTACTCCATCTACCACCTTTTGTTTTCTAGGAGATAAATTATATTTTACTTTACCGTTAGTTTGTGATGTATCTATATTAAATACTATACCTGTTGTATTTAATAATTTAGCAATATCAGATAAGCTAGCTCGTTCAGATATATTATCTATATTGATAGTTCTACCGGTAATTACTTCATTTAAGTTTTTAATTATTTTTGATAACCACTCTAATAATTCACGGATCTTATCCATAAAACTTTGTGGTGGAGCTTCCTCATACTCATTATTATAATGTCTAGATAATGCTTGAGTAATTAATTCCATCTCTCTATCTACCGCACTAACATTTCTTTTGCTGTTATAAGCATCATCTATTTGTTGTTTCATAACAGGAAATGTTTTACCTGCTTCTGATAATAAACCCTCAAATAATTTTATATTACTTACTCTTACAGCTTCTACAAATGGGTGAAGCACCTCTTCTATTGCTATCTCATCGGTAACCCTACCTTTTATAAGAATAACATTATTCTCTACATAAAATGAATTAATTTGATCAAAAGGAACTTTTGACTTTCTCCACTGTGGTATTTTTTCATAAAGTGCTTTTGCTTCACTTACTGATTTCATAGAGACATTTAGTCCAGGAATCAGCTTCATTAAATGCATAACTACGTGTCTTGTTCTAGGCTTGTCCCAAGCTCTTGATGACTCAAGCATATCTATTGGGCTAAACATGCTGCTGTCTATACTTACAGTATATGTCTTTGGTGTTTTAGAAATAAGCACTGACTCAGCCGGAATATTATTTATATCTAAATATCTTTCTAACCTTCTTCTATTTGCTTCAACTAATTCATTACTTGGTTGTAAAGTATCTCTGTCAGTATTATTTATAAAATACTTACCTTGAAAGCTATGTATAATACTAAGTCTTCTTAGATTGTTTAGTAATGACTGACCAAAATCTAATTGCTTTAAGTTATAAAGTGTTTGTTTATTAGTAATAAATTCTATTGCTTCTGCAACAGTAGGTATTGTATCCGTTTTTGTAAATGCTTGATACTGATCAATTATATTTCCTGTAGCCGCATCCGTACCATACTCTTGTTTTAAAGACTGGTATTCTGCTGTATTTTTGTTATGACATTTACTCATTGCTTTCTATTAAATTCCTAATATACATTTCTTTACATAATCCTCAAAAGCCTCTTCTGATTTGAACTCAGTATTTGGACTATTATAAAAGTCCACCATACCTTCAAGAGAATCTAAATTATTATTTTCTAATATATCTCTATAAGCAACTATATCTCCTCCAACCCCAGGCACTGTAAAGATACTATTATAAAATGAACTAATGACAGGATATTTATCACTAATCTCAGTATCAAAGTCAAAGGTAAGTTGTTGTCTCTCTTCTGTTTCTACTGGCATATTTTCTTGTGCATCCACTATACCTGTTGCTTCAGTTTCAACATTTTCTTCTGCTTGTTCATCTGACTTTAATATAGAGTCTAATAAACCGGTATCTGAAATATTAATGGCTTTTTGAGAATCTTCAGCTGTAAAATTGATTTCATCTTCTGTTGCTTCAATTGTTGCATTTTCATTTGCTAATGCTTGATTTTGTGGTGAATTTACAGGAGGTGCCATTTGCTCTACTGTCATTGCACCAAATGATTCTGCACCGTAAGCACTTTTCATTTCACCTTTATTCCTGATGTTATCCCTATTCTCTAAAGTAGTAGGTCTTTCTCCAAACATAAACCCAATACCATTTTGATAATAAGAACCTTCCATTTGACTTAGTTTATAATTTGCTTTTTTCTTATCTATATTATCTAGTACATATAGCTGGCTAAAACCGGTTATTGCATCTGCAAAATTTATATATCTAGGTAATGCATCTGGGTCACCATCTTTATCCATAGTATAAACTACATTACCTTCTTTTGATGTGTAACGTGAATTTATATCTAAAGGATCACCAACCGTAATTGTTTTAACTTTTGAGTTAGTTGATGCAGATTTAAAATAACCATTCTCAAAATAATCAACTAAGTCATTACGCTCAGCACCAAATGTTTCTAACCAACCTTTATTAGTTAGAAAAACATCATTAACATTGTTAATTTGTTGTAAGTATTCATCCATCACAAATGGAGAAATAGCATCTAACAAACTTCCCTTAGCTGCCTGTAAACCATCTTTAACCATTATATAGTTAACTATAGTCATAGCATCTTTTCTTAAAAGTGGGTTGCCATAAAGTTTAGTAAATGATGTTTGCAAATCAACTTTTTGTTCTTTATCTAATCCTCTCCATGTGTTAGCTTGTAATAAATTCATACCTGTAATGTTTGTTTCTGCAAACATGGGTACCATAGTAACAAAACTTTCTAAAAAGAAGTTCCCCTTATCTGCTTGACTCAATCTATTAACTGCATCAAATATTGAATTCTCAAATTCATTAGGGTATAGTAATTGGTTTGTAAGTGTTGCACCATCTTTTACTTCAGACTCCTTAGTCTTTTGTCTATAAGCTTGTATAGTAAAGAAAGAAAGCATATCTCTTTTTACTTTCTGTTGATCTAATACAGTAAACGTTTTTTTGTTAGTGCTTAAATTTCTAGAAATCTTTTTATATATTTCATTAAATGCTGGAGTACCTGAAATAAATGTAGCAGGAATTAAATTAAAAGCAATTTGATTAAATACATCTATATTTGATTTAACCCAACTATTTTCTAGTATTGGGCTAATATCCATCATTGGTTCTTGCGTACCTGGTAATACACCTATGTCTCTAAAGTCATCAACTCTTTTTTGTATATCACTAAAGTTAGATCCAATACCACGGCCAGACATAGAAGTTATAGAAGCCATTTTACCAGTAAAACTTGATATAGAATTTAAATTGTTTATAACAAGCAATATAGATTTTTGTTCTTGTTTAGTAAGTTCTTCTCCTCTTACAGCTTTTTCTATTGTTTCTAATCCAACCTGTGGACCAGCGTTAACTTTCTTTAAACCTTTAAGTTGTTGTTTTACTAATGATGTAAAGCTTGCATCAAACTTATCTACTTTGTTATTAGCTTCAGCAAATAAGTCCCTAACTAATTTACCATTCAGTAATAAAACAGCATCAGTTAAAGGTACACCTAAGGAAACTGCATTTACTGCAAGACCAACTGCTGATGGATGCATTCCTAATTTAGCAACATAGTTTTCTTTTGAGTTATCTGTAAGCATTGTTATTATAGAAGATATCTCATCTTGAATTCTTTTGCCATAAGTGTTTAGCTTTGTACCAAAACTATCATATGTTTGCCCTCTTAAATTAAATGCTAAGCTGCTCTGTATGTATCCTCCTTTTGTTTTAACAATTGAGCCTCCTACATTAATTTTATACTCACCTAATAAACTTAAGTATAGGTTTGGTGATACAGCTTTACCAATAGCAGCTCCTTTGTTTACTTCAAAAGATACTATCTTACCTGTAATACTATCAACATCAATATTTTCATTATCTAATCTAGCAACATAATCTGGTGCAACCTTCTTTAATTCTTCATAAGCTTCTTCTATAGCAGTCAAAGAAGCTGGTGTAACTGATATCTCTTTTACAGCCTCATTACCCATTAACGCATACTTATAATCTAAAACATCATTGTTTAAAGGTGCTTGATATGGCTCATCATTTTTCTTTACATAATCGTTATACTGTGATCTTGTAATTGGAAGTCCTAACCTTGAGGCAGCCTTTATTGCTCTATCTGAAAAATCAGAATCTATAAGCTCTGCATCAGTAAATGAATCTTCTAACTTACTTCCTTGATCAGTAAAAGAAGCAGCAGCCTGTGAATATATTGTATCCTTATTTACAGCTTGATTTATATATCTTACATAATCTGTATATTCTCTACCTGGCGTCTTACCATAAGCATAAAAAGTATTATCATTCTTATCATAATAAGATTCTTTTATTTGCACATATGCTGTATCTATATCAAAATCTGCTCCTGATATCTGAACAAGTTCAGAGGCAAACATTGCAGAAGACCCATAGTATGCAGGCATAAAATCTACAAGCTTTACATTCATAGAAGAATGATTATCTTGTGAAGGTATACGTACAGCAAACATTTTACCTATAGAATCTGGTATAGCAACATTAGGTTTTCTTTGTAATTGATTATATATATCAGCACTATGTGCAGCAAAAACTCCTTCACTATAATATTGTCCAGTGCGTTTTCCATTCTGATCATACTCAGCTAGTTGATACCTTAATCTATCTCTTACTAAAATTCCTTTTCCATTAGATGGAAACTTAAAGTCAGCACCTAAGTTATTTACTTCAAGATTTAAAACAGTTTCACCTTCTGGTACACCACCTCTTATAACTTCATTTCTACCTAACCTGCCGTTATCCTCCATACTAAAGACACGTCTAAGTACAGTAAAACCTTTGTCTGATACTAAAGCTAAACCGTGACCAGGTATCTTCTCTTGAAATACACCTTGACTAAAGTAACTCATAAATAACTGTTCAGCCTTAGCAATACTAATAGGATTGTTTATATTGTATTTTACTTCACCAGTTGTAGGATCAACAGTAAAAAACTCCATAAGATTCGTGCTAGCTTTAGATGCTTTTAATGAGTTTATTGCATACTTTAAAAAGACTTGTAGATTGGGTGTAATAGTATTTTTTTGCTTGCCTAATGAAAACTCAGACATTAAACCTTCAAAAGTATATATAAGATTTCTTTTGTCTTTAAACTTTAGTGCAATTCTTTTACTTAACGTTTTATTATACAACCTTCTTACATCACCAATATCTTTAACATTAGGCATTCCTTTTATTTGTACAGGTGTGCTATCTATTTGTTCAGATGTAGCCAAAGCTTTTATCTGAGATTGCTCAGTTATTATATCTTTATTGGTTTTTGTTTTTACTTGCTCTCTAAAATACCTTGCATCTAATTGTATTGATGGTTCTATTATATCATTTCCAAATGATTGCACATTAGTCTTTAACATTTTAAAAGCACTCTTTGGTCCGGCAAAAGTAATATCACCTAAGTTTCTTTCCATTGCTTCCATGTTTAATCTTAACCTATTCAGATCAGGATTATTTTTTGTAAGATCTTCCGTTAAAGCAATAGCAGAAAACTTTATATAAGTCTTACCATCAAAGTAAACATACTTCTTAGAGTTTAACATTTGATTAGTTTTAGCTAAACCTTGAGGTCCATATAAATCTTCTGCAGTAAGAGGTGTGCCATCCTCAATTTTGTCCAATGCTAGTGCTCCAGCTTTTGTTAAATTTCCTAGTGATGATTGTGCATGTCTATGAAATTTAACTGTTGTAAATACTTGTGCATCTGCATTATCTATTGATTCACCATTAAACTCAGAAAATATTGTTGGCTCATTTAAAATTATAGCATTTATATTTTCAGTACTTTCAAATACACCAAATTCAGGATTAGATACAGGAGAATATATACTATCTCCAGCAGCATTCTGTCCTTTAGCTCTTTTAATTTGCTTTATAGAATCTTCAAGTATTACAGCTTGATCACCTAATAATAATTCATTTAATGACTTAGTATTTAAATAATCATTTAAAAATATTTGTTTTAAGTTATGAGTTTTATTATCTGTTAAGTTAAGTTTTCTAGATGCTGCTCTTGCATTTTGTTGTGCTACAGCTCCTTCAACTCCATCTAATAAACCTTTCTCTAAAAGTCTAGATATTTTACTATCTACTTCTAAAGTGTTTACCATCTCCATAAAAGATTCAAACTTTTTATCAAGCTGGGTTTCTATTATTGTGTTTATACTCTGACTACCTAAAGCTTCTTTAACTGCCTTATCAAAAGAAGGTGGGTTTTCTTGTGTAGCAGATATCTCTAGTGAATCTTTTAGCTCTTGAGAGATTAAATCTTTTGCATTAAACATAAGATTCATTCTCATCAAACCATCCTGATCTGGAACATTGTAACCTTCTATTGCTTTTGGGATCTGTATTACATCACCTGTCTTAGTAGTAATTTCTTGAAAAGGTAAATTTCCTTCCTCACTATTTTCTCTGACAATTCTATTATACTCATTTTCTATAAAATCAGATACATGACCTAAGTAGTCAGGAGATATTCTTAACCCTTCATCTACTGCTTTTACAACAGGTAATAATACTTGATCATTTGTATTAGAAGATTCCATTATCCTAATTAAGATTGGTGCTACTGCAGCAGAATCCATTTTAGTTTTTAAAGTGTTATTCCTAGAGTTATAATCAAACAAGTAATTGTTTATAATAGATGTAGTAAGTTGTTTAGGTGTAAAACTGCCATACTCTGTTGTACCTATAACACCATCTTGATATGAATCTAGATTAGCACTTCTATCTAATGTCTTAACTTCTTTTAAACCAGATAACCTTAAAATTTGTAGCTGGTTAGCTTCTGACATGCTTAAGAATTCTTCACTATTTAATAGATAATTATTTTGTAAAAATTTATCTGATTCTAATCTATTTATCTCAGCCTCTTTATTTAAATTATAAACTTTTTCTAAATGAAATGTAGGCTTCTGATGTGCATTGACTAAATCACCATTTACATTTCTAAATACTGACAAACCAACTGTCTCATCAAGCAATGCATTATTAACAGCTAATTTTTTTAATCTTGAAATTGCCCCTTCATTTTCTGAATTAAATAAATCTCCATTTTCTTTAATAATATCTTGTAGCCAAAACATATCGGCTGCTAGAATAGGCTTTACTTCATTATTGAATTGAAGTATAGATTCTTGATTGCTAGTTTCTGTTTGATTTGAGGCAGACAATATACTATACTTAACATACAACGGACTTAACTTAATGCCCACACCTTCAAATAAATCTTGTGCTAATTTTTTAGATATGTTATCTAAAGGAACATCCTCATACCCTTCTGGTTGAATTAACTCATCATAAATAGCATTAACTGATCTTGTAGCAGCTTTTTTCTTTTCTTTATTTATTTTCCAATCTAAAGACTTAGTTGTATAAGCTTGACCCCATAGTTCATTTTGAGTATGTGTGTCATCTCTCTCAGCCGCTGAAAAAGATATTACTTCATTGGTATTGTCTTGTTGTAAGAATATCCAATTTACTTTATAGTTAGTAAATCCTTTTGTAATTTGATTAAACAACAAAGGATTTTTGATTTCCTGAGGCAGTTGTATATCAGATATCTCAGATACATCATGATAATTTATTCCTATATCATTAAATATGCTTTCTACTGCAGCTTTAGTATTAGGGTTATTACCACTAAATGTATACATGCGTTGTAATATCTTTAGAGGATCTGTCTCATTCTTAACAGATTTGATTATACCATTGTAAGTTTTAAAAGAGTTTATTGGTATAACTAATTTTTCACCACTTTCTAATTGCTCATTACCAAATGCATCTGTATATGGCATTGTTATAGTAGAAAGGTATTGTCTTATATATGTTGGTAAAGATGCCAGCCCTCCACTCATATATGCTTCTTTACCAAACTGAGTTACATTTCTTAATCCTTCATTGTTTTCATACTCATCAATATTGTTATCAATGATTTGTTGTTGTACATCTATAAGTTGTAAAACTTCAAATACAGATTTGTATACTGGGCTATCTTCAATCTTTTCTGATGCATTAAATGTAAGTGCATCATGTATTCTTTCAAGTTGCTCAATGGCCGCTATATTAGAAGCTTCTTGAGAAGAATTATACTTACTATTAATTGGGTTTGTTACGTTATATAACCAAGCAAAATCTTCTAGTACATCTTCAAATATATCTGCATTACTTATTTCTGGATCTATGTTTTCAGTTTTTCTACTAACATAACTAGCAGCCATACTACTAATTAAATTATTAGCAATGTTACTATCTAGATATAAATAACCTTTACTACCATTAACTTGCAAACCTTCGTATGGTAATATAGCATTAGCTATAATTACTTGTGGGCTTGGGTCTAATGTAAAATCATTAGCAACTACTGATGCTTGTGCATATTTGGCAGAATCAATATTCTCAAACAATGTTTGCAGTTTATTTTTATTGTATGTACTAAATAATGATTTAAACCATTCTATTATTCTTGTAAAGAATGATTTAACTTCTGCATCTATTTTTGTTTCTTTAGGATTAGTTTTAAATATTTCAAACTGATCCGCCATGTACTCTTCATAGTATCTGTTTTCTAATTCTATATCAGACATATTAGCATAAGTGTCTGCAGAGTTTCTGAACTTTTTTAGTTCAGTTGAAATTGATTTGCCTTCTGACCTAAGTGATTCTCTCTTTTGTTTTTTAGCAAAAGACAATAAACTTTTTTGTTCTTGTGGTGTAAGTAGCATCCTATATACACCATGAAAAGCTTCATGATATCTAAAAGGATTAGATGCTCCAGTATATAATGTACCACTTGCTCTTAACCCCCCACTTACAGAAGATAGATCTAAAGCAAATGCTCCAACTCTAACTCCACCAGCTTTCATATTATTACCTAGTGATTCAATATCAGCTATATTAATAAATGAAGGCAAGTTTGTTTTAGCCCACTCAGTAAATATATTGATGTCTTCTACATCTCTTTTGGATAACCTAGGAGATAAAATTTTATTAGCTGGACCAATCAGGTCCTCTCTTTGCTTTAATAAGTCTTGATATATTTTATCTTTTCTTAATGCTCTTACCTTTTTCTTTTCACCTACTTGTTCAGATATCTCTAATTCTCTTTCAGCTATCTGATTATTTATTGCATCTATAGGAGTTTGTGCAATTAGAGTAAGGTCAATATCATTTTTTTGATCTTTAGTAACTGTAACTTTTAATATATCTTCAATCTCTTGACTCTTGGCTTGACGTATTGCCCTCTCTCTTTGTGAAAGTTGTTGACCTGTTTTAATTTTATCAGCAATAGATTGTATTACTTTAATTTCTACTACACCATTATTAGTAAATTCTAAAAATGCTTCACTAGATATAGTATCATCTTCAGACTTGTCAAATGCTTTTTCAACATTTTCTTGACTTATCTTATCACCAAGATTAGTAATTGCTCTAGCTCTTGCTCTAGCAGGATCCTCTCTTCTTTCTTCAGTATCTTCTACTCTTTTTAATTTATCTGGCTCAAGTTCTGTTCTAGGTCTAGCTAAGAATATACCTTTATCTTTTGTAGCTTGGATAGCACTAGCACTTGCCTCAACATTAATAAACTGACCTGTTCTAATTTCTGGACCTAGCTTGGTAACTAAGTCTTGCATTAACATGTCTATAGAAGCATCTAATGGTATTGACTTTCTAAAGTTGTTGATACTTAAAGTCTCTACACCAACCTCATTTCCTTTTGGATCACTAATAATCTTTTCAGAAAATCTTTCCAAATGCTGTATTGTAGTTCCTTGCTTTTGTTGATCAGCTGCATTATAATATACTTTGCCTTTTTTACCTGTATACTTATTAAATAGATCTGCTCTTAATGCCCCATCAGGTGCAACATCTATAGTTACATTTACTCCTTTTGGCCCACTAATAAAGAACTCACCATAATCTTTAATAAATTGTAATTTAAACTCATCATTAAAACCTTTGTCTTTAATAACTTTCTTACCATTCTTAGTAGTCATGTTATCTTTATTAGCAACACTTGCTTGCTGCAATAAATCATTAAACATTTTAATTACAGTATCTTCTTCTACTCTAATTGCTTTTGCAGTTGCTAATGTCATTAATCCGTTAGGCTGTTCAATAGGCATTATATATCTATCAGTATAACCTCCATTTGGACCAGTCTTATCACCGCTTATCATTTTATTCCAAAGACCTGCATCTTTAAGATTATTTTCTATTCTATCTGCCAATTCAGTTTTAGCATCAGATTTTAAATTAGATATAATTGTAGGTTCATCACCTACCATATTACCAGCAGAATCTCTTTTTATATCATAGATAATTATAGCACCATCTGTAGTAGTACTTTGAGATAATTGACTTAATGAAATTTCTGGGTTAGTTCCTTTTTTATAAGCAGGTATACCATCACTTCTTGTTATCTTTAACCCTTCTGATAAAGTACCTACAGTCTGATCCTTAGATATCATATCATTAGCAAATGAAACTAGAACTGCCTGTGTATCATAATCATTACTAACTTGATCTAATGCAGATTGCATACCTTGATTGTTGCTTGAAGGTATAATTATGTTTTTAGCAAAATCAGTTGTCATAGCTGATGGAACAACAACCTTACCTTTAGCATCAACAAAATATAAAGAATCATTAGGTAAGAAAGCAATAGTACCTTCACCCCTTTCATTTACAAGCCTGCCTTCTATTATAGGTAGCTTGTTGTCTGTTAGCATTTTATTAAAATCTACAGTCTGATCTTTACTTAACTTAAGAGCAATAGTATATCTCTCTCTTTGTTTTTTAATATATGGGTTAGCCTTACTTTCATCATTACCATAAAATCTATTATCCTTTATAGGCTCATTTATCATTTCATTCTCTTGAATGTCCACAATTAAATTTTGGAAATCAGCAGGTGTCAATGAATTAAGAAGAAACTTATAAGCTTCTGGTGATAAAGGAGTGTATGCTTTGGTTACTCTATCAGAGTATAACTTGTATGTATTAGTTGGCAAAGTATCAAAAGATAATTTTTCTAATTCATAATTAACAAAGAAATCTAATTCACTTACAGGTTTACTATTGTTGTATCTTGTCTTATAGTCATTAGTATAAAACTCAGAAGGAACAATACTAATCATACCTCCCTTATTAGCTGTACTATTTATTCTAAATTCTTCACCTGTGTTTTTATCATATATAGACATGCCTTTTGACACAGCTTGTCCATCAAACATAAACGTAGAACCATCAGATATTTCTCTATCAAGTATATCCAATAATCTTTTAGCTTTAGATAGATCTGTAAAAGTACCTGTCTCTCTTATATCTGTTGATATAATATCTAACTGAACTTGTGATAAGCTACCTCCTTGTTTATCTATAATCTTATAAAATGACCCACCATCAGTTACTACTTCTGTAATGTCAAACATTACACCTTCTGCTACAGGGGGTTTTGATTTAGATACAGTTTGACTATTTTCAGTAGTAAATATATCCATTGTTAGGTCTAATGCATTAAGTATATCTACAACTGTTGGATCTTCTAATGCTACTTTACTATTTAAATAATCTTGAAATCCTTTTTCTGTATTTAAATCTTTCTGAGTTGGTACTCTTCTACGTGATACTTGTTGACCATTTTCTGTTACAAAAATATCATATCCTTTACCCCATACTCTTTTTAATGCATCATATGCGGTTTTAATTCTTTTACCATCATCAGAAACTCTCCAATCTGCAAATTCTTTTGCATCTTTAGTAAATGCAGATTCTTTATATTTACGGTACTCTGTTTCAAGTATATTCTTTAACATAGGTGATCTTGTAGTATCTCCTATTTGTATATCATCTATGCCTGCATCCTGTAAAGTTTCTTCAACATCTATTTGTTGCTGAGTGCTTTCATTAGATTTAAGGTCTCTAACATCTTGTTCTCTTTCTGTTAAGAGTTTATAATTTAATATTTCAGCAATTATCTTTTTCTGTATTTCTTGATCTTCATTTAACTGTATAGCACCACCAAGAGCTCTACCATCAATACTAAACTCACCTCTATTTAAACCTTCATATAAACCCTCAACGCCTATTTCACCAGATAAAAAATCTCTAATTAGTTCAGGCTTCATGTAAACATCATACTGAGCTATGGCATTTATTAACTTATTTTTTTTATCTGCCTCTAAGTATTGTTCTGTTTGATGTCTATATATTTCTTTTCTATTCTTAAATAAATATTCAAAGTACTCTACATTTCTTTGAACAATCTCAGCAGTAACTTCTGGGTTTGCCATAATGTTAACTGTTTGAGAAAATGCAAAAGCATCTTCTTGTAGTGCCTGATGATCAATTAATTTTTGTAATAAAGTATCAACTACTTCTGGATTAACATAATCAGACTTATCACCTGCAATACCATTTAAATAAGTTTGTAAAGCACTCTTTATTGTTTTTGTTTTTGCTCTATTAAAGAAACCTTTCTTAGTTAGATTTTTAGGGTCAGTTAAAACAGCATAATATCTTTTTAAATCTTTTAACTTTCTTTTATCTTTCTTAAGTTCAGAGGCTGGTGTACCAGCATCTTCTTTAGCTTTAATTTCTCTGGTAAGCATTTTTATTTCTGTATCAATGCTTTCTGCATTAACAAGAACTCTTACATCTCCATACTTTTGCTTTGTAAAAATAGGCTCATTCTCAAAGGACTGTTCTATATCAGCTTGTCTTTTTACTGCATCTATAAATGATTCTTTAGAAAATATATATAACATCTTTGCTTGATCAACAGCTCTGTTATGAAACATAGCATCTCTATACCCTTTACTTGACTCATCATACTCTGATACATCAATTTTCTTTTGTTCAAACATTTCATCTGTTGACTTTGATGCTATCCTTTCACCAAATTCATTTATCCTACCTAACTCAGCTATAAATTCTTCTCTTAACTTTTCTGGACTTCTACCAAAATCTTTTATGTCAAATGCTTCAGCTAGTTCAGTATCAGACATTTTAGAAAAATCAGTAACCATATCTCTATATAAACCCATGGTACCCTTTTTATACTTACCGTATAAATTATAAAAACGTGAAAAGTTTCTACCATTCATATAATCATACTTATCATTTAAAGCAATAGATAAGTTTGCCATACCTGCTTCTTGGTCCTGCAATGCAGCACTCATTTTAGCAGGGTCTAATAGTAAATCAAGTTCCCCCAACTGTGTGCCCATCTGATTAGCTTGAGATATTACATCATCAATTACAGATTCTTCCTTTTCTCTTTGTTGTTTAGCATAATCAACAACTTGTTTATCACCGCTTGGATCAAAATATTTGCTATTAGAAACTTTAGCACGTGCAGTACTAAAAATAGAAGGTACTCCTGTAAACAAGACTTGTTGATATGGTCCCATCATACCACCAATTAAAAATCCAGATGCAAATGTTTCTAATCCTTGCTTAGTAAATATTTCTTTACCAGCAGCACCATAGAATCCAGACATAGTAAGAGCACCTCCCTGTGTAGTTTCTCTTAATGCTGCACTATAGTATCCTCCTACTGCAGCTGATATTGCTTCTTGAGATACTTCTTGTGTACCCTCAACAAGACCACTAGCACCATATCTAAACATCATGCCTCCTGTAGCTTTTGCAGCACCTTTCCAAGAACCTAATTTAAATCCTGCCTTAATTTCTTGTGGAATAGACTTAAGCATGTATTTGCTTTTCTTTGCATATTGACCAGGGCCAACTCTTAACATTCTATTTAACTGAGTAGTTGTTCCTTGATTTAATTTTTTTGCCCAACTTCCAAATACATTCTTAAACACAACCCTGTTGGATGCTGCTATTATTGCAAAATTAGGTGCTAGCGTTTTCCAAGATGCTTCAGATGAAGCTAATTGAATTTCTTTCATTTCTTCTGGAGACACACCGTTACCATCAGAATTAAAGTTAGCATATCTCATACCATTATTTAAAACAGTATTATAAACTAGTCCCGCTTCCATTTTAGATTCAGCTAATGCAGCATTATACATTCTCATATCTCTATAAAATGCACCAAATACTTCTGTATTCTTTCCTATATTATAAGCATTCTGAAAAGTATTACCCGTAGTCTTCCAATTTTTTATTGTATGAGCCAGCTCAGGAGTTAAGAGATGAAGTCCTCCACGGCCAATACTTCTTAAAGATTTACCACTTTTGGCAAAATCATAAAACTTTTTAGCATAAGCTATATTATCAAAGTTTTTTACTAGATTATAAGAAGCTTTAAAACCATTTGCTATTGTCTTAGGTATTCTTGTAAGTGTAGCTAAATTCTTTAAAGTTAAAGCACCAAATGCTGCTAATGAACCACCCCCTGTTGGTGCAGCTCCTGCAGCTGCAAGACCTGCAGCAATTACTTCTTCTACTGCAATCTGATAAACTATACCTGCAGAATAAGCCCAATTCAAAGCAGTGTTTGCAAAAAAACCACCTACACTACCTGTAGTACTACCACCCAATCTCATTGCTTCTTCCATAGTAACTGCACCCTCAAGATCTGGAGCAGTTGTATATCCTTCACCATCAAACAAATCACTTAATGATCTGTAATTTGCAAATCTACCACTTCTAAACAGGCTGAAAAAATTAGGTGTAAATCTAGTTAAGAAATCACCGCTTGTCTCATTTTGATTATAGACTTTATCCATATCTGCATATGGGGTAAATCCTATATCACTAAATATATCTGTAGGGTAGTACTTGTCAAAATTAATTGACTTAGCATTTGCCCAAATAGGATTGGGAAGTTCAACAGTTGTTTCTAAAGGTGTTTGCCAAATTTCATCAAAGGCAGATGTAGATCCTAATTCTGTAGGAATAGAAGGGGCAGCATTTATAACAGAAGAATTAGCACCGGCTGATATGTTAGCTAATGTAGCTGGTGATATATTATCCATAAGACCTTTATACATAGATATACTCTTATCATACTCATCACTTACTTCATTACGCATGTCAGGAATTAAATCTTCTATGCTCTGATAAGGCAATGATGTATCTATTGGATTTACATCTACTGCGTCCTGTGCTATTCTCTGTTGAAGATCATAATCAGGCTGAGGCATTTTTATATTCTCGTCTGCCATAAACTTTAGTTATTGTTGTGGTTTATAATTCTTAGCTTGATTATACATATCTTTTGCTTGTTCAGTAGTAGAACCAGGGTTATTTAACATATAATCTTCAATAAACTTTGTTTCAGATAATTGTTTTGCTCTTACCTGATAAATGGCTAAATTATTTAATCTATCAAGTTCTTTAAAGTTTTGTTGTAACTTTATAAATCTACTATTTAAATCAGCTGCATAATTTATATTACCTTTTTTTAGTATAGCAGCATTCATAGGTTGTCTTGTATACTGCATACTTACATCAGTAGAATTAGGATTATATACATTAGTATATCCACTAATACTTATTGTTCCATCTCCCAAATCTTGAAAAACTATTTCTCCTGGAGAAAACCCTGCTGTTAAATTTGTTTCATCTTTATAACTAAAAGATTGAGTATTACTCAAATTCATCATTTGTTCAATGTAAGATGAACCTTGTATAATGTTTAAGTTGTTAGGGTTTATATCTTTATTACCACTTCTATCAAAAACCATTAAAACACCCTGATTCATTACTTTAGTCCAATCTGAAAAAGCTTCAGAATCATCTTTATAAATCTTTTTTATCTCATTTTTAAATGCAGTACTAAAGTTATGAATCTTATAACCACCCATAGGACTTCTAGTTTCATCATCAATCTTAGTAGCTCCTAAGTTTGGATAGTATGTCATTGTAAATTCTCCTTTAGTTGCTCTATTTTGTAAGCTTGAAAATATTTTTTTAGCAATAATATTTTCATCTTCAGACAAATCTACCCCAGCTTCAATATTAAAATTATTAAAATCTTTTATGTCCGTTGGAGCAGGTAAAAAACTAACCCTTGTTTCTGGATCAGCTGTTGAACTAGCTAATTGATTTAATGCAGTACCTAAAACTTTATCCATAGCAGATCCTGCTTCTGGTTTTACAGAACCTGTAGCACTCATTGTTGGTACAAAACCAATATTGCCCCATGGTGAATTAGGATTATACCCAGCTGTTAAACTAAGATAAGAATTACCACCTATAGTTTCATAGCTTGAATTTATTTCTTCTGCATAAGCCGTCCATAAAGCTTTAGACTTACCAGCTATTGCAGCCTCATCTACAATAACACGCTCATTATATGTACCTGTTTTTCTACTACCAGTTTTTTGGATTTTTGACCAATCTTCTCTATCAGCACCAGCATTTTGATCTCCACCAATACCTGACACATCAAAGTTTTTTATTTTTCCAGATAATGCTTGATCTTTAAAAAGTTTTTGGTATTCAGAAAAAGTCATAAAACGCTTAATGCCATCTTTTTCTGTATAAGGCTTTGGATAATTAGCTTCTATCATCTCCCTCTTCCACGTAGTCTTACCATCCATCATCTTCATCTCAGCAGCTTTTGCTTTATTATATAATTCATTGTCATACTTTTCTATCCTCTGAAGATATATATCTTCTCTTAGATTTAAACCTAATGCCTCAGGATTATTTGGATCATTACCAAATAATAGTTTATACATGACATCATATTGACTACCAGGTTTTACAAAAGCTGGAGTATGTTGAGCAATTACAGCATCCTTATTAGCAAACCATTTTGATTGTTCCTCATACATCCTTAGTATATCTGTCTCATACTTTAATGCATTTGGATCTTCAGTTACCTTTGTACCATCAATAATTGGTTTCTTCTTAAGTAAACGGTCAGTTATGGCTGAAGGAGATAAGTTAAGCATTTCACCATCTAACGTTACGGTAAATGTTTGTTGGTCAGGATATCTTGCTTTAAGCATTTGACCAAGTAGTCTAGCTTTTTCTGTTAAAATATTTTGCCCATCAGTTGCAATCATTTCAGCATTAGTATCATAAGGGTCAGCATTATTAGCTACCTGCCCATCTACAATTACATTTAAATTTGCTCTAGGATCTGAATAATCAATTACTGCACCAGATTGAGCTTGTTCTGTTAAGCTTTCTAAATTTTTTGCACCGTCTAATTGAGATTTTAAAATTTCCAAATTTGCATCTATGCCAGCTTGTTGGTCTTTTAGTAATTTATCAGCATTATACTTAGCAGCTATTTCTTGCAAATTAAATTTATGCAGATCTTCATTTATAACATATTTATTTTCTCTAACTACAGTCTCTGCATTTTCTCTACTATAGTTGTATGCAGCACTCTGTAAATCTTGACTTATATTATAATTACTATTTAAACTATATGCTTTGTTTATCAATGCTTGATCATCCTTATCAGGTGTATTTGCAAATTCATTTACCTTTAAAAGATTGCTTAGATTAACTCTTAACTGCTCTGCTTCTGATAATGACTGCCCAACTAAATTTTGTTCTGCTGGTGTTAAACCATTTAATTTTCCAAAATTACCCCAGTTAGTTGTTTGTTGTACTATTCTTTGAATCTCATTATCTAGACTATTATATCTTTCACTGTTTGCTAATGCAAGTCTTTTTACTTCTGCATCAGACCACATTGTTAAACCCTCTGTTATTGTTTTTATTGATCCATCCTGAACACCTTGTGTAGCAAAATCCATTGATGCTACATAAGCTTTTGCTTTATAAAACTCTTGTACTCTAGGATCATCAGTTAAATCAGTCATTACTCTTCTATATGCATCACCTTCAATAAGCTTACCGTTAGTATCTGTAATAATCCATCTATTTACAACCCTATCATCTGGTGTACCCATCACACCATCTGCACCAGCATCCATTGTGAAATGATCTTTCTTTTGTGTAAATCCTTTTCCTTCTAAACCTAAACCTCTCAAATATTCTTGAGCATATTGTGTTAAATCTGCATCTTCTACATACTTAGGTAAAGGCATATTTATTAGTTGATTTCTATCAGCTTCTTGAAACTCTTGCATTCTATATTGCATGTTCTTTATTCCAACTGGATTATAAAGTTCCCTTACCCTTGGGTCAGGAGAATCTGCAAATTGATTAGCTCTTTGCAATTCTTTTTTATACGTTGAAGTATATACAATATCTTTTACTACAGCTTCATCTTCAAAAAATGGTGCAAACACAGACTTTGCAGCATCAACATTTGTTTGTAATGATAAATCTAATCCAGAAATTCTAGATAATTCAGGAGCTAAATTTTCTATAAATTGTTGTTGGAATTCTTTATTGTCTGAGTGTGACAAATCAGAATAGACTCTACTATATAGGTCATTAGTAGCTTGCCACCCTGCATTATATTTATTTTCTCTTGCATCTAATGCTGCACTAAGAAACTTATAATCCGGTGTAAACGGCTTGATGTCCGGGTAGTAATTTTTTTCTCCTTTTATATAATTTGCCATAGTTCAAATTTACTATTATTTATAAAGTTTACAAACAGATATAAATAAACCTTTAATGTTTATGCACCCATCTTTCCTGTATAGAATGGATAAGCATACTTTTTAATTTCATTACCCCTTTTAGCATTGTATCTAACAGAAGGAGCATACCCTAAATCTTGTGGATCTGTTACAACATCATTTTGAGCTCTGTTATTATAATCATCTGCTACCTTATTTTTACTTTTGTTATCAGCATATGAAGGAAGAATGTACTCTAAAGCCTTATCTATACTATCACTATCAGCATCTTTAAATTGTTCCATCAGTAAATTTCTTTCTTTAATATACTGATTACGTCTTTGCTCCTGTTCACTAACATCTACATTAGGATCAACCTCAAGATTTTTGCTGTCTTTCATATTAATAATACCTCCATCTTGTGGGCCAATTTTCATAACATCTTTTAACTGATTAAGGTTGAATGTGTTAGCTCTATTAGTTATTGCTTGATTATATAGCTCATTTGTTTTTTGCTTATTCCAATTCTCAAAATCAGTGTATCTACCTAATGCAGTAACAGTACCATCATACTCATCTTTATATGCCTTTGCGTTTTCTATACCAGTTCTTAGATTTAATTGTGCTTGTGGTAATGCAACACTATTCATAATTTTAATGTTGTTAGTATTAACTGATCCTACATCTTTAGCTAATTGATTAACTGCTTTACCAAACAAATTAGAACCAGCTACTTTACCTTTACCAAAAGCTCTTAAGTTCTTAGCCATAGTATTAAGAGCAGCATTAGTCATATTAGCTCTACCTGTCCAATCATCTAATACATAATCTATTTCTGTATTTGGTAGTCTAGGTACGTTAGGTAAGAACAATGGGTTCTCTAATGAATTCTGAGTTGCTAGATTATTAACATCTTGCCACCACCAATCTGGCTTGTCATAAAATTGTGGATCCTCACCTTCTGGTCTTTCTTTAGTTGGATCATCTATTTCAGCCATTAAACTTTCAGGATCTTCAGTTCTAATATAACTTCTAGCTTTATTAAAAGTTAACATACCAAACTTACCATCTACATTACCTGCATCACCACCTGGAAATAATTGTCTAGGTGTACCACTCTCTCCAAAGTTATCATAATGAAATTCATTTTCAACTTGTTGCATTGCATTTTGCACTGCTTCCCATTGCTTTTGATATGCTATTGCTTGAGCATCTATTGGTGTTGAAGCGTCTGATGACCACTTACCTTTAGGCATGTCATAATCAAACTCAATTCCAGATGCAACAACTTTATCAATTGCATCACCCCATCTTAATGTAAAATCTTTTTCTGCTTTGTCACTAGTTAAATCTCCACCATAAGAGTTTGCACCAGCTTTACTTGACTGTGTACCAACAGTACCACTCCTAGAATAAATACCTTCTCTTACTCTAACATTATCTCCAAATGCACCATCTTGATATACACCAAGCAATTCTTTTTCTAAATCAGTATATACATCTCTTTTATCTCCAGTACCTGTTACCTCAATATTTTCAAATTCAAAATCACCAAAGTCCTCAAATTTATTTTTAGTTAGTGGTTTAGTTACAGTAAATGTTGTTTTGCCTAAACCTTGATCATATACTTTAGTTAATTGCCAACCATTATTCAATGCTTTTTCAAAAGCTTCTCTATCAGGATGACCAACAGGCAACGGATTACATTTATAACCTGTACATCTATTAGTTTCAGATTCAACAGTCTCATCTAATACAGTCTCAGTTCCATCAACACTTGCATCTTCAACCATCTCATCTGTAACCTTAGCATCATCATTAGAGACAACAGTCTCTTCACCTGGAGTTCTTGAAAAACTTTCATCTCTATCAGCACGGGGGTCCATTGGACTCCACCCTTCTCGTGGTTTTTCTTGTATAGCTGTATAATAAAAATCAACTTCTTCAGGAGATAGTTTCAGATTTTCTATTATATTACGGCCATTTTCTTCTACTCTTAGGTTGCCGTTAATATCTCTATGCATACCAGCTCTTATAATAAAATCAAGATATGTATTTCTATCTACTGTTTCTCCATTTATTTCATAGACACTTGATGTTCCTGGACCAAATCCAGTAGTCTCTCCTGCTTCTTGATATTTTAATAACTCACCGCCGTCTTCTAAAGTAGCTTCTAATGAATTTTCTTGACTAGCTAATGCAGACATGTCTTGTGCATCTTGAGAAGCTTGTACCTGACCAGTAGGCTCATTTGATTGTCCTGCATTGGGATTTTCTATTTGTTGCATCATTGCCTGCAACCTTAATATCTGATCTTGTTTTTCAGGAGGTAAAGATGCTATAAAATCTAACTCTGCTTGTTGTTTGGATTGTTCTGTTACTTGTGCTGTAAATTCTATTGGGTCTATACCTTGCTCTTGTAGATATGGGTATGACGCTAAAGGAACACCGTCTTCAAAATCTTTTTTTAATTCTTGACCAAATGCCAACTTAGAAAGATTATACATGTTCTTACTTAACATCAACTCTGCACTCTTAGTAGATATGTCATCTGCATATTGACTATTAATTTCTCCATAGAATTGATTTAGCGGATACTTTTTAGATATTTTAGCAGGTGTAATTTTTTTTCTACTTTCTATACCAAACTCTGCCATCTCATTTTTATCAAACTTCATTGAGTTAGTGTCAGAAAAAACAAAAGATTGTTCTGGTAAAAACATTGGTACTCCACCACTAGAATGTCTAGGTCCTTTTATATCATACAATCCAAATTGATTATTTCCATTTAAATCAGTTAATACAGTTTCTCCACCTTCTGCTTCTAAGTTAGCATCTTCTCTAGGTACACTTGATAAACTGTATCTAACAGATTGATCATCAGTGTTATTAAAGTTAGTACTTCCATAAAACTCTTGAGGAGTTGTAACCAAACCATAATCAGCTTGATCACCAGTGGTCATACCACCATCTCTTTTAATGGCTTTCTTTTTAACCTTGCCATCAACTAATCTAAATCCTTCCGGTAACTTATTTATTTTTACTTTTGCCATAATTATATAATTTCTATATCAGCACCAGCTGCAATTAATTGTGCAATCATATCTTGAGATAATTCTACTATCTCTCCCCCTGTTTTTGCCATACCATAACTATTTGGTGAACCTGCAAAGTTCATATAGTAACCAGGTGTTCTTTCTGCCTCACCTTGTAATTGTCCTGAGTTGGCATCATAAAAACCTTCAGAAAAAGGATCAGAAGTTGTTACACCATATTTATAATCAGCACCAGATCTTTCTTCCATTTGATCTAATGCATCATTATATGCTCTTTTATCAAATACTCTGTTAACAAACCCTGCTGCATCTACAAGAGATTTAGAACCACTTGTAAAAGCTCTAAAGTTTGGGTTATCATTAATTCTATTTAAAGTACCTTCAAGTTTATTTGTAACATTAAACTCTGGGCTAGTTACTACATTTTCAAACAACATATCTGCTGATGGATTACCAACCGTACCAAGAGCAGCTTCTCCCGTACCATCTCCTCCATCTACATCAATAGTGTCAGGAATGCCATCATTATCCATATCTATAACTTCATCTTCATTCATTAAACTATCATCCTCTGTTATAAATGGGTATGTTTGATAAGGACCTTTCTCTTCAAAAGGACCCATTGGAAACTTTTGTTCTATGCCGGCTTGTGCTTTACCTTCTTGTCTTGCTATAGCTCTTTTAATAACCTTGTCTCTATTTTCAAGATAAGAATTCTCACCACCCTTTTCATTTTTTGGTACAGCTAAGTAAGAACCATAACCTGTTGCATCAAGAAAAGGAAACGTGGCACCTAATTCACCATGAAAATTAGGATCATGTTCATATATATAAGGTAAAAGACCTGATGCATTAACATTTTTAGCAAGGTTATACATTCTTTTGCCATAACGCATATCTCCTATATAGTCAGAAGGATGATAATTTGATATAATTGTATCTGTGTCAAGGTTTGCTCCATTTTGGATTAATGAATATAAAATATTTTTAGTATCTCTTTTATTTGTTCCCCAAGTTTTAGAATAGTCTTTAACATCTTTTTTACTTGCTTTATCTCCACCCAATGACATATTGCTAAGTATGTTATGTTGTGCTTCTGGTGGCAATGCTTGAAATCCTGGGTTATTAACACCCCCACCTTTTTTCATTTTACCTGTTGTTTTCTTCCACAAGTTTTGTAATAAGTTAACAGCATTTTCAGACATCTTATTAATATCATGTCCAGCGTCTTGTGCCCATTCTGAAAATGTTCTTTTATCTTCTTCAATTGGTACACCTGAAACATCTGAAATAACTTCAGCTTGTTCGTCAAGTTGTCTTTGCTTGTCCATATCCCATTCCTTAGCTTGCTGTACTGCCCAGTCAACATATGCTTGCTGGTTTTCTGGAGATGACATTTTTGAAGTATCTACATCAACATTATAATATAAAGGTTTTAAAGCCTTATGCATTTCCATTTTAGACATGCCGGAACCTGCATCTGGATCTGGATTACCTTTAGTAAGTTGAATCTTTTCACCTTTCTTAAAAGGATTATTAATACTTATACCTTCTCCTCTTTTATTTATATCAAGAAAAGCACCTTTACGGTTACCATAGTCATCTACCTCATTGGAAAATAATTCATTGTTTATTGTAGAAGCTGTATTTATAAAGTCAGCTAAAATATTTGTAGATGGTGGTGGCATAAGTGGTGCAACAGAATAATTTTGATTAGACATGTATTCATTCTTAGGCCTTTTCAAATTATTTGCTAATGTGGTTTTATCCATATTAGATTCATCAGGAATAAAGACACCATTAATGTACTGTCCTGTCTCTGTTCCATTTTGTGCTTTAGGAGCATCATGGCCATACCCTGCATCTTTAAGTCTAAGATGAGTAGCCATATCATTAGCTTTTATTTTTCTATCTCCTTTATACATGAAGTGTGGTTTAAATTCACCACCTTCTTTTCTAAATCTTGGATCTAAAGTGTACTTTCTATTAGGAGGATTATAAGAACCTTCTCTTTGTCTTACTCCTTCTGTATAGTTAGATGATTCCCCACCCTCTTGTTTTTTCCACTTAGCTGCATTACGTGCAAAATTAGCCATCTTAACTACAGATGGAGGATACTTACCTTTATTAGCTAAAACCTTTCTAGCAGCTTCCTGTACACCCATACCACGTTTCTTTGCCCACGCAGTAAACTTGCCTTCATTTTCTGGTTTAATTTCTATACCAGATTTAGCTATTGTCCTTACCTGCTCTGAAATGTCCACTTCTTGTTCTTGAGATTGTGCATTTGCTGCAGCCTCTCTTTCTCTTTTAGCTATATCTTTATTTCTAGCTAAGAGTTGTGGATCTCTATCAACTTCTTGAGGTGAAGATGGTTCAGGCGGAGCATTTACTGTTTCAAATATTGTTACAATATCTTCTTGCTCCATACCACCTACCATAAGTGCTTGACCAATAAGTTCTTGCTCAAGTTCTTGTGACATTAAATCTTTAATAATCATAACAAGATCTTTACCTTCATCAACTCCTTGTTTAATCAATTGAGTAATTTGCATTACTTTAGGATCAACCTGAGGTTGTTGAGGTGTATTTATCATACCAGGACCATCTTCAATCATTGATCCTCCCACTTGTTTTAAACTTATTTTGTTTGCTTTCACACTCATAATATTATAATATTAATATACAAATAATTACTCAGAATCACTAATTTATTAGGTTTAAGAATTGCCTAGCAGGTTAGTCATTATGTAATTCTGCGGTGACAATCCTCTTTGTTTTGCATCTCTATAGTGTATTCTATTTAATTTATCATAAATTTTTTCTGCTTCTATTTTATCATTACCTGTATAACCACCATTCATAAACTTTTTGTAAGTAAGGTATTTATTAATTGAACCACCAAATTCTTTTTTGCCTATAAATTCATTATAACCTTTTAAAAATCTATCATAATGATTCTTATCTGTTCTATTATATGTATCCATGTAGTAATTATACAATGCTTTAGGATCTTTACTAGATGGCAATGGATTTTTATTTGTTCCATATTGATATCTTGATGCAGCAACATTTGCTTTTATATCATTACGTAGATGTTCATCCATATGCTCTAGATCATAACCCATACTGTCAAACCAATCTATATATTTTTTTTGACTTGCAGTATAATCATTTGCACCTTTTCTCATTTCAAACATATGCTTATAAGCTATATCATCTATTGACATAGGACCCCTTGTATAATCTCTACCATAAGCATCTGCATTAGCCCCATAAGAATTTTCCATAAAAGCAGTCATAATTAACAAATCTCTTAAGTTTTCATCTCCTCCTTGATCATTTACTATAAAATTAATTGCATCAGTAAGTTCAGTTCTTCTTGTTTGAGATTCTTCATCTATATCTCTATATGGGTTATATGTCTTTTTAGCCAACTGTTTGTTTATAGCATCTAGATTTTTCTCTACTTCTCCTTTGTCTTGGTATTCTTCTAAAGACTCACCGCCTTTCTGTTTGTATATATTAGGATCAGTCATATCAAACATACCATTATTACCTATTGATGATTTCATTTGATTATTAAAAGGAGTTACTCCTTCTTGTAAAGGGCTGTCTATAGCTCTTAAAAAATCTCCACCTTGATCAATAAAACTTTCTTTTACTGGATTTCTAGGAAAATTCATTTTTATAAAACTAATGATGTCGTCATCTGTTTTAAGCCATTGATTTTGTTTAATCAACCTTTTTCCTAGATCACTAGCTTTCCAATCAGCTAATGAAGGTAAGTTATCCATAATTTTACCAAAGTTTCTATAATCTAAAATATCATCAGTAGTGAGTGGATTTTTAGCATTAATATAAAGCTCATATAAATTTGCTGTAGGTTTATCAGTCCCACTCTTACCAGCTATCTTTTTGGTTCTATTTTTATTTGGATTAGCATAAGATTTGAGTATAGCTTCTTTATCAGTGCTTGTATAAACACCCTTTCCATATTCACCACTATAAAATTTACTTTCATCAAAGATATCAAACTTACTACCACTGCCATGATAGTTTATTAAAGGAGACCCACTATCATCTAAAAGGGCATTTGGAAAAGCTTTTTTATAATTACTACTTCTTATCTGTACCCATTGCTCAGGTGTGCCTTTAAACATAGAGCCATCTGGATTCTTCATCCATGTACCATCTGCTTTTCCAATTTTTTCAATAGCATTATACTCTTCCATGAGAGATTTATTATTTGGTATTTCTTTATTCCATTTACTCCAATTTGGTCTTACTGATGGAATTCTACCCTTAACATTTGCATTAGCATTGCTCATTGACCTACTTGTATTTGCTGCAATCTTTTGTAAAGGTGTCTTAAGATTTTTTGCAGCTACTAAAGATGCTGGTATAAAGGGTAAAGCACCCAAGGTGTTAAAGGTTGCATTTAAATACTCTTCTTCTTTAAAATCTTGAGCAGCATTTTCTCCATACTGATACCATGCAAAAGGATTTAAAATATCAACAACCATGTCAAAGTTATTTCTATTAGGATTATTAACATCTAATCCATCAGGAATATCTTCACCTCTTACACTATAACCAAAAGAAGTAAAAGGATTTGCTAAATAGTCTGCTGCTTTTTCATACCAAGCTGGCTCTTCATATGCAGATATAGTTGCCTGCTCACGCCCTTTCTGTGCTGTAGGTAATAATCCTCCATATTTTTTAATTAGTTCTCCGCGGAATTCTGACATTTTACTTTTATTGAGAGGTAGAAACTCAACACCAACACCCATATCGTTACCTCTTATAACGTCATATCCCATATCTAAAGCTTCTTGCAAATTTCCAGCAGACATAACTGATGTTCCTCCAGGGAAATCTAACACTCTTGACCCAGCAGGCATTTCAAAATTATATCTATGAGAACCTGGTGATCCAGATCCTGCAAAAGTAGATCTTACACCTACCTCTGGTGATATTGTATAAAAACCGGCAGGTGCGTTTCTTGGATCACTTACTCCTGCTTCTACGTCACGGATAATTCTTTTACCAGCCTTTGGTCTTTTCCCTACAGGAATAGCTTCTGTTGTTTTTATATTATCTAAACCTAAAGCAGGATTGCTAGATATATGAGTAAAAGTCATTGGTTTCTCTGTAACAAAACTACTTGCTCCTTCCATATCAAGCATTTGATCTAAAGCCCTATATGGTCTTTTATATAGTTGAGGTGCTCCTTTTGTTGCTTTTACTACTTTACTACCTCTTGATACAAAAGAAGGTATTACAGGTATAGCAGCCATTGCATCAAACCCAGCAGCTAAATAATTACCTTCTTCAAGATTTTTATCTGCTGATTCTGCATATGCTGCCCATGCAACAGGATTAATCACATCATAAGCCATATCAAAAACATTCCTGTTTTCTGCATTAATTGGAATTCTATCAGGTAAACCCTGACCTCTAACTAAATATCCAAGAGAAGTCATTGGACTTGCTAAATAATCACCTGCTTTTTCATACCAAGCTGGTTCTTTATACTGTGATATGGTAGCTCCTTTTTGAGCTTTAGGTAATGCACCACCATATTGAGCCATTTCAGGTTGATCAGAATTATTTACAGCTATTTCATTAAAATACATTTTCATTTTAGGCAATACTTCTTTTTTCTTTTCATCAAAAGTATTTTGAAGGTTTATCTTTTTTTCAGTATATCCCTCATTTAATTTATTTTTTACCCCACTATATATTACATCTAAAACTTTAGTGGCTATTTTCTTTTTACGTTTGTTTTTTCCATTGTAATCTTCTAATAAAGAATTATAATCAGAATACTTTTGTTTATCTTTTAAATCATTTTGACTACTATTAAATATAGTATTAAAAGTATCCATATCCATAGACGGTTCATATTCTGAATTTATTATATTGTTTATTATAAAATCATTATTACGTGAACCAGGTCTTGCCTCAGCTATTTCATCGTTAAGATCCCCTTGCTCTATTTTAAGTCTTTTGATACCATATTGTATTCTTTCCAACTCTGAATAACCTAGCTTATCTAAATGCATTCTTGCTGCACTTTCAGGGTTAAATCTTCTACTGCTTAACATTTTATTTAAATTACCTTCACCAAACTCACCCTTAGTGTTATCCCAAATATTGGCATTTTTAAGACTTTGTTCATTCTCAGATCGTACAGAACTTATCTCCCAAGGTTTCATAGCCCAACTACCATATTTTTGTCCTTCTTGAGTAAAATAATCCTCACCAAATAAATTAGACAACCAATTTTTATATCTTTTACCAGGTATTCTTTCCCAAGTATTTCCTTTATCTACTACTGTAAAGTCTTCTCCTTCTGGTTCAAACAATGGTGAATTCTCTGTATTATATGAATGTGCATATTCATGAACTATAGTACCCTTTTCTTTATCAAAAGGTACTACATCACGGTCACCCATAATATAAGGATCTCTCTTGTCTGCTAACTGAATTAAATATGAGTACTGATCAAACTCAGGAAAATCTGGAGTGGAACCATCTGGATAATCAATATTAAAATTTTTCTGATACAAACCTCTAGCATTTCTATAGTCAAGTTCTTGACTACTAGAAAAAGGATAGATAAAAGGGGTTATGCCTCTCTTATAACCTTTGTTTGAACTGTGTGTAACAAAAGGCATCTTTACAGCAAAGTCTGGACCAGCTGCCGTAAAGTCAATTTGTGAATTTATTCTAGATGTTAATTCTTCATCAGATAAATTTTCTCCACTTATATTAAATATATTTTTTTTATATCTTTCTCTAAAAGCTGGTGTTGACAATTTATATAGAAGATCATCTTTTTGCTTTTGAGTATCTATCTTTTCATATTTGTCTTTAGCAAATTCAAAAAGCTTACCTTCATCATAACCCTTCCTGGTATTTATTTTACCTGTTCTATCATCTATTTCAAACTCTTCCTGAACTGTCTCATCACCATATTGAGCTTTAGGTACTTCAAACACTTGATCACCTGGAAACTGATAGTTCATACCTGGCTGCATCATTTGACTATTACCTAAGTTATCTATACCTATAACTGGAAAGTCTACATCCTCCATAGTTATATTGCCTGAGTCAATTATATTAAATGGATTATTTAAATCATCACTATAACGTTTATAACCTTCTACTGATATATATTGTGTTATATCTTGTAAAAACTCATTTGGTCCACCCGGCAATCCTATGCTTTTTTTCTTTCCCATGTTATCTCTGTGATAATAATAATTTAGTATTCTCTAATCTTAATAGCATTTTTTTATTTCCTGATACTTGTCTTCTAAGTAAAACATGATTAGAATAATGTCTAAACTTTTTTCTTTGAGTTTCAGGTTTAAAGTAATTAAGATTTGTTTGGTTTAGTGGTCTAGTATACCCATTGCATTGAGTGTTAAAGACAGATTGCTCTGCATTAGTAAACTCACCTCTATCATTAGTAATATCCCAGAATTGGTTTATTCTAAATTTATGTTCTACTTTAGATGCTAACACTGTCATATCATTAGCAGTTACTATGGGGTATGTTAATTCACCCCATGGATTATTAAATGGCTGTGAAGTAATATTTAATAAACCTGATACCTGATCATTATTATAAATAATAGCTTTATCAAAGTTAAATAGTAAATCTTCATATTTATCACCACCACACATATTATACTCTGGCTCACCTTTGTATATATATGTTTCTAATTGATATTCTATACTTCTTATAGTATTTACTTGCTGACCAGTGTTGTTAATTAATTCTACTTCCCAAGCATAATTATCACCATAATAATTTGCAAATAAATCACATCTAACATTATGTCTCCAAAATGACCCTACTTTATAGTTAGCTTGTACAAAATCAGCATAGTAGTAATTACATTCTGGCGGAGTTGGATCAACCCAATTAGGATCACCTATTAAACCTAATTCAGGAAATGTATCTGGACAAGTTCCAAGTGTAGTTGTTGTTGTGCCTACGGGTCCTGGAGGACAATCCTCACACTCTACCTTTCTACAAACAGGTGGATTTATATCATCACATGTTCCTGTAGCATCCGTATAGAATCCATTAGTAGCATTAGGATATACTAGTGTATAGCCTGCTGGGCAATCACAACTAAATGGAATAGTACAAACTTGATTTGCTATTTGTTGTGCTGTAGCCTGCAATGATGCTGGAACACTTGCATTCATTATAAATTGATTTGGTCCAGGTGTTATTGGAGGACCTGGATTATAGTATGCATTAGCAGGACCTGCACCAGCACCAACTGTTATTTGATCAATAATAGTTGCATTACCTGGACCATTTGCATTTGGACTTACAAACACAGACATCAACTCTTGGTTAACTGGGCCACCTGCTCCAGGTATAACATTTGCACTTTGCAAAGAATTAAAACTTTGTGGAGTTAATATGTTGTTACCCGAAGTAATTGCATTACCATCTGTTACTACAATTAAAATTTGTCTAAAGAAAGGATCAGCACTTCTTGCTGGATAATTAGCAGCATAAGCTGATCCAGCTTTATTATTAAGCTGTGTTAATCCATTGTTTCTTGCAAGTTGTGCATTGGTCTGACCACCTATACCATTTTGACTTGTCCAGTTATTTTGAAACCATGTTCTTGCTTGAGCTCCAGTAACAGCTCCTAACATAGACTCTCCTGTACCAGTTGGATTTGCTTGAGCTGAACCAGTTGCCCAAGCTAAAAACCCTATCTGCATAGTATTTGCAGTTAATGCTGCTTGTATAGCAGGATCATCTATAAAAGCCACCAACCATGTTAATTCTCCATCTGCTAAACTGTTTTGACCAGGGTTTGGATTACCTGTACTACCAGATGCATCTATAGCAATTACAATATCTAATAAACAATTTTGTGGACCACCTGTAACTGTTGCAGGTATATCTTCTACTGTCACTGTTTGTGGCTCAGTAATATTTATAATGTTTTCACATTGACCTGTTGTAGAATTAAATGTATATCCTGGAGGGCAAATAGGTACTTCACTATCAATTGTTTTAGTAGTAAAGAAATGATTAATACTTGGTAATGCAAACTCAGGATGCCAGTCGTGGAATGATATCCATGCGTTAGCTTTAATGTCATAACTTATAGTCCAAGAACAATCATTAAAATAAATTGGATCACCTATAGCTACAGGTATATCCTTTACTTGCCAAGGTACATCAATCCTTACTGGTAAACTTAAATCATCAGAAAATGTTGCTTTATTAGCCCACTCAGATTTTAATGAAAAATCTTTCTTCATAAAATAGACTATATCATCATTAGGATCATACATAACTTGACAACCTACTCCTACTACAGGATTGTCAACCCATTCTGTACCTTCTGATTGTGGAAATTGTTTTATAAACCTTGATGGTAAATATTTATTAAACCACCATTTCATACCTTGATTAGATATAGCATTTAATCCTTTACCAGGTGTAAATTGGAATATCTTACCTTGAGCTTGAGAAATATAAAATAATCCAGCTGGTGTATTTATAATACCTCTCTGACTTTCCAATGATCCATATTCATTGCTTAAATCAGAATTAACTATATTCATTAACTTCTGTTTAAACAATGCCCCGTCTCCTACTGATACTAATGTATTTACATCTGTTTTTAATTGGAAAGATCCATCAAACATTTGAGGTGATTGATATGGAAAAAATATTACTGCCCCATTTTTATTAAATGGTTTTATAACTGAAACTATATTTTTAAAATCTTTATAGTTAGCAAATAAATATTGTCTCCAATAATCTTTTCTATCTTCTTCATTAGCTTGTAAAGAATAGATTAATCTCTTTGGGTAAGCTGTATAACAAGTTTCTGCAACCAAAGGGTTATAGTCTCTTGGTTGTATCTCAGCAAAGTTTGTGTTTTGTGTTATAAACTTTGATGGGCTAAGTGATTCATCATACTTATAAAAATTATCAAACTTCTGTATCTCAGCATGAAATAAATCTCCTAAATCATTATATTCATATGTATCATAAAACCTTCTTTCTTTAGGTTCTTCCCAATCTCTATAAGCTATATTAATTTCTGTCTCAACATAAAAATCATTTATACCATTCACATGAGTATACATGTATGCATGATTCATTGCAAAAGTATAATTTAAATTATCCGTATTAAAAAGAGTTAAAGGAAAAAAGTCCCATCCACAAGTAGCACCTCTATCTAAATAGTAATAGTCATTTGGTAAATCATTACTATTTGGATTAAATATACCACTTAAACCAAATGTAGATACCAACTCTGCTAATGATCCTAAATCATACTTTCTACTATTAACCCAATATCTTGGATAAGGAATATTATATCTTAAAAAATAATCAAATGGATAACCATCATATTGCCCTATTAAAAAATCTGTAAATAAAGGCATTATACATTTCTCAGTATATCTACCAATAAATACATCACCACTAAATACAGGTGAGCTGGTATACTTAAAGTCTACAGGATTTGTTTGATCAAGATTATTAACACAACCTCTCATTTGAACTTGCTTAATACCATCAAGTTGACCATATTGATTATCCATATTAAATTTAAGTGCACCGTAAAGTGCAGATATATTTGATCCCCATGGACCTTCTGGATTTAATAATCTGTTTTCTACATCTAGCCAATTGACTCCTGAAGCAGCATTTGTGTTAGATGGACAATATCCACCTAATGTAAATCTTGAATTATCTTGAACTGCATAAAGGCTAGAATCAATAGGATCTACTGTAGATACTGCAACTGTGTTTGGTCTAAATAAATTATTTATTTTATATTGATTTTGATCAAATGTTTGAAATGATGAACCAATATAGTTTGCAGCTTCATTTAAAGTTCTATATGTGGTATTTATTGAACCAGCACTAAAGTTACTATAAAATCCATGTGAGTTGTATTTTAAAGTGTGTTCTTCAAAACTAGTTAAATTATAAATAAGATCAATAATTTCTTGTCCTCCAACAGCAATGTTTTTCTGTAGCATTGTAGTAGACATTGCTATTCTAAATACTCTTGATAAGTTTGACTCTGAGCTGTCTAAAGTAACACCTTGCTGAGCACCACCACCCATAAGACCCATACCATTCTGTGGCCCTTGTGTAGTTGCTTCAATATTGTCTATTGCTTGTTCTTCTAATCTATCTTTTAATGTATTATCAACACCTAGACCTTGTAATAAGTTATCTACTCCATCACCAAATAATTCTCCAAGAAAATTTAATATATTAAATGGTCCTCCACCAGAAGTTTGTGTATTAACATAATTATTAATTGCATCATGTGCACCAGTTTCTGCATCAGGACCTTTTTGATTATTAGTATTATTTTGCCCAGTATTATCTGTACCACCACCACTAGCATTAAAACTATCTGTTGAAGTACCACCACCACCTGGTGTAACTACTGTTGCAGTTAAAAATTCAGTGATGTTAAGATTTTTAAATTTAAGCAACCATTCAGGAAATGCATTATTAATAGCCTGAGTAGGTAAAGCTTTAGTATCTGGTGTACCATTAATATTTCTAAAGGCATAACCAATACCTATAATAGCAGATAAATATGATGTAATATTTCTAAGTAGTTTTTGCTGTGGATGTTTTTCAGAAGGTATAAAACCACCTTGTGCTTTACCATTTATCTGACCATAGAATACAGTTTCATATGCATTTAAATATGGTTTAGTAAACATTAAATCAGGTGAGTGGAATGTAAATACATCTTCAGTAAAACCACATAATGCATTGTACTCTTGAACTGATGCTTGTACACCAGGATCACATCCTTCTGTTCTTCTATGTGTAGTATGATATACATCACACCTTAAATCATTATATGGGTAATTAGGATACAAACCTTGTGCATTACCTAATAAATTTTGATCAGCTGGTACATCATACTTACGCATGTTTTTAAACATACCTTTTGCAAGAACAGTTTTGTTTCCTAACCTTGAACCTCTTAATACTTCATAACCCTGAATATTTAAAATTGGTGTGCCATCATTATATAATGGTCTTTTTATATTTGAAAACTCCACCCCTAAAATACGTATACCACTATCATTATTATCAGATATAGTTAATAGAGGATCTATCATTTCACTAGGCATTTTGTGATGCCTAATAAACTCACCACATAATTCAGCACTAGGATCAAACTCATTTGACCAAGTGTGTGAACTTGAATTCCAAATTTCTGGAGTTTTATCAGGATATCTTTCTGTTGATTCCCAATAACCCATTTGACCCCTAGCTATAATATTACTACCATCAGGCTGAGGTTCTATTGGTACAGCACCACCTGAAGCTGTATTATAAACTTTAAATACTGGGTCACCTGCTGGATCTAATACATTAGTACCATATATAATTTCTCTTTCATTTTCATCTACCCCATTAGGCAAAGTATAATCCTGAGGACCTCTGCCTGGTATGTGATAGGATGAAGATCTTTCTCCAGTATTATATATCCATCTTATAAAAAAGGCATATTGCTCATCACGCATAAACCCAATCTTGTTGCCGGCATTTATATAATAATCTTGAGTAACTTCATTTATAACCCAGTTTGTTCTAATGTTATTAGCCAAAGGCTGATAATTAAAATCAAACTGCTCAGTTGGTCCTTGTCTAATTAAATAATCATTTACCACATACATGGCTTCTGATTTTTCATACAAAGGAGATTGTCTAAATAAATCTTCAAATGAAATAGATATTAATGCTTGATCAATATAATCTATATTAATACTAGCAACTTCAGTACTGTAGTTACCTATTCTTTTTGTATATATTTGACCTTGTTGTCTTATCAAAAGAACTAAATCAAAATAAAAATAATCTTTGTCTAAATTGCTTAATGCAATATCTAATGAACCACCACTACCTCTATGTGACCATAAAGTCTGGATATTAGATATACCTATATAGTCTGATATAACCTGATCATTTTCTGTATAAGCTATATAAGCTTGATATGCTCCATTTAATAAAGTACCTCCATCAGTAGCTTTTGTAAGTTGTAGACATGGAGTATCAACTAAAGGATGTAACCTTATCTTTTCACAATCTAAAAAAGTTGTGTCCTCATATATAACACAAGGTTCACCATCAAGATCAGGTCCTGAAACAAGTTCTTGAATATAAGGTACATTGTCAATATTCATTGAGCGTGATGGATTAAGACCATCATCCCAATATACTTGCCAGGTACAATCAAAATTTTCTTTTGCTGCCCCTGTAATTAAATGTTTCTTTTTAAAATTTAAACATGGGTCATTTACTATAACTTCATATTTACATTCACTATCATCAAATCTTCCTATCTCACTACTAATACCATCAGTTGAATATACAACCCATTCATCTGCATATCTATGTATTGCACCTATAATTGTATAAGGTATTACTCCGCATTGTAAATTAGCTGGCTCATTACCAATAACACCTATGTCACCATCACTACTATTATTTGCAGCATTTATTGCATGATACCAAGAATTATTAGGCTCAAATGAGGGCGTAATATCCTTGTTCATTCCTTTTGAGAATGTGTTTGTTGAAACAGAGGAGCTATTTTTCCTTTGAGGTGCTTTCCTTTGTGTTGGTGCTTTTGATTTAGATGTTGCCTTCTTTTTTGCCATTACCAATAAATGTTGTTAATTAATTACAAGTTGATGTAGAAGTAGTTGATGAAGTACCATCACTACTAACAACAGCTGGACCGGCTAACCTTGGATTAACAGGAGCATAGCTTAAGAACATATTATAATAATTATGATATTGTGCTCTTCTATTAACCTCCCACATTTTTCTCATCTCTCTAAAGTCTGGTGTATTAACAAAACTCAAAGCATTATTTCTAGCAGCTCTTAATCTTTGTTCTACTAAACCTAATTGCTGAGAAACATTTTCTCCTTGCCAAACCATATTTTCTAATATTCTTTGTTTTAAAGCATATTCATAATATTCATTACAATATGGTTGATCCAATACTAATAAATCTCCATCAGCATTTTCCATAGAGCCCTGGTAACTTATATATACTTTCCCAGTTTTAAATGTAGTTATCAAAAATCCGTCTTTTATTTCTGCTATGTCTAATGCTTGAGCACCTAGACCAGGACAAAAACATGTTGGATCATTTACATTACTTATCCTCAATTGTGTCCAACTACTAAACTGTCTGTATTGACTAGGACCAACTCTTTGTACTAATTGATAGCTATCAGTATCATTACATGTTTTAATAACACAAACATCTTTACATGTGTCGTCTGTACTACATGGTGCTTTCTCTGAAGGTGCTGGTACATAAGGCACATCATTAAATGTTTCTACATGTGTTCCAGATGGCATAGAATTATTTACTGTATATGATCCACATCTAAATGCATAATTTATATATGCAAAATCCATAGGTAATTGTGCTTTACCATGTTCTACATCTATGACTGTTTGCTTTGTTCTATGTATTTTTAATCCTAAATCATAATTAACCCGTGTTGCAACTTTAATGAGTTGTTGAGGTTCTATCATGCCTTCTAATGCATAATTAGAAAAATCAATGGAAACATCTTCCATCAATTGACTGAATGTTCTATATTTATTTGATACTCCCATTATTGTCTATTTATATTACGTTTGTTGTCTGAATCCTCAGAAGGGATTTGCATTGTGCCCATCATAGTTTGAATAACTGATGCTTCTATTTCAGCAAATAATGCTTCTGGAATATAAATAGGTTGTTCATATCTTGGCGTACAGTCATCTTCAGTATCACAGTTCCATCTGGTTATATCAGAATTAAAAACTCCTTCTACTTTTAATGCATCCCATGCAATATTAGGAGAATATATATAACCATCTAACCACCAGAAATATAATGTCTTATTATATCTAAAGCTTGTTGTCTTTGTCATTGATGTGTATGTTCCAGGCTGAGTTGCCTGTAACTCTTGTGATCCATCTATAGAACTAATAGTACGGATCAATGGACCCCAGTAACCTTCTATCATATCAGGAAGTCTATGTTTTGTACGTTTTATAGTACATCCACTTTGAATTCCACTACATCCTGCTTCAACTTTATCTACTTCTATTAATTCTACATAAGGTAATGTTTTCCAAACAGAATTAAACTTCATTAGCTTGTTTGCATAGTCTTGCCTTCTCATTAAAACTTGAGCAAACTTTTCAACCAAACTATAAATATATCTATCTGTAATAAATGCATCCTGTACCTCGGCTTTAACCTGACCTCTTATTCTTGATACTACTTCTGCTATTGTTGACATGTTATTTATATTTCAAATTCATTATACTTTTTTAGAGCATGTTTGGTTTTTTCTGCTTGCTCATCATAAAGATGTGCTACTCTATATTTATTTTTCATAACCACATACTTTGTCCAATTTAAAGGGTAATGTTTAGCAACTGATCTTTTAAAATTTCTACAAGCTTTAAATCTCCATAAATCTCTATTCTTAAATCTATATTTTGCAGACCAGTTTGTATAAAATATTTTACCTATATTACCATCCGTTTCCCAATTTTTATTCTGTAAGACCTTGCCATATTTTTTTGACAGAGCATAATCAGTATTAACAGATTGTGAATTAGGACATGTTCCAATAAACAAATACCCCAATGAATCTGGTAATTCTACTCCGTCTCTATTAGATATTGCTGCCTTCCATAAATTTTCATTATATGTTTTAATTATTAACTTTAATTTCTTATTATCTATCTCAGAGTATAAAGGTTTCTTATCTTTAAACTCTCTATATGTTTCTTCATTTAATATACCTAATCTTTTTTGCCTATATCTTGGAGCATTTAAATTAGGTTTTTTAAAATTATTTATCATACGGTTACATTTATAATTTACAAAAAAAACCCCACTTAATGAAATTAAAAGTGGAGTCTTTACAAAGCTTGGTAGGTTAATTCACATATATTTCCCATTGTAGGATGTTGAATCTCTAATTTACCTGATCTCCTATTACCTACATATTTATTACTATAGTGATAATAATCAGTCTTACCTAAACTAGGAAGAGTCTTTTCTATGAACCCGGCTGTCTCATTAGAAGTCATATATTCCACCTTCCTATCTGTATGTATATGACCTTTAAACAGTGTTCTATTAATAGTAGTACCCCATTCTCTTGGATACTCTGTAGCATATATTAGAGGATTGTTTTTACTTCTTTTATCTCCATGCTCAAATGCATTAAAATTATTATGCCATACATGAACTTTTCTTTCTTCATACTTAGTATCCCAAGTTATTTCATCACTATCAATTGATTTAGATAGTGCATGAACTAAATGAAAAGATGATAACCTATCATGATTACCTGGTACATATACTACTACTAAATCTTTACAAAATGCTTTTATATAATTGATAGCCCAATGCATAGCATCAAATGCTTGCACATAAGCCTCTGTAGCTGTCATACAGTTGTCTAAACCTGTTCCGCTAGTAGTAGTGCCCTCAAAGGTATCCATGTTGATTAAATCACCTCCTACAACAAAGTACATTCTTTCCATATAATGCACTGGTGCAGCCTTACCTATCAAATATTTAATGGTATCTTCAAAATCTTTATCTATTGTATCATTACCTTCTTTACCAAAATGTATATCCTGTAATGATATAACACCACATACAGGATCCAAATTATTACGTGATTTTAAATTAAACTTTGGAAGCTTGTGTTTTTTAGGTTCCCAAACATCCAATAAATTTTTAAAAAGATTTTCTTCTTGATCTTTTAGTTTAGTAACCAATGCAGATACTCTCCAGTGATCACCCATTTGTTTATTCCAATACTGTGATAACTTCCACTTATCTGTATCAATTTTAAGTAGTTGTATAATTTCTTCTGCACTTTTAGGTTCATGATCAAATGTACCTGATATCTTTCCTTCTCCTTTATCTAAATCTATTGATTCTACAAGCTGTGAGTTATCAGCAGCTTTATGAAAGAACTTACTTCTTTTTCTATCTTTTTTTCTTTCATGTAATACTTCCTTTTTAATTCTTATATAATCATCTTCATCCATGTCACAACGTTCAGCAGATATACTACTATTCTTTTTCCATTTCAGTGAGTTGATTACTTTCTGTTTTAGAATGTCCATATGCTAATTTATTTTTGTATAAAGATATAAAAAAAAAAGAGACTGGGGTAATACCCAGCCTCTCCCAACGTTTGCAGTAGAAAACCAACAAACCACTACAGTTGTTTTTTTGTTATACAGCCAGTGTAGAAAATAATATTTCTATTGGTTTACATCCTGACCCTATGCTACTATCTACTACTTTAACTTTATAAGCAGTACTAGCTACTAAATTTGTTATAGTGTAATTTGTAATTGTTGTTACAATAGGTGTGCTATTTGCTAATGTCCATCCTGTTGGAGCAACCTGAGTATCATAATAAATATTAATACCCGTGCTGTTAGCCCATATACCGTTCCATAATATGTTAGCTGTTGAACTTGTAACTTCACCAGCAAATACATTATATGGATCATGTGCCACATCTTCTGAAGTACAAGTACCTAATCCGTTTGCAAATATTAATGCAAACTTTTGAATTATAGCATCAAGTCTATCACCAGATTTAATCATTATTTGTGCACTTGGATCACCTATCTGAAAAGTAGTACCACAATAACTTACACATGCTGCACACTGAATGTCATCACATCTTTCACTTCCTATACTACAATCAGTGTAAGAACATGGATTAGTTAATGCTGTGTCAGCACAGCTACATTTACTACTACATTTTGTACAATTACATGCCATTTCTTTTATTTTTTATTATGAACAACCTGCTATTATCTCAGAAGAAATCACTGATGGATCAGAACTTAAATTCCAATTTCCTCCAGTCTGTATTGATAATTCTTTCCAAGGGAATATTTGTGTCCCATTTATGTTTCCGCTCATACCAGCTCCTGATCCGCAAACAAAGTATTTTACTCCATTAGTATTTGCATCAGCAATCATTTGTTGTATTCCTGACCATACAGGTGGTACAAAGCTATCATATTGACCTCCTGGTAAATTATCAGTTATTATAATCACATATTTAGCAACATTAGCTCTAAGTACTCCAGATAAATTTGAAGATCCAACTATCAATTGAGCTGCATAATCTGTTGGCTCAGGAACGTTCATACCTTGTCCAAGATTTACACATGTTCCATCTACACCACCATCAAGTTTATTTAATTGAGTAGTAAAGCTTGTTCCATTATTTGTAGCAAACTGTTGCCAAGAAGTAATATATTGATATGTTCCTGATGGACTAGCAGATATTACTTTTTGTGCAGAAGGTAAACCTGAATAATCTGCACATCCACTATATACTGGTTGTGGTTGTAGATACTCATCTGCAGTAACTAACGCTAATCTATAATCATTTGCACCTGATGCGGTATCTATAGTATTTACTAAACTTGAAACACCAGCTTTAATAGCACTAATTTGACCGCCCATAGAGCTTGTGTAGTCTATTATAAATGCTACATCCATCCCATCTGTACATGGAGCACTTGCAGTAGTAGTAGTAAATAATGTGTCAATACAATTTGTATTAGTTTGACCATCTATTTCTATATCTATTTCTACTTTGTATTCTGTGCTTGCAGCTAATCCAGTTACTGGCTGCGTTATTGAAACTCCAGGATTATTAACTGTATAAGTTTGTGTTGTAACGCCAGTTGAAACATTTACTACTCTTATTGTATAAGTAGCTGTTGTTCCTAATGCGTTTGAAATATTTATTGATGCTTCTGTTTGTGTCACTGCCGTTATTAATACTGAAGTTGGACAAGGAATAATCCCTGTTATTGTTGAACCAATTCTATCCTCACATGTGTTAGTACCATCTGTTACTGAAAAATCAATTAAAATAGATAAATCTCCAAATGTATTTAATGTTGGAATAGCAAAGTTAAATCCTCCTGGAGAACTTTGTAATGCAGGTACATCTACTGTAGCAGTAACTGATACATTATCATCATCAGTAATAGTGATCACACTAGCACCCACTGAACTGTTAAAAGTTCCTGGAATACTTGAAGCATTAAAGTCAAAATTAATTGATGCAATTATGCCTGCTGCATTTAACGTAGAAGTTGCTGTATATGCAAAAGTTACTGAATCACATCCTGAAGGACAACAGTTATCTTGTATTGCTGAAATAGCACTATACATATCATCTATTACTACCCAAGCATTTTGCATGGATTGTGCTAATGTAGATGGAGCATTATTCCAACCTGTAAAACTTCCATAAGAAGTATTAGGTAAAGTTAATGATGCTGACGTTCCTTGTATTGTTGTTTGTGATATTGCTGAATTAATAGCAGCTGGTAATCCTACTGCTGTCTCTAAAGCACAAAATCTAGCTTCAAGGGCTAGAAGTAATACAGAAACATCTGTCAAGTTTCCTACATTAATTATACAAGTTGGTATAACTTGTTTCTCTGCAACTACACCAGAACATGGTAAAACACATGCTTCTAAAGTAGATATTCTAGTATCATAACTAGTAAGAGTTGTATTTATAAGTTGAATACTTTGTAGGTTAGTACATACCTGTTGAGCTATTAGAGTAGCAAACTCATCCAAACGTAGTTCAGTAACAGGATTTCCATTAGCATCATTGTATTGTAAACAAGCAGGTAACACCATCATTGGTAGATTACTTTCTACTTGTGATTCTGAACTCAACCTAGATGTTGGTTGAGGCACTTGACCTGTACCAGTATTATCACATATTTGAGTAACCATTGCCTGTAAAACAGGAACTAATGTAGTAGGTGTAGTACCTTGTATATTAAGACATGTCAAATCTAATCCTGATAAATTTGGATTAGCATCAACACCATTGGTAATCATATCACATACCTTTGTAGCTAATTTTGCTGTTACGTCACTAATAGAATCACCATTGCATAAATCTATGCAGCTGATATCTGGCCCTTGCCATATAACGCAATTAGATGATATATTATTACATCCGTTTGTTGTGGCACTTGAATTTGTTGGAATCATAGATACTTATTTTTTACTCTAATGCAATGTCTGGTTATAAACTATACATTAATAATATACAAAAAATTTTAAAACCAAACAAACAATGCTCGGTTTTAAAATTTTTAAATAAGTAAATATGTAAGGAAGTATTAGGCTACTACTTCTGCATTTTCTTCTACTTCAGATAATGTACCGTCTTCTAAACTAATATTAACAGATCCATATTTATCCTCCAATGCAGTTGTAGTATCTTTCCATTCTGCTTGAAGCTCAGTATGTCTTGCACACAATGTATTTTTTACTAATTCAGCATTACCTATATTCATCAACAACGTGTTGATTTTTTGTTGAAGATCTTTTACATCTTCTAGCTCTTTCTTAGTGAGCTTTTTTGCTTTTGATTTTGCCATTTGACTTTGGTTTTAAATATATTAATATAATTCAAAGATAATTAAATTTTATTTATTTCCAAGGAAGATCTTCAATTATTTTTACATCAGGAAATAATTCATCCTCAATCATTTGTGAAAGGTGCTTTAAATAACCCTCTCTTATATTCTTTTTCAAAAAAGCAATTACTTCTGATTTAGTTAATTGATTATAGTCTTTTAATAAAATTGGATCTTCAACATCTTTAGGTATGATAAATGATCCACTAACAATGTAATTTCCAGGCTTAATATCTTTCTTTAAACTTTTTGGAATAACTAATGTACCCTTGTAATCAAAGAACACTTCCAATAATATATTATTTTTATTAGCAATAAACTTTGTTATCTCAATACTATATCTAATAAATGGCTTTTCAATTTTTTTAGCAAAAGGTTTTTCAATAACTTTAGTAACTTTAGGTTTTCTCTTAATTGCTTTCTTTAACACAGGTTTCTTTACTTCAGGTTTCTTTGCCACAAGTTTTTTAACAGCTGGTTTTTTACTAACCACTTTTTTCTTAACCACTTTGTTTTTTACCTTTTTCTTTGCCATTGTTTATTGATTTAATCTATTATTTCCTACATAGAGCCGTAGCAGATACTTGACTTGAACTATCTATTTGTATCCAGTACCCATTACCTATTTTACAATATCCCTCAGATAAACCTGTTGAACAACCTGAATTACTATATACATAATCTCCTGTAGTTGGAAAAGCACTACTACCATCATGATAGTATGTTTGATTTACTGTTCCAGAACATGCAAGAGCTTCAGTACTTGCTACTGCAGTACTACTATACATCGTACATGTACCTGCAGATGCCCCATAAAAATCACTCATCTGAATAGCACCAGATGCAACACCTGCTAAATTTCTAAAACTAGTTTGACCTAAACTAGAATTAGCATTCTGTGCTAAACCAAGTTCTACGTTAATAGATCTGTTAGTAGATGTACCACCTATAGACATTGTTCCACTACTTGCTAAGGCCATCTAATTGTAATTTAAGTTCATCTATTTGTTTCTGTTGGTCTTTTACTGCTTCTATAAGATACCCTACTAGGTTACCGTATGCTACAGATTTCATGCCATCCTCTTTCTCATTAGTCATTACTAATTCAGGTGCAACTTTTTCTATTTCTTGTGCAATAACACCAGAACCAGCCTTACCATCTTTAGTGTATGAGACACCTCTCATATCTAAAACTTTAGAACCATCTAAAGTTTCTATATTATCTTTTAATCTTTCATCAGAGAATGCAGTAATATTACCAGTAGCAGTAAAGGTTCCATTATCCGCATCAAAAGTAAATCTTGTTGCATTACCACTATTCCCATCTCTTATCTTAAAGTCTTCACCATTGTTTATATCCATAAACATATCAGTGCCACTAAAGAACATTTCTACATCATCACCAGTTCCAAAACGTAATATATCATTATCAGCTAAATCAATGACTCCTCTAACATTCAGTGTACTGAGAACAGTCCAGTTTGTAACTGAGGTATTATCCCTATTCATAAATGGCAAATCTGCCAATGCAAAAGCTCTTGTTTCACCACTACCAGAAGAATCTAAACCAATCATTACTAAATCATCAATTTCTGCTTCTCCACTACCACCAGGACAATCTGCTATAATACCACTACTACCATAGTCTACATTTAAAGTAACTCCTCCACTACTTCCACCACCTGCTAATCCACTACCGGCAGTTACTCCTGTAATGTCTCCTACATTAGTTGTATAACCAGCTCCGTTAGTTAATTGATTATTATTAGTAATAGTACAGTTCAATGTTACAGTACCGCTTGTACCACCCCCACTCATTCCTGTTCCTGCAGTTACTCCTGTAATATCTCCTAAATTATTAGTAAAAGGAAGATTACTCATAGTTGTTTCAAACACATTACCAACAGAATTTGCAATAAGTAAAAAATCTCCTGTTCCAACTGCACCAGAAGCAGTTGGTGCTGCTTTTATTATACTATCACTTCCTAAATAATCAACACTAAGAGTAGGTGTACCTGATGTACCTCCCCCTGATAAACCTGCTCCTGCACTAACACCGACTATATCTCCAGTAGCTCCTAAATTAACAGCTGTTACTCTACCATAATCATCAAGAGTGATTGTATCAATTTTAGTACTGTTAGATGTAGAGCCGTAACTTCCAGCTCCTGCTCCCCCAGTAGCCATGTTTAACGTAACACTTCCAGATGTCCCACCACCAGATAAATTTGTACCAGCTACAACAGCTGTAATATCACCTTGTGGAATATTTGGAAAAGAAGCTAAGTTTCCGTCACCTCTTACATACTGTGCAGAATCTCCTGCCATTGTAATAGCAAGAGTACCTGATGAAGTTACTGCTGAACCTACTTCAAACGCATTTCCTCCATGAGATATACCTACGCTTGTAACTGTACCTGTTGTTGAACTTGTACCTGCTCCTATAAAGGCTCTAATAGCAGAAGGACTACTACAGTATCTTGTATAATTGTCTGTACTGTTATTAACCCTAAAAGCAATTGCTCCAGATATAGTACTTTGATTTGTATAATTAGCTCTAAGCAATCTAACATTAAGATCTGCAGATGAATCTCTATAAGCAATAGTAGAAGCTGTTGCAGCAGTTGTTGCGTTAGATGTTACTGTAAATGTACTATTGCCACTTTGATTTGCAGTTGCACTCATTGAACCGCTTAATCCATTACCACTTGTAGCACCATTAATTTGACCATTACCAACAGATGGTATAGAAGATGATGTTATAAATCCAGCATCATTGCTAAATATACTTAACCCTATTTCGTTAGCTGCTTTTCTACGTTCTGCACCAGAATCTAAAACTATAAATTCATCAGTTCCAACCATAGTTTGAGTCATGTCAACAAGCTCTGATAAATCTAAAGTAATTGTACCTGATGTTGTAAATGAACCATCTAATCCAGTTCCAGTTCCTACAGATGTTACAGTTCCTTGTGGATTACTAAATGATGTAGTTAAAGTACCACCATCTTGTTGTGTAAGTGTTAGTGTTATTGTAGAAGAACCTGAATCACTAAATTCAGTAATCATGTTATCATATGCAGAATTAGATTCCGCAGAACCACCACCACTCCAAGTAACTGCACCACTAACAGTTAAAGCATTTGATGATGTATTAAATGTCAGACCACTATCACTTGTAATATTTGATGCACTGTTCCATACTGCAATTCTACCAGATGAACCACTACCTGTTACATTACCAACTTGGGTATTGTCTATCTTTTGCCAAGCATCTGTTACTTGATCAGAGAATACTGCCCAATCTCCAACTTTCCAGTCTGTGATGCCATCTAAATTTGTATTACCAGCAACTGAAACTATGTAGTATTCTCCTACTGTTCCTGATCCACCTGTTAATGTTGGTGTGTTTGTATTTGCGTTCCATACTCCATCATACTTTAAAACTCCTGTTACAGCTGTATCAATAGCTGTTTGAATTTGTGCCCCAGTTGCTAATTTAGTTGATGAAGAACTTACCGTCCCTGTGTTTGGTGTTAATTGTACAGATGTAGTACCACTCGTAGTTAGTGTGTTTGTATTACCTGAACTAATTAAATTTACTTGTCCTGTTGCACCTGTTGTTACTGCTGTTACTCTTCCATATGCATCTACTGTAATATTATCTATCTTATTGCTATTTGATGTAGAACCGTAAGTTCCAGAGCCTATACCACCAGTTGCCATGTTGATAGTAATTGTTTCATCAATACCTTGATTAGTTGTAAAAGTACCACCAGTAGTTAAATTTGTACCTGCTTCTATAGTTATAGCTGCATTGTTTACTGTAGGTAAAGATGCAGAAGTTATATAATTAGCAGTGTTAGAAAATATACTGTTACCTATTTCACCTGCAGCTTTTCTACGTTCTGCCCCTGAATCTAATACTATAAACTCGTCTGTAGGAGTCATACCCGCTGTCATGTCTGTAAATTCAGATAAATCTAAACTAAGTGAAGTAGCTCCTGCATCTAAACCAGCACTTAATGTAATTTCAGTTAGATCTAATGAAACAGTAAACGTTGAAGTTCCAGATTGATTAGCTGTAAATGAAGCACTGCCGTCAAGACCTGTGCTTGTTCCCATGTTAAGTGTTCCATTATTAACTGTAGGTATAGTTGGAAAAGTAGTTAATATACCTTCTCCGTTTATATAATCTGTAGAAGCACCTGTAAATTCTAAATCAAATGTTCCGCTTGTTGTAATTGTTTGTGTAGATCCTTCACTTATTGTAATAGCATCACCATCAATCATTGTAGTTACACTTGTAACAGTACCTTGCGGTACACCTGCAACAGCAGTATCAACATATGTTTTTGTAGCTGCATCTTGAGCAGAGGTAGGATTTACTACATCTGTTATTTTACAGTTTACATCTAAAGCACTTGCGTTGTTGATTCTTAATATACTATCTGTTGCGTCATCAACTGTAAATAAACTAACATTTGTAGTTCCTTGAAAAACAATCCCTTCTCCTGGGTCATTAATATTAAGTTGATTAACCCCTGTTATATTATAATTACTACCTGTAATACCGCCATTAGCATTTGTTAATCCATCTATACCTGCATCTGCACCTATTTTACCACTAAAACTTTTAACTCCAGCTATACTTTGATTACCTGTAGTTCTTACAACTGTACTATCTACTTGAATAGTTCCTGTTGCTGTTATTGTACCACCTGTAATACCGTTTGAAGTAGCTATAGAAGTAACACCTGAGCTTGTAACATATCTACCATCTAAATCCACAGTTAAAGATGATAGTCCTCCATTTCTAGTTGCTGTTAAAATACCATTATTAGTAGTATTGAAACTTAATCCTGTAACATAATAGTTATCATTATTATCTGTAGAATTTATAGTAATTGTATCACCACTTCTAGATGTAGTAGTTCCACCTGTTCCAGTAATAGTTAATGTATCATTATTACTATTTGCTGTAGCTGTACCACTTTGTGTAGCAATATTTTTATATATAGCTTGGCTTGAACCTTTATCAGAGTTTGTTAAAGTAATAGTACCAGAAGAAGTAACTGTACCACTACCACTTAGTCCTGATGAACCTTGTACTGTAACTGAAGTTACTGTACCAAGATTACCTGTAGCACCAATATCATTAAGTATCTGAGCTTTTGTTCTATATTTAAGAACTCCACCATCCCATACCATAATACCTGTATAAGTACTATTATCAGCTGTAATACTACTAACTGATAATGTACCAGTTATTTCACTGTTTCCTGTTACAGATAAGCCTGATATAAATTGTATAGCCATGTTCTTTTTTTTGCTAAGATACTAAATTTAAAAAAAAGGGAAAAGCTTAAATTGATATATCTAAGCTTTCCCCAATTTAATAATTGTTATTATACTACCTTCATTATTATAAATTTCAGGCTATTTGCAGTAATATTATTTGTCCAACTAAAATCAACATTACCACTAGTAGTGTTATATTCTGTTTGAACTTTTACTTCAAAACCACCTGCATTGTATACTTGCGTAATAAATGGTCCTGTACCCAACCCGTGTGTTCCTGCTGTTACTGTAAAAGAACTAGTTGCCGTTGCTGGTCCACTAGCCACATAAGTTCTTTTTTCAAGATGAACTTTTAAAGTAGCTGGTGATACAAACAACTGTTGTCCTGCTGTACCCGCATCTACTTCTGATTGAGTTGCTGTTTCAGCTACACCTCGTGCACCATAAGTTGAATCAGGTAACGTTCTTGTAGAATTAGCTGTAATAACACCATCAGTCATTGTTAATGTATCAATTACATCAACACCTGAAGTATCTATATCTGAGTCAGTACCAATAATTTTATTAAATGTACTTGCTAACTGAGCATCACTAATACCACCTGCTTTAATTGTAATAAAACCATTAACTGTTCCAGCAAAAGAAGCATTACTAAATCCAGCAACACCTTTTTCAGTTGCCCCATCTGTTGCACCTACACCAGCAATATTTTGATCTTGAATTACTACCGTATAGTCACTTAATGAAGGTGAAGAACTTCCTGCTATATCTGAATTTGCAAATATTAAGTCTCCTACTTCAAGTGATTCTGTAAAGAAGGTTCCGTCTTGTGTTACAACATAAAAGTCACCTTGTGTTAATGCCACATTGTTTGCTCCTGTTAATACAGGATTGTTTGTTGATGCATTATATCCACCTTGGAATACACCTACTCCAGCTACTGCAGATTGCATTTGTGCTAAATTAACAGCATCTGTTCCAGCTGTACCAGTTGCAAGGCCAGTAATTTTATTATTTCCTAACGCTATATTATTATTTGGTACACCTAATACGTCAAGTGGTATATCAACTATAGCAGCCTTTTTAACAGCTCCTGCTGCACTATCATCACCAATTAAAATTAGATCATCTGCCTCTGCAAAGCCTGACATTCCACCAGCATCACCAATAATACCTGTTGCAGAATAATCTACTGCAAGTGATCCTGTACTTGTTATAGTACCACCTGTAAGACCTAAACCACTTCCTACACTTGTTACACCATCTACTGGTAAAGTAGCAAGTGTTAAGTTACCTAAGATTACTTGTGAGGCAGTACCTGCTCCAGCAATGTTTATATTTCCATCTGCTATAAGAGGTGAATTTGTAATTGTAAGAGCATTACCAGTTTCTGTAATACCAACACTTGTTAATCCTGTGTTTGTATCTGTAGCCCATGCTGGAAGACCATTACTATCTACTTTTAATACTTTACCTGTTGATCCTATAGCTATTTTAGCTAATGTTGATGTACCAGAAGCATATAGTAAGTCTCCTGCTGTATAACTAGTTAATCCAGTACCACCATTATCTACGTCTAATGTACCTGACATTGTCATAGTACCACTAGAAGTAATTGGAGAGTTATTAAAGGACATTCCAGTACTACCACCACTTACACCTACTGAAGTTACAGAACCTGCACCCGCATTAATATAAGTTGCTACTTGAGATAAGTTTGCAAATTTAGCATTGCTATCTGAAGCATCAGAAAATATTACTTTATCAGTTCCTGCTAATGTAACAGATGTTCCATCTGCTGCCGCTAATACAACGTTATCTGTACCTGCATAATCTACTGCTAATGTTCCTGAAGAAACAATTGTACCACCTGTTAAACCAGCTCCAGTTCCTATAGAAGTAACTGTACCGTCTTTACCAAAACCAGGCATATTAGAAATAAGTGATTTTCTTAATGTATTACTATCACTTACATCTGAGAACCAAACATAATCAGTTCCTACTGGATCTGCAGCAGTTAATACTTCAATTGCATTATCTGTACCTACAGTATCAATATTAACTGTTGGTGTTGTAGAAGGAGAACCTGTAATTGTTATACCAGTTCCTCCTGTTAAAGAAGTAACTGTACCAACATTATTTGTAGCATTTGTTGTAACTGTAAGAGTATTTGATGATCTGGTTACGGTTAAGGATGCTGATGCTGTACCATTACCTTGTATTATTACATTATCAGCTACACCATCGTTATCTATTAATTGGATGCCTGCTGTTCCATTAGCACCACCTACACCAAATAGTTCATAAGTTGTATTAGAATCTGATCCAGTTGTAAAATCTACCCATGCTCCATTTGCACGGAGTCTCATTTTGTCTGTGCTAGAATTGTAATAAATCTGACCATCTCCTAGCAAGCTAGCACCAGTTGGATCTGCAGTTTCATTTTGAATTCTGGCGTTCTTGAACGTACCCTGGTTGATAAGCGTGATATGCCCATCAACTTGAATACCTGCTAAAAATTGTATTGCCATTTTATTTATTTTTAATTGTTATTATTATTGTTTAATTGTTATTTTTTAATTTAAAAAAGCACACCCTGCAAATGAATTACTAAATGATACTCTTATTTGGTTAGTAGATAAATAATCTATATCACCTATCACTACATTATTATCTAAGTCAGCTATTGTTACTGATGGATACTCCCCTAAATTATGTGTTATTGTCCATACCGCAGCAGCTATCTCAAAACACTGTACAAACGTTGCTTCATTTGCAAGTATATCTGCTAAATCTAATACTGTACATACATTAGTAGGAACAGCCGGACAAGATACACTTGCCTTTACATTTATTTTTGCCAATGGCTCAACAAATACACCTTTATCTTCTGTTGCAACAACAACCTTATCTGATTTTTTATCTAACCAATCACATAATTCTTTTTGTAATACTGCATTAGCAAAATCAGTATAACAACATGCTTCAATACCAAACTTAACTTCTTTAAAGTTTGCATATGCTTGGTTAGCAAAAGTCTGTTCTACTCTTATTCTTTTTTCAAGAGCCACATGCTTTACTTGATTTGCATTTGATATTTCTCTAGGTTTACCCATTTTTTAAATTCACTATTTGTTGTTTAGCAAGTTCTAAAGATAAATTTCTACTACCCTCTGTAGCTTGTTGTTTAGCTTTAGATGAGTTTTTACATCCTTTGCAAATTACATTTCCATTTTCATCATGTGTCTTTTGACATCCACACGTAAATTTTTTTCCACATACTGAACAGTTATTCATAATTCTTTGGTTTTATACGTAATACATTCCTCTCTTTGCTGATCCACAATTTCCAGTTGGACAAGTAATCTTATTTAATCTGGCTTTTGCATAATTATATATTTGCATAGCTTGAGTTGTAGATTGACAATATTCTGCATTTGAAACGGCAGCATCAATCATTGTTTTTATATAACTCATTTCAGCTAATAATTCTTGTTTCTCAGAATCAGGTTGACAGGGTTGTACATCTAGATCACACAATACTTCATAGTATTGTCCAAGTAATTGTGTAACTCTTAGATGATTGTATTCTACGTATACCTTTGAATTAGGTGATACACTGTATCTTATGATATATATACCATCAGGTATATTTTCTTGTTTTGTACCACAATCCGTGGTTTGCAAAGCAAGTGTACATGCCGTTAAACACATGTCAAAATCTTTATCAACCTTAATTAAAACAGGTACAGAATAGCCAGGTAAAGTAATTAATAACTCTTCACAATCAACTGCTAAATCCTTTGAATATTGACTTGTATCTTTTATGCAAAGTAAATTACAGTTAGATACTGTAGGTATTTCTAAACTTAATATATGTCTGTCTGCCATTTTGTATTCTATTAATAAATGATACTATATAGATAATATACAAAAAAAATAGAACATATAAAAAATAAAAGAGCAGGAGATTTCTCCCCTGCTCTAATATCTTGGTTGATAATTTTAATTATTACCAAACAGCATTTTGCTCAATAGGTAAGTTATTCCCATTGTCTTTAGCCCATGCTTGTAATCCTTCAAGGAAATCCTCCATAGCATTTTGTGCTGCTGTATCACTACATTTAACATAGATCTTATACTGATACTGGTCATTATCAAACACTCCTGATGGATTGTTGAATCTTGGCACAGAATGTTGTACGTAATAAGCTCTGTATGTTGATGTTCTATCAACTGCAGCTAAAAGCTCATCAGATAATTCAATCTCTCTGATTCTAGCACTATCAGCATTTCCTTGGTTATAAGGAGACTGACGGTATCTCTCAGACATAATTAATTCTCTAATTACTTCTTCACCTTGTGTTTGTTGCATTGAACCTGGTGTAGCTGAAGCAACACCACAGTCATTACATGGATTACCTGTTTCATCTAATAAAGATACAATGATCTCTACAGGCTCAGCATTGAAATGATCTCTAGTGTCAAAAGAACAGTTACCAAATACAGTGTCAACGTATGCACCTTTGAATTCTACACATGCAGAAACCTTAGTAGCTCCGTTTGGATCTGTTGAAGCAACATATGTTCCATCAACTACTTCAGCAATACTATAAACTGCTTGAGTAGATACGCCACCTGTAGTAGTTGTTACAATAACACCACCTTCAGAAACTGAATCTACTAAAATAGCACCATCTGTACCACCAGCTACAACTAATACATCTCCAACTGCATAACCTGATCCTGCAGTAGCAATAGAGTAAGTAGCAATAGCATCACTAACACCTAAACTTACAATGTTAATAGTTGCACCTGAACCTGTAGAACTACCAGAAGTAGCTTGAGTTGATACTGTATAACCATTACCACCAGCTGATAATGTACTAGCATCAACACCGTCTACATCAGCTTCAGCAACAAATGGTTTGATAAGTGGATCACCTAAAGCCATTTTAGCCATATTAGCAATGATTAAAGCCGGGTCAATATATTCTTGCCCTTCAACACAACATACATTTGCTGAGTCAGCAATTGCATATGCATTGTGATTTAAAAATCTAAGTGCAGGAGAACCTTTTACATCAATTCTCATAAACTGTGTTTTACCACAAGGAGCACAATCAGATGCTAAACATAATTTAGCAGTTGCTTGTGATGCAGTAAGACAGTTTGCTGCCCACATTCTAGTAAGATATCTTGGGTTAATCCCTTTAGATTTTACTGATTCTTTGTAACCCCCATGTCCTGGGTTGTTACCAATTGTATCTTTAGTATAAAATGAACCTTGTACAATGTACGCTAGTTCACCAGCAGTTAATGCAGCTGGAGCAGCAGCACCACCTGGGATAGCAACTGACTTCCAGTCACTTCCACCAACTAATGCTAATTCACCAGCAGCTAAAGCACTAGTAGCAGTACCTGCTGTTTGCTCTACTGAAGACACAACAAACGTTTTATTAAACGCATGATTAAAATAAGCCATAATTTGTTGTTTTGTGTGAGGACCATTACCCTCACTGGTTATAAAAAAAGATTTAAACAGTTTACTCTGCTTGTAACATCAGTGTTACTATAATAATATAATGATTTTCTATCAGATAAACAATATATTAATTATTTCTTTCAGCAGCCTGCAATCCTCTTTGTTGCTGATACATATTTTCTATATCACCTGCAATCAATGCTGCAGTATCATCAAGGATTACTTCTACTAAATCATCTTTAAACTCACATATAACATTATTCAAGCTAATATTACCAGTGTATGGATCTGTACAGCCTTGTACTTGTATCAATGTAGGTTGTCTATAATAAGTTAATACAGGATTTACTATATCAAAATTTCTTTTGTATATTCTTATCTTGTTATCAAGCATAGTACAAAAAGTTTCTCCCCATTCAAAATCTGGATTCTTTAGGGGATCTCTCATAATTAAATTAACATTAGCTTCTTCAGCTAAATATACAGTCATTGATCTTGGAGTACAACAGTCATCTTTTGCCTGTGTAGTAACTTTCTTAAATTCTAAATAAGTTTCCTCAGGAAAATTGTCTGTCTCAAAATAATCTGGAAAAACATTACCTGTAAGGGATAATTCAATTAGGAGAGGTTGCAAGTCATCCACTCTTCTTTTGGATAACTCATCACCTTCCTGATACATATTTCCCCCATGTAAGTTTCTTCTACACCACTCAACTTGTGATTTGTTAAAAGCCTCAACAAACTGCCAACATTCTATATTATCATAGTCTTGGCTATCAAGCTTATTCAGCCTTTGCTTAAGTTTTATAAGTAATGTATTATTTTCCATTTTTAATTATTTTTAAGCATTCCAATATGGTTCAACTTTATCCATTAGAGATAATAAACTTTCTTCATTTTTAGGATCCATTAAAAAATCTAAACATTCAGACGGTCTTTTACCCATTCTAATACCACTATCCATTGGCTCAATCCATCCCCCTGCTTTAGTCAGTAAGAATCTATAAAATAAACAGTCTTTAACAAGTGCTCTTATTTTTATTTCCTCCATACTTAATGTAGAAACATCTAAAAAGTTTTGTGCTGCTTTTTTCTTATTACCTTCAGATCCATGACCTTGAATATAGTCATCCATATTTTCATACATAACATCATTAGGAGTAGACTTACTATACTGTGTGCTATTTGAATCACAGATTTTAGCTACATACATAAGCTTTGTTGCATTGCCATCATACATTTTTTGTAATTCTACTAATGCTCTATTTCTTATTTTACTAAGTTCAGTTCTAGTAGTTAACGTTTCTTCTAACGTATCTAAATAAAACTTAACTCCTTTAGAGTTTACTTTAGCATCTTTTAATGACTTTGCTACTATAGAAAAGCCACCTGCTTTAATGGCATATAGTTTAATTCTATCATATGGATCTAATTCTGGATCTAAGAATACTGGATCATTACCACATCTTAAACTAATCTTGTCCCAAAATTTATCATTATTAGGACTCATAATAGTTAAGTTGTTCCAAAAATCTTTGTCTTCTGGATCAACTACATTAGCTGCAAGAGATGCTTCTAATTCTGCAACTACAGTTCTAATTTCTTTAATCTTTGCTTTTTTCTCCTTAGGTGCTAACATTTTTACTTCAGGTGCAAATTCATTTAAACCAGTAACATATCTTTTTACTCCATTCATCTCTAGACATGCTAATGATTCTTCATGGTATACTCCATCATGTAATGCCAATCCATATTGTTCCAATCCCATATTTTCTTTATTAGGATTAAAAAATGGACGCACTGCAACAGATTGTTTTTTTTCCTGCTGATACTTTTCTACAATAGTGTACTCACTCATTTTTTTTGGTTTTAAATTAATAATTATTATTCACAGTCAAAAGTACATAATTATGTACATTTATTATTACTAATTTCTAAAGCAAGGTTTTACCCTTGCTAAAGTTTTTTGACTTTTAAACAACTATTTTCAAAGCTCCTGTAGTGTGATATATATCACCTTTTGCTAAACCTGCAGCTATTGCTGCTGCATTATCTGCATGGTCTCTAGCTAAGATGTCTTTACCAACAGCTTTAGAAGCAAGTATTTTTGAAACACTTGAATTTGAAAACTCATATGTTTTATTTTGTCTTTTAATATCTAGTGCCATGATTAGTTATATTTTAAAGGTTAAAAATAAAAAGGGAGGAGGTATTAGCCCCTCCCCTTTAATTATAGTTCTTAGAATGAGCCTCCTGTTACAGGGTTTCTCATTACAATTTTAAGAACTTTGGTTGGATCCTTAACCCATATAGCCGGCATGGTCTGAGTCATATATACTCTATATCCATTAAACTGACCAGTAGAAGCAAATCCTTGAGTTCTTCCCATGTAGTCCATAGTACCATTTTGGTAGAACCACTTAAGTTGATTATCCCAAGAAAGTTTCAACAAGTGAATGTTGTCATTTCCTTCATCAGTTACATCAAAGATAATAAAGCTGTATGAACTTAGAGGTCTACCATCAATTAATGGATTCTCTATATCATTTGTGTTTAAGTTATCAAATGCTGGATTCAATACAAACTTAACGTTAGCTAAGAATGGAATAGTAAAGCTTGTGTAAGCAAAACCATAATCTAAATCCATACCAGAACCTTTAACAGCTCCAATATCAGTTGCATTTTGTACTAAACCTGAACCATACACTTCATCAGCAATTGCTTTGTTGATTAGTTGCATACCACCAATACCTGTTTGTACAACAAGTGATCTTTGTGGGTCTGGCCCTTTAAATTCAACTTTACCTTGGTAGAAGTTATAAAGTTCAGACTTAAACATGTCAAGAGTAAATGATGACTTGTTATATACTCTTTTGAAAGAGTTATCTAACTGTGACCATAAACCTACAGATAATCTAATATCATCCGGTCCGTCTTGCTTAATTCTACCACCTTTACCCCACATTAGGTAAGTTTCAATATCCGTAGCAATTTTAGATAAATGTGCTGCTTCCATATTTGTAATGAAAGTTCTTGTAAGAGTTCCGTTTTCAAACGCTTCTCTTGCACCTGCTTTACCCATGTTAGCTACTAGTCCTTCAATACTAGGTACTGATGGATTGTTTGGATCATTGTCAAAGTTTCTCCAAATCTCAGTTACTGGTACAGTACCATCAGCATTCAAACCACCTTTGATCATAAGATCAGCACGGCTTGAAATAGAATAGTGTACGTGTGCTTCTGCTCCTCCTACAAAGTTGTAGAATTCACGGAATCCAGATCCTGTTTCAATGTCAGAAAATCTTTCACCATATTCACCTCTTGCAGAACCTTTTCTAAAGAATTTTGTTCCTTTAGCTAGATACTTATTATCTAAGACTGCTGCATTGTTGTTGTTAACTAATTGAACAGTGTAAACATATCCATCACCTGCAGGGATAATATCATCTGCTGTAATGTAAAGTTCAAGTCCATTATACTTATCATAAGTAATAATGTCACCATGTCCAAAAGTTCTTTTGTTGATCTTGATCTTAAATAGAGTTCCATCTACACCTTTAGCATCATTTGCTGGTTCAATGTCTGCCACTATGTAAGGAAGATCTTGTGCAATAGGAGTTTGCCACTTGTACTCACCTCTAGCATTATCCACCATGATTGTATTCTTTCCACCAAAAGAAGCCATTTGATATAAAGGCATTTCTACCTTTTGGGTCATTGCCCATAAATCAATTGGTCCCATATCCATAGGCTCGGAGTTACCAAGCATTTGGGTAAGGTGATAAGAATCAACATGAGAACTAGCTTTGTAGCTTGTATCACGTAGGAAAATCCCATTATTTAAAACTGGAGTTGCCATAATTTTGATTGTTTTTGATTAATAATTATTGTTTATATATTTAATACTTGATTAAATTCTTTTAAAAATGTTGTTAGCTCTTGGTATTTTTCTTTTAGCAGTTCTTTTAGCAGTTGGTTCTTTATCCTTAACTCCTAAAGATGTAGACCCTCCACTATTAGATTGTTCTGTTTTAAGTTTTCTTACCGTTTTCTCTATAGTTTTTTGAGCACCCTTATCCATTATTTTTGCTTTGTATCCTTCTGGATCTTGTAGCAACCATAATGCTTCAGATATCAAACCATAGTTTGGCTCAACAAATTGATACTTTTCAAGGAGATGTCCAAGTAAGTTAGTATTCTTACCACTAACTGATGGATAAGCGGGTTGTACCAAACCATTATAAAGCATAGCTTGTGTCTTCTTATCTATCTTAACATCATTTATAGAACCCCCTTTCAAAGTCTCATATACGTTTTTCATATATTGCTGTGATGCTTGTTCTTGTTGTTTCTTTTTAAGCTCTTGTTCTTCTAGCTTTCTTGCAACAACCTTTTCTTGCATCTTATCTAATTTTGGTTTAAACTTCATTGCTTGTTGTTCAAGCTTACCTAAGTCTTTCCAAATTTCTATTTCCTCAGCAATTTCTTCAGTAGTACCATATCCTGTTGCAGATAAATACTCTGTGATAATTCTTTCTTGATCATTTGACTTCTTAACATCTAATGATCTATTTTCTTCTACTTGTGATAACGTAGCAAACATTCCTTTTAAATCTTGACCACCATCTGCTACATAACGTGCAGCAATTTGTAATTCTTGTGGTAAGCTTTCAAAAAACTTTTTAGGAGTTTCTCTTCTTACTTCATTAGCTTTTTCTTCTAAGTTAGCTTGAATTAATTCTTCCCAGTCTTTAGCAGAATAATCTTCTAATTCTTTGTCATCATCAAAAGGAACAATCTTATCTTCTTTAATAAGCTTACTAAATACATCACTTATTCCAGAAATCTTTTTCCTTCCTCTTTTTTCTATTTTCTCTTCTTCAGAGTCTTCTTCATCAATACTGCTGATTACATCATCAATATTAACTTCTTCTTTAACTTCCTCAGCTTTTACTTCTGGTTCAGCTACTTCTTTTTCTGTGCTAGATTCTTCTTTAGAATCAGCTTTTACATTTAAATCATCTTTGTCATCTACATCTGGATCAGCAAAAGACATGTCTGTTTTTGACCCTGTACCTGAAAAAATGTTCTTGTTTGGTTTTTCTTCCTGTGGCAAAGTAACATCAGCTGCACTAGGTGCTGCATCAAAGATCTCATCTAAGTTTATGTCTAATGTTTCTACTTTACTATTCACAGATTCAGTTTTAGTACTCATAATATTTGTTGGTTTTAATATTAGTAATCTCTATACATATATAATATAAGAATAATCTTTCTAATTAAACTTATATAATTTGAAATAAATTAAAAGTTTTTAGCAGTATATAGCTAACACTTATTTTTTATCTTTATTTTCTTTGGATTTAGGAGCATCATACTTGTTTTTATTTTCTCTAGCTATGTCCAATTTTGTCTGTGCAATCTCTTTCTGAGCATTTATTTTTTGTCTTTCAACATCTAATCTACTATTCTCCATAGTCATCTTAGTAGTGTTTTTCTCTCTCTCCATGCTAAGTTGTTGATTGTATCTTGTAGACTCTTTAATTTCTTCCATAGCATCCTGATAATCAGACTGTTTGTTTTCATTAATGTCTACCATTGAACCGTATCCAGCAGATTTTATTTCAGCTAACAGTATATTGTTTTGTCTGTCTTTCTCATTTTCATCTATTTCAACTTGAAGTTTCATTTGTTCTTCTTGTTGCTTAGCTTGAATTTGTTGCTGTTGCATTTGCTGTTGTTGTTGCATATCTTGCTGACGTTGCATTTGTTGTCTGTTTTCAGAATCTTTTAAGATATCTGTTACTTCAGCAATTGAATCTGCTTTTACAATGTTACCTAATTCAAAGATACTTGCACCTGTAGTATTATTTGTAAGAGCCATCTGCTTAAGATTTTCTAGAATAGCTCTGTGATTTGTTTTTGTTGTAGCAAAAATATTAAAATCTCTTAGTAATAAATCTGTACCATTAATTGTAAAATTAACCTTTTCTGCTTCAGAAGATATATATGATAGTCTAACACTTGGGTTAGTACTATAGTAGTATTGTGCTAAATCAGTTCTCATCTGATGTACTCTTGGCATCAACTGGTCTGAATGCTGTACAAAATACATCTCTGTTTGAGCGTAAGACTGTTGCATAGCTTGTACTACCCCTGTTGCCGTTTGAGCTGATACAGCCCCTCCTAGACGTTGTGGATTAACCCCTATTGCATCAAAGCATTGTTGCTTAAAATAATTAGCAAGTTGAATTCTAGACATTAATCTACTAGTCTGCTCCATGTTTAGAGTTTGATAGTGATTAAAGTTAGTAGCATTCTCAGTATTAGTAATAGATGTATCAAGAGGTAACATTTGAAAATCTTTCATTGCTACCCATGCTTTTGAATAATTATTTTTTCCCCAATCCTCACCCATTGAGTGACGTGGTAAAGCATTTTGATCAAACATAATTACTGTTCCTAATTCATCTATTAGAATGTCAGCAATTTGGTTATTAACCATATTGTATCCAACTTGATATGCTTTCATTAAATCTACCAATGAAGTAGATCTAGTATTTCTATCAGAAAATACTCTCCCTTCTACAGGAAGTTTACATCCATAAAGTGTATTGTTACCTTTAAATTGAAAAGGTAATCTTCCAGGTTTAGTTCTATTAATACCTACATATATTGGGTTTATATTATCTCCCATTGTAGATCTCCACATTGCTGGTAAGTTTGGTCCTACTTTAACACCACCCCATACTTCATTGATCCATATCCAATCTATATGTTCTCCTTGTAATAAATTTTCTTTTGTTCTGTTCTTAAATATAGAGGTATCATATACAGCTTTTTCTGTAATTTTAAAAGTCTCATCAATGATCTCTTGAGTTACACTACCATTTAATTCTATCTTAGTTAAATGACCAACTCTCCTCTGCGTCTTCCAATAAATTGTAGATACTCTCATTAAGTTACCTTCATCTAAAGGTGTCATGTCTTCTGAGTTATCTAATATCTCACTTAAAATATCACCACCTACTCCAGGATTATTCCAATAGTTACTTGTATATTGTCTATACGCTAAACCTGGCATATTAGTATTCCACTCATGTGATCTAGTTGCATCATAGTATGCACCATCATTTTGATAGCCATTTACTTGATACTGTGCAGATCTTGCAGGATATATTTTTTGTAAAGATTTTAATTGCTTCTCATCCATTAAATAACCGTATCTGTCAATAACATCTGACACAGTCATTAAGTCCATCTTACCTACATAGTTAGAATCAGAAATGTATCTCTGATCTGGAGATTTTTGATAGAAAGTTAAAACTGGATTCCATAGCTCTACATCATAATCATCTTCCAACATTCTAAAATGCCAAAATTCTCTATCTGATATAAGCATATCACGGAAGCCTCTTTCTTCAAGTTCTTGCATATGAAATCTTTCTTCATCTACTGCAAGTTGGTGTGATGCCCATTCTTCAACCATACTTCTATAATCCTTAGAAAAGAAGTCTTCTATTTCTGGTAAAGATTTTAATCCCTCTGGTGATAATTGTTGTTGTGCTTCTTCAGATCCTGGGTCCATACCCATCTCAATCATTTTCATTACTAGATTTGCCTCAGCCTCTGCTAATAATGATTCTTCAATCTGTAATCTTTTTTGCTCTAACATCTCATTATAAGATGTATCATCAACAGCTCTAAATTGCACTTTAGAATATCTCTTTGCAAATTCACCTGTCAATACATTAATTACATTAGGTATGATAGGATAAAATTTTAATTCAAGTGCTGAATCATTCTCAGCTGTAAGAGTATCCATTAAGTCTTTGTAGTCATTATCTGGTTCAACTATGTAATCAGATTTATCTATAACTCCTTTTGCTAACTTATAATTCTTTAATAATCTTCTTGAATTAATACGTAAAAATTCTATACCTTGTAACTCTAACCAATCTAGATTCCAAGCCGCCCAATCATCAGTCTTTTTTGAGTAAGGTAAAAACTGTGTTGGTTGTGTTAAGCTAGAAAATGTTGGCCCGCTTTCAGCTTTGGCCCCATTTTTCATTTGCATTGCATTTAATACTCTCATCTAGATTATTTTTGGCTATTTAATATTTTTAAAACCAGACCTTCTTATTTTCTGACCACCTAATGTTCTCCTACGGCCTATATTTTTAAACGCACTGGTATACTTTAATTTACTTATTTTTTCTGAATTTACCAAAGAATCACCTTCTGATTCACGCCTTTTGGCATAACCTCTATTAGATTGTTGTATTTTGACAAAAGCAACCAACGCTCCAAACGTAACTAACCTATCCACGTTAAGACCTGGATAATATGCTAACATTTCTTTTATAAGCATTGGATCTGGTATTCTTTCAACACCTAATGTTTGTGACATAACATTACCTTCATCATCTAATTTTTCATCTATTGCTTCTCTTATAAATTCTATAGCATAAGAAATTAAATGGCTCTTAAATAACGTTCCTGTATTTTTCCAACCGTATTCTTGATATACTGTTCTGTTAGATCCTAAATCTTTTAAGAAAAGTATTTGTTGCTTTGGCACTAAATATCTTTGTTTTTTTCTTGCTATCATATGTTGAATAAATAATGATATATTATTCTCAACAATAGTCCAAGCATTATACCACTCTATAATTAATTCAAGTCTTTCATGTGTTTTATTAATATCATCAAACCTTCCACACCAAGCAGCTACTATCTTATCTCCTTCTACAAATACCTCAGTATCACCTGATACGGTTGTTCTAGTTACCTCAGTAGCATTTTTATATATGAATATACTACACAAAGAATCAGATGTAGTTGTTTTACCTTCTGATACAGGGTCAATAGAACCATAGTATTGGCCAAATTCCGGACGTTTACTAGCAGGTCTTTCCCACACTACTATAGTTCCAGTTTTATCTGTCATTTTTTTATTTACGGGGAATTCAGTAATTGGTGCCTTGTTAGTTCTTTTAGCCACTATACCTTCTTGATCTCTATCTAATTCAATTAGCTCATATGCATATTCTTTTTCTTCTATCTTTTTCATTTGTTTAGATAAAATACCTTGTGGAAATACAGAAGCTTTTCTATATGCAAATGCTTCTGCTATGTTTAAAGGTTTCTGAGATATTCTTAATTGATATTGTTCAGGTCCTAATTCTGCTTTCCATCTTTCTCTTTCTCTTACAATAGCCTCTATAGCTTCCTCAATTTGTGAATTACCCCAGCTATCAATGTATGGTGGCATTGACCATTGCTCAGGAATAAATAATCCAGCCATTCCTATAGTGCCTTCTGCATCTATAAGGTTAGTTTCTACTGCATATATATCATTGGCAGTAGGATTCATTATCATTTCTTTTAATGGGTTACATTGTTCTAAATCACCCACAGATCCTGCAGCAATAAACATACCTGTTGTCATCATACCTGAAGACATTGCAGGACGCAAGTACTCATACGTTTGCATCATCTTAGGGGCAATACCTGCTTCCTCATGAAAGAAATAAGTAGTAGGTCCACCTACACCAGATGTAGCATTCTTTTCAAATGATGCACCTTGTATCTTTGACTTTAATCCTCTAGATGTTTTTCTATTACCTACTTTAACTTCTATTTGCTGTTGCCATAAAAGAACTTTCTCAGGATTACTTGGCCTATACCAAGCTGTATGTTCATTAAGAAAAGTTTTATATTCATCTAAAAACTTCCAAGAACCTTTATCATTTATATAATCTTTTAATGATGCACCAATCTTACATGTACTACCTTCTTCAAACCAATAGGTATTTATAATCTTTCCCATATGAAAATATGAAGAAGCTATCTGACGTTTTTTAAGTATAGCTGAATGCTGATTGTTTAACTCTGCAAGTATTTCATACAATGCCATGTGATATTGTGCATCACGTACTTTGGCAAACCCATATTTTTTTTCTTCTTTATCAAAGATTGGTAAAAAATTTAACCACATATAATAGTCTCTGGTAAGATACCAAATCTTATTATTATTTTTATATATTACCCCTTCTCTACATTTATTTTTTTGGTCATCCCAGTATGCCATAAAATCCTTTGATCTAAAAGGAGAACTACAATACAAACCTTCTTTATTAAATCTCCTTGCTTCAGCATTAAATATTAAACTTGTTTCATCAAATTCATACTTGCCAGGTTCTTTAAATATCTCAAAAATAAACTCATGAAAATCTTCATCATTAGAAAATTCTGTAGATGTCCAATTATCATTTTCATATGTAGGTATAATCCTACTCATCTCTTATGATGGCATATACATCACCAAACTGTAACAACAAATGCTCTTCACCATTATGAGGCATTGGTGTTGGCATAGCATGATCTGCATAATGCACTACATCTCCTATTTGTATTTCTTCTACTTGATCTCCTTTACCTACAACAACCCCTTGAAATGTCTTTTTCTGAGCCATTTCTGGTAAATATAATCCTGATGCTGTCTTAGTCTCAGGTTTAATTTCTTTAATTAACAGTTTTTTTCCAACTGGTATAATTACTTTGTTTTTCATTTAATTAAATTTTATTGATTTATAATTGATCATATGCCAATCCTGCACCACCACGCACAGAACTCTCTTGTTCTTGTTGCATGTCTGTATATGCACCTTTGTATGATTGTCTAATTTGTTCAAACTTTGCAGCAGCATTTATCATAGAGTTCATATTACCGTCTCTACCATGCTCAATAGGGGTTACCTCCATATACTGTGCTAATCTGTCTAACATGGCTTTAATGCCTACGTATGCCCTATATGTAGGAGTTTCATACATCTTCTTGCACATATCTAATGCATATCTTATTTTACCATCTTCAGGAGATTCTTCTAATCCTATTTCTTCTATTATAATATCTTCCTTCTCATGTTCAGGCAAATTAAAAAACGGATTTAAATCAGGGTTAGGGCAAGACATATAAAAAATATATTGATATACCTGCATATTAGTATCAGGATATTCCGTCATTATATTTTTTAAAAATGGTAATGAGTAACAATGTTCTGTTAATACTAATTTACTATTCTGTATATCAAATAATTTTACTATCATGCTTTTTTAGGTTTAGTTATTTCTTTCTTTAATTGATCATATGCCACTACAAGTATAATTGGTTTGCTTTGTCCAAACAATAATACTTCAGTATGTGTATTTTGAAACTTATCTGTTGCTACATGAAAGTATTCTTTAAACCATACTACTTTATCTAGATCTATACATATTTTTGTTTCTTCAAATCTAAAGTCTGTAGGTACTTTTGACTTTAATGATTGTATTTCTACTGCTGCTATATATTCTTTCATTATTGATTATCTTTTAGCCACATTATTAAAGATCTAACTTCATCTTTTAAATATGGTAATTCATACATTTTTATTGTATCTAATACTGGTTCACCATCAACATGTTCATTGATTGGATATCCATTTTTATCCTCACCTACTTGTTTAAACTTAACATGTTGTATAATTAGTTTTCCAATCTTTAATTTAGGGTTATGCTTCTTAATAATATACGCATAAATACTCAATTGTAAGTTATAATGATTAAGGTTACAATCATCTAAATGATTTACAGGCCTAAACATTTTATTAGTTATTCCTTCCCAATTAGTGAATCCTTTATCTTTAATTTCTTTATTTGTTTTGTAATCAGTTATGTTTATATAACCATTTACAACTTCCACTAAATCAGCTTGACCACAAATAGCAGCAGACTTAAGATATACTAAATGTTCTGGATATACTCCTTCTTCTAATTTCTGCTCTGGTGCAATTTTTACTCCAGAGGTATCTACCAATGGTTTTATAATAGGCACTTCTGTTCCATACTTTTGAATTGTTTCAAACTCAAGTATATCTGCTTCTCTTTGATTATGATAAAAATTACCTAGCTTGATTGCTCTATCTGTCTCCCCATCCCATGCAGCTATTATTTCTTTGGGTGTCATACCATACCATTTTGATCTTTTGTTCTTAGATGATTTAACTGCCTGACCATCTCTGTCAAACTTGGGTTTAAATTTTCCAACTAAAGAAGTAACACTTAACCAATCTATTTTATCTTGATCAATGCTTTCATATACGTGTCCTTCTTCTTTAAATAATATTGCCATTAGTCTGTAATATTAGTAGTCCACATATTCCCATAAGGCATAGGTGTATGCACTTCCTGTTCAGGTACATGAACGTTATAGATTATTGTTTTAGCAGGCTCCAACAATGTTATTGCTTCTTCTGCAGTTATTTGTTCTTCAGCTAGTAGTTCACCTACTATTTGAGCTTTAGTTAGTTTGTCCATTTTCAATTTGTTTATTAATTAATTCTTCTTGCTCTTCTGATGTTATTGCATGCCATTTTCCCTTTGGACAATCAGAAGATAATGATCTTACTTTAAATGCTAAACTACACCCACAATCTGAACAACAAGGTTGTGTTCCAGGTGCCATACATTTATCACCTCCTGCGTCAAATAAAATACAATTTAAACATGTCTGGAATCTTTTATCAGCTATTGCTTCAATATGCTCTTTCTTAAATATATTGTTTTTAATACCTTCTGCAATTTTATCTGCATTTTTAAAAACATCTAAATACTTTTTCCAGTTAGCCATTTTTTTTAAAATTTTCTTTTTTTAGCATATCATCATGGATTTGTTTCATTGCACTTTCCATCTGCTCAATATTGGTTTTTATATCCTCACTTTTTGCATAACCATTGTAAGTTCTTTTAGCAATATTACCTAATAGACTTTTATTCTTTTTTATTGCCTTGTTTAACTTAGATTTTCTTAACTCAAATGTTCCTAATCCCTCTACATAAACTCTTGGGAAACTTAAATCAGAAAGTTTTCTTCTTAACTTTGCATAATAAAAAGTTATAAAATCTTCTACTACTTGAGGATGTACTTCAACTTCCTCAGCTATATTCTTTCTAAACTCCTTGTGTGACTTGGGATGCATTGCCTAAAATTTTATAATCAAGTAATACTAATCCTTCTGTCTGAATATTAATAGCTGGTTTAATGGTAATTGTTTTTTTATTATTCCCTTTTTTACTAAGCAAACCTTTTCTTTCTGCCTTTGTTATTGCATTTCTAGCAGACTGAGGACTCTTAAAAATATTCATATTAACTAATGTTAAACAAAACTTAGTTAATTCAATACTTGGAGTTTTAGATAGTTCACATAAAAACTTTAAATCAGAATTAGTTACTAATATATCATTAAAGAAACAATAAGTAAGTATCTGATACTTTATTGATTCATCAATATTAACTTTTAATTTTAAATCTACTTTTTTTACTATTGCCATTTTATAAACTCATTATCATATCAACCATATCTGGATGTGGATATATATCTGACTTACCTGTTCTCACATTACCGTGAGTTAATAAACCTCTTACCTTTCCATAATATGCATCCTCTTGAAAATCAAAACCTTTAGATGGACCATATTTCTTGATATATTGTTTTAAACCTAATCTTATATCTACACCATCTCTTTCACCTACCCACTTGATCCACTTTTCTGTGGCTTTGATTTGTTCTTCTGTGTAGTTATGCCAGTGTAGTTTATCCTTAAAATGTTCAGGTAGCTCACATACTTGTTCTTCCTGACATACTGAACCTACATATGTTTTCATTGTTTTACTATCTAAGTATCCCATGTTACATATTTCAATTCCTACTGAATGCCTGTTCATATATCCTGATCCAGTCTTACCTAAATGAAATCCTTGTGCTCCTGTAGGAAATGCTTGTACCATGACACCATTATATTCATCATTACCATTCCTGTGATTGATACCTCCTAATACAAATTCAGTTGCAATGCGTCCCCTGCTATCTCTTCCCCAGTGATCAATGCATCTATAAGGATTAGCATTACCTGCAGTATGATGTAAAAAGATATAATGATTACTAACGGGTCCTTCTACATATTCCCCTTTAGGTAAATAATGCTTATGTATAATTTGATCATAAGGTGTCTCAAACATTTGACCTTGTGTATCAGTATCTTCATCTATTGCTATGGTTAACGCACTTGGTAACTGTAATAAAAGAGTCCATGTCTCTGCACCTACTATACCATCAGCAGATAAATTATGCATAAGTTGAAACCTTATAACATGTTTTTCTGTTTGTCTTCCAAATATTCCGTCAGGTTTAATTAAAAGATTTTGTTGTAATGTCTTTACTTCTTGGCCTCTATCACCTTTTTTTAGCATCTTCATAATTACTCTGCACCTGCTGCCGCTTTTTCCATAGCTTCTTTAAAAGCTTTCTCATCTTCACTAGCCTCTCCTGCATTATCTTGTTGTGCTGCGGTTTGTGCCATAAACATTTGAGCTTGCAGTCTTTCAGCTCTTGCTTTGTCAATAGTAGCTAATAAATCCTCATATTCTGCTTGAACAGTAAGATGTGGAATATTATCTTTATAAAACTGTGTGATTTCTTCTCTACGCTTAGTAAGTTCTTCTTTACTTAGCTGAGGATCCTTGTTAGGATCTAAATTTTTTACGTCTGCCATTTTATTTGGTTTTAAAAATTAAACATATATGCAAACATACATAAATAGTTTAACTTAAAAAAGTTTAATGGCTTTTTTTTATTCCGTTGGAGGAAATAACGGATTATTTTCTAGTAAAGTAATCATTTCTACTACATCCGATTTGATATATGTTTTAAAATTGACGGCATAGTTTTCTACTGGCCAATTATCATCAGTAATAGTGTCACTGGCTGGTGTAATAAAAGGGGAACTATTACCTACCAGTTTATAGAACGTATATATTTGAGGATCACAGCATGGATCCTGTACTTGTTTAGTAAAACCTAATTCTATTAAATCTGCTTCTGTCATAATCTACCATTTTACTTTGTCTGCCCAATATGCTGCACTCATTTTACCTTTAGCTATATTTTTACCATGTCTAGCTTTAAAGCTCTTACGTCTAGCCTTTTGCTTTGCTGACTCACCGGCTTTAGGCTTACCTGCTGTCTTTACACCCTGTTGACCAAATCTAATTGTCTTTACTTTATCTCCCACCTTAGCTACCACTACGTGAGACTTCTTTGGGTGTGACGGAGTACGTTTAGGTTTATTATAACCTGATACCCCTGCTTTTGTTAGTCTACTATCTTTCTTTGCTGCCATTATCTTTTCTTTCCTTTATGCAATCCGTGAGATGCGTGTTGTTTACCTTTTTTAGTTGCAGCACGCTTCTTTTTATTAGCTGCAGCTAGCTTAGCCTTACCCTTTTTAGTGCTCTTTAACTTATCAATAGTTTTCTTTGGTGCATATACCTCACCTGTTTCAGAACTTTTCTTTCCTGATGCAGTTGTCCATTTCTGTTTGGTCCATCTAGTAAGACTTTTTTGTTGTTTTGTTTTTGCCATTATCTTGCAAATTACTTTTTACTTTTATATCCGCCTCCGTTTGCTTTATACCTTTTTGCAAGCATTTGAGCTTTACGTGCTGACCACTGTCCCGGTGCTCCTCCTTTACCTCCAGCCTTGATGGAATTAAATAACCTTTTACGCATTCCCGGTTTAGTATAGTTTCCAGAACTATTTACTGTGCTTTTCTTTTTTTTCTTTACTGCCATAACTAATTATTTATACATTCTGGATACGCCCTATTCATTATGTCTCTAATTTTAGCACACCTTTCATACTCTTCAATTTCTATATAGTACGCTAACATATTTTCAAATTCGGTTAGTTCAGGACCATTGTCAGGATCAAACGCCAGTACGGCCTCATGACCCTTCTTAAACTTCTTAATCATTAACTCTTCAAATGTTATCTGATTAGTTAATACTAGAAAAGAGTTCTCATATGCTGTCTCAAGTAGTATTGCATCTAATTGCATTTGTTCTATTTCACTCAGCCCGTGATCTTCTCCATTATTGTCATCCCATTGTCCCATATTCTATTATTTAAGTTACACTGCGTCTATAAGAACAATATACTAAATTCCCCCAACCTATAAAAACTTTTGACTCAGAACATAGCCCCCACCTGATTAAAAAAATTTTATATCCCCCCACCGGTCCTGGCAAAATTATGTATTTGGCATAGGTGAGACCCTATATAAAACTGCTCCCCGCCTAATGTTTGTGGTTGGGTCACCCCCCGTAATTATCCACACTTAATTAATTAACTTAATACTTTTACAAATGGTTTACTTTAGAAAACTAAACATCAATGAGTCTACTGGCTCAGCAACAATCATTGTGAGCTCTGCTCCAATGTCACAGAAACAAACTACACTTGCTGGTTTGTCTGTGGGAACAAGAACTCAAGGAAACATCTCCTTTGGTGTTCTTTCACTAATAGACCCTGAAACTAATCAGGTGATGCGTAGTGACCACCCTACAATCAAACAGCTTGGAGCTAAGTTGAATGTAGGTGATGAGCTACCTAACTTCAAACTGTCTGACCAAAAGGTTGTCAACCTACAGACTGGTGAGGAGAATGAGAACCTCTTCTGGGTTGAACAAGCCTAGATGAAGTACAGGGGTGTGTGTAACAGCACACCTCTTTTTTTTAACTAAAAGCTGGAGAGCGTACTCACTAAATTATGGAAAACAGATTGTACAAAATGCATCACAAGATAAAACTACAACTTGATGCTATCTGCCAAGAGGCAGGAGATATGAATGTAGAAGAGTTTATGAAAGTGTATGAATCACTTAAACAAAAGGCTACTAAACCTAAACTAACAGGCATTGACCGTAGATTCCAAGAAGATATGATTGATGCAGAGTTTAGTGAGATGGATATGATGGATGAATGGTAGTAAATAAAGGTGTGTGTAAAAGCACATCTTTTTTTAAACAACTGCTCCCTTCCCATAATATGTACTGGGAATGCATCCTGGGGAAGCAAGGCCTGCGGAGGCTACTGCTTAATACACCTACCAGAGGAGGTTCTACGGATGCACCAGTACTTTTTTTATTTTAACTGCTACTGGTCATACAATCTTATACCATCCATATAACTTTCACTGCTCCCTTCCTTTCTTATGCAAATATTTATTAATCATTAATTATAATTAAAATTATGGAAACAAATTCAGTTTATTTTAGAAAGCTCAATATCAATGAGTCAACAGGAAGTGCAACTATTATTGCATCAGATGTACCATTGATACAAAAAGCTACTACATTAGCAGGCGTTAATGTAGCAACAAGAACACAGAACAACATCACATTTGGCGTATTAAGCCTAATAGATCCAGAGACTGGACAAGTAATGCGTTCTGATCATCCAGTCATCAAACAGTTAAGTGCTAAACTTAATAGAGGTGATGAGATGAAAGGCTTCAAGCTATCTGATAATCCTGTGTTAAACCTAACAACAGGAGAAGAATCAGGTATGTTTTGGATAGAAGCAGTGTAAACCTGCAGTAAAAGGTAAAAACTCTACAGATCTGGTGTAACAACCAGGTTTGTAGTTGTTTTTTTTATTTAAATGTGTATAGCATTATAAATGTGAGGTCTCATACCCACAATATACCACCTTTTACCACTATCATAACTATCATAGCACATTAATATATTAATATAGCTAACATAAGAGCATAAACATTAAATTGGGTATGGTACGGAGATTGACAATTGATTTGCAAGTCATGCGTCCACGTTTATCATCACTCTTATGCTAGCTTATATTACAAGAGTAACTATTACACTCAACAATACTACATGGGTAATGTCTGTCTCTTCCTCTATAGGATAATAGACATAGTACCCGGAATCTTATTAATCAAATGTCTAAATTAAATAAACAATTATGAAAATTTCATCAGTAAAGGTTTTAAGATCAGCAGCTGGATATTACATAGGTCGTACAGAGAATGGTATGCCTTATGATAGACAGTCACGTTATCATAAAACTAAGCAAGAAGCAGAACACACATTAAAAGTAATCAAACATAACCAGGAGAGAGAATATATATCGTATTGTAATCTCCATAATAATTAATCTTATGAAATATATATCAATATTCTTTCTCTTAGTATCTATAATGAGCTGTGAAAAAGAGCCTCTTGAAATAGTAGAGGTACAACAACCGCCTGTTGATACACTCACAGTGTATGCTGTGAATGTGGAATCATATGTATGGGATAGTGTTAATAATACTACAATCATAAATTATAAGTATTATGCATGGGATAGCTTTGATATGCCAGTATATATGCTAGCATGGTTTGCAACAAACCCACCAACTGATACACAAAGTGATTGGTTAGAGTGGGCTATGGACACATCAAATACAAATCCGGATTACTTTATATATACTACATCAAATTACTATATGAGTCTATATGATGTATCATATTGGAATGGAGACTATGAGTATAATCAGTTAGACTTATCAGATCTAATAATCAACGGTGATTCAATCGTACCATTATAAAAACAAATTAATTAATCAATAAACAATTAGAAATTATGAAACATTTATTCAGGTCATTATTAAAATTATTATTCGTAGTAGTACTACCTATATTATTTATAGTAGGAGCATACATGATACTAACCATGTATGAGACATCCGCAGTTATACTTATAACTTTACTGTTAGTGGGCATAGCAATAGTAGCTAACTCTGTTGTGTATTTAGTCTTTATGTCCAAGGTAAGAATGTTACCTAAAGCATCTATAGAAATAGTACCAATATTTGGATTTGCATTTGGTGTAGATCCTCATCACAAGATTGATGAAATCTCTTGGTTGATGCTATTACCGTTTGTATCAATAGAATTTACATCAAAAAAGTGAACCACAGTTCATACAAACAGTACCAGTAGTTAGTTATATATAATATATACTACTGTAGTTAGGCCTTGTAGAATAAAATAATGAGTGGTGGGCAAAATGGATAGTAATAATACCTTTTATATAATTGTTTAGGGTTGCGTTACTATCCATACTTGTTACTCTAACTGCTCCCTTCCTCACTTATGGAATAAATTAAATAATAATCAATTAAAATAATCATGGCAAATCAATTTAAGATCAATGAGATCATAGTAAATAACATATTAAAAAATGTTTTAATACCAAACACACCGTGTAATAATGAACATATATTCAATATTATAATGAGAGAGTTACCAGATCATGCTAAAGAGATTATATTACATCTAAGTTTATCTAAAGATGAGTATAATACTGTTAGTATAGGTGATTTTGTAACATTAGAACCATTAAGTTACCACCCAGGATCAGAGTTTGAATGGGATATACTTGAAGATATGGGCCTAAGCCCAGGTAATGGAAGAGTATATGGTAAAGTCACAGGTGATTCATCATGGGGTAATGATAAGTTTAACCCATTTTATAGCTCTATCAAAGTAGATTTATTCTATCATGATAAACAAAAGAAGCTAAAAACATATGATCACCAAGTAAATCCATTAGATTTGACCAAGGTTAATGAGTCTGATATAAAATATTTTGATATATTAGATACAGACGTAGTTATAAATCAAGAGGAATTATTTCCAGAAGATAAAACAGATTAAAATGGCAGATATATCAATGGAGTTACTACAAAGTGAACAAAAAGCATGGCGTGCATTAGATAATGCATTAAACCGTGTAGATGGAAAGAATATGTCTTTTGGGAGATATATGAATAATAAGTATAATATGGGTAATGACACACTTGCTAATGAAGAAAGTGAGTCTTTGGCCGTACTTATACTATTAAAGGACCATGTCAAAGAAATCAGATAGATTTGGCATAGTTAAGTATAAAGTCTTGTCAGATCCCAATTTATCTATTCAAGCAAAAGGGTTATATAGTCTCATAGCATGTTATGCAGATAAAAACCGTGAAGCATATCCGTCTGCTTCAACACTTGCTGACTCAATGGATGTATCACAAAGATATGTCTTTAAGCTCTTAAAAGAGTTGAGACAGCATAATTACATAAAAAGAGTAAAAGGCAAACTAGTTATTATTTAAGTGATAGCTATATAAGTGCAGTTTATTTTTGAATTTAACTAATAATTTCTTATAATTAGTGAGCCAAGGTAAGTTATATTTATATCTTTGTTAATAGATATGATAGTACAACTACCCAATGGCCGTATAATTGAGTGCTCAGTAGAGCAATACCTCTCGTTAACTGATGATGAGGTAAAAGATCTTAATGGCTTAAGTTCAGCATACACAAAAGAAGTGGTTAATCCCTTTTATAATGCTTTCTCAGGTAAAACAGTAGTAGTAGACTATGAACTAGAGTTCATAGATGAAAATGAACCTGCATTAGATGAGATAGAAGCATATGAAAAGCTTGATGACCCATATTTTCATTCAGATGACGTGTAGTCATCACAAAATCAATTATTAATTTTTTAAAATCAAAAAAAATGCAAAGCAAAGTCAATGTATGTGCAGATGACATGGGTAATGTTATCAATCAATCAAAAAACAATTCAGAGTATGGTTATGTAAGACTGCAACAAGTTAGAGTTACATTTGGTAACAATGGCTGGGTTAAAAAGTCTAATGTATCAACGTTACTACAGGGTAAGGTAGAAGACTTACAATCCCTAAACTTTAAAGCAGGTGATGAAATAGCTGGTAAGATTGTTATCAAAGAACAATTAGATCCATTTAATTCTAATGATCCTGAAAGAGATTATAAATATGCAGGTGATACTGGTATAGTATGCTGTGTTGATGGTCAACCTATATATAGGAAAGCAATGTTTACAGCTGATACAACAGCTCAAGACGTGCTAATAGCTCACACTAATGGGCAAGACATCAAAGATGCTAATGGTACTAGCAGTGCAAAATCTAATTCTATAAGTGTACCTGCAGCTAGTGTAGAAGAAGCATTTGATATTAAAACAGAAGGTTTTGATAATTCTACAGTAGATGATGTAGATGATTTAGAAGAAAGCAATGATACTGAGACAGAAGAAGTTACTGATAAAGTAGAAGAACTTGTAGAAGAAGAGGCTGAAACCTTTGAACTATAAGAGTAGTTATTAATAATTTGTTTGGTTAAAAGGGGTTGTGTAAGTTTTTTAAGTAATTCTTATACAACCCTAATTAACTTTAACTACTCCCTTCCTCAAATATGAGGACAACCTTTTACTAATCAATAACAACTAAACAATTATGCTATCTCAGGAACAATTAGAACAACTTCAACAACAACAACAACTAGACAATCTTTCCAGAAGGGAAGAACGTTACAGCTACTTTGGTATATTAGCTGAATATCAGCTTCATCCGCCATCATTAGTAAACTCTTTAAGTTACACCAAGCTAAATCCGTATCAACATTTTTTGTTTAAACGTGTACTTCATGGCCTTAAGGTTTATAAACCTGAAGAAGTTAGGAAGCTACATTGGGACAAGAAACGTAGAATAACTAAGGTTTGGAAACGTGGACAGAGAGAGATAAATGCTTGGAAGCAAACTATTTGTAATAAGCGTGTAAATGCTTATCTTAGCAATACATTCAAGCATTCTCCATTAGCACAGTATATTGCAAATATACCAGCTAGTGAAGTATTAGATGATTACACTAACACTATGAGTTTCAAAGAGTTAGGTATGACTTATGAGGATGTAATATTAAAATTTATGTCTTTGGGATTACTCCCTAAAAACTATTTAGAACTAAAAAATGAGCATCAAAAAAGTCTCAAATAAAATGTCTAAACTGAATACTGCCTATTCTAAAAAGCGTAGGCAGTATTTAACAGACAAACCAATGTGTCATGCAAAGATCCATAAGTGTTCTTTGCAGGCTACTGATGTACATCATAAACATGGACGTGGCGTATACTACTTGGATACATCTACATGGTTACCAGTTTGCAGAAACTGTCACATGTGGATAGAAGAACACCCAGCTGAAGCCTATGAATTAGGTTTCTCAGGCTCAAGATCATAACTTTATGGTCCTATAGCTCAACTGGATAGAGCAACAGCCTTCTAAGCTGTAGGTTCTAGGTTCAAATCCTAGTGGGATCACCAGGCCGGATGATGGAATTGGTAGACATGACAGACTTAAAATCTGTTGAACTGGATAGTTCGTGTGGGTTCAAGTCCCACTCCGGCTACCAGGACTCTTAGCTCAGTTGGTTAGAGCAAATCACTCATAATGATTAGGTCATAGGTTCAAGTCCTATAGGGTCCACCTTTAAAAATAATTTTATGAAACAAAATCACAAAGATAGGTTACTTAAGATAGTAGCTTGGACAATTATTTTATCAATAACAATAATATTATGGCAAACAATACTCCTGAGATTATTTCCACTAGAGAAATAGTTCAGTCAGATGCATTAACAATAACAGAACAACATAAAAGATGTGGTTTAGGTATATCAATGGGTGTAGGTAAAACTAGAATAGCAATACAACACCTTCAGAAATATTATGACCCGTTAATCAAAGTGCTAGTAGTAGTTCCAAAGTTATCAGTCAAACAAGCATGGCTTGATGAACTAGATAAAATGAATCTAACAAACTTGATAGATCATATAGACTTTACAACCTATTTGTCACTTAAAAAACAAGAACCTCAAGACTATAGCATATTATATTTAGATGAGTGTCATTCACTTAAGTATTCTCATGAATTATTCTTACATAGATTTTATGGAAGAATATTAGGATTGACAGGCACACCACCAAAAAGCCAGAACACTGAGAAAGGTATGATGGTAAATAAGTATTGTCCAATTAAATTTACATTTACAACGGATGATGCAACTGACTCTAACATCTTAAATGATTACAAGATTGTTATACATGAGTTGGAGTTGTCTAAGTTACCTTCTTTAAAGAAGAAAAACAAGGCAGGTGGATTCTGGTATACATCAGAAAAAAAGGATTATGACTATGTTACCAAAAGGCTAGCAGAAGCTAACACTGAAAAACAAATACAGTTTGGAAGAATTATGCGGATGAGAGCTCTAATGGATTATGCAAGTAAAGAGAGCTATGTTAAAGGTATACTCGGTAATGTCAGTACTAAATGTATTGTATTTGCTAATACCCAAAAACAAGCAGACAGAATATGCAAGCATAGTTATCATTCTAAAAATCCTAAGTCAGAGGAGAACCTTGAGTTATTCTCTGATAATAGGATAGATAAATTATCTTGTGTATTACAATTATCAGAAGGTGTTACTATACCAAATTTAAAAGCTGGTATTATTATGCATGCATATGGTAATGAAAGAAAAACAGCACAAAGAATAGGAAGATTACTCAGATTAAATCCAACTGAGACAGCTACATGTCACATACTTATGTACAAAGGTACACAAGATGAGAAATGGGTAGGTGATGCAGTTAAAGGATTTGATCAAACAAAAATTACTTATTATAACCCACTAAAAAAATAACATTATGGGAAGAATGAAAGAGCTCTTTATAGAGCAACAAGAAGAGCTAGAATATCGTGGTGCACATGATGCAATGATACATAGCTACGCAAGAAAAGCAATAGAAGAATATATAGAAGAAGGTGATACACCTTGTCCTAACTGCAACATGCCAGCTTTATTACGTAATGAATCAAATGCCAAGTGCACTGAGTGTGCTCAAGAGTTTGTTTATGTTGATGGAGGAGCACTAAGATTTTTGTGATATGGAATTTATAACAAACACAGGAGAAACAGTAGAAGTAGAATATACTTATGATCCAGGTGAACCAGACCAATGGTATGATTCCAACGGAGATCCAGGTACA
>Ga0209603_1000078_pt1 | contig 116985 bp, 102 predicted proteins | sample COGITO_mtgs_1206_FD_184812 | JGI IMG/M metagenome (GOLD analysis project Ga0209603, IMG submission 184812) | Pelagic marine microbial communities from North Sea - COGITO_mtgs_120607 (SPAdes) (version 2) | ecosystem: Environmental > Aquatic > Marine > Epipelagic ...
CAAAATTGAGTAATAAATTAGAATAATACTGAATTATTTCTACATTTGTTTCAAACGCCTAAACTAAAATAGCATGAACTTTTTCAAAAAAACCTTAACCGCTGTGTTTTTGTTAGCACTTGTTTTTTCTTGTAAAAATGAGCCTAAAACAGAAATTATATCTGTAAACACTACTACTGAAAACACCTCTACTGAACTCAATCCAAACGCCACCTATTCTAAAGCAGAATTCAATATTAAAGGGATGACCTGCGAAATGGGATGCGCAAAAACTATTGAAAAGAAACTGGCCCGCATGGAAGGTGTAAAATCTGCAACCGTAGATTTTAAAAACGAACTGGCGATGGTCGAATATGATGTTGCCCAGACTAATCCATCAAGCATCACCAAAACCGTGACTTCGGTAGCTGACACCTATTCCGTAGAAAATATGCAAACTGTTGTGGAGTTTTCAGGATCTAAAAAGGTGTGTAAAAAAGCGTGCAAAAAAGCATGCTGTACAAACAAACTAAAAGCCGATAAAAAAGGCTGTGCTCAAGATTGTGAAAAGAAATGTTGTGCTAAAAAAGTTTAATTTGAATTCATTATAGTTTCTATTTCTTCGACTTCGATAGGAATATTACGCATTAGATTTAAAGGTGGGCCTTCTGCTTGAATGACAACGTCGTCTTCGAGTCGGATGCCCATTTTTTCATTAGGTATATAAATTCCAGGTTCCACTGTAAACACCATGTTTTCTGTCATAGGCGTTTTTAAAGGACCAAAATCATGGGTATCTAACCCCATATGGTGCGATGTTCCGTGCATGAAATATTTTTTATAAGCAGGCCATTTTGGGTCTTCATTTTGAACATCAGCTTTATCAATTAAGCCTAAGCCCAAAAGTTCAGAGGTCATCATTTTTCCAACCTCAACATGATAATCTTCCCAAATAGTGCCAGGGACTAATAACTTAGTTGCCTCATTTTTAACATTTAAAACCGCTTGATAAACAGCTTTTTGGCGTGCCTTAAATCGCCCATTTACAGGGATCGTTCGCGTCATGTCACTTGCATAATTTGCATACTCTGCTCCAACGTCCATGAGTAACATATCGCCATCCTTACAAGCTTGATTGTTTTCTATATAATGCAACACACAAGCATTGTATCCCGATCCGATGATTGGAGTGTAAGCAAATCCTTTCGAACGATTTTTGAGAAATTCGTGAGCGAATTCTGCCTCGATTTCGTACTCCATAACGCCCGGCTTTATAAAAGCCAAAGCTCTTCTAAACCCTTTTTCTGTAATATCACAAGCAGTTTGCATCAACGCAATTTCTTCTGGCTCTTTGACCCCACGTATCGCCTCCATGATTGGAAAATTAGGAGCAATCTCGTGATTTGGATAGGTGGATTTAATCATTTTTAAAAAGCGATCGTCCCGAGTTTCCATTTCAACTGCTTGGCGGTAATGATTATTATTATTAAAATAAAAAAGAGTCGCTTCTGCCATCAATTTTGGGAAAATCGAATCAAACTCTTTTAACCAATACACCGTTTGAACTCCCGATGCAGCAGTTGCCTGAGATTTACTAAGTTTAGCGCCTTCCCATACTGCAATGTGATCGTTGGTTTCTTTTACAAAAAGAATTTCTCTATGTGCAGCTTCGTTTGCAGTAGGAAATATAATTAAAATACTTTCTTCTTGGTCTACCCCACTGAGGTAAAAAATATTCCGGTGCTGTTCAAATGGTAGTGTACTATCTGCACCTGTAGAAAAGACATCATTAGAGTTAAATACAGCGATTGATTTAGGTAGCATTTGCTGTGAAAACTTTAATCTGTTTTTTGTAAATAATTGAGGACTGATCGGTAGGTATTTCATGTGTGTGTATATTTAATCCAAAAATATATAAATTTAATTAATAGGTCTATATTAAAATGTTAAAATCCTTCGAGGTATTTTGGTTATTTAAAATAAGTCTAAATAATAAAATTAACACGAATGTTATTGTCTAAAACGTTGTCGTGGATTACCTTTGCAGGGTTAAAAAACAACAGCTAATTATGAGTGGATTATTAAAGTCTTCTATAGGAAAAAAGATAGCCATGGCGCTCTCAGCATTTTTTCTCATGTTTTTCCTTTTACAACATTTTGCCATAAATATTCTATCTATTATCAACCCCGACACATTTAACGAAGTTTCTCACTTTATGGGAACAAATCCGTTGGTACAATTTGTACTGCAACCTGTTCTTATTTTTGGTGTGGTCTTTCATTTTGTAATGGGATTTGTTTTAGAGTATAAAAACTACAGGTCGAGATCGGTAAGCTATGCCAAAAACAACGGCAACGCCAACTCTTCTTGGATGAGTAGAAATATGATTTATAGCGGGTTTGCTATTTTAGCATTCGTTGCACTTCATTTTATTGACTTCTGGTTTCCAGAACTTAACACCAAATATATTGTTGGTGATATGAGTGGTCTTCATAATGGCGAGTTCAGATATTATCATGAACTCGTTGAAAAATTTCATAACCCTATAAGAGTTGGAGCTTATGTCATTGCGTTTATATTTCTAGCATTACACCTGTTACACGGATTCAATTCCGCATTTCAATCGGTTGGGGCTAACAACAAATACACTAAATCACTTAAAAGTTTTGGAACTGCATATGCCACACTAATTCCTTTAGGATTTATTGTCATTGCGCTTTTCCACTATTTTAATCATACACACTAAAACATAGTATTATGGCTTTAGATTCAAAAATACCCGAAGGTCCTTTAGCAGATAAGTGGACTAATCATAAAAACAGTATTAACCTTGTAAATCCTGCCAACAAACGTCACATCGACGTGATTATTGTTGGAACTGGGCTTGCTGGTGGATCGGCTGCAGCGACACTCGCTGAACTTGGCTACAACGTGAAAGCGTTTTGTTTTCAAGATTCTCCGCGTCGTGCACACTCTATTGCAGCCCAAGGTGGGATTAATGCCGCAAAAAATTATCAAGGTGATGGTGATTCTACTTACCGTTTATTTTATGATACCGTAAAAGGTGGAGATTACCGTTCGCGGGAAGCAAACGTACACCGTTTAGCAGAAGTATCAACCAATATTATTGATCAATGCGTTGCGCAAGGTGTGCCTTTTGCAAGAGATTATGGAGGACTATTAGACAACCGTTCATTTGGAGGGGTTTTAGTTTCCAGAACGTTTTATGCCAAAGGGCAAACGGGCCAACAACTTTTGCTTGGAGCCTACTCCGCAATGAACCGTCAAATTGGACGTGGAAAAATTAAAATGTATAACCGTCACGAAATGTTAGATGTCGTTGTCGTAGATGGAAAAGCCCGTGGAATTATCACTAGAAACTTAGTCACCGGAGAAATTGAACGCCACTCAGGACATGCTGTAGTTTTAGGAACTGGAGGTTATGGGAATGTATTTTACCTCTCTACAAATGCGATGGGTAGTAATGTAACAGCAGCATGGAAAGCACACAAACGTGGTGCTTACTTTGCAAACCCTTGTTATACACAAATTCACCCAACGTGTATTCCTGTTTCAGGAGATCACCAATCAAAATTAACCCTGATGTCTGAATCCTTAAGAAACGACGGACGTATATGGGTGCCAAAAAATATTGAAGACGCTAAAGCGATTCAAAATCGCGATTTAAAACCTACAGATCTCGCCGAAGATCAACGCGATTATTTCTTAGAACGCCGTTATCCAGCTTTTGGAAATTTAGTACCAAGAGATGTGGCTTCCAGAGCAGCGAAAGAACGTTGTGACGAAGGCTTTGGCGTAAACAAAACAGGTGAAGCAGTCTTTTTGGACTTTGCTTCTGCTATTGTTAGATATGGTAAAGAACAAGCACACATCAAAGGTTTAGATGAAGAGGATGCAGAACTTATACAAACCTTAGGAAAACAAGTAGTCAAAAGTAAATACGGCAACTTATTTCAAATGTATGAAAAGATTGTAGATGAAAATCCATACGAAACTCCTATGATGATATATCCAGCGGTACATTATACAATGGGAGGGATTTGGGTTGATTATAACCTACAAACCACTATTCCTGGACTCTATGCCATTGGAGAAGCCAATTTCTCTGAGCATGGCGCCAACCGTTTAGGTGCATCCGCATTGATGCAAGGCTTAGCAGATGGTTATTTTGTATTACCCTATACTATTGGAAATTATTTATCAGATGACATCAGAACCGGCCCTATTCCAACGGACACTAAAGAGTTTGAAGAAGCAGAGGCTAGAGTGACTTCTGAAATTAATCATTTCATCAACAACAAAGGAACTAAGCCTGTGGATTATTTCCATAAACGTCTTGGAAAAATCATGTGGGAAAAATGTGGAATGGCCCGAAATGAAAAAGAGTTAAAAGAAGCTATTGAAGACATCTCTGCTCTCCGAGATGAGTTTTATAAGGATGTTCTTGTGCCAGGTTCGGCTGATGAATTCAATGAAGAATTAGCGAAAGCAGGACGGGTTGCAGATTTCTTAGAATTAGGAGAATTATTTGCCAAAGATGCTTTAGTACGTGAAGAATCTGCTGGTGGTCATTTTAGAGAGGAATATCAAACACCCGAAGGTGAAGCACAACGCCGAAAAGAATTTCAGTTTGTGTCTGCATGGGAATACAAAGGCGCACCAAAAGATGCTGAATTACACAAAGAAGCATTAGTATACGAAAACATTGAAGTTAAAGAACGCTCATACAAATAAGCACTGCTATGAATTTAACATTACAAATATGGCGACAAGAAAACGCCAAAGCTGAAGGAAAAATTGTAGAATACCCAATTCAGGACATTTCTCCTGACATGTCATTTCTTGAAATGCTGGACGTCCTAAACCGACAATTGATCACTATGGGAGATACTCCTGTGGCGTTTGATCATGATTGTAGAGAAGGCATTTGCGGTTCATGTTCGCTCTATATTAATGGGGAAGCACACGGACCAGACCGACTCGTGACCACTTGTCAATTACATATGCGTAAATTTAAAGATGGTGATACCATTTTTATTGAACCTTTTAGAGCAAATGCATTTCCTGTCATAAAAGATTTAATTGTAGACCGCTCAGCATTTGATAGAGTTCAGCACGCAGGAGGGTTTATTTCTGTGAATACTTCTGGAAACACACAAGATGGAAATTCAATTCCAATTTCAAAACACGACGCAGACGAAGCCATGGATGCTGCGACTTGTATTGGATGTGGTGCCTGTGTTGCTACATGTAAAAACTCATCAGCCATGTTGTTCGTAGGCGCTAAAGTATCACAATACGCCTTATTACCACAAGGTCAAATTGAAGCTACAGATCGTGTTCAAAATATGGTAGCACAAATGGATTTAGAAGGGTTCGGAAATTGTACAAATACCGGTGCTTGTGAGGTAGAATGCCCTAAAGGCATTTCTTTAGAAAACATTGCGCGGATGAATCGCGAATTGATTAAAGCAAGCTTAAAGTCTTAATTTTCTAAGATAAATTCTTCAATAGTATCCCATCCAGCTCGAACCTCAACTAATTTTGAGGCATAACTCACCCGTTCAGGTTGAGTTTTTGCGAGGAAATTTCCAGGGTCATAGACTCCATTGGCATTGGTGTCAAAAATAACTCTTAAAGAATACATTCCGGGTGTCACGTCCCTAAAATCAACTGGCGACATCTCTTCAGCCACAAACGACTCGACCACTTTACCATTATCCGTAGTCAACTGCACAATTAATGGATAGACTCCATTACGAATCTCAACGCGAACAGCGCCATAAGAGTCCTGTAATTTCGTATTTGCTGAAAAATTCAAAGTGTCATTTTGAGTGCCATAAAAGTCTGTAAAAGCGCCTGGAAGCAACTGAATGTTGTAATTGTTTTGCTCTGTTTTTTCAAACTCTAATTCAACAATAGAATTAAACTCATCAATCTTTATTGAAGTTTCTAAAGCTAATGAATCTTTATCTAGAACCTGTACTTTGGTGGCATCTAAAGATTCTAAAGGAATCGAAGTGCTCAGCCTAAAAGAGTCTTGCAGTTTTAATGTCGAAGCTATGGCGTTAAACACTAATGAATCTGCTTTGAAATCTTTAATTCTAACCACAACAGTATCTATAAACTTGGCATTAGTAACTTCAAAAACTAAAGAATCAACCTCTAGTTTGGGTCGGTACCAATAGTTGAGCGTATCTTTTTCAGCCTCTTTAGTTAGGGTTGACGCAAAGTCTTCAGGTGCATCTGAAAGAAGTTTAATGTCCATTTTTTCGCCATCGCCTTCATATCCAAAAGCAAGTTTTGAATTGGAAACCTGTCGTGCCCGTTTAAATTTATAGTCCACAGCCTCTTTAAACATCCTTATAACATAAGCTGTGTCAGAAGGTACGGTTATGTGAGTCATTTTGTATCCAATTTTATCTGTTTTTTGTTGAAACGTATAATTTGGATTTTCTTCTTTAAGAGCTGCCAAAAGATAGCTACCATCCTTAATGTTATCTAAATTAAATCCCGAAACACTATCTGTTACAGCTATATATTTTGGTTTTTCCTTATAAATTATGGAGTCTGAAAAAGTTGAATCTACCTCATATAATACAACCGATACAGGCTTGTCAACCTCTTTGTTTAGAGCATCCATAACAAGACCTGAAACGGAGAGCGAATCAATAAAATCCCCAGTAGAGAACACGTATTTATAGAACGAAAATAAATTGCCTTCGTTATTATCAGCAATACTTTCACCAAAATTAAAGGCATAAGTAGTATTGGGTTGAAGTGTGTCTTTGATTTTAATTTTAATAACCTTACTAGCAGTGCCAACGGGTGTAATTTCTGGTTCTGGATCCATAAATGGCGAAATGATAAGATGTTTTTGCAAATCTTTCATTTTTATGTATTCATCAAAGTAGATTAGGATTTCTTTTGAATCAAAATTGAGCGAAAAATTCTCGGGTATCGATTTTATAATAACTGGAGGTGTTTCATCTTTTGGTCCACCAGAAGCTGTACCTCGATTTGCACATTGAGAGAAAATCAAACTTACTACAACTAAAAACCCTAAGTTAGCGACCTTTTTAAGCATGAATATTACATTTTGCGCAAAGTAACAACATATTTTAAAACTAACGAAAAATGGAATGCGTAATTGCAATCGTTGCCATACTTAAACGACTATTGGATGTAGCTGTCAAAGCAAGCGCACAGGCCTCAATAGTTGCTCCTGTTGTAATGACATCATCTACTAAAAGAACATGTTTATAATCAATTACCGATCTGTTTTCTACATAAAAACTATGTGCAACAGATTCAAACCGTGCACTTCTAGACTGAAAAACTTGAGTTTTAGTATTTACTGATTTCAGCAATACATCATCTCTATAGACAACGCCTAATACATGGGCTAGCTGTTGAGCAAAAAGTGCAACTTGGTTATAACCTCTTTGTTTTAGTTTCTTAGAGTGAATAGGAACTGGAATTACGATATCGATACCCTTAAAAAAAGAAGATTCAAGTAATTCTGCCCCTAACCAGTTTCCAAAAACACGACCTAACTCTTCTTTACCTCTATATTTTAAGTTATGAAGAAGTTGCTGAACGCGGCCATATTTATAAAAATAAAACAATGCCGTAGCTGCTTGAAGTTGGATCCTTCCGTAAAAAATTTTAGAAATAACTTCAGGGCGTTCAAAATGATAATTAGTTAACGGCAGCTCGTGACGACAGCGCACACAGATATGCTTTTCATTGTCAAATAAAAGTAAATCACAGGCTTGACAAGTTTGTGGAAAAAGCAGATTCAGAAGTGTTTGACACATAAGAAGTAGGGTTAAGAGGGATTTAAAATTAAAATAATATTTGATATTTCTCCCTAAGTTTAACTATAATTTGAAAGTGTTTTCTATTTTTGTCACATGACAAATCAAGGGGACAGTTTTAAGAAGGTTATTTCACATGCAAAAGAATACGGATTTGTGTTTCAAAGTAGTGAAATTTACGACGGGCTTAGTGCAATTTATGACTATGCGCAAAATGGTGTAGAGTTAAAGAAAAATATTCGTGACTATTGGTGGAAAGCCATGGTCCAAATGAATGAAAACATTGTGGGTTTAGACGCTGCTATTTTTATGCACCCTACAACTTGGAAAGCTTCAGGACATGTCGATGCTTTTAATGACCCATTGATTGATAACAAGGATTCCAAAAAACGATATAGAGCCGATGTTTTAGTTGAAGATTATTGTGCTAAAATTGAAGGTAAAATTGAGAAAGAAATCAAAAAAGCTGAAAAGCGTTTTGGAGCTAGTTTTGATAAAAACGAATTTATATCTACAAACGGCAGAGTTGTTGGCTATCAAACAAAAATAAACAGCATTTTATCACGATTGGCAAAATCTTTAGAACACGAAGATTTAGCTGATGTGAAGTTACTTATTGAAGAACTAGGAATCGCAGACCCCTTAACTGGGAGTAAAAACTGGACAGATGTAAAACAATTCAACCTCATGTTTGGCACCAAGCTAGGGGCTTCTGCTGAAACGGCGATGGATTTATATTTACGTCCTGAAACTGCTCAAGGTATTTTTGTAAATTTTCTGAATGTTCAAAAATCAGGGCGTATGAAAATTCCTTTTGGAATTGCACAAACTGGAAAAGCATTTAGAAATGAAATCGTAGCACGTCAGTTTATTTTTAGAATGCGTGAATTTGAACAAATGGAAATGCAATTTTTCATTAAACCAGGCACGCAACAAAAATGGTATGAGCATTGGAAAGAAACGCGGATGAAATGGCATTTGTCATTAGGGATGGGCGCAGATAACTATCGATTTCATGACCACGAAAAATTAGCGCACTATGCCGATGCAGCTGCCGATATAGAATTTAAATTTCCCTTTGGCTTCAAAGAACTTGAAGGCATACACTCACGTACTGACTTTGATTTAAGTCAACACGAAAAACATTCAGGTAAAAAACTTCAATATTTTGACCATGAAGAAAATAAAAACTACACCCCTTACGTTCTAGAAACTTCTATAGGACTGGACCGTATGTTTTTGGCGGTATTTTCAAACGCATTAATTGAAGAAACTTTAGAGAACAACACAACCCGAACCGTATTAAAACTGCCAGCAGTCTTAGCTCCAATTAAAGCCGCTATTTTACCTTTAGTAAAAAAAGATGGATTGCCAGAAGTTGCGAAAACTATTTTAAGCGATTTGAAATGGGATTTTAATGTGGTGTATGATGAAAAAGATGCCGTTGGAAGACGTTATCGCCGACAAGATGCTCTAGGAACACCCTTTTGTATCACTGTTGACCATGATACTTTAGAGGACCAGTGCGTTACGATTAGACATCGAGATTCAATGGCACAACAGCGTGTGAAAATTAAAGATTTAAAACTAATTATTGAAAAAGAGGTTGCCATGAAACAGTGGCTTAAGAAAATTAACTAACTTGAAATCAGGGATAACATACGTTTTATTTGTAGTCGTGTTTTTAAACACTTTGACCTCTTTTGGACAGAACACTCCTCCAACGGTAACCGCTGTAGGCGACCAAATCTATTGTCCACAAAGTCAACAACCAATAGTAACTTCCTTTGACATTACCGACCCAGATCCAGGTGACACAACTGTTGATGCCTTTTATATTCAAATTTCAACGGGCTATATTTTTGGGGAAGACGAATTACTTTTAACAGGGTCACATCCAACTATAAATGCCTCATGGAACTCTAATGAGGCAAAACTAACCTTAACAAATTTTGGCGGTGGGCCTGCTTTAATCACAGATATTATTTCGGCCGTTTATGACGTTGTATTTAGTAGTACGTCTGTAAACGTAAGTGCCAAAACATTTTCCTTAACTGTTGGTTCAGCTAACTATTTATCCTCTAACGGCCATTACTATGAATTTGTTCCTGCAAATTTAATTACTTGGACTGCTGCAAAAGCTGCAGCTGAAAGCAGAACATATTTTGGATTGCAAGGCTATTTAGCAACCTTGACAGCTGCTGACGAAGCCCAGATTGCTGGAGAATTAACGCCAGGCACGGGCTGGATTGGCGGAACTGATGAAGTTACCGAAGGCGTTTGGAAATGGGCAACAGGGCCGGAAGCAGGCATTACCTTTTGGAATGGCGTTGCAAATGGATCCACGCCAAATTATGCCAATTGGAACCCTTCTGAACCCAATAATTTTAATAATAACGAGGACTATGCCCATATCAAAGATGATTCTGTTTTAGGCATTGATGGCTCTTGGAATGATTTACCCAACAATACGTCAGGACAACCCTCGCAATATCAAGCCAAAGGCTATGTTGTTGAATATGGAGGAATGCCTGGCGACCTTCCAATAAACATCTCTGCAAGCACAACCTTTAGCCCTCTAAAAATTTTATCTACAACCCCTTCTTCAAGTTGTTACAATAATGCTGCAACGCTTTCGGCTACATCGAATACTACAGCTATTTTGTGGTATGACAGCCAAAATGGAGGCACACTTTTACATACAGGAAACACCTACAATCCCATTTTAACGAATACTACAACTTTTTGGGTTTTGGCTTCAGAAAATGGTTGTACCACAGGAACACGAACGCCTGTAACTGCAACGGTCATATCCGTAGCAGTTGATACCCCAGCAGATCTTTCAGCTTGTGATAGTTATATTTTACCAGCACTCACTAATGGTAATTACTTTACTGCAACCAAGGGCGGTGGAACACAATACTTTGCTGGACAGACCATATCAACCTCAACCACCTTGTATGTCTATGCCGAATCGACCATAGACCCGAGCTGTTATGACGAACACGCATTTACGATTACAATCAATTCAACACCTGCAATAGACAAACCAGCAGATCTTTCAAAATGTGATAGCTACACACTTCCAGTTCTCACTAATGGCAATTATTTTACTGCAACCAATGGCGGTGGAACAGCTCTTAATGCAGGAGTTGTTATATCAACCACAACCACCTTGTATGTCTATGCCGAATCGACCATAGACCCGAGCTGTTATGACCAACACCCATTTACGATTACAATCAATTCAACACCAACAATAGACAGACCAGCAGATCTTTCAGAATGTGATAGCTACACACTTCCAGTTCTCACAAATGGCAATTATTTTACGCTCCCTAATGGCGGCGGAACAGCTCTTAACGCAGGAGATGCAATCTCAACTACAACCACCTTGTATGTCTATGCCGAAACGGGCACAACACCCAATTGTAGTGACGAACACCCATTTACGATTACAATCAATTCAACACCAACAATAGACAGACCAGCAGATCTTTCAAAATGTGATAGCTACACACTTCCAGTGCTCACTAATGGCAATTATTTTACGCTCCCTAATGGCGGCGGAACAGCTCTTAACGCAGGAGATACAATCTCAACCACAACCACCTTGTATGTTTATGCCGAATCGACCATAGATCCGAACTGTAATGACGAACACGCATTTACGATTACAATCAATACAACGCCTGCTATTGATAAGCCTGCAGACACACCACCTATATGCGATAGCTATACATTACCAGCGCTCACCGTCGGGAATTACTTTACCGCTCCTAATGGCGGCGGAACATTGCTCAACGCAGGAGATATCATATCTACCTCAACAACCTTATTTGTGTATGCTGAAACGGGTACAACACCCAATTGTTTCGATGAACATAAATTTAATATTACAATTAATACCACGCCTGCTATTGACACACCAGCAGATGTATTTAGTTGTGAAAACTACACCCTTCCAGTACTCACAAATGGAACTTATTTTACACTCCCTAACGGCGGAGGGACAATGCTCAACGCCGGAGATATTTTAACCGCCTCGACTCCTTTGTATGTCTATGCCGAATCGGCCGTAAATCCAAATTGTTATAACGAACACCTCTTTACGATTACTATAAACCCAACACTAATAAGTGTGCTTTCATTAGATGCTGAAGTTACTTCTGAGGATTTTGAAGACAATCAAACCATCGTTGCAAGTGCAACAGGTGGAAATGGTGATTATGAGTATCAACTTGATGGTGGTTCCTGGCAAAACAGTGGCGTTTTTGAAAATGTGTTTGGTTGTGAAACACATACCGTAAGGGCTCGGGAGGTGCTCGGCTGTAGCACTGTGCCACAGAAAACTATTAATCTAATCTATTTCCCGAAGTTTTTTACGCCAAATAATGATGGATTTAATGACATATGGAACATCAAGTGTTTAGAAAATCAAGTCGCAGCCAACATTAGAATTTTTGATCGCTTTGGAAAACTGATTAAAGAAATTAGACCAAGCGGGAAGGGTTGGGACGGCACGTTTAATGGAACAAAATTGTCAGGGTCGGATTATTGGTTTGTGGTCAACTACACAAATAGTAAGGGAGTAGCCACACAATTTAAATCGCACTTTTCTATAAAGTACTAGAAACGATAGCCTATACTAAAATCGCCTTTAAGAACGCCACCTTCAGGTGCATTCCCCAAAAGGTTTCTTCCCCCTCCTAGTTTAATTTCAAATATAAATCCTGCAGAATTAACCCATTTCTGTCCGAGCGAAAACCCAAAAGCAGTATCAAAATAGGAGGCATTAGTATTGTTTCCGCTATAATCATAATTGTCATCACCACTATAAAAAGACAGAAAACTTTCTACAAAAAAGCCTTTTGCGGCATATTGTTCGTCACGGTCAAAATACATGCGAAAAAAAGGAGTGACAGATAGGTTTTCGAAATAGTCATTTTCAGAATTAAAATTCACTAAAAGACTTGCGCCATACCCTACATTTCTATTTTTGACATATTCATATGTACCTTCAAAAATAGGGCCTGCTAAGATTTTGATAACTCCAATTCTTACTTCATTGTGTTTGTCAAAAATTGTAAGAGACTCTTTTTCAGATTGTGCAGACAGCTTGATATACATAAAAAGGGATAGGATAATTAGGGCTTTGTTCATAATAATAAAAGATTTAGGTTTTCTAAGAATCGACAATTATTGTACCAAAAAATTAAAAATAAGCTTTCAACTGCACAGTTCCTGTATGAATGGCGCGACTTGTTTCGCTTTTTCTTCCAAAGTAATTTAGATTCAAATCTAAAAACTTAGTCAGTTTTTTTTGCGCTATCAATGACCACGTAAAATTTGTACCTGGCTGTAAGCCTTCCAATATTTGGTAAGCGACTGGCGTGTTTGGGCTTCCAGAAAATAGATTTGAAAAATAATTAAATTCACCCGTAATAGCCGCTTTCTGATTTTGAGTAAGTGTAAAAGATACACCGTATTTTTCCTGAGACAATTGTTCCATATCTCCAATAGAATTATTCTTTTTTTGGTATTGATAAAACACATCAAATCGTTTATTATCGTCTAACAAATACGATAGTTTTGGGTTCAGAAGTGTTTCTTTTAATTGGTAATTTTTTGAGGAAAAATTTTCACTCTCACTTCTATTTTGATCAGCGTTGGCTTGTAAACTCAGTAACCATTGATTTTGAATTTTATGAGAAAAATTAAACTGATGACTCAAAGTGTGTTGCGCTATATAACCAAAAGACAATACATTTCGTGCTTTCATATCCGAATAACTGTACGAGAGAGTATAGTGCTGTTTCCCGCGATTATAAAATAACTGATTTCTAAAGTTGGATTGTAGCGCTAGCTGTTCGTCTTCAATTGAATGAAATGGGTTTAAACGGATTTTCTCGCTTCTATTTTTATCTTTTCTATCAATTAGAAACGTTGTTTGATTATAGAAATGAGACCAGAATTTTTTAGATGCCAGTGGCGAATTTGCCCATTGAATAGGATTTAAAACCAAGGATTGGCTCAGCTTATTTTGGTGAGTTCGAATGTAAACTTGATTAGGTAACAATACACGGACGTAGGTCGCCTGATCCTGAAATTGCGCCACTTCAAATTCTTCTAGTTCTTGAATGCCGTTCTCATTATAATCAAACCAAACAAAAGTACCTTGACCCGGTTCTACTTCAATGTATGTAAAATCTTGTTGGGGCAAACGGCCGGCATTGGTTTCAAAAAGAGTTGTCCACGAAATGCCGTTATTGGCTAATTTCTGACTGTATTGTAATCTAGAATTGACTGATTTTTGAGACGGACTTGACGTGTTTGTGGTTTTAAAATTCCTGTAATTAGCATATAAACTCAGGTTCGTATTTTTAGTTTGAATCCATTTCGAATCTAAATAATAGGTGTTGGACGTATTCACCTTAGTAAGACGGTTGTTTTGAATACTGTCGTTCACTCTATGTATATAGCCTAATTTTACAAACACTTTTGTGGAATCGCCAAGCCCTGTAAACACTTCATAAGTTTGAAATTTCTGACTAATAGGGTCAAATTCATCTAATTCGACTTGCTTTTTTTCATTGTGTTCTGTAGAAAAGTTAACTCCAGACCACCCTTTGTTATAGCTGTATTTTAATCGATTATCAGATCTATAAAACATTGAGTTCGTAAACAGAGCAGCGGTCTGCAACAGACTAGAGTTTGAGTACAGTTGAAAACGATCAAAATTCAGTTTTGTAAAAAAGAGATGACGATTCCCTTCATAGTTGTCTCCAAAGTTTAAGTGTTGAAATTGATACTTCAGTTCACCTTTTTCTGTATGCGCTAATTGCGTTCCCATCCTTACAAATAACTGGTCTCCAAGATCAGAAAGCCGTTGACTGCTTGTTAAGGTTTCAATATTCCAATCTCGATTAAATTCTGGTCGATAGAGGCGTTCTATGGTTCTGAAATTAGATTGAATATAATCGGTGTCAGAAGTTACATTTAACACCCAGTCTCCAGAACTTTTATGGAGTTGATGTGCTACTGACAATTGCCCCGCAAGACCCGTATTATCATCGTCATCCAATGGAGAATACAAGTTTAAATCATTTTTACTAGCAGCAAATTCAAAATCAATAGCTGTTTTGTCATCAGGTCTAAAAGCGCCTTTGGCCACGGCCAGTTGTAATTTTACAGGCGCTACAAGCTGTATAATAGGTTCATATTCGCCTTGTTTAACCCCTGCAATAGGCGCGACATACTCGTATATATTAGAAATCGCATTAGAACTCTTAATTATATAATTCCCTTGTTGCGTCCCAACAGTTATAAAGTTAACACGGTACAACTCGTCTTCAGGGTTGGTTGAAAACTCAAAAACCTCAACTCCATTATCGATAGTTTTTTTATATAAAATCCGATTTTCATTAAAAGGCTCTAAAGCAGCCGAAGGGGCGATCATCAAGGACTGCTCATCGCCTGCATTAGACAAAATAGAAACTTGATCAGAATTTAACGCTTGCTGAAGTGGTTGGTTTTTCAAGTCATTCTCGTTATAAACAGAAATATCAAGCGTCCACTTACTATTTTTGTAATGACTGCCCGCATAGCCTATAAACCGAGAATAATTGCGCTCGCTGTATTGATAATCTACAGTAATGCGCATTTCAGACGTTATGGGATAAGTCGCGTTAAATAGAATTTCGCCTGCATTATAATCAATGCTATAATCTTCTGTAGCACCACGTTTTAAAGGTACGCCATTTACATATACCGTTTCACTTCCAGAAACAACTAAAACATAGAGTTCATTATTTGGACCCACCAATTTATAAGGCCCTTGATTGCCCTCTTGTCCAACAAATTGACTTGATGAGAATTGTCCACGAACTAAGGCGCCAGCAGCAAAAGCCGAAAATTCTGAATCGTCTGTTTTAAGAGTGGTCTTTAATGAAAGCCCTTGAACACGCTTGGAAAATTTTGAAAAATAGGATTCAGAATTTTCTAAGTCTATATCCCCAGCTCTAATCCCCCAACGCTCGCTAAAAACTTCAATAAATACTTGGTCAAACTCATCTAACTGTTGTGAATATCCACTTTCTTGAAGTGGAATATTTGAATCTTGAATCGAGGCCCGTAAGGTCACTTTATCATTTAACTTTCCACTAATCTGAAGGTCAAGCTCACTGTTTAAAACCGAATTTTGATTGTTTCCAATCGTAATGCCTCTAGATATGCTTCCAGAAGACACCAAACCATCGAAAGGAACAACTGTTCGTTTCAAATTTGATTGTGATAATTGATATAATTTTTGAAGGGATCCAGTGCTCTTAACAATGATTTTTTCATCTAAAGATTTATACGTTTTGGTTATAAAACGGGGATAGCTAAGATAGTTGACTATGAGAGAATCGGTTTGAACGGCGTTAGAAAAAGTCAGCGTCGCATTTTCAAAATTTACAGTATATAATGAATCCTGAATAGGCTCATATTTTAAATTTGTCACAGAAAATTTAGAAGGGTTGATACTTACACTGTCAATTTTAATGGTGTCCATGACGGCAATTTTTTTTGTCCTATACAAAGACCTCCCCTCTTGCGACCAGGTATAGGAGAGGGATAAAAGGAATAAAACGAACAAACACTGCTTCATCATGACTCTTAAACTAAAAACATCCTAAAATATTTTGTTGATAGTTTGCATTAAAACAAGACTAAATATTTAGGGTAAAAGTACTCTATTAATTATTTTAGCTAAAATTATTAGTATAATAGATGAAAATTATTTCTTATAACGTTAATGGAATTAGGGCAGCACTCAAAAAAGGGTTTATAACATGGCTAAAAAGTGCCAACCCAGATGTGATCTGTTTACAAGAAATTAAAGCACAAGAAGACCAACTGGATTTAAGAGTTTTTGAAGCTGCTGGCTATGCGTATAACTATTGGTTTAGTGCTCAAAAAAAGGGCTACAGTGGAGTGGCTATCTTATCGAAGACAAAACCAACTCATGTGGAGTACGGGACTGGAATTGAATCTATGGATTTTGAAGGCCGTAATATCCGAGCAGATTTTGAGGGTGTTTCAGTGATGAGTCTATACCTGCCTTCGGGCACCAATTTGGCGCGCTTAGAACATAAGCTAGAGTATATGGATTTGTTTCAAGACTATATAAATACGCTTAAAAAAGAAGTGCCTAACCTGATAATTTGTGGTGATTATAACATTTGTCACGAGGCTATTGACATTCATGATCCCGTAAGAAACAAAAATGTTTCTGGTTTTTTACCTGAAGAACGGGAATGGATGACTCAATTTTTAGGCAACGGTTTTGTAGATGCCTTTCGCGAATTTAATACCGAACCTCATAATTATAGTTGGTGGAGCTACCGCGCAAATTCGCGAGCCAACAACAAAGGATGGCGCTTAGATTATACATTAGTAGCGCAGCCCTTACACGAAAAACTAAAACGCGCCGTTATCTTGTCTGAAGCAGTTCATAGTGATCACTGCCCTGTTTTAGTTGAATTACATTAAAACACAATTTTATAACTTAATTTCCAATGATTAAAAGATTCTTAATTTTAACGCTCCTAAGTATAACAGCGACTTCTTGCGTATCTTCTAAACTATACAAAGAATTAGAAGGCAAATACACAACCCTTAAAAATGATTATGACACCTTAAATGCGGATAGCGAAGACATTTTAACTGCTAAAAACACACTTCAAAATCAATTCGACCAATTGCAAAAAGACTACGATACGACCGTTTCAGAGCGTAATGAATTGCAACAAGATGTGGCTGCACTTCAAAAAAAATACGATACTCTGAATGCTGCTTATACAGCGTTAGAGCAGAACAGCTCTATCGCTATTGCCGAAAATGTTCAAAAAAATAGAGAACTTTTAGCACAGCTAGAAGCCAAAGAATTGGCCTTAGCCGCAGAAAATGATCGGCTTCTAAAATTAGAAGCTAGTATGCAAGATCGTGCTCAACGCATTGCAGAACTAGAAGCACTAATTGCTTCCAAAGACCAGGCAATGCAAGACTTGAAAAATGCAATTTCTAAGGCACTAACCGCTTTTGAAGGCAAAGGACTCACCGTAGAACAACGCGAGGGCAAAGTGTATGTGTCTATGGAAAATAAATTATTGTTCAAGTCGGGTAGCTGGGCAGTTGGTGCCGAAGGCAGAAGGGCTATTGAACAGCTTGGAACCGTTTTGGGAGACAATCCAGAAATTGCGGTTCTGATTGAAGGTCATACGGACAACGATCCTTTTTCAAATGGAGGTCAAATTGCTAATAACTGGGATTTATCGACCAAACGTGCTACAGCAATCGTTGAAATTTTAAGTGAAAATACAGCTATTAATCCAGACCGTTTAACCGCAGCTGGTCGTGGTGAATTTGCACCCATTGCATCGAATGATTCCAAAGAAGGGAAATCAAAAAATAGACGAATTGAAGTTGTATTGACTCCAAAATTAGACGAGATATCAAGACTTTTAAATACCAATTAATGAAATATACCACACTTCCAAGTACAGCTATTAAAGTAAGTAAAATATGCCTAGGGACTATGACCTGGGGAAACCAAAACACAGAAGCAGAAGGCCATGCTCAAATGGATTTTGCATTGGATCACGGCGTCAATTTTTTTGACACTGCAGAACTGTATCCTGTGCCTGCCACTGCAGAAACTCAAGGGCTAACAAGTAAGTATATTGGCACTTGGCTTAAAAAAAACAACACTAGAGACAAGGTTATAATAGCAAGTAAAATCGCTGGAATTGGCGATTATACAGCACATATTAGAACCGCTGGATTTAGTGCTAAAACCATTAAAGAAGCCATCGATTTGGAACTCGGACGTTTGCAAACAGATTATATCGACTTGTATCAACTCCATTGGCCAGAGCGTCATACCAATACTTTTGGTGTACGAGATTTCAAGCCAAGCCCAAACGACCCCTGGGTTGATAATTTTAATGCTGTTTTACATGCGTTAGAAAGTTTTGTCGAAGCGGGTAAAATTAGAGCCATCGGAATTTCTAATGAAAAAGCTTGGGGCACAATGCGCTATGTAGAAGAAATCCGAAAAGACAGCTTAACTCCTATTAGTACAGCACAAAATGCCTATTCCTTATTGAATAGGACATATGAAGGCGACTTAGCTGAAGTATCTTTACGCGAAGATATTGGGCTTTTAGCCTATTCTCCTTTAGCTTTTGGTGTACTTTCTGGAAAATACATTGAAGGGACTGCAGCAGATAATGCACGCCTAAAACTATTTCCACGTTTTGCGCGCTATAGCAGTGCACAATCCACCGAAGCTACTAAGCAATATCTAAAACTGGCACAAGACCTAGGGATTAGTTTAACAACATTGGCCTTAGCTTTTGTTAACCAAAGACCATTTGTGACAAGCAACATTATCGGCGCTACTAATTTGGATCAGCTTAAAGAAAATATAGAAAGTATTAATACCGAACTTTCACAAGAAACTTTGGATCGTATTGATGCTATTCACGCTGGCATACCAAATCCTGCGCCCTAATATATTTTTTGAGACGCGTTTTCTAGACCTTATCTTTGTTGGCGAGTTGTCCGCAAGCAGCATCAATATCTTTTCCACGCGAACGGCGCACGGTGACTGTAATGTTTTTTGCTTCCAACATAGACACATATAAGTCGATAGCCGTAGAATTTGCTTGCTGAAATATGCCGTCGTCAATAGGGTTATATTCAATGAGATTAACCTTACTTGGGGCAAATTGACAAAACTTTAGCAGCGCTTCAATATCTGTTATAGTATCATTAATCCCTTCCCAAACCACATACTCATAAGTAATAATGCGATTAGTGGCGGCATACCAATGTTGTAACGCTTCTCTTAAATCTTTTAAAGGAAAGGTTTCATTAAACGGCATAATAGAGGTACGAACGCTATCAATTGCGGAATGTAGAGATACTGCTAAATTAAATTTAACCTGATCATCTGCCATTTTTTTAATCATTTTTGGCACTCCAGATGTAGAGACAACAATGCGCTTTGGCGACATGCCTAACCCTTCTTTAGAGGTAATTTTATCAATAGCTTTAAGAACATTATTATAATTCATTAACGGCTCGCCCATTCCCATAAATACGATATTGGAAAGCGGGCGGTCGTGGTATAATTTGCTTTGTTTATCGATGGCAACGACTTGATCATAAATCTCATCTGGATTAAGGTTGCGCATACGTTTTAGACGTGAAGTCGCACAAAATTTACAATCTAGGCTACAGCCAACTTGAGATGACACACACGCAGTGGAACGCTTGGCTGTTGGAATCAAAACGGATTCTACAATCATACCGTCATGGAGACGAATCCCATTTTTGATTGTACCATCTGAACTTCGCTGCATAGAATCCACTTTGATGTGGTTGATGCTAAAATTGGCATCTAACTTCAAACGCGTCGCTTTTGACAAATTGGTCATATCATCAAAATGATGTGCTCCTTTTTGCCAAAGCCATTCATAGACTTGTGTGCCCCTAAACGCTTGATCGCCTTGGGTTACAAAAAAAGAGCGAAGGTCTTCTTTAGATAATGCACGGATGTCTTTTTTGATGGAATTCATTTCAAGTGAGATGACAATAAAGATAAAAAAAGCCTCTGTTATGAGGCTTTCAATGGGTTTTTAAATGATCAGCATGGCATCACCATAGCTATAGAATTTATATTTTTCTTTAACGGCTTCTTCATATGCTTTTTTCACAAAGTCATGACCTCCAAATGCAGCAGTCATCATTAATAGTGTTGATTTTGGCGTATGAAAATTGGTAATCATACAGTTTGCAATTGAAAAATCAAAAGGTGGGAAAATAAATTTATTGGTCCATCCCGCATAAGCGTTCAAATTACCCTTAGAAGACACCGAACTTTCAATAGCACGCATGGCCGTGGTTCCAACTGCACAGATACGACGTTTTTCGTCCAAAGCTTTATTGATTGTTGTGGCTGTAGTATCTGGAATAATAATTTCTTCACTATCCATTTTATGTTTAGAAAGATCTTCTACTTCAACTGGATTAAAGGTTCCTAGACCGACGTGTAAGGTGATTTCAGCAAAATTAATACCTTTTATTTCTAGACGTTTCAATAAATGTTTAGAAAAGTGAAGTCCTGCAGTAGGCGCCGCAACTGCACCTTCGTTCTTAGCATAAATTGTTTGATAGCGCTCTTCATCTTCGGGTTCAACTTCACGGTTGATATATTTTGGTAGTGGGGTTTGACCAAGCTCCGTTAATTTTTTTCTGAATTCTTCATAAGATCCATCATACAAAAAACGAAGGGTACGTCCTCTTGAAGTTGTATTATCTATAACCTCAGCAACTAAGGATTCATCTTCACCAAAATAGAGTTTGTTTCCAATTCTGATTTTTCGAGCAGGATCTACTAACACATCCCAAAGGCGCTGTTCTGCATTAAGTTCTCTAAGAAGAAAAACTTCGATACGAGCCCCTGTTTTTTCTTTATTTCCAAATAATCGTGCAGGAAATACTTTGGTGTTGTTAAGAATCATGACATCATCTTCATCAAAATACTCGATCAAATCTTTAAACATTTTATGTTCGATGGTTTGTTCTTTCCGGTTCAAGACCATGAGTCGTGACTCGTCTCTGTTTTCTGCAGGGTATTCTGCTAATAATTCGTCCGGTAATTCAAAGTTAAAATGCGATAATTTCATGCGTGGTTTTTATATTTCAAGCTGCGAATATACAACCTCAAAATAGGCCTTGTCAAGTAATTGAACCTTTATTTTTCGGAATTAGAAATATTGAACCCTAATTCCTTCAAGTTATCCCAATAATCGGGAAAGGATTTTGAAACCACTTCGGCTTCATTTATTGAAAATGATGTGCGTAGTGCCAAGGGCGCAAACGCCATAGCCATACGATGATCGTTGTAGGTCGCTACAACAGCTCCCGACTCTAAAGGATTAAGTGCCAAAAGGTGTAAGCTATCATCAGTGATTTCTATAGACGTACCAAATTTATAAATTTCGTTTTTCAAGGCTTGTAAACGATCCGTCTCTTTAATTTTCAGAGTGTGTAATCCCGTAAGGTTACATTTGACTTGAAGTCCTAGACAAGTCACTACAATGGTTTGCGCGATATCTGGCGCATTGGCAAGATCTAATTCTAAGCAATCTGGTAGGCTTGTATTTACTTTTTGCAAGTTGATTTGCGCGCCATTAAAAGTGGTTTGAACGCCCAAATGTGTATAAATGTCTTGTAATACCGCATCGCCTTGTAAACTGTCTTTCTTGTATGTACTCAGGTTGATTTGCGTCCCAACTGGGCTTAAGGCTATTATGCTATAAAAATAGGAAGCCGATGACCAATCAGATTCTACAGTGAAGGTTTTGGAGGCCGTCTCTACATAGGGGTTGACTTGAATAACTTGTCCCTCAAAACGAGTATCAACACCCAATTGATTTAGTAAGGATAGCGTCATATTAATGTAGGGAACCGAGGTGATTTTTCCCTCAAGATGTAATTTTAACCCCTTCTTGAGCTTAGTTGCCATTAGTAATAAAGCTGAAATATACTGACTACTAACATTGGCTTTCATACGAACCTCATCTTTAAGTAATGATTTTCCTGTGATACGTAATGGCGGATAGCCTTCTTCCTTGTCGTATTCGATGTCTGCGCCTAAGGCTCTCAAAGCATCTACTAGGATTTTTATGGGGCGTTCTTGCATTCGTTGAGATCCGGTCAACAGCGTTGTTCTGCCTTCTAAAGTAGCAAAATAGGCGGTCAAAAAACGCATAGCCGTTCCGGCGTGGTGAATATCTACAGTAGGCGCTTCAGAACCTAAGGCTTTAAGCATATATTGACTGTCATCAGAATTTGAGACGTTTTGAATTTCTAAAGTCTTAAAAAGTGCTTTTAGTAATAAGAGTCGGTTCGACTCACTTTTGGACCCTGTAATTGTAATATCTGTACTTGGGTTTATGCTTGAATTTTGAAGGAAAAGATGCAAAATCTATTTTAGTTTTTCGTTGCTGTGATGACGGTTATGATCCCGTTTGGTTTTTATCTCTAGCTTTTTATCAAAAGCGTCTTGCAAATTTACACCAGTTTGATTGGCTAAACAAAGAACAACGAATAAAACATCGGCTAATTCTTCACCAAGGTCTTTATTTTTATCACTTTCTTTTTCGCTTTGCTCGCCATAACGTCTGGAAATAATCCGTGCAACTTCCCCGACTTCTTCGGTAAGTTGTGCCATATTGGTGAGTTCATTAAAATAACGAACGCCATGGGCTTTGATCCAGTTATCGACAGTTTTTTGTGCGTTTTGAAGTTCCATTGTATGAAAAATTATTAAAACACTAAACTAATCAATGTGCAAAAGAAATCAAATTAAATTAGCAAAAATCAGCTCTTGAAAAAAGGCTTAAGCCCGCTCCTTAGAATCTATAATAATCGTGACAGGACCATCATTAATGAGGGCGACTTTCATGTCGGCGCCAAATTCGCCCGTTTGTACTGTTTGTTCTAAATCAGATTCAAATTGTTGCACAAATTGTTCATAGAGTGGCTTAGCTATTTCAGGTTTTGCCGCTTTAATGTAACTCGGACGGTTGCCTTTTTTGGTTTGGGCATATAACGTAAATTGACTCACCACAATAGCGGCACCTTGGCTATCTTTTAACGACGTATTCATGACGCCGTTGGCATCATTAAAAATACGAAGGTTTGTCAGTTTGTTGCTCAACCATAAAATATCTTCTGAAGTATCGCTGTCAATAATTCCTAAAAGGACCACTAACCCAGGCCCAATTTCTGCGACTTTGGCAGCGTCAATAGATACACTTGCTTGGGTGACACGTTGAATTACTACTCTCATTTTGACTCATAATTATCGGTGCGGTAATGCTCTTCATCACCTTCCAAGATTTGAATGTAGCTTTTGTAGCGCGAAGCTGCAATTTGATTGTTTTCGAGGGCTGATTTTACAGCGCATTGTGGCTCGTGTAAATGCAGACAATTATTAAATTTACAGCCTTGTTTTAATGCAAATAACTCTGGAAAATAATTATCAATTTCGGATGCCTCCATATCTACTACTCCAAAACCTTTGATGCCCGGAGTATCTATAATTTGAGCCTCAAAGCTAAGGTCAAACATTTCTGCGAAAGTCGTTGTATGTTGGCCTTGTTTATGTTGCTCTGAAATTTCTTTTGTTTTAATATTTAGACCCGGTTCAATGGCATTAACTAAAGTTGACTTTCCAACGCCAGAATGTCCAGCAAACATACTTGATTTGCCGGTCATTAACGTTTTGACTGCTTCAAGGTTAGTCCCAGTGATTGCAGAAATACTTAAACATTGATAGCCGATACCCTCATAAAGAGTGGTGAGATCTTCTACAATTTTTTGAGAAGATTCTTCATTAACATCGATTTTATTAAATAATAAAACCGCTGTGACGCCATATGCCTCTGTTGTGGCTAAGAAACGATCTATAAAACTTGTAAATGTAGGAGGGCTATCAATAGTAATCAATAAAAATACTTGATCGATATTACTCGCAATAATATGCGTCTGTTTGGAGAGGTTAACTGATTTTCGAACAATATAGTTTTGACGCGGATGAATTGTTGTAATTACTCCTGTCTCGGTATTATTACTTGTTTCTAAATCAAAATCTACACGATCACCAACAGCTAAAGGGTTGGTGCTTTTAATGCCCTGAATTCGGAATTTTCCTTTTATACGGCATTCATAAAAGTCTCCATTTGGAGTTTTGACGGAGTACCAACTCCCCGTAGATTTATAGACGGTTCCTGTCATAGTTTGATTTAAAATTCTAAACAAAGAAACACATTTCTTTCCAATATTTTTTGTTATCTCTTTGAAATTCGTTTTCATAATAAAAACTTCAAATGATTTGATAATGACGTCAAAAACAAATAAAGCATAAAGCGGGATGCATCGTTGCTTTTTTGCAGCGCATTACGTCTTGAAATAAAAAGGTAGTTTTTTAGTTTATTAATTTAAAAAAAACCAAAAAAAAAGCCCCGCAAATGCGAGGCTTTTTTTACAGTTTAATGGTTTTGCCATTTTCATTTTTAAAACGAAATTCCAGATATGTGTAAGCATCTCTTGGCATTATTTTAACCCATTTTTTATGTTCAAAATACCATTTTGTACGTATGGATGGGAAACCTTTTGTAATAAAGGCTGCTATAAAAGGGTGTGTGTTTAAAGTCACTTTTTTATAGCCTTTTTTAATAATTTGATCGAGTTGATGATTAATTTTGTCAATCAACACAATGGGTGCTTCTACTTCAGCACCATTAATACCATTAGGATTAGCTTCCTTGGTTTTAATGTTCATTACTGGCCGAACACGTTGTCTTGTGATTTGTATTAACCCAAATTTACTTGGAGGTAAAATTTTGTGTTTGGCTCTATCGTCTTTCATCTCATTTCTTAGATGATCGAAGAGTTTTTTGCGATTCTCTGCTTTGTTTAAATCAATAAAATCGACTACAATAATTCCGCCCATATCACGCAATCTAAATTGGCGTGCGAGTTCGGTTGCAGCAAGAATATTAACTTCTAGAGCAGTCGCTTCTTGGTTTCTTTCTTTACTTGAACGATTTCCACTATTGACATCAACGACATGAAGCGCTTCTGTATGCTCGATAATCAAATATGCGCCACGCGCCATTGAAACCGTTTTTCCAAATGAAGTTTTGATTTGTCTCTCGATCCCAAATTTCTCAAAAATGGGTGTTTTTGAGTTGTGATATTTCACTATGGCCTCTTTGTGAGGTGCAATTTCACGTACATAATCTTTAACTTGATTAAAAAGTAAATCGTCATCTACAGTAATACCTGTAAAGGTATCATTGAAGATATCTCTAAGAATAGAGGACGCTTTATTCATTTCACCAAGTACTTTACTAGGTGTATGAGCGCGTGGAATTGCTTTACATATAGATTCCCATTTCGAATATAGGTTTTGAAGGTCTTTGTCGAGTTCTGCTACTTTCTTATCTGTAGCTACTGTTCGTATGATGACTCCAAAGCCTTTGGGAGTTATGCTTTTTACGAGGCGTTTAAGGCGTTCTTTTTCTTTTCTACTTTCAATTTTTTGAGAAATTGAAATTCGGTCAGAAAACGGAACAAGGACCAAATAACGTCCTGCAAGTGAAATTTCGGAACTGATTCGTGGTCCCTTTGTTGAGATTGGTTCTTTTGCAATTTGAACCAATATAGACTGGTTTGACTTTATAATACTGTCAATACTACCGTCTTTTTTAATGTCTTCTTCAAAAGTAAAGTTTTTTAAAGAGTAATCTTTTAGTTTACCTGTGCTTACACGTTTCATGAATTTCATCAATGTTGGAAGCTTAGGCCCTAAATCATGATAATGCAAAAATGCATCTTTATGATACCCTACATTTACAAATGCAGCGTTGAGGCCCGGAACAGATTTTCTTACTTTGGCTAAAAACACATCGCCAACAGAAAATTTGCTGTTATCTTCATCATTTTGAAATTCAATTAGTTTTCCATCTTTTAATAAGGCAAAATCAACATTATCTGAATTTGAACGAATTATTAATTCTTTATTCATGAGTGTTAATTTATATCTATACATAAATGCACAGATGGATTATAAAATATTTTCTTGATTCATTCCCATAGGTTGCTACAGGAGTATAATCTTATGTATAGGTCCGTATTATAGGTCCTAATACTAAAGGTTTGACAGGATTTAATTCAGTAAATTCATGTATTCAGCAAGGTGTAACTGAATTTTAGCACGAATTTGATTTCAAAGAGCGTTCCAAAAATAAATCGAAAAAGTAGCAAATGCTACTTTTTCAAATTACTTTTTCTTGTGACGGTTAGCACGACGTCTTTTTTTACGCTTGTGCGTTGCTACCTTATGTCTTTTACGTTTTTTACCGCTTGGCATAAATGTGATTTTTAAAAATTAGTTTATATTATTAGTTTACTTTAACCTTAGATTTTACGCCTTCAATAAAAACTTTTGAAGGTTTAAACGCTGGTATATTATGTGCAGGGATTTTGATTGAAGTATTTTTAGAAATATTTCTACCTATTTTCTCTGCTCTTGTTTTGATAATGAAACTCCCAAATCCTCTTAAATAAACATTTTCTCCAGTCTCTAACGATCCTTTAACTTCGCTCATAAAAGATTCAACAGTTGCTAATACATCTCCTTTTTCTATTCCTAAATCATTAGATATTTTAGCTACAATTTCAGCTTTAGTCATTTTATTTCTTATTTAAATTAATGTTTTTTTAATAGGCTTGCAAATATATGTATTTTAAATTCAATATTTCAAGCCTAAAGAATTAAAATTAAATATATTAAAAGATTATTTTTGTGCTTCAACTAATTTCAAAATGAGTTTTCATTCAACATTAACTAGCTGGTATTCAGTAAACAAAAGAAATTTGCCTTGGCGGGCGTCAAAAAACCCCTATAAAATCTGGCTTTCAGAAATTATTTTACAACAAACACAAGTTAAACAAGGACAGCCTTACTATGAGTCTTTTGTAGCGAATTATCCTAACGTACAAGCGCTTGCTGAGGCTTCCGAATCCGATGTTTTGAAATTATGGCAAGGGCTCGGCTATTATTCTCGCGCTCGAAACTTACATTTTACAGCCAAACATATTACTGAAAATTTGGATCGTGTGTTTCCGAAAAACTACAAAACCTTGCTAGAACTCAAAGGGGTTGGTGAATATACCGCTAGTGCAATTGCTTCTATTTGCTATGAAGAACCGGTTGCTGTTGTCGATGGAAATGTATATCGGGTGTTGGCGCGCTACTTTGGAATAGATACCCCTATAAATAGTACCGAAGGAATTAAGCAATTTAAAGTCTTGGCAAAATCCTTACTACCTGAATCAAATTTTGGAGATTACAACCAAGCTGTTATGGAGTTTGGAGCGCGGCAATGTAAACCAAAATCGCCAAAGTGTTCCGATTGTGTCTTGATCTCATCGTGTAAAGCCCACGCTACAGGAACCGTCAACGTTTTACCTGTTAAGCTCAAAAAAACAAAGGTGACAAAAAAGTATTTTAATTTTTTGGTGGTGGTTTCAAAAGATAAACACACCATTCTAGAACAGAGAACAGAGAAAGGAATTTGGCAACAGCTCTATCAATTTCCTCTTATCGAAACGACTACATCTGTGTCTAAAAAAGAGTTTTTGATGCAACTCGATAAATCTGACAAGATTAAAAACGCCATCCAAACAGTATCCCTTTTTAATACTTCTGATATTATTCATAAATTATCACATCAAGAATTACACATTAAATTTTGGGTGATAAAAACCCCAAACAGCCTTGAAAATGGCACAAAATGGTCCGAGGTCCACTCTGTTCCAGTTCCAGTTGTCATCGAACGGTTTATAAATAATTTTCAAGTTTAAAGAGGCATTTTTACATTTTTTAGATATCTTTATAGTATTAATTATGAGTTATATTTACCACATCAAAAACCAACAATTATGTCAGGAACTTTAAATAAAGTAATGCTTATTGGCTACCTTGGAGATGCCGTTAAAATGCATTATTTTGATGATAAAAATTGTGTGGGTCGTTTTCCATTGGCAACCAATGAAACCTACACCAATAAGCAAACAAATGAAAGAGTTACCAATACGGAGTGGCACAATATTGTTGTCCGAAATAAGGCTGCCGAAATTTGTGAGAAATACCTCAACAAAGGCGACAAAGTATATATTGAAGGCCGATTGAAAACTCGAAAGTGGCAAGATGACAAAGGAAACGATCGGTATTCTACAGAAATTCAATGTACCGATTTCACGTTTTTATCCACTAAAAGCGACAACCCATCTTCTCCAGCAAACCCGGTAAGTCCAAGTCCTCAAGCTGCAGCACCCAAAGCGATCGAAAATGACGAAAATACAAATGACTTACCATTTTAATTAACTTACAAATGGACCCAGAAGCCGAAAATTACATACGTCTTTTCGACAGCACCATAATTAGTGGCGCTATTGGACTGCTTCTGCTTTTGATTTGCTCTGCTCTTATTTCAGGTGCTGAAGTCGCTCTTTTTTCGCTAACCCAAAAAGATTTAGATGATGCAAAAAATACCAAATCAAAATCTTACGATATTATAATTGAGCTCTTAAAACAACCCAAAAAACTACTCGCATCGATCTTAGTGGCCAATAATTTTATAAACATTGCTATTGTCATAGTGTTTGCCTCTCTAAGTAACTCCTTATTTGGCGAAGTGCAATCCGAGTTAAATCTTGGGCTTTTCAAAATTGATTTAGTATTTTTTATCGAAGTCGTTCTGATTACTTTTTTAATTTTACTAATTGGCGAAATTTTACCTAAAGTCTATGCGAACAGAAATAATCTAAAGTTTTCGAAATTCATGGCCTATCCTCTAAAGGTTTTGGATGTCATAATATCCCCTATTAGCCTCCCTATGCAAAAGGTAACTTTAGGTATTCACAGGAAATTGGGCAAACAAAAATCTAATCTCAATGTCGACTATCTATCTCAGGCCTTAGAACTGGCAAGTGAAGGTGACACCACCAAACAAGAACAAGAAATTCTTCAGGGCATTGTTTCCTTTGGCAATACAGATACCAAACAGGTAATGCGTCCTCGAATCGATATTTTTGCATTAGATCAAACTACAGCTTATAAAAAAATTATTTCCGAAATCATCAAAAATGGCTACTCGCGTATCCCTGTCTATAAAGACAGTATTGATGATGTAGTTGGCGTTTTATATGTCAAAGATTTATTGCCACACCTCCAAAAAGATCACTTCGATTGGACAACTTTATTAAGAGCACCTTTTTTTGTACCTGAAAACAAAAAACTTGATGATTTGATGGTGGAATTTCAAGAAAAAAAAATCCACTTAGCCATTGTAGTTGATGAGTATGGGGGCACTTCTGGGGTGGTGTCACTTGAAGATATTATTGAAGAAATTGTTGGAGATATTAGTGATGAGTTTGATGACGACGATTTGATTTATTCAAAACTTGATGCGCATAATTTTGTTTTTGAAGGCAAAACAACACTTAAAGATTTCTATAGAGTTATAAAATTAGAGGACGAGTCTGTTTTTGAAAACCAAAAAGGAGAAGCCGAAACTCTGGCTGGATTTGTACTTGAAATATCTAAAAGCTTTCCAAAAATAAACAGCAAAATCATATTCAAAAACTATACATTTACCATTGAAGCCATTAACAAAAAACGCATCAAACAACTCAAAGTAACCCTAAAAAACTAATGATACGTTTCCTTTTAATTTTATGTATTTCTTTATGCTTTTCTTGTGAGGAAATCCACGTGCCTAAACCAAAAGCATTTTTGAGTTTAGACTATCCCAAAGCGAATTATCTAGAAAGTACTTTGGACTTGCCTTTTAGCTTTGAGACGAATTCCCTTGCTCAACTAAACATTTCTAAAAAAAATAATATTCTAAACGGTATAACCCTGCGCTATCCAACACTAAAAGCTTCAGTATTCATCAGCTACAAAAAAATAGAAACCAAAGTCGATACATATATTGCCGATGCACGTGCAATGACTCAAAAACACCTTCAAATAGCAGATGAAATTTCGGAACGAAAATATGAAAATGTGCAACAGCACATATATGGTAGGTTTTATGACCTCAAAGGAAATGTCGCATCACAATCTCAATTTTATGTCACGGATAGCACACAACATTTTATGTCTGGAGCGCTTTATTTTGAAACTAAACCCAATTATGATTCTTTATTACCTGCCGTCACTTACATTCAAAAAGATTTGATGCATTTTATAGAAACGCTACGCTGGAAGTAAGTGTCTATTCATCTGAATCTGCGCGCATCGCATTCCAGCCTTGGGCTGTTAAAGGAATTTTTGTATCCGCGCGGGTTACCAAATTCATCCCGACACCAGGTTCAGTCATGTAGCCTATAACCGTTAAATTTGGGTTGGCTTTGATTTTAGGAAAGTCTTTTTGAGCTATTGTCATTAGCAATTCATAGTCTTCTCCTCCATTCAGCGCTATGGTAGTGCTGTCTATATTAAACTCTTCACAAGTTGAAATAACCTGAGGATCTAAAGGAATTTTATCTTCATATAAATCACACCCAACCTCACTTTGTTTACATAAATGAATAATTTCTGAAGACAACCCATCACTAATATCAATCATAGAAGTTGGCACAACCTCAAGATCTTTAAGAAGCTTAACAATGTCCTTTCGGGCTTCGGGCTTCAACTGACGTTCAATAATATAGGTGTAACCATCTAAGTCGGGTTGATTATTTGGATTTACTTTAAAGACTTCTTTTTCACGCTCCAAAACCTGAAGGCCTAAATACGCCCCTCCAAGATCGCCACTAACAACTAACAAATCATTGGGCTGTGCGCCGTTTCTTTTAACAACAGTATCTAAATCCACTTCACCTAGTGCGGTGACAGAAATCATTAATCCAGTGGTAGAAGACGTTGTATCTCCACCAACCACATCCACGCCATATACCTGAGCTGCTTTATGAATTCCTTCATACAAAGCCTCTAAAGCTTCCAATGAAAAACGATTAGAAACTGCAATCGAAACCGTGATTTGTGTAGCATTTGCATTCATAGCATATACGTCAGAAAGATTGACCATTACGGCCTTATACCCCAAGTGTTTTAAAGGCATATAACTTAAATCAAAATGTACGCCTTCCACCAACAAATCTGTGGTAAGCACCACCGCTTTGTTTTTAAAATCTAGGAGCGCAGCATCATCTCCAATTCCGTTTAGAGTTGAACTGTTTTTGTTAGTGAACTGTTTAGTTAAATGGTCTATTAGGCCAAATTCTCCTAAACTACTAAGCGGTGTATGTTCTTGATTTTTATCTTCTATCATACTGCAAAAATAAGACGCTTTTGGTAGATTTCTTGCACAATTTACAAGTAATTCTATGGATAGTTGGATATCTATACTATTTTAATGTAAATTACGTTGATTTATATACAACCGAAATCAAACTTATGAAATCTGTTTTTTTTAAACTCATTTGCTTTTCAATATGTATTGGACTTTCAACTTCCTGCAGAAATGAAGTCTTAGAAATCATAGGAGACGATAGCGATGGTGACGGAATTATTAATTCCTTAGATAATTGTCCTGAAATAGCCAACTCTAACCAAGACGATAGCGATGAAGATGGTATTGGTGATGTTTGTGATCCAACAGATGATACAGATACAGACAAAGATGGTATTATTGATTCTGTAGACAACTGCCCCAATGCAGTAAATCCTAATCAAGAAGATTCAGACGAAAATGGCGTTGGTGATGCTTGTGAAGCGGTAGGTCAAACAGATTCCGACGGAGATGGCGTTATTGATTCTGAAGACAACTGCCCCAATGCAGTAAATCCTAACCAAGAAGATTCAGACGAAAATGGCGTTGGTGATGCATGTGAACCAGAACCTAACATGCCAAAGCCTTGTCAAAGCGGTATGGCAGATATATACCCGTGTAATGGTTATGACCTTATGAGCCATTTGACATTATCAGAGTTAAGTATTAATGATTTTGGAGGTGGCACTATTGAAGGTAATGATTCTTGGGGCTGGACCGACCCCACTACTAATAAAGAATATGCACTTGTAGGGCTCAGCTCGCATACAGCGTTTGTAGATGTAAGCGACCCCGTAAATCCAATACTTCTAGGCGTCTTACCGACAGCGACTGTAAATAGTATATGGAGAGATATAAAAGTCTATAAAAATCATGCGTTTATTGTAAGTGAAGCTCCAGGGCATGGCATGCAGGTTTTTGACCTCACACGACTACGAAATGTAGCAGTAGCCCCTGAAACATTTACTGCTGATACGCATTTTACAGACTTTGGAAGTGCTCATAATCTTTTTATTAATGAAAGTTCTGGCTATGCCTACATCGTTGGTACCAATCGAAATGGAGCCTTTTCTGGTGGCGCCTTATTTGTAAATATCCAAAATCCTACTGCACCAGTTTCTGAAGGCGGCTTTGGAGCTGGAGGCTATTCGCATGATGTCCAAGTTGTCAACTATACGGGACCAGACACAGTTCATACTGGAAAAGAAATTCTAGTGGGCAGCAATGAAAATGAAATTGTAATTGCAGATGTTTCAAATAAAGCAAATCCAATAATTTTATCAACTATTGGCTATTCTAATATCGGTTATACGCACCAAGGTTGGTTTACAGATAACATGACCCATTTTATTGTTGGTGATGAATTAGATGAAATAAATATTGGCAATAACACCCGAACCTTAGTGTTTGATTTATCGGACTTAGATAACCCTACATATGATTTTGATTATCTAGGCCCAACATTAGCTATTGACCATAACGGGTATGTTAATGGAGACCACTATTTTTTAGCCAATTACCGCGCTGGAGTTCGTGTACTTGACATCTCTCAAATTGGGAGTAATACAATTACTGAAATTGGGTTTTTTGACACTTATCCCCAAAGTGATAGTGCCAATTTTAATGGGGTATGGAACGTTTATCCATTCTTTACTAGTGGCAATATTGTAATTAGTGATATTGAACGCGGTTTATTTATCATTCGAAAAAGCAACTAATTTCATATGCCTAAAAAGCCAACATATTGTATGTTGATCGTGTTTCTTATAGCGGCTTTGTTTGTGAGTTGTACTAAGGATACAAACACGTCTCTAGCCCAAAATTCAGAATTAGAAATTGAACACATAAAAACCTGGGGAGGCTCAAAAAATGAAAGTGCTCAAGCCGTGACTAAAACAACAGACGGAGGCTATGCTATTTTGGGATATACTCAAAGTAATGACGGAGATGTTCGTAACAAATCCAACGAATCCTATGATTATTGGCTTCTAAAATTTGATGCTAGAAATCAATTGCAATGGCAAAAAACGTATGGCGGTAGCGATGACGACCGAGGATTTGATTTAATTCAAACTTCAGACGGCGGTTTTGCCATGCTTGGAAAAAGTAAAAGTAATGACCTTGATGTTTCTGAAAATTCAGGCTTTGATGATTTTTGGGTGTCTAAACTAGATAGCAATGGGTCAATTTCTTGGGAATACAGCTATGGATTTGCAGGAAGTGATACTCCAAATTCTATTATTCAAACCCGAGATAATGGCTATTTATTGACAGGTGTATTAGATGTTTCAGCCTCTAATGGACAAGGAGATAGACACGCTGCAGTGCGTCAGCGACATGCTGGAGGCGACTATTGGGCGGTTAAATTAAATAGCAGTGGGGTCAGAGAATGGAGTAATTATTATGGTGGATCTTTCACAGATACTGCCTATGATGCTATTCAAACCCAAGATAATGGATATATTATTATAGGCTCTTCTGATAGTAATGATGTTGATATTTCAAACTTTAAAGGCGGGTATGATTTTTGGGTAGTTAAAATCTCTAACACAGGCAGCTTGGTTTGGGAAAAAACATTTGGAGGCAGTGAAATTGACGAAGCCCGAGCTATCACTTCATCAAACGATGGAAATTATTTAATTGTAGGAGATACAAGAAGTGACGATTTGAACATTTCTCAAAATGCTGGAGCTGCTGATTTATGGCTAATCAAAATAACCCCTGAAGGTACTTTGCTTTGGGAAAAAACAATAGGTGGCACTAATTTTGATGTTGGAAGATCAGTTTCAAAAACACAAGATAACGGATTTTTGATCTCTGGGAGCTCAAGAAGTAGTGATGGAAACCTCACAACCAACAAAGGCCTAAATGACGCTTGGGTTTTAAAAATTGATAGTGGTGGCAACATAAAGTGGCACAAATCTATAGGAGGCAGTGAAACTGATTTTTTTTATGATAGTGTCGAACTTAATGATCAGACAATCGTGGCCGTTGGAAACTCCAATAGCTCTAATGAAGATATTAATGAAAATAAAGGATTTACAGACCTTCTAATACTCAAATTAAAATGAAACGACTATACATTTTATGCGCCTTGCTACTCTTCTATGCATGCAGCTCAGACTTAGATGACAATCTTAGGTCTGTCAATGTGAAAATGTCCTTTTCTCATTATTGGGAGGACTCTACAATTACTAATGCAGACTTTAATGACGTAAAGTTTACAAATGCAAATGGTGATGTCTTAAGTATTGAACGTTTACGCTATTTGATTTCAGGAATTGAATTTACCAAAACAGATGGCGAAACTATTGTATTGGAGGGCTATAATTTAGTAGATGTTACCAACCAAACTAACCTCTCCTTTACTCCAGATCAGAAAATCGCAACAGGGACCTACAGCAATGTTTCGTTTATATTTGGATTTAAAAATGAACAAAACATCTCGAGTGCTTACCCAGATTTAAATGCTGCATCTTGGAATGTTCCTATGCAGCTTGGTGGCGGATACCATTACATGCAATTTGATGGAAAATTTATTAATAATATGGAAGAAACACAAGGCTATAACTACCACGCTATTCGCGCTGTGGATAACCCAGGAAATCCTAGCTTCCCACAAGACACCTTTTTTAAGGTGGACCTAGGGGAAGTCACGATTGGAACCGCTACAGAAATCAATGTCGCGATGCATATTGAAGAATGGTTTCAAAACCCATATACTTGGGATCTTAACTTGTATAACCAGATGCTAATGCCAAACTCAACAGCTCAAATTTTGATCCATGGAAACGGACAAAATGTATTTAGTTTAAAAAAATAACAAATTGAAAACCAACACTAAAACATCTTATTTTTATATCTTTTTACTAACCTTGTTTGTCGTTTCCTGTAGCGAGGATTCATCTGAAGACCCCTACGTCAATACGCCCACTCCAAGTCCGCTACAAATTCCTCAACTTTTTCAAGATCTCATCCTTGATCCCGTTATCCCCTCAAATAATCCACAAACAGAAGAAGGCGTTTTTTTAGGAAAAAAATTGTTTTTTGATCCTATTCTATCTGCTGATAACACACTAGCTTGTGCTGGATGTCATGGTGCTCCGAATGCTTTTTCGGATAACACCCGTTTTAGCGATGGTGTTGATGGGATTTTTGGGCGTAGAAACTCCATGCCATTATTCAATTTAGCTTGGAATTATGACAATAGGTTTTTTTGGGACGGTAGAGAGGCTGGTCTTGAAAACCAAGCCTTTGAACCAGTGACTAACCCTATTGAAATGCATACCACTTGGGAAGCTGTAACTGAAAAACTGCAACAACATGCTGATTATCCTGAGCTTTTTAACGCTGCTTTTGGCACAGCAGAAATTGACTCGGTTTTGGTGTCTAAAGCCATCGCTCAGTTTGAAAGAACATTGATTTCAGCAAATTCAAAATTTGACAAACATTTATTAGGAACAGCCACATTGACTCCAGCAGAAGCCAATGGATTTGCTATTTTTATGGATGAAACAAAAGGGGATTGTTTTCATTGTCATGGAAGTGATAGTAACCCACTTTGGACCGATAATAAATTTCATAATAATGGTTTAGACGCTAGGTTTACAGATCGCGGACTTGGGCGCTTCACTGGGGACCCTGCGGATAATGGTAAATTCAGAACTCCATCTCTAAGAAATCTTGCTTTTACTGCGCCCTATATGCACGATGGACGCTTCGAAACCATCGAAGACGTCATAAATCATTACAGTAATGGGCTTCAAAACTCTCCAACCATTGATCCGCTAATGAAAAAAGTCAACCAAGGTGGTGTGCGCCTTAGCCCTCAGGAAAAGGCAAATCTTAAAGCGTTTCTTTTAACCCTTTCTGATCAAGAATTTATCCAAAATTCAGATTTTCAAAATCCATAGGGAAATCCTATAAACTCATATATTAATATAATGTTAGGATTTATGGAAATCCCCACCTTATGTTGTATATTTGTCCCCTATTTAGAAAGTATCTATATAAGCACTATGATAAAAGTATCTGAAACAGCTAAGACTAAGGTTCTGCAATTGATGCATGAAGATGGCTTTGACCCTACCACTGATTATGTCCGAGTGGGCGTTAAAAGTGGAGGGTGCTCTGGGTTGTCTTATGATTTAAAATTTGATAAATCTCAGAACGAAAGCGATAAATTATTTGAAGACAACGGCGTAAAAATCGTAGTCGATACAAAAAGCTTTCTGTATCTTATTGGAACAACTCTAGAATATTCTGGCGGCTTAAATGGTGCTGGATTTGTGTTTAATAACCCCAATGCAAACCGTACTTGTGGGTGTGGAGAATCTTTTTCTTTATAGTATAATTTTATAAGTGGTATGAATAAGTACACCGAAGATGATTTAAGAGAAGAATTAAAAACCAAAGAATATGAATATGGTTTTTATACAGATATAGATTCTGAAACCTTTCCAGTTGGTTTGGACGAATCCATTGTGCGCGCCATTTCAAAAAAGAAAGAAGAGCCAGAATGGATGACCCAATGGCGTTTAGATGCTTACAAAGTTTGGAAAGCCATGGAGGAACCTGACTGGGCTAATGTAAAGTATCAAAAACCTGATTTTCAGGCTATTGCTTATTACTCTGCGCCAGCGTCTATAGATCCAAACAAAACCCTAGATGACGTAGATCCCGATTTACTGGCGATGTATAAAAAATTAGGGATTTCTGTTGATGAACAGAAAAAGATGAATAATATAGCCATGGATATTGTTGTGGATTCTGTATCCGTTGCAACCACGTTCAAAGATACACTTGCAGAAAAAGGCATTATTTTTATGAGTATTTCTGAAGCTATCAAAGAACATCCAGAGCTTGTCAAAAAATATATTGGAACTGTAATCCCCACAACTGACAATTACTATGCGGCTTTAAACAGTGCCGTGTTTAGTGATGGTAGTTTTTGTTATATTCCTAAAGGGGTGAAATGTCCTATGGAGCTCTCAACTTATTTCAGAATTAATCAAGGTGGAACTGGACAATTTGAACGCACACTATTGATTGCTGATGAAGGCAGTTATGTCAGTTATCTTGAAGGTTGTACAGCACCAAGTCGAGATGAAAACCAATTACACGCTGCTGTTGTAGAGCTGATTGCTCTAGATGCTGCTGAAATCAAATATTCGACAGTTCAAAACTGGTATCCTGGAAATGCTGAAGGAAAAGGAGGCGTATATAATTTTGTAACCAAAAGAGGTATTTGTGAAAATGATGCTAAAATTTCTTGGACACAAGTAGAAACTGGAAGTGCAGTGACATGGAAATACCCTTCTTGTGTCCTAAAAGGAGACAATTCTGTTGGTGAGTTTTATTCCATTGCCGTGACCAATAATTATCAACAAGCGGATACAGGTACAAAAATGATTCACTTAGGAAAGAACACAAAATCAACTATCATTAGTAAAGGAATATCGGCTGGCAAATCTCAAAACAGTTATAGAGGATTAGTTCAGATAAGTTCTAGAGCCGACAATGCTCGAAATTTTTCTCAGTGTGACAGTTTATTAATGGGGAATGAATGTGGCGCACATACCTTTCCTTACATAGAAGCCAAAAACAAATCTGCTCAAATTGAGCATGAAGCAACCACAAGTAAAATTGGGGAAGATCAAATATTTTACTGCAACCAAAGAGGTATTGATACCGAAAAAGCAATTGCATTGATTGTAAACGGATTCAGTAAAGAAGTTCTAAATAAACTCCCAATGGAATTTGCTGTGGAAGCTCAAAAACTATTAGAAATAAGCCTTGAAGGCTCCGTAGGATAATATAAAAACCATGAAACATTTATTACTTCTCGTTTTTGCAGTTTCGGTATTAGGATGCAAAAACACTTCAAAAAACAACGCTGAAACTTCTGATAACTTCAGCACGATTCAAGGAAACTACATTTTTTTTGAAAATGCTGCTGTATTGCAAAATGACGCTGAAATATATGGTGTATTCTTAAATGAAATGGCCAGACAATTAAATGAAAAAGCGGCTCAATTTAAAGTAACGGACACCGATATGGTTAGTGTAGAAGTTAAGGGAATTGTATCCACTAAAGATGACCCTAAAATTTTATGGGAAAATAAACTAGAAATTGTTGAAATTATAAGCGTTTCTGCAGTAAAAGAGACAGAAAATATATTAAAATTAGGTACAGAATAACTATGTTAAAAATAACCGATTTACATGCAAACATTGACAACAAGTCAATTCTTAAAGGCATCAATATAGAAATAAAACCAGGTGAGGTTCATGCGATTATGGGGCCAAATGGCTCAGGAAAAAGTACACTAGCCTCTGTAGTTGCAGGAAAAGAAGAATACGAGGTTGAAAAGGGAGAAATTTCTTTTGAAGGTCAAAATATCGATGAGCTTTCTGTTGAAGAACGCGCTCACAAAGGCATCTTTTTATCCTTTCAATATCCTGTTGAAATCCCTGGAGTGACGGTCACAAACTTCATGAAAACAGCACTTAATGAAATGCGTAAGGCCAAAGGTTTAGACGATATGCCTGCCAAGGATATGCTTAAAATGATTCGTGAGAAATCTGAATTATTAGAAATCGATCGAAAGTTTTTATCGCGCTCTTTGAACCAAGGGTTTTCTGGAGGTGAAAAGAAACGTAACGAGATATTTCAAATGGCGATGTTAGAGCCGAAATTGGCTATTCTTGATGAAACCGATTCTGGACTTGATATTGACGCACTGCGCATTGTGGCCAACGGCGTTAATAAGCTGAAAACAAAAGATAATGCGGTGGTTGTTATTACTCATTACCAACGCCTTTTAGACTATATCGTACCAGATTTTGTGCATGTACTTCACAATGGAAAAATTGTTAAATCAGGCACCAAAGAATTGGCCTTTGAGTTGGAAGAAAAAGGATACGATTGGATTAAACAAGAAGCTGAAAACTAAAAGAACGCATTGTATTTATGGAACTTAAAGAAAAATTAGTATCCTCTTTTATTGCTTTTGAAAATCAAATTTCTCTAGACAATACTTTTGTACACAATATGCGTACAGAAGCAATCAAGCGCTTTGAAAACAAAGGGTTTCCTGTCAAAAAAGATGAGGCCTGGAAATACACTTCCTTAGGAAAAGTCTTGAAGCATGATTTTAGTGTGTTTCCAAAAATAGAATCTACTATTGAATATAAAGATGTTCAACCTTATTTTATAAACGATATTGACAGTTATAAGATTGTATTTGTCGATGGCAAGTATGCATCTCACCTTTCTGAAACAACTCATGATGGTATTGATATTTGTCTAATGTCTGCTGCCTTAACTAAACCTAAGTTCCGTTTAGTAATTGAAAACTATTTCAACAAAATAGCAGAGAAAGACAGTATTACTTCGTTAAACACTGCATTTTCTATTGAAGGTGCTTACATTCATATTACAAAAAACAAATTGGTTGAAAAACCAATTCAAATCATTCATTTCTCTACGGGCAATGAAGCAGCACTTTTACTTCAACCTAGAAACTTAATTGTAGTTGATGAAAATGCACATGTTCAAATTATTGAACGCCATCAAAGTCTTACAGACAACCCAACTTTGACCAATTGTGTTACTGAAATTTTTGCCGATAAACGCGGTATTGTGGATTACTATAAAGTTCAAAACGATAAAGAGAATGCATCTCTTATTGACAGTACTTTTATAGATCAAAAAAGAGATAGTCATGTCTCGGTTCACACCTTTAGTTTTGGAGGGAAATTAACCCGAAATAACTTAAATTTCTATCAAAATGGCGAATATATCGACTCTACTTTAAATGGCGTAACCATTATTGGAAACAAACAACATGTGGACCACAATACCTTAGTTCATCATATTGAGCCAAATTGTGAAAGTCATCAAGATTACAAAGGCATTTTTAGTGACAGCTCCATTGGTGTTTTTAATGGTAAAGTCCTCGTGAATAAAGAAGCGCAAAAAACAAATGCGTTTCAATCCAATAATAACCTCTTGGTCAATGATAAAGCGAGTATCAATACAAAACCTCAATTAGAAATTTTTGCGGATGACGTGAAATGTTCTCACGGCTGTACAATTGGACAATTGGATGAAAATGCATTGTTTTACTTGCGCGCACGTGGTATTCCAGAAAAAGAAGCTACAGCACTTCTAATGTATGCTTTTGCAAATAACGTATTGGAAAGTGTTAAAATTCCACAATTAAAAAATAGAATTAATAAATTAATCGCCCATAAATTAGGGGTTAATATAGGATTTGATTTATAATGAAAAACCAAAGTTCAAATACCTTTTTTGATGTTGACACGATTCGAAAAGATTTTCCAATTCTCTCGAGAACTGTTAATGGAAAACCATTAATTTATTTGGACAATGCAGCAACTTCGCAAACGCCACAACAAGTGGTCGATGTTATTGTAGACTATTATTCTAATTACAATGCAAACATCCACAGAGGCGTACATAGTTTAAGTCAAGAAGCTACAGACAAATACGAAAACGCTAGGCGAACCATCCAACAGCATTTTAATGCCGCACATGCCCATGAAATTATTTTCACTTCTGGGACAACGCACAGTATTAATTTAGTCGCTAATGGATTTGCAAGTTTACTTAACGCCAATGACACTATTCTTGTATCGGCACTAGAACACCATAGCAATATTGTCCCTTGGCAAATGCTTTGTGAAAAAACTAAGGCAATCCTAAAAGTAATCCCAATGACTTCCGAAGGAGACTTGGATATGAAGGTCTATGATGAGTTATTACTTTTGAAGCCAAAATTGGTTTTTGTTAATCATATATCCAATGCTTTAGGAACCATCAACCCAATTGAGGAGATGATTCAAAAAGCACACCACGTTGGCGCTGCAATACTAATTGATGGTGCACAAGCCTGCCCTCATATTAAACCCGATGTTCAAAAACTAGATGTTGACTTTTATGTCACTTCAGGTCATAAAATGTGTGGCCCTACTGGAGTTGGGATGTTATACGCAAAAGAATCATGGCTACATAAATTACCTCCATATCAAGGTGGAGGAGAAATGATTGCTGAAGTTACTTTCGAAAAAACAACTTATGCGGGACTACCTCATAAATTTGAAGCTGGAACGCCTAATATCTGTGGAGGAATTGCTTTTGGCGCTGCCATCGATTATATGAATTCGATTGGTTTTGAGGCTATAGCAGCTTATGAACATGAACTTTTGGAGTATGCTACCGAAAAAATGAATACTATAGAAGGCATGCGAATTTATGGTCCTAAAACGAATAAAACCTCTGTTATTTCTTTTAATATCGAGGGTGTTCATGCCTATGACCTTGGAACAATAGTCGATAAACTTGGAATTGCTATTCGTACAGGACAACACTGCGCTCAACCTATTATGGATTTCTTTAAAATTTCAGGTACTGCAAGAGCGTCCTTCTCTTTCTATAATACCAAAAAAGAAATTGATACTTTGGTAGAAGGGCTTGAGAAAGCCGCAATGATGTTGCGCTAGTTTACAGTTTTAGTTCATTTAATAAAATAAATAGAACTTCATTTTACTAAAAGTACATTGAGATATATGAACCTATTCACAATATATTTTACGCTGATAGTTATGATTACAAGTTGTAATTCAACAAAAACCGTGCATTCTAACAACTCGACTGTTGATCTAAAAAAATATCCAACAGTACTAACGTATAGTGCATTTTCTCGAGGGTTTTTGAAGAACTAATAATTACTAAAACTAATTTCACGGTCTATAAAGACTATGAAAAGTTGAATCCAGTTTCAAAAAAGATAACTCCCAAAAAATGGGAAGACTGTTTAAACTTATTACGACAACTTAATCTGAAAAATTTGCCAAATCTAAAATCACCTACCAATCGTAGGCAGTTTGATGGCGCTGCTTTTGCACAATTGACCGTGATTCAAAACGGAGATACAATTCAATCTAGTCGTTTTGACCATAAGTCCCCACCAGAGGACATCAAACCTTTAGTAGAATATATATTATCTATACCGGAAAAATAAACGATAAGAATTGTATTTTTGCATTATGAATATTGAAACCATACAAGCAGATTTAATAGATGAGTTCTCCATATTTGACGACTGGATGGAGCGTTATGAGTATATGATCGAACTGGGCAAATCATTGCCTATGATCGCTTCAGAGTTCAAGACAGAAGACAATATCATAAAGGGCTGTCAGAGTAAAGTATGGCTTCATGCGGATCTTGAAAATGAAACGGTTGTGTTTACAGCCGACAGCGATGCCATTATTACAAAAGGTATTGTTGCCATTCTGATTCGAGTTTTCTCAAACCAAAGTCCTGAAACCATATTAAAAACAAATACTGATTTCATTGACGAAATTGGGCTTAAAGAACATTTATCACCAACCCGTGCAAATGGATTAGCGAGTATGATAAAAAAAATAAAAATGTATGCACTTGCATATCAAACACAAATAGGATTATGAGTACCGAAGAAATTGATGTAAATGCTTTAGGGGAAAAAATAGTTCGTGTCATTAAAACAATTTTCGACCCAGAAATTCCTGTAGATATCTATGAATTAGGATTGATTTATGATGTTTTCGTAAATGAAGATTATGAAGTTAAAATCTTAATGACGTTGACTACGCCAAACTGTCCCGTGGCGGAGACACTACCTTTGGAAGTAGAAGAAAAAATCAAGTCTATCGACGCTGTAAAAGATGCGGAAGTAGAGATCACTTTTGATCCCCCATGGACACAAGAGTTGATGAGTGAAGAAGCTAAACTAGAACTAGGATTTTTATAGCAATGAAGACTGGTGAGATTGTAAATCGTGTCGCTAACAGCGTTCTAGTCACTATTGATTTGGAAGAGTATTACCCGAATGGAGCGCGCATTCTGTTTGATATCAAAGACTGGTTACATGAAGGCTTAGTCCTTCGTGAAAAAGAGTTTAGGACGCTTATCGATGCTCATGATTGGTCTATCTACAAAAACCAATACATTGCGCTGCATTGTACTTCCGATGCTATTATTCCAGGATGGGCGTACATGCTTATTAGACTTCAGCTTTCAGGGATTGCCAAACAGGTTGTTGTTGGAAATCTAGAGACCTTAGAGACGACTCTCTATCAAAAAATAATCGCTAATTTAGAGCTCGATTACTGCGCAAATAAGCCTGTGATTATCAAAGGGTGTTCAAACAAACCTGTACCTCAAAATGCATATCTTTTTTTGATTGACAAATTATATCCTATCGCAAAATCAATTTTATATGGCGAAGCTTGTTCGTCTGTACCACTGTATAAAAAAAAGTAAAAACTATTGAATTGAGTTAAGTCCAATTTTTTATATTTACGCAAAATTATAACCCTCAAACCCTACAATCACATGAAAAAAACAGTATTTCTTTTAGCTTTAATTTTACAGTTTCACACCATTTCTGCACAAGAATCTACAGAAAAAAGTAGTGAAAAATCTGCTTGGACCAAAGGCGGAACGTTTACCTTTCTCATCAATCAATCTACTTTTGAAAACTGGGTCGCTGGAGGTGTTAGTAATATTTCTGGAGCGGTCGGCATAAATTATGATCTAAATTACCTTAAAGACAATTGGTCATGGGATAATAAAATTATTGCAGCTTTTGGAGTGACAAAAATTAAAGATCAAGACATTCAAAAATCTGATGACCGCTTAGAATGGAATTCTGTCTTAGGAAAAAAAGCAGGAGGCTATTGGTTTTTTTCGGCATTTCTAAATTTTAAAACCCAATTTACTGACGATTTAGATAGCGACACCAAAGGACCAACTCAATTTTTGTCCCCCGCCTATTTACAGCTAGGACCAGGGATGTTATGGAAAAAAAGTGAAACCCTTAAAGTCAATATTGCTCCGGCCACTGCTAAATTAATTTTAGTTGATAAAACTCTTACCTTACCAGATGCCGCTTATTTTGGAGTGGAAGAAGGCAAAAGCACGCGTTTTGAGTTTGGAGCATCTTTGGGTGCCTACTATAAATTTGAGTTATTGAAAAACATTTCAATGGAAAATATTTTGAATTTATACTCCAATTATCTGGAAGATCCTCAAAACATTGATCTTGATTATACGATAAATATCGTGATGAAAGTGAATAAAAATATCTCGACTTCACTAGCCTATCAAACCATATATGATGATAATGCGTTTCAAGGGCTACAAACCCGACAAGTCATTGGACTGGGGCTAAATTATGGTTTCTAAAACATTCGAATAAAAAAAAATCTCGACAAAGCGAGATTTTTTTTATTCTATAACTTCTTCATAATCAGGATACAAAAAGTGATTGTACGGGAAACGTTTCACATGAATTTCACGAACAGCATCATAGACCCGCTTTCTAAAATCTTCTAAATTTTCTTTGTTGAGGGCAGATATGAATAGTGAATTTTTACCAATTTTTGACATCCACGTAGACTTCCATTCCTCCAAAGAATAGTGAGCTTCGGTACGAACTGCGATCAAATCGGTATCGTCAAAAGGGGCAGCTTCATAGGCATCAATTTTATTGAAAACCATAAGCGTAGGTTTGTCTAACGCATTAATTTCTCCTAAAATAAGATTGACGGATGCGATGTGATCTTCGAAATTTGGGTGTGAAATATCCACTACGTGCAACAACAAATCTGATTCTCGAACCTCATCTAAGGTACTCTTAAACGAATCTACTAATTGCGTTGGAAGTTTTCTAATAAACCCTACAGTATCACTCATCAAAAAAGGTAAGTTTTTGACCACTACTTTTCGAACTGTAGTATCTAAAGTTGCAAATAATTTGTTTTCAGCAAAAACCTCTGACTTGCTAATAACATTCATCAGGGTTGATTTTCCAACGTTCGTATAGCCAATCAAAGCCACACGTACCATGGCGCCTCTGTTGCCGCGTTGAACTGACATTTGCTTATCAATTTTTTTGATTTTTGCCTTTAAAAGTGCAATCTTTTCTCTAACTATACGGCGATCGGTTTCAATTTCGGTTTCTCCAGGTCCACGCATTCCAATGCCTCCTTTTTGACGTTCGAGGTGAGTCCACATCCCTTTTAGTCGGGGTAATAAATACTCACACTGCGCCAATTCAACTTGGGTTCTGGCATAGCTTGTTTGTGCGCGTTGTGCAAAAATATCAAGAATAAGATTTGTACGATCAAGTACTTTACAATTTAATATTTTACTGATATTTCGTTCTTGAGCAGAAGACAATTCATCATCAAAAATGGCAGTCCCTACCTTGTGTTCTTCAATAAATTGACGAAGTTCTTCCATTTTTCCAGTCCCAATAAAGGTTTTGGGATTGGGCTTGTCCATTTTCTGAGTGAAGCGTTTTAGTACTTCCCCTCCAGCTGTATAGGTTAGGAATTCTAGCTCTTCTAAGTATTCATCAGATTTGGTCTCGTCTTGAAGTTTTGTAATTACCCCAATTAAAACTGTTTTTTCTAAATCAATATCTTTTTTCTCTATCATATAACTGTATTGGTCAAAGGTAAAAATTTATCACTAGACTAAATCATTCAAAATTTAATATTTATGAAAGAGTTGCCTTAGATTTCTGCTGAAAAAATTAGAAGTGATGTCCACCAAATTATTGGCCAATTAAAAATTCTTAACTATTTGTAGTTTCTCAATTAAACTGCTTTATAAAACAAAATAGATAAAGCAATAATGGCAACAGGTAATGCAACGAGTGTAAGCATGGAGTAGCCCAAGTCTTTTTTCTTGGAAAGTTTGGCGTTTAAAACACGGCGTTTACGCCCGCTATAACTCACCCAATTTTTGAAATGCAAAACGACGGCAGTCATCACAAAAAGTAGTCCTGTGTTTGAGCTCGACATGACCACAACTTTCATTTGTTCTAAAAATTTAATAAAAAACACACCGCCTAAAAACAACAGCGCAATTTGAAGACCTGAGGTATAATACAATGCTATAGTATTTGCCTTATGCTTATAACGTCCTTTGAAACGATTAAAGATTGTGAGGTATAGTTGGTCAAAAAAATTCATGCAACAATATAGAAAAAACTGCTGATTTTGACCGCTATTTTAAGCGTTTATAAAAACTAATTCTGAACGTATATTTTGAAGTTATCAATTTCAAAAGTTCCGGTACGGTCTGTGCCACCACCCGTATATCTAAAGGCAATATTAACAGGCTCTGAATACGCACTTAAATCAACATAGCTGGAGTCAATCCAGTTTTCAAAGGATTCAGAATCTGACACAATAATCCCGGGAAGTGCTGTCCAAGTTGCAGACAAAACTCCTGTTTCCACACCATCCCAATCTGTTGAAATTAATAACTCTAAATCACTATTATCGCTAAAGCTATTTGAAGACTGAAAGTGTAAATAGGCATCATGTAGCCCATCCAAACCTATAGAGGGTGAGATTAACCATGCAATATTGCTAGAGTCTCTAGAGCTATAAGCACCAATTCGGGCCGTCTTACTAGCAAAGTTTTGAGGGTCTTCTGTTGTTTTAATTTGCCATGCTCTACTCCCTGCTTCTTTAAAATTGGTCCAGTCACCAAAATTAGTTGTATTGTTTGCATACGACTCAAAATCGTCTTCATAAATTACTGAAAACTCATTAATGTCAACTAAACTACAGCGTGCTCCGTTCATCTCCACATCGGCTGTGGTATTTAGTACTAAAACTAAATCTGAACCGTTAAACGTTTTAGAGACAATTCCAGAAATCGACCCTCCACCATCTGTTAATACTTCATTTTTAAAGCTGGCAAATACACTTGTTTCTAGAAAGAAATTATAATATGAAAAACCTGAGCATCGTTGAACTATTTTTGAGAGTCAAAATCATCACGTGGATCTACATAGGACTGTCCTATTGAATGCGTAGGGAATTCGACATTGTCTAAGGTTACAAAAACGCCTAATACATCGCTGGTTAGAATGGACACTGGTTTGGGAACTAGCGTCTCTGTAGTTAGAGACCTAAAAATATGGGATGGATACGCATTTGCTGTTAGCGCTACAACTTCAGCATCCTTAACATTTCCTCCTATAACATGAACACCATCTCCACTATTGGACTCTCCTAAATACAGTCCTTTTAAGTGTATATAAACTTCCCTACCCTTATTGAATTTATTGTAAGAATCAACCTGATTCAATGAAACTTTGATCGCATCAGTGGCGTTTTCAGCGGAATTCTGAATAAAAAATTCTTTATAAAAATTTCCTGTGAAATCGGATGACGACACATAACCCTTTACTGCTATGTCAGATGTAATTAATCGCGGTTCTTCACCGGAGTTAAATTGAGCTTTTAAGTGTTGAATCGTGATTAACTGAATATCTCCAGCTTCAATGGCATCTAAAAGCAGGGTTAGGTTTTTATTTTCTTCATCTCCCAAACTTTCAGGAACAGAAAAATCGTTGTCTTGTACACAAGATAGCATTGCAATACAAACCATTATAGCCATGAGGTAGTTTAGAGTAGATAGTGTTTTCATTGGAGCATAAAGTTTTAGGTTTTAAAATCTAAGATTTAGGTTTAAAAAATACGTTGTTCCGCGGCCATACCAGTATTTAGGTCCGAAACGGCGTTTAGGGCTGTTCACATCATTTTTTAAAGATTGATAGTTGGCATTACGTCCTTGCTCAAAACCCCCTGTTTTGTAGTGTTTGTCAAGGACATTGTTTAGACTTACAAACAGACCGATGTATTTGTCGCCCACTTTCCATGACTTCCCGCCTACGGCATTGAAAACAACATACGGGTCAAATTTTTCTTGTCTTAATAATGCTTTCGCAAGTGTGGGGTCATAATCTGGAAATGGCAGGCCATCTGTATCTAAATAAAAATTCTTTGTGCGCGTTAAGGGAGACACATCAATATAAGTGTTAGCTAAAAAATTAGCCGTAGTGCCAAACCACCAATACTTGGGGTCTCTGTATTCAAACCCAAGAGAAAAGGCCTGTTGGGGGCCTCCTGCTATTTTGTAGTGTTTTAAATTGGCGTCTCCAAAGTTTAAGCCCTCAACAAAATCGCTAGACGTTAATACTAAATTTGGGTTGTTGTTATAGGAATATTGACCTACGGAAACCACTCCATTTAATTTGAGCGTTGGGGTCACTTGTGCTTCTATTCCAAGTTCGATTCCTATGTGGTTTGTATCAATCCCTTGCAATATTTCCTGTACAAAAGCGGTGCCTTGATCAATGCCACTGATACCATCTGCATAATAAAAAGAGACTTCATTGGCATCGTGTATCGTGGTGTAATAGCCAGTTAGACTGGCTTTGACAGCTGAGGATCTATACTTATAATTAAGATCAAAAGCGGTTATTTGTTCTTCTGTAATATTTATTCCTGAATGTTCTCCGACAATCGTATGATTATCTCTTGAATTAGAAAACGTATTTCGAATTGTAGGGGCTTTTGTGCGGTAACCCGCATTGGCAATTACAACATGTTTTCCAGAAAATTTATATGTAAATCCAGCTTTGGCGCCGACGCCTGTAAACTTAACTTTTGGCCCCTTGCCCAAAGAATTATCGGCATACACTTCGCTCTGATATATGCCTTCTCTTTGATAATTGGTATTGGTGATATGTCCTGCTATAAAAAAATCGGCTTTATTATATTTAAACTGAGCTTGAGCAAACACGCTTGCAATAGCGGCTTCTAAGTTATAGTTATATCTAAAAATATCGCCTGTGCTAACAACACGGTTAGGGTTTTGCAAATCAAATTGGACTTGGTCGAAAGCGTCTATATTTAAATAGCCTGTTGTACTTCCCAACATATCTATAATTTGAGCAAAATTATGGGACTTTAAACGCTTATAGTTTACCGCAGCGTTTAAGATTATATAATCTGTTAGTTCTGATGAAAGGCTTGTGTTTACAGATATTTGAGTGTCATCACTTCGATCTTCATACAATACATATGCGGCAAAGTTTCCATTGCTATTATTTGTGATATTGGCATCATAAAGACGGCTCCAATCGAGTTGACCATCAGCGCTAAAATTTTGATGGGCTTCATATGCGCCTGCTAAATCTGACCCATCTCTATCGGCTAAAAAATAACTTGGCAGAGTTTGATAATAGGCAGGACTCGGATTGGCGCCACCAGCATAATCCAAGCGACTATTGCCGAGTGCACCAAATTGATAGGCGATAGTGGAATTTAATCGTGTTTTGGTATTAAAATTCCAGTAATGACTCAACATAAAAACAGGCTCTGCGATTCGTTTGACTCGTGAATTTCGTTTTTGCCCCTCTTGATAGCCCCAATATTCATTATACGTGATGTCTTTTAAATCATAAACTTCTTGGGTATTAGGAGATGATTTTCCCCGTCTGTTAGGGGTATAAAATCCTGTTATATTTAAGCTATGCTTATCATTTAACTTCTTTTCTACAGCTGCAAAAAAGGAATTGGCCCCATAAAAGGTGCCGTCTTGATAGCCTTCATTGCCCCAGCGTCTTCCCACTGAAAAGGCATAAGACCAATTGCCTTTAGCCACGCCTGAAGCATAGGTTGCCATGATTCTGTTGGTATAACTTCTGTTAGAAGATGAGTAGGTTACCCGTCTTGTGCTTTGGTATTCTGATGCTCTTAAAGTGATGTTCGTAGAGCCTAAAACGCCTCCAAAATTATAGGATGACGGTCCTAAACCTGGAGTCAGTTCTTGATTGCGAAGTACATCATTTATGCCGCCCCAATTGCTCCACTGTGGTCTTCCATTATAGACTTTATTCATTTCAATTCCATTTATAAGCACTTTTGAGTTTTCGGAATTAAGACCGCGAACTTTAAAAAATGAAGCGCTAAACTGAAAGGCTGCAACACGTTGAAAGATGTCTTGTGAAGACGCTAAGAGACCTGAAATATTATCTGCAGCACTTGTGTCATCGTTTAATTCATCATCTGAAAGTGTGATTGTAAACAGAGCATCATCTGTAGAATCCAAACTCAAAATCATATCTTGAATATCTAGAGTTTGTCCTGCGTTTACCACAATAGGATAGCGGGCTGTTTGATAGCCGATTTTAGTCAATTTTAAGACTTGTTCGCCATAAGGGACAGTGGCAGGAAATATAAATTCGCCTAGAGCATTTGTTTGCGTGCTTATTAGTGTTCCCTCAAAAGTGACGGCAACTTGTGCCAAAGCCTGATTTGAAATTAGATCTTTAACACTTCCTTTAACTACGGTCTGTTGAGAAAACAGCGTAAACGAAAGCAAAAAAACCATATAGAAAATGGTAGGTATCTGTTTCATTGTTGAATTGGGGTTTAATTCACAATAATTAAGGTTCAATTTACAAAATATATTTACTTTTGAAAAAATCACTCTTAAACTTTTTTAAATGAAACAAAAAACGAGGACCATTATACAACATATTGTAATGTGTAGTTTCACATTTATACTCGCTTTTGGAAGTGTAGCGGCGCAGAACTCAAAACACTACAAAATCCATACTGTTGCGTTTTATAATGTCGAAAATCTTTTTGACACGATTAATGACCCCAACAAATACGACGAGAAAAGTCCAATGATGGAAATAAAAAATGACCGTAGTGCTATTTACAAGAAAAAAGTAGCGAATATGGCGTCAGTAATTTCTCAAATTGGCGCTAGTAAATCTAAAAATACGCCTGCTATTATTGGGCTTGCTGAAGTGGAAAATCGAGCTGTAGTCGAAGACTTAGCTAATGACCCTCATTTAGTTTCTAAAGACTATGGTATTGTACATTTTGACTCTCCTGATGCTCGTGGTATTGATGTAGCGCTGATGTATCAAAAAGCATTGTTTACGCCGGTGAATACAAGTACTCATGAGCTAGAGTTATTCGATTCAGAAACGAACAACCGCATCTATACAAGAGATCAGTTGTTGGTTAGCGGCTACTTAGGAGGGGATCTTATTCATATTCTAGTGAACCATTGGCCATCACGACGCGGCGGAGAAGCCAAAAGCCGTTCTAAACGCGAAGCTGCTGCTAGGCTTAATAAACACCTTATCGATTCGTTGCAAGCCAATGACCCCTATGCGAAAATTCTGAGTATGGGCGATTTTAATGACGATCCCACAAATTCCAGTCTAAAGAAAATATTAAAAACAAAAAAGAATAAAAGTTCCGTAAGTTTAAAAGGACTTTATAACCCTATGGAACGCATTTTGAAAAAAGGAGGGGGCTCCAATGCGTACAGAGATGTTTGGTTTTTGTTTGATCAAATTTTCATGAGTAAACCCTTTTTGAAAAAAGACAATTCAGGCTACCGACTTTACAGAGCTGGGGTGTTCAATGCGCCTTTCCTCATAAATAAAGAGGGCCGCTACAAAGGCTACCCGTTTAGAAGTTTCTCCTACGGGAAATTTTTAAATGGCTACAGCGATCACTTTCCTGTATATGTACACCTTATTAAAGAAGTGGAGTAAATTCTATAACATATAGCCCTAAAAAAAGCAGCCTAGAGGCTGCTTTTTTTATAAGTATCATGCAGGCCATACATCCCAAGGGATTCTAGATAGAATCAAAATTAAGGCGATGGTATAAAAAATCGCAATGGTTTTGTATTTAGGTCCTGAAATTAGTTTCTTCTTATGTTTTGAATAGCCAATGGTAATAAGCGCAACAGCAAGTATGTTTATTGTTGGGTGCTCCACCAAGTATAAGCGTATTTGTGCATTTTTCATAACCTCTCCTACGCCTAAATCACTCCACAAACCAAATCGTTCAGACGTAAAATATAATAGCAATCCAATAAGTAATTGAATATGAGATACAATTAGTGTGAAAAGCGAAACTCTAAATGCTTTTGCATCATAGTCTTTTTTTCCAAAGTAGCCTAAAAGGGCTTTGAAAACAGCCAATACAAGTACCGCTAGTACTAAATAGGCCCAGTAGGAGTGAATTGTTTTGATCATTAGGTTTTAGTTTTTGGTATTAAAATGTAAATATAACAGTTTAATTCCATTTATTTTCTGCTGGAGCTCCACCCCAAATAAGTGTTGCCAAATAAGGGTTATCAATAAATGGATTTCTATTGCCTTGTGCAGAATAAATGACATTATTACGTTGAATTTCAAAGTCCGAAACCGGGTCTGCACGATTCCAGGATATAAATAAATCCAAGCCTCCTACCAAATCAAAGTTTTCGCCATATCTAATATTTAAATACATCATCATACGTGCTACATCTCCACGCCATTCATCTCCTGGATACCATTCATTATTGGATAACTCATAAGTCCCGCTTCCTTCTCCAAAAGGATTATTACTTCGGCGCGTGTTCGTGGCATCATCACAGGTTCTTAAATGGTGTAAGTCGGTGATTGAATTCGAAGAATTTAATAACGACTGTGGATAGACGTGTTCTGTATTATAGGTTTGAGGTGAATACGAATTAGTTCCAGACGTATATTCTCTCCAGAAACGGCGCTCACCTGAATACATTAAAACTACTTTATTTGAACTTGATAAATCCGCATCTGCATCATAAAGATACTGATGGCGTTGAATGTACGTTAAAATGGTCGTATGTTTGTTGGTGGTATGTGTGTCTAATTCTTCAAACATTAAATCGGCATCTTCAGAAAAAATCACTCCCGAATAATAGTCCACTAATTCAGCTGGTATATTGAAGGTAATGGCATCTATAACGGTGATTGTTACCGTAGCAGAAACACATGTATTTGTAGGTGTATCGTCATCACAAAGTGCGTATGTAAAACTATCTGTTCCTGTAAATCCAGATGGAGGAGTATAGTCCACGGTTCCATCTGCGTTTAAAACCACAGTGCCTTGAGTTGCCGTAGTATCAACTGATGATAATACAGCTTCATCAATAGCTGAATCATTATCTAGAAGAGTGGTTATGGTTTTAGGCGTATTTAGCAAAACATTGATGGCATCGTTTTCTGCAACTGGACTCCCAAAATCTGCCACATTAATGGTGACAGTTGCTGTTGAACAGTCTGGAGGTGTATCAGTATCACAAATCGTATAGGTAAACGTATCTTCACCTGTAAAATCATCTGCTGGAGTGTAGGTATATGTGGCGTTTCTGTTATCAACAATTGATCCCCCTTGAGTAGTGGTTGCGTCGAAAGCTGTAATGCGCGCATTATCCTCAATGGTATCGTTTGATAATAAATTTTCAATACTAAAATCGGTGTCTTCAAGAGCATCAAAACGGTCATTTACAGCCACTGATTTTCCGCCAGTTGTGGTGTCAGGATCTTTGGGTGCAGGTGAAGAATCGTCACCACCTGAGCTGCAATTGATATTGAAAAAAGCAAGGAGAACTATTGGTATAATTTTTTTCATAATACGTATTAATTGAATTAAAACTAAAGGTAAAAAAACCACCTCATTAGAGGTGGTTTTTTTATACATGAACAGTAAATTTATTCATTTAAAATATAAACACCACCTGTTTTAATCACAGCTGTTGAATATACTGCAGCGCTACCATTATAAACATTATAAGACACTAAATACTTTTGACCTTCTTCATCTGAAGGAAAATTATTTAATAAAATAGTGTTTATTTTAGCAACTCTTGCTTCTATAGATTCTTCGTCTTTACCTGATCTTACATCAAAGTTACTATAGTAGCCATTACCTACTAATTCGAAATCTGCTGCAGTTAGGGTGTATTTGATAGTGTTATCTGGCACCCAAACATCACCATCATGACCAAACTGAAGTGTTTCTTCCAGTATATTGTCATAAGCAGAGAATGCAGTTCCATCAAAAACAAAGGCAGCAGTAAAACTTTTTGTAACTCCACCACCTTGATATATTTCATACATTGATAAAACAATATCACCAGCACTTTTTGGATCAAATTTGTAAACGTCCAAAAGCGCTACTGGAATCTTCTGATTGGCTTCCTCTTCGCTAGAAAAGTTAGGATACCCTTCACCCATTGCTGTATATTGATCAGGCGTGAATCCTGTAAACTTTATCCATTCGCCATCTTCATAGGCAAAACCATCTGTGAGTGTACTTACAGAACCAGAGTAGTATTTATATTTCAAAGATACAAAGTCTCCATTTTCTGGATTTGGATAGGTAGCATCTAGGTAGTCATATACATGGTAAGTTTCATCAAAGTTACCATATCTAGACCCTGTGATCGCATTGTGCTCTCCAGCAGTCAAAGTATATACCTCTGCGTCATATGTTGACACTTTATTATAAATATTATATGAAACTAAAGCAGACGATCCCTTTCCCCATACTGGAAATAAATCTGACAGTAATTCTGGCACCATCTCTTTCGCTTGATCTGTAGAACTAAAGTTTGCATAACTTAAGTCTAAATCATCATAATCGTCGTCAGTAAGTGTATAAACAACATCGCCTACGATTACATTTTCTTGTGCATCAATGGTTGCATTGATGTCTTCATTCGGGTTACATCCCGTAAAGACGAAAGCCGAAAGTGTTAATAAATAAACTATTTTTTTCATTTTCTTATTTTTTAGAAGTTAAGTTTTATGCCAAGACTGAATGTTCTTCCTGCACCGTAATAAACGCCAGCAGTTTGAGCGATTGAGCCTGCTCCATCTCGAGCATCCGAAATATATTCAGTGTTTAGAACATTGTTCATTCTAGCTGATAATGACGCATCAAATTGACCAATATTAAAGCCATGATTTAGACCAAGGTCAAATAAACCATAGGCGGGCATTTCCCATGAATCTTGACGGTTTGACTCATCACCTCTATCAGTAATTCTATAACTAGCATACAAATCGCTAGCATAGTTGTAATCAATATAAAAAGATGTTTTTTCCATCAATTTAAATTTAGAGCCTAAAGCGAATGTTGTTTGTGCAGCATCAGATACTTTTAAATCTTTTGCATATACGTCAACAGATTTGATTATTTGTCCACCTTCGTCAAATAACTTACCGCTTGCATCGTTTTTCCATTTCCAGTTTCCAATAGAAGCCATACCAGTAAAAGTAACCATGTCACTTGCACGATACACAAAATCAACTTCTACACCCTGGTGTAAAGCATCAAGACCAGCAATGTTATAATTCACACGGTCTCCTTGATTATCCGGATCATCTACGCTACCTGTCAAAGATTTATCTATCCAAGTGGTATTGTAAATATTAACGTTTGCTGATAATTTGTCGCCTCTGAATCCGTATCCTATTTCTGCACTAAATACTTTTTCATTTAACGCGCCCTCATTGAAATCTGTTGAGCTATCGCTTTGGAAAACGTTTCCGTCTAAGAAAGGTGCTTTTGAGAAGTACCCAATATTAACAAATACATTTCTTGTATCGCTTAAATTGTAGTTTGCACCCCCTTTAACACTATATCCAAGAAAATCAACTTTATCGGACTCACGAGCTGGATCTGTAGGAGCATAATACATGAATTCATTTTTGCTGTAAGTAGTATTAGATATAGCAGACGCTAGGAAAATTGATAAATCAGCTCTTGGAGAATATTCTGCTTGTGCAAAAAGCCCCCCTCTTAATACGATTCCGTCATAATCTTTATTGAAACGATCTCCAACCTTTAACGCTTGACCAGATGTATTCTCATCGTTAGTATCGTTGACATAAAACTGACCTCCTAAAAGATCTGCAACTTCGTACCAGTGCGATCCCACGTAGTAACGTGCATCAACCCCACCCGAAAGCACTAAGTCATCAGTTAAGTTTGTTTTGATCGTTGATAATAAACCATACCATTCGTGTGCATTTCTAGAAGATGCAAAGATATCTGTAGAACCAAAAGCAGCTTGCGCTTTATTTTCTTCTGCAATTTTATCAAAATCAATTGGTTGATCACTATCTCCTAAACGGTAGGCATCATCATAAAATTTAGACCCTCGTTGTCTTCGTCCACCACCTTCTCCAAAAGAAGCATATAATGCAGTTGATATTGATGTATTATCATTTAAATTCCAATAGTGGTTTAATGATATTTGAGGTTTGTGATAGAAGTTATACGATAAGTGCTCTACTTCTCCATTTCTAATTCCCCAATCTGGATTAAATCTTTTTCCACCTTGCTCTGTTGCTCTGTTCTGCTCAATCGTACGTCTGTTATAACGCTGTCCATGAGTTTGCTTTGCACCAAATGCAGTAAATGATAATTTATGATTCTCGTTAATATTTTTAGAGATATTAAGGAAATAGTTGAACCCATCAAACTCTGTTCCATCTACATATCCGTCACCTAAAATTTTAGCACCAGATACTGTAACAGCTACGCCGTTATCCATAAGACCAGTTGAATACGTTATTCCGTATTTTTGGTACCCATCATTTGCTGTTCCCATTCGAATTGATCCACCCGCTTCAACATCGGTTGTTTTGGTTACAATATTGATCGTTCCACCAATAGACGGCACGGCTACTTTTGAAGCACCCAAACCTCTTTGTACTTGCATTGAGCTTGTAACGTCTCCTAAACCAGCCCAGTTTGACCAGTAAAGTCTTCCGTTTTCCATGTCATTAACAGGAATACCATTAATAAGTACACCTACATTTTCAGAACTAAAACCACGTAAGTTAATACGACCATCTCCATATCCACCACCAGACTTGGTTGCATATACTCCTGGAGTCGCTTTTAAGATTTCTGGAAACTCTTGTGTTCCGAGTTTAAGTTCAATTTCAGATGCTTTAATTGTTGATACTGCAACTGGTGTTTTTCTGTCCACAGCAACAGAAGCAAAAATTTGAACCTCTTCTAATCCTAATTCACTTGTTTCTAGTAAAACTGAACCAAGGTCAAGATCTCCTGAAAAAGGAATTGTAGTCGATACAAATCCAACATAGGACACTTCAATTTCTCCTGACGAATTTTTAGTGTTTAATGTGAAATTTCCATCGAAATCGGTAGAGACGCCGTTAGACGTTCCTTTTTCAACAATAGTAGCTCCTGGTAATGGTGCTTGTTGACTCGCATCGACAATTGTACCTGTTATAGTGCTCTGAGCAGCAACCGATAACGTACACACCATCAAGGCTAATGACAAAATTTGTTTAATTTTTTTCATAATTGTAATTATGTTTTGATATTAAGTTAATTAGATTAAACAAAAATATGAATAATTAGCATATAAATTCTCCTATTTCAATTAAAATAATCCACAAAAAAACACCTGACCAATAGAAAATCAAATGTTTTTAGAATGTATAATTAAATTATGTTGAAAAAATTATCTGTTTTTTTTGTAATGTTTCAAAAGATTCGATGTTGAGGTGTCGTGATTTGCAATAGCACCTGTATTTATTTCTTGTAAAATTTTGGTTGCTAATTGTTTACCTAATTCAACTCCAAATTGATCATAACTAAAAACATTCCATACCACACCTTGAACAAATATTTTATGCTCATACATGGCAATTAGCTTTCCTAAACTTTCTGGAGTGAGTTGTTTTATAAAAATAGTATTGGTTGGTTTATTGCCCTCAAAAACCTTAAAAGGAATAATTTCTTTAGCTGTACCTTCTGCAATAACTTCTGCTTCAGTTTTACCGTTTAACAAGGCTTCTGTTTGAGCAAAAAAGTTAGAAATCAACTTATCTTGATGGTCATTATTTCCATGTAGGGATTGTGTGAACCCAATAAAATCGGCTGGAATTAATTTTGTGCCTTGATGAATTAACTGAAAAAAAGCATGTTGAGAATTTGTTCCAGGCTCTCCCCAAACTAAATTTCCTGTTTGGTAGTTAACATCAGTGCCAGAGCGGTCAATACTTTTGCCATTACTTTCCATAATAGCTTGTTGTAAGTAGGTGGCAAATTGATTCAAATACTGGGTGTATGGAATAACTGCTTCACTTTCTGCCTTAAAAAAATTATTGTACCATATACTCAAAAAGGCTAAAATTGTGGGAATATTGGTTTCAAATTCTTCCTCTTTAAAATGGGTGTCCATTTTATGAGCTCCGTCTAAAAGGGATTCAAAATTGTCGTATCCTACGGCTAAACTAATACTTAAACCTACGGCACTCCAAAGCGAGAAACGACCGCCTACCCAATCCCACATCGGAAAAATATTGGACGATTCAATTCCAAAAGCTTCAACTTTAGCAGTATTTGTAGACACCGCCACAAAATGCTTTGCAACATCTTCTTGTTTTCCATGATTCAAAAACCACTCTCTAATGGTTGTCGCATTTGATAACGTTTCTTGAGTTGTAAATGTTTTTGATACAATTACAAAAAGTGTAGTCTCTGGGTTAAGAGTTTTTAGAACCTCGTTGACATGATCGCCATCAACATTACTCACAAAATGAGGCGTTATATGATTGCCATAAAAAGCCAACGAATCTACAACCATTGCAGGCCCTAAATCCGATCCTCCAATTCCTATATTGACTACATCGGTGAACGCTTTGTTGGTGTATCCTTTTTTGGTCCCATTAATAACCGCTTCCGAAAAGTTTTTAATTAAGGACTTTACCTGATGAATTTCTGGAATAACGTTGGCGCCGTCCACTAAAACATTAGCGTCTTTTGGAGCACGAAGTGCCGTGTGAAGTACTGCTCTTCCCTCTGTATGATTAATGATATCGCCTTCAAAATATTTCGCAATTGCATCGTTCAATTTAAGTTCCTCAGCTAATGCTTTGAAAAGAGTCATCGTCTCTTGGTTGATTCTGTTTTTAGAAAAATCCACATAAAAATCTTCCCATTGAATTGTGAATTGATCTGCACGTCCGGGGTTTTCCGCGAACAGTGTTTTCATGTGCGCGTCCTTGATCGCTTCAAAATGGGTGTTTAATTTTGCCCATGATTTTGTTTGCGTTGGATTTATTGAGTGTAATGCCATTAGTTAATTTTAAAATATAGTATTAATTGATTGAATCGAGTTGTTGTTTTAAAGGCGCTATAAATTCTATAAAATCAGATTTTAGATGTGCTGGTAAAGCCTTTGCATCTGGTAATTTTTGACGAAACGGATCAACTTGTTTTCCGTTTTTCCAAAAGCGGTAGCACACATGAGGACCTCCAGTGTTTCCTGTCATTCCTACTTTTCCAATTACATCGCCTTGTTTTACATATGCGCCAACACTTACCAAGCGTTTACTCATGTGCAAATACTGGGTACTGTAGGTCGCGTTGTGACGTATTTTGACATAATTGCCATTTCCGCCTTTTCGCCTTGATTCCACAACCGTTCCGTTTGCAGTTGCTAAAATAGGTGTACCGATTGGCGCTGCAAAATCGGTGCCTTTATGAGGTTTTACTCTGTTTCCATAATAAGCAATACGTCGCCTTAGGTTATATCTTGAAGAAATTCGGCTAAATCGCAAGGGGGCTTTTAAAAATGCTTTTCGTAGACTTTTTGCGTTTTCATCAAAGTAATCTGTGTTGTTTTTAGAATCTTTATTTAGATAATTAAAGGCGTAAAACGACTCGCCTTTATGCTCGAAAAACGCTGCTTTTATACTTTCAATGCCCGCATATATAGAGTCATCTACAAATCGTTTATTATAGATAACTTTAAAATTATCCCCTTTTTGGAGCCTTGAAAAATCAATAGTCCAAGCATAAATATCATCTGACATATCATAAATTAGCTGAGTAGGCAACCCTTGCTCTTCCATGGTTTCTGAGAGTGTATTTTGGATAACTCCAGCAGTTTCCATCTCAACAATTTTAATAGGTTTTCTTTCTGAATAAGCAATAATAGAATCACAAAATTCAACCACTATGTATTCAATTTTGTTGGGCTGATATATAAAAACTAAAGGCTTTTGAACCTCATCTTTGGCGTACAAAACGGAATAGGGCTTGCCAATTCTTAAGCGACGAACATCAAAAACTGCTTTGGTTTTTTCAGCAATGTGGTGTATTTGAGGATAAAACAAATGGTGTTTTTCTAACAAAACACCAAAGCTGTCGCCGCTTCTAACAGTATCATTAACTACCCTATAATTGTTTAGATTGTAACCAAACTTGAAATTATCTTTTTCGACTATTTCTTCCACATCATCATCCACAACGGGGTCTTTAGAACAACTTTTTATGGTGCTATAAATACTGACCGCCACGAAGCCGTAAATAAAAAATTTAAGGTTAAAATATTTTTTGTTAATGCTCAACGTCATGTCCCCAATTGTCTTTTTCTTCTTGGCTCCAAAGTTCAGGAAAAAATATTCTTTTTTGGTATTTTGGATGCATATATTTTTGCCAATCACTTCCACCTGTGGCAGCTCCATCGCCTTCTTTACCCAAAATATAGTGTTTTGCAGCATTATAATGCGCCATTACCCAAGTAACATTCACCGTATAATCGTAGTGTCGCATGGCGTCAACCAGGTTTTTGTCTTGTTGGCTATCCACAGAAAGCTCTTTGAATCGTGTCCAAATATTCTTAGTATTACAAACTTTCATAAAGTTAATAAATTCGGCTTTATAGCGGTTTTCAAAATTAATTAATAATGTAGATTTTTGACCTGTTTTGTAATCTTTTCCAGCGGCTTGCCAATACAAATGTTCAAAGGCATGCTCAAATGGGGTTTCTCTATCAATTTTTTCACGAAATCGGATATCTATTAAATTAACTAACTCTGTTGAAGCAAATTCAATTTTGCGATACTGCGCACTTTGAAATCCACTAGCGGGCGTCAATGTCTGTCTAAACTTGTTGTACTGCGCCACATCCATCCCTTCTCGCATTATATTAAATGAGGTGATTAACATGTCGAAATACCGACTAATACGCATAAGTTTGTCTTGAAAAAAAGCAACTTCTAATGACGTTGAATCTGACACTTGCTTAATTTCCCAAAGAATCATTTTGAAAATCAATTCATTTATTTGATGGTAAGCAATAAACACCATTTCGTCTGGAAGATCTGTACGCTGAATCTGCAAACCTAATAAGGCGTCTGTATGAATATAGTCCCAGTAAGTTATTGAATTGCTATGTAATAATCCCTCTAAGTGTACATCCCGATCTTGATGGATTGCCTTGTATTTATCATCCAGAAGATCTAATAGTTTGTCAGTGCTAGGTTTTTTTGTCATTACTTATTATAATTGAATTTCGAAGGGATACTTAAGCCCTTTTTGAGCTTCTAGATCAGCTCGCAAAGACCCAACTCTCAAATCTGCTTTGATTTTTACTGGTATTTTATTTTGATCTGCGGTTACCCATAATGTTAAACTTTCTTCTGCTTTGAACACACGTCCGGCCATAACGTAGGGTCTAAATTTGAGACATTTTATTTTTCCAAAGTCTGTACTAATGGTTTCTCGACCCAAGTATTTTAGTTTGAACAAAAAGGTTTCACTATCAAAAAATATATTTAATGCTACTACATCGCCTTGTTTAATTGTTTCGGTGTCATAATTATTTCTAAGATAATAATAGGCCGATACCAAATCTTGAATATTTTTTTCAATTTCCATTGAAGCGTTTGTATTCTCCTTCAAATCCTTAATTAGTGCCTTGTTTTGCTCGTGATCAAATTCTACAATTCTATTTTTGGTGTAACCACCTTCATCGATGTCTCTTACAAATTTATAGGGGATACCCGTTTGTTTGTCAAAATGACTCTCATAATGATCTTCGACTTTAAAAAACCATTTAATTGCTCCTGTTGTCCAACCTTTCCCTATAACTTTATAAACGGGTTTGTCTTTGTATGTGCTTTCAAATACTTCAAGAGTGGCGTTTCCTGCCTTAAACCAGTTGCTATAACTAAGTTTAAATTTGAGCCACTCACCCGCTTGAAAAGAAGAGGCGTTTTGAGCTCCCAAGAACTGAAAACTTATAAATACTAGAAAAATTAAGACTGATTTTTTCATGTCAAAGCAGAACAGATAGGCTGTTCAAAGTTTTATCCTATTTTTTACAAAATTGCAATTATTATTCCAAATTATAAAATGAATATCTCATAAGTCTCAACAAATTTATCAACGACCGCTAAGGGCGATGTTTTCGTGTTTAAAACCAATACCCAACACTCACAATAAATCCCGAATAACTTGAGTCTCCTGCCCAATTGTATTTTAATTCGATTGGCCCAAAAACGGTTTCCAAACCATACCCAATTGCATACCCACTGTATGAGGGCGATTCAGCCCATGTCTTATTTAAAAATATATCATCTGCAATATTTGCGAAATTAGCAGAAAAATTAAAATGATGATTTTTTAAAAATTCAAAGTCAAGGGTCGAAGATGATTTTACAAAACTATTGCCACTAAGCGAAAAATAGTCATATCCATAAAACGTAGTGTAATTATTGAAATAATTTAACCCATAGCCTCCAAGACCAAAACGAAGGGCCTTAGTGGTACTGTCTCCAACTTTGAACCCTCCTTGTACTCCAATGTTCATCGCCAATTTATCTCCAATTCTGAATGCTTTGGAAATTTGTGATTTGAAAATTGAAAAACCGTTGAAATTATTATTATAATCAGAAGATGCAAAATAGTATTGAACTCCACCTTCAAAAAGAAATCCACTTTTTGGGAAAAATTTATTGTCAATAGTGTCAAATTTTAAAGCGCCAAAAAAGCTGTAAAAGTCGCTATCTTCAAAAGTATATTCTTCTGTGTCAAAAGCGTTTAAAAATCCATTTTCGTTTGTCGTAATTTTTAAATGCTTCAACTCTAGTCCAATTTTTTGTGCAAAATCTTTTTTAATAAGAGACTCAATAAAAAACTGATGTGTGAATTCGCTAAAAGACAGTCGTATTCTATCAACTTCTGGATATATATCATCTGTTATGAAATCCGCAGGACTACTAAAGCTATTGAAGCCTATATATTTAGAATTAAGCCCTACGCTCCAGTAAAACCCTTTATCGATATAATAATCGAAATTATAGCGAATATTATCGCCAAGAATAAAATCTATTGATAATACATCGTTTTTTAGGAACAATTGTTTTTTGGTTAGGTTGACAAGAGCCGAACTCATGTAGAGATGATCGAAATGCACTCCAAATTTTACAAAAGCCGTATTTTTTGCCTCGATAACTTTTGCACTTAAATCAAAACCTTGATCTGAGGGCTGGAATTTATATAAAAAACTATCAAAATTATTGGTGGCTACTAGATTGTTAACTCCTTCGCTAAAATCATTAAAACTAATGCTTTCACCACTTCTAAACCGCAGCTTTCCTTTGACGTAAGAAGAGGTGTATTTTTCTAAACCTGAAATTCTGATATCGTTTATTTTAAGTTCTTTAAAATCCGGAGTGTTTACCGGGGCTCTTGAGAACCGTTGTGCCTTTGCTATCGCTTGGAGTTCTTTGAAATAAAGCGAGGCTGTAGCTTCTCCTTTGTCTATAATTGTTATGCCATCTTTAAAAGAAACAATCGAATAATCCGCTACGTCTGGTTTTATATAGATGTCTGCCAGTACTGACTTCTCACTCATTTCTTCTGCAGCTCTGAAGTTGCTGATTTGATTCAAAATATTAGAAACGGATTCTAATTCTTCTATTTCAAGAAGGTCGTCTTGCACATCAACTCCGATGATTATATCTATATTTTTTGAAGCTAGTCCAGTTATAGGGAAATTATTAACAATTCCGCCATCCATTAGTAGTTTATGGTCTAATATCACAGGCTGAAAAAGGGTTGGTAAGGCGCTACTTGCTGCAATTGCTTGTGCGAGATTTCCATGCTCTAAAACCACTTCCTTTCCTGTTTCCATATCTGTTGCAATACAATAAAATGGAATTGGTAATTTGCTAAAATCTTCTATACCACTAACCCCTAATGTTAATTTTGATACTAAATTAAATACATTTTGACCTCTCGATATTGAGGATGGAAGGTTGATTTTAAAATTATCAAAAGGTAAGGCTAAAGCGTATTTTTCGCCGTTTTTACGTTCATAAAACGTTTTGGATTCTCTTGGAATTTCATCACTTATCAGTAAATCAAATTTTGTTGACCTTATAATAGAATCCAATTGTTTTCCAGAATAGCCTGAGGCATAAAGCCCCCCTACAACTGCACCCATACTCGTCCCTGCAACATAATCCACACGAACCCCAAGGCTGTCCAATATTTTTAACACGCCTACATGGGCTAAGCCTTTGGCGCCACCTCCGCTTAGGACTAATCCAACTCTAGGATCAGAGGGCTTGTTTTCTTGAGAAAAACTCCAAGAACAAAAAAATATAAATACTAAGATTACTACGCTACGCACGGGTTTTATTTTGATAATAATTATATATGATTTGGGCTTTCGAAACACCTACCACTTGCTCTAACTCATCTAATGCTGCAAATGAAACACGTTGTACGGATTTAAATTTTTTCAATAGTTCTAGAATCGTTTTTTCTCCGATGCCAGTTATCGATTCTAACTCCGAATTTAGGGCCGTTTTGCTTCGCTTATTTCGGTGGTGTTCAATCCCAAACCGGTGTGCTTCGTTTCGAAGTTGCTGAATAATTTTAAGGGTTTCGCTTTTTTTGTCTAAATATAAGGGAATTGGATCATTTGGATAGAATAATTCTTCTAAACGTTTTGCAATTCCGATAATCGCAATTTTTCCACGAAGCTCCAAATCATCTAAACTTTTTAGAGCGGCGGACAACTGGCCTTTACCGCCGTCAATAATAATCAAATGTGGCAAGGGTTGCTTTTCATCTAGTAGGCGTTTATAACGGCGATAAACTACTTCTGTCATCGAAGCAAAATCATCAGGACCCTCAACGGTTTTAATATTGAAATGACGGTACTCTTTTTTACTTGGTTTTCCATTTTTGAACACAACACAAGCAGCGACAGGGTGGGTCCCTTGAATGTTGGAGTTGTCAAAACACTCAATATGTGTAGGCGCCTCCGAAAGCCTCAAGTCAGATTTCATTTGAGCCATGATTCGTTCTACGTGACGGTCTGGATCTGTTATTTTGACTTGTTTTAATTGTTCTAAACGCTGGTACTTAGCATTTCGAAGCGACAAATCGATTAGCTGTTTTTTATCCCCTACTTTGGGAATTGTTATTCTAAATTCTGGCCCTAAATTTACTTCAAAAGGGACGTAAATGTCTTTAGATTCTAATGCAAACCGCTGGCGCATTTCGGTAATCGCAAGCTCTAACAACGCTTGATCGCTTTCTTGAAGTTTCTTTTTTAGCTCCATTGTATGAGAACGAATAATAGCGCCATAAGAAAGTTGCAAAAAATTGACATACGCATAGCTTTCATCACTCACAATAGTAAACACATCAACATTGCTAATTTTTGGATTGACTATAGTAGATTTAGCCTGGTAATTTTCGAGAATTTGTAATTTTTCTTTTAAGGATTGTGCAGCCTCAAACTCTAAATTTTCTGCAAAAATTTTCATCTGAGATTTAAAAAGTGTGATTGAATTTTTAAAATTACCTTTCAAAATTTCACGTATTGTTGCAATATTTTCTAAGTAAGATGCTTCATCTTCTTTAGCTTCACAAGCGCCTTTACAATTGCCCAAATGGTATTCTAAACAAACTTTGTAGTTTTGACTTGATATCTTCTCCTGAGACAAATCATACTTGCAAGTTCTAAGTGGAAATAATCCTTTAATAAGATCTAAAAGTGTGTACACTGTTTTGATGCTCGTATAAGGCCCAAAATATTCAGAGCCATCTTTGATGACACGCCGGGTTTGGAATACGCGTGGAAATGGCTCTTTTTTAATGCAAATCCAAGGATATGATTTGTCGTCTTTTAAAAGGACATTATAGCGCGGTTGATATTTTTTAATTAAGTTGTTTTCTAACAACAAGGCATCCGTTTCCGTCTCTACGACAATGTGCTTTATTTCTGCAATTTTTTTAACAAGAACATTTGTTTTACCATAGTCGTGTACTTTATTGAAATAGGAACGGACTCTAGATCTTAAATTTTTAGCTTTTCCGACATAAATGACCACTCCCGCTGTATCATAAAACTGATAGACACCAGGCGTATTCGGTAAGGTTTGTAATTGAAGTTCTAGGTTTGAATTACTCATTATTCCAAAGGTATATTAATTCCTACGATTGTAAAAATTGAATTTGCATTTTTAGTATATTGCAACAGCATAACTCTGTAAAATTTATGAATATTGTAATACTGTCGCGAAATATAAACCTATATTCAACCCGACGGCTTATCGAAGAAGCTGAAAATAGAAATCATCACGTAGAAGTAATTGATCCCTTGGAATGCGACTTAATTATTGAAAAAGAAAAACCAACTATTTTATATAGAGACAGCTATTTAGAAGATATAGATGCTATTATTCCTCGAATTGGGGCTTCAGTTACTTTTTATGGCTGTGCAGTAGTTAGGCAATTTGAAATGATGAATGTATTTTCAACGGTGTCCTCAGATGCGATTATTAGGTCTAGAGATAAACTGCGTTGTTTTCAACACCTTTCGAAAGCTGGCATTGATATGCCAAAAACAGTGTTTACCAATTATTCACGTGATATCGACAAAGTGATTGCTCAAGTTGGAGGAGTCCCTGTTGTGATTAAATTACTAGAGGGTACTCAAGGAATTGGAGTGGTCCTTGCAGAGTCCGAAAATGCAGCTGAATCTGTACTTGAAGCATTTAATGGGTTGGAAGCTAGAGCTTTGGTTCAGGAGTATATTGCAGAAGCAAAAGGTGCTGACTTAAGAGCCTTTATTGTAGATGGACAGGTTGTGGGGGCTATGAAACGCCAAGGAAAAGAAGGTGAATTTAGATCAAACTTACACAGAGGTGGCACCTACGAACAGTATAAATTAGATGAACACGAAATTAAGCTTGCCGTAAAAGCAGCGCGAAAATTAAAACTCCCGATTTGTGGAGTTGATATTTTACAATCTAATCGTGGGCCTTTAGTCATGGAAATTAATTCCACACCTGGACTTGAAGGGATTGAAGTTGCCTCGAAAAAAAATATAGCGAAAGCCATTATAACCTATATAGAAAGAAATCGCAATTTATAGTCCAACACATATTGTAGCGTGAAAAAACAACACTTAAGAGTCTATTATAAAAAACTACGAAGCGCATTAAGCTCTAAACAGATTGACAATTTAAGTCTTCAGATTGCGAACTTAACACTACAGCTGCCGATATGGAAGCATTCATTTTTTCATATATTTTTGACAATTGATTCCTTAAAGGAAATCGCAACAGAACCTTTACTTTCCATTCTTTCTGGAAAAGATAAACATATTGTAGTCTCTAAAAGTAACTTTGAAACACGAACACTTTCGCATATTTTACTGCAAGACAATACACCACTCAAAATAAATTCATGGAACATTCCTGAGCCCGAAAATGGTATTGCAATAAGCACTGAACAAATCGAAGTTGTATTTATTCCTCTTTTAGCTTTTGATCTGCGCGGAAATCGTGTGGGTTATGGAAAAGGATTTTACGATGACTTTCTAAATAACTGTTCAAAAGATACCCTAAAAATTGGACTTTCGTTTTTTGAAGCAGAAGCGAATATAGCAGACGTAGAGCCCCATGATATCCCCTTAGATTATTGTGTCACTCCAACTAAAATTTACACTTTTTAAGGCGTTGTAGGCTTAGGGAATATTTTTTTATTAAATACTAAAAGTAATCCAACACCAGTACTAATCGCCATATCAGCAATATTGAAAACGGGATCAAAGAAAGAAAAGTAATTCCCACCTATAACTGGAAACCATTCTGGGAAATACCCCTTAAATAAAGGGAAATAAAGCATATCTACGACATTACCATGAAACACACTTGCATAGCCTTCAGCAGCAAACAAAGTTGATGTTTGACCTAAGCTCCCGTCAAATAAAACGCCATAAAAAACAGAATCTATAATGTTGCCAAGTGCACCTGAGAACACTAATGCTAAGGAGATAATCAGCATTTTAGAGGCCGGTTTCTGTAGGCTTTTATGTAGCCAATATCCAATACCACAAACAGCAAATACTCTGAAAATTGTTAAAAATAGCTTTGCGGTTGAATCATTGATATGAGAGGAAATATCGCTTAATTTAGCACCCCATGCCATGCCTTCATTTTCGATAAAAAAAAGGCGGAACCACTCAAAAACCTTGAGTTCTTGACCAAGTTCAAAATGTGTTTTGATATATATTTTGGAGGCTTGATCAACAAAAAGAATGACCGCGATTAATAAAAATGTCTTTCTCCTAGACATTTTATTGTTGCATATTCTTTGCTTCGATGCTAAGAGTTGCGTGAGGCACGAGCTCTAAACGTTTTTTATTGATGAGTTTACCCGTCACTCTACAAATCCCATAGGTTTTGTTTTCAATTCTGATTAAAGCATTTTTAAGATCTCTAATAAATTTCTCTTGACGGATAGCTAATTGCGAATTTGATTCTTTGCTCATCACTTGACTGCCTTCATCAAAAGCTTTAAACGTTGGCGAGGTGTCCTCTGTACCATTGTTTAGGTCGTTCATGTAGGCGCTTTTGATAAGGTCTAGATCGTGTTTTGCTTTCTCAATTTTCTTAAGGATTAACGCTTTAAATTCTTCTAATTGTTTATCCGAGTATCTACTTGTATTTTCTATGGACATAATTATATGGATTTTTGGATGTGCAACTTGGTGTTGATGGTATCAAAAGACACCTCAATCCCTTTATCAAGTTGTGCTACCAAATGTAGCGACTCCGTTAATGTTTCAAGTTTAATATATTCTAAATTTTGTTTTATAGCACTCTCAATTGCATCTTCAGATTGTAAATAAACCTCGATTCTATCAGTAACTTCAAGTCCAGAATCTTTTCTTAAATTTTGAATCCTATTGACTAATTCTCTTGCCACACCCTCGTCTCTTAATGGCGCTGTAATTGTAACATCCAGAGCGACTGTAGTTGAACCCTGATTGGCTACCAACCAACCTTCAATATCTTGAGAGGTAATCTCTACATCATTGCGTTCCAAATTAATACTTTTTCCATTAATCTCAATACCTAAAACGCCTTTTTCTTCAATTTGTTTGATATCCGTAGCTTGCAAGTTTTGAATAACATTTGCAATAGACTTCATAGCCTTACCAAACCGAGGGCCGAGGGCTTTAAAGTTGGGTTTAATTTGTTTCACCAAAATATCTGAAGCATCTTCTAAAAGCTCGACTTCTTTGACGTTAACTTCGTGCTTAACAAGATCTGCAATGGCTAATATTTCCTCTTTTTGAGAGGCAGAGTTTACTGGAATCATTATTTTTTGCAGAGGCTGACGCACTTTAATTTTTTCTTTTGCGCGTAACGATAATACTAGTGATGAAATCGTTTGAGCTTGCTCCATTTTACGTTCCAGATTTTTATCTATCAGTGTAGAATCTGATGAGGGGAAATTTGCTAAATGAACACTTTCGAAAGTTTCTTTGTTTGTTACAGCGTTCAAATCTAAATAGAGGCGATCCATAAAAAACGGTGCAATGGGTGCGCCAAGCTTTGCAATGGTAACCATGCAAGTATATAAGGTTTGATAGGCCGATATTTTATCCGTTTCATACGCCCCTTTCCAAAAACGTCTTCTACTTAGACGAACATACCAGTTACTCAAATATTCTTGAGTGAACTCGGAAATAACCCGCGCAGCTTTTGTAGGCTCATAGTCTGCGTAATACGCATCCACTTTCTCAATTAATGAATTTAATTCTGATAAAATCCAACGGTCAATTTCTGGGCGTTCTTGACTTGGAATTTCCTTCTCAGAATAATTGAACTTATCAATATTAGCATAGAGTGTAAAAAAAGAATAGGTGTTATATAACGTTCCAAAAAACTTTCGTTTCACTTCTTCAATTCCTTCCGGATCAAACTTTAAATTGTCCCACGGATTAGCATTACTAATCATATACCATCGCGTAGCATCTGGTCCATATGTTGATAAGGTTTCAAAAGGATCCGTTGCATTCCCTAAACGTTTAGACATTTTTTGTCCATTTTTGTCGAGTACAAGCCCATTAGAAACCACATTTTTATAGGCAACAGAATCGAAAACCATGGTTGCAATCGCATGAAGCGTATAAAACCACCCTCGTGTTTGATCGACTCCTTCAGCAATAAAGTCAGCTGGAAAAGCTTTTTGATCATCAATTAGGTCTTTATTTTCAAATGGATAATGCCATTGCGCATACGGCATACTCCCTGAATCGAACCATACATCAATTAAATCACGCTCACGATGCATTGGTTGTCCTGATGGGGATACTAATATAATAGTATCTACAATATTTTTATGCAGGTCGATTTTAGCATAATTTTCAAGGGAATAATCCCCAACTACAAAATCCTCAAAAATAGCATGTTCTAAAACACCAGCTTGCACTGCTTTTTGCATTTCTGTTTTCAATTCTTCAACAGAACCAATACAAATTTCTTCTTTTCCGTCTTCTGTTCTCCAAATTGGAAGTGGAATACCCCAATACCGCGAACGCGACAAATTCCAATCGTTTGCATTTGCTAACCAGTTTCCAAAACGTCCTTCACCCGTACTTTTAGGTTTCCAATTAATGGTTTTGTTCAAATCGAACATCCGTTCTTTAACGTCGGTCACTTTGATAAACCAAGAGTCTAGTGGATAATATAAAATAGGCTTATCAGTTCTCCAACAATTTGGATAACTATGCTTATATTTTTCAACTTTAAAGGCTTTGTTTTCTGTTTTTAATTTAATTGCCAACTCAACATCTACCGATTTTTGGGGAGCTTCTCCATTAGGGTAATATTCATTTTTCACAAAACGTCCAGCAAATTCTGCAACTTCAGGTCTAAACCGTCCTTGTAAATCGACTAGAGGCACCAAGTTATCGTCTTCATCTTTTACCAATAGTGGTGGAATTTCAGGACTGGCTTGCTTAGCAACAAGCGCATCATCTGCTCCAAACGTTGGTGCAGTATGCACAATTCCTGTTCCATCTTCCGTGGTTACAAAATCCCCTGAAATAATTCTAAAAGCATCTTGTGGATTGTCGTTTGGTAACGCATAGTCTAACAATTGTTCATAGACGATTCCAACCAATTCTTTTCCTGTGAATGATTTGACGACATGAAATGGAATCGTCTTGTCTGAAGAGGTATAACCTTCCAAACCATTTAAACTATCGACTTCTTTAAATTTTCCACTAAACTGTTTTCCTACCAACGCTTTTGCAACCACTACATTAGAGGGCTCAAAAGTATATTGGTTATAGGTTTTAACCAGCACATATTCTATTTTAGGCCCAACAGTGAGCGCGGTATTACTAGGTAAAGTCCAAGGAGTTGTTGTCCATGCTAAAAACAAAATAGGACCTTCGTTTTGCAGAAATTCAGGGAGTGACTCCGAAATCGCTTTGAATTGCGCTACAATAGTTGTATCGGTAACATCCTGGTATGTCCCAGGTTGATTTAGCTCATGAGAGCTTAATCCAGTTCCTGCTTTTGGCGAATAGGGCTGGATTGTATAGCCTTTATAAATTAGTTTTTTATTATAAATTTGTTTGAGCAACCACCATACACTTTCCATGTATTTTGAATCGTAAGTAATATAGGGGTCATCCATATTGACCCAGTAGCCCATTTTCTGAGTAAGATCGTTCCAAATATCTGTATAACGCATTACTGCGGTTCGACAAGCCGCATTATAATCTTCAATAGAAATGGTTTTACCAATATCTTCTTTTGTAATTCCCAGTTCTTTTTCAACTCCCAGTTCTATAGGCAGACCATGGGTATCCCATCCTGCTTTTCGTTTTACCTGAAAGCCTTTCATGGTTTTGTAACGGGGAAATATATCTTTTATAGCACGTGCCAACACATGGTGTACGCCTGGCAATCCATTAGCAGATGGCGGACCCTCAAAAAACACATAAGGTGTTTTCCCCTCTCTTGTGCTGATACTTTTATCAAAAATATCATGGTCTTCCCAAAACTGTAGCATCTCACTTGCTAGATTTGGTAAGTTAAGTCCTTTATACTCAGGAAATGTCGCGCTCATTCTTCGTTGTTATTAAGTTCGCAAAATTAAGAAATTTAAACAAAACGTCGCTGAATTAAGCGAGTCATTTTGTGTTTTGATGGTATTCCCGAAATTTTCTGGCTTATTTTATCTTTAGGAGTAACTTTAATCCTTATTTTTTAGTACTATTACATAAGAAAACCCTACTATGTTAACATCCTTTTTGAAAAGTATCTCTTATCTTTTACATCCGTTATTGATGCCATGGATTGGTGCTGTGTATTACTTCTCAGTAACTCCAATCCAATATCCCGCAATTAACATCAGCTTTTGGTTGGTTTCAATTATTTTTTGGTGTGTTATTCTTCCACTCATATTGTATTATATTTTAAAAAAAATGAATGTCGTACAAACCATTCATCTTAAAACATCTAAAGAACGAATCTGGCCTTTACTTCTTAATAGTTTAATTATTGGAAACTTAAGTATCAATGTTTTATCCAAATCTACAAGTGTAGAATTACATTATTTGTTTTTGGGGATGACGATCACCTCTTTAGGAGGGTTGTTTTTAGCATTTTTTAAATTCAAATCAAGCATTCATATGATGAGTACCGGAGGCGTTTTCTTTTTTATGGTACTTATAGATTTGCACTATGGACATTCCTTTATGAGTACTTTTGCGCTTTTTATTGTTATTATGGGCGCAATGGCAAGTTCTCGCTTACATTTAAATGCACATACCGTAAAAGAATTAGTAGTTGGACTTGTTCTTGGGGTGATTCCGCAACTTCTAGTAGTGAACTATTGGCTATAACATATAGAAAATAAGACCAATTTTTAGAGCTGTCATTTCTATAGGCTGTGAAGTTGTTGTCGACACAGAATCAAAAATCGGATTTAAACCGTAATAAATATAGCCGTTCCACGTATTATAACCAACACTCATTGTTAGGCCGTATTGCCATGAATTCATCCCTTCTAAACCGTGTTGGGTTTCACGACCTGAACTGTCCTCATAAACAGATTTTGAAGCGATCACATATCCCAACTTAACTCCAGTGTATATTCGCCAAAATTTATAGGTTTCAGCGTTAGATGTTCGCCAACGCAATTCTAAAGGAACTTCGAATACCTGTTGTGAAAAATTATTTTTTGAGTATTCAATACCCTCTAAAATAGTATAACTTGAAGGTGATGATGACCCAATTTTTATGTTTTGATTAAAGAGGTTAACGGAATACCCAAGCCCTAAACCAATGGCTATATTCCGACGTTTATTAATAGGAAAATCTCTTATCACCCCAAGGTTAAAGCCTGTAGAGAAACTATTTTGAGAGACACCAGTTGGTAAATTATTAAGAGCATTATAAGTAACCCCTACATAAATTTGATCTTCTCTATACAAACTGTCAGAACCAATTTCTGTATTGGATTGTGCGCTTACACACACAAAACAATTCCAAAAAAACACTAAAAATAGACGTGAATTCATACAGGGTAGCTTTGTTTAATGGTACTAAAATAAATAAAAAAAGGCATTCTATTAGAATGCCTTTTAATTGTTTTAGATCGAATACTAGTTCATATTAGTCATTGCATCTCCAACACCGGTGGTGTAGTTAATTTTGAGCGCATTGACTTTTCTAAGTTCTTGTTTGACATCGCCTACAATTCCCATATTAGCTTCTTTATCAACTTTAAGGGCAACGGTAAGAAATGGAATTAATTCCTCTCTTAAAGCTGCTCTTTCAGCACTGATAAATGCACCAACTTCTGAAAGTTCTGCAAACTGGTCGTTCAATTGAATTCTTGATTCTGTTCCAAATTTCTCATAGCCCGTACTTGGTTTTCCCATGTAGATATAACTAACAGGGTTTTTCTTGTCGAGTTTCTCAACTTGATTTGCAACAGGAAGCGCGTTTTTGATTTTAAGTGAATTTTCGCGCATCACCGTAGCTACCATAAAAAAGAACAGTAACATAAATACAATATCTGGAAGCGAAGCTGTGGAAATCGCTGGTATGCCGCCGTCCGTTTTCTTTTTAAATTTTGACATTTTGTTTGTTTTCTTTTAAATTAAACTACTGAACTTCAGAAAGTTTTTGTGGATACTCTATCTTTATCTGATCGATTATCTCTTTCAGTTTCGTTTTATTTCCAACGAAACGCGCATCTTTATAATTCTTTTGCATTTGTACAAAATTCATATCCAAGAAGCCCTCTTGTGATCCGAGTACAAGTGCTCTTTTATTACGAAGCACATTATAGGCAGCTACCAATTCATTTTGAACCGATATGTAGGCTGCATAAGACGTCTCACGTTCATTTTTCAAAGATATAATTGCTTTGTCTGGATTATCTGATGACGAAGGATCTTTAGCACCATTACAATAGGTACAAGATTGATCTCCATTATTATCCAAAAACTCAACAGCCGCAGCTCTCAAATCTTTAAGCTCCATCAATTCCTCTTCAACAAGCAATTGATCTTTACCATTCAACAGTACTGTGAAAATGTTTTTTTGTTTGATTACAACGTCTTCTTCAGTATCTTCTATAGGAGGAAGTTTCCGGTTGATACCAGAGTCCTTTTCTATAGTTGTTGTCACCAAGAAAAATATTAACAGTAAGAAGGCAATATCGGCCATTGAACCGGCATTGACTTCAGGTGCGGATCGCTTTGCCATATTATTTTGCCATTTTTTTGATTCCGAAGCCTAACATTATTCCTCCAGCAATAACTGCCAAGAAATAGAATAAGTACAAACCTGCTCCTACGAGTTTAGATCCGCTTTCAGAAAGAATATCTCCGTCTTTAAGCGTTGTTTCGACGCCAGTAGCAAACCCAAAGTAACACAGTAAAGCAAGTACTACAAATGCACCAACACCCATAAGTGTGTTTTTAAGCCCTGCAGTATTGGACACTAAGTTAAGTACTGAGAAAATTAAGACAACGAGAACCGCAATGCCTAAAATGATGTAAGATACATTCATAAAGACATCAATTGTACCGCTGGCTTCGCCTGCTTTTATAGCTTCATCCCCTGTAGATATAATACTGCCAAGGAAAAAGATTGAAATCACACCGATGACAATAGCTACAATCTTCAATAATTTTTGTAAATCCATAATTATTTGATTTCGTATTGTGGTGTTATTATTTTTTGTTTTTTACCAATATATCCATTAATGATATAGAGGAGTCTTCCATGTTGTTTACAATGCTATCAATTTTAGCAATAATATAATTATAGAATATTTGTAATATAATGGCAACAATCAGACCAAATACGGTTGTTAAAAGTGCTACTTTAATACCACCGGCAACAAGTGAAGGTTGCATATCTCCTGCAGCTTCAATTTTATCAAAGGCTTGAATCATTCCGATTACAGTTCCCATGAATCCTAACATTGGTGCTAAAGCGATAAATAAAGAGATCCAAGATACGTTTTTCTCCAGCTGTCCCATTTGAACACCACCGTAAGCAACAACTGCTTTTTCAGCGGCATCTAAATCTTCGTTTGCACGGTCTAAACCTTGATAGAAGATAGAAGCAATAGGACCTTTTGTATTTCTACAAACTTCCTTAGCGGCATCTAAACCTCCAGAAGCTAATGCGCCTTCTACTTCATCAATTAATTTTTTTGAATTGGTCGTTGAAAGGTTTAAAAATATAATTCTTTCAATTGCAATTGCGAGTCCTAAAATAAGACACAATAAAACGATGCCCATAAATCCTGGACCACCTTCAATAAATCGTTTTTTAAGTTCTTGGTGAAACCCTAAAGATTCTTCAGCATCGGCCGAAGCTGCTTCATCTTGAACTGGGTTTACAATTGTAGATACAAAAGAGTTCGTGCTCATGTTCGTGTAAGAAGTCGCGTTTAGAGACCCGAATGCTGTCATGAATGCGATAGCTAGGATTGGAATTAGTCTTTTCATTGTTATTTATTGATTTTTATTAAAATTATAATGTTTGTATAAGATGTTAAAGATATAAAAAAAATGTAATTACAAAAATAAAAACAACAAAACTCGATAAATTTTAATTGAACTTAAACTAATCATCTTAAAAAAGAAATCTATTAATCCGCTTCAGAAAAAAAGATACGTTATTAATACTTAAGTAATTGCAGAGAGGAAGGGATTCGAACCCTCGATACGTTGCCGTATACACGCTTTCCAAGCGTGCGCCTTAAGCCACTCGGCCACCTCTCTAGTTTATTGCTTTTATTGCTTGCCAAATAAAGAAAAAATTGTTTGATTGCTAAAATTTTTAAGCGTTAATTTTATGATATTTCGCCACGAATCCCGGTTTCAAAAACAGTTTTGAACATATTTTTTGGAATTTGAAGCCCCAACATGTACATTAATTTAGTGATTGCAGACTCGGTTGTCATGTCCTTTCCAGAAATGACACCCATTTCCTCAAGGCGTTTTCCCGTCTGATATTTACGCATATGAACACTGCCTCCTGCGCATTGGGTGACATTAATTACATATACCCCTTTGGATATTGCATCTTGAATACCTTCTAAAAACCAGGTTTCAGTAGTGGCATTCCCACTACCGTAGCTTTCTATAACACAGGCTTTTAAATTTGGAATTTCTAATATTGATTGTAATATAACTGCTGTAATTCCTGGAAATAGCTTTATCAGCACAATATTTGGGTCCAGTTTTTTATGCACCATTAATGGGGCCTGAGCATAGTGTTTATGTAACAATTCATGATGAACCGTCAAGTGGACTCCAGAGGTTAGAAGCACCGGAAAATTTAAGGACGCAAACGCCTCAAAATGTTCGGCATTAATTTTTGTTGTTCTATTTCCTCTTAATAATTTATATTCAAAATACAATCCCACTTCTTTTATAATTGGTGTATTGTTGTTATGAAGGGCTGCAATTTGGATAGATGTAATTAAATTTTCTTTTGCATCTGTTCTTAAATCGCCTATTGGCAATTGTGATCCCGTAAAAATAACAGGTTTCGAAAGATTTTCTAACATAAAACTTAGTGCTGATGCAGTATAGCTCATTGTATCACTACCATGAAGGACTACAAACCCGTCATGAGTCTTGTAATTATCCTCTATAAGAGTTGCAATTGAAATCCAATGCGAAGGGTTGATATTAGACGAATCTATTGGGGTTTCAAAAGATACCGTATCAATATTACAGTCTAACAAATTTAGTTCTGGAATTTTATCTAAGAGAGCTGCAAAATCAAATGCTTGTAGAGTCCCGGTAACGGGGTCTTTCATCATCCCAATAGTACCGCCAGTATAAATAAGTAGGATTTGTGGTTTCATTGGATTTAAAATTTAAAAACAGTTTTTGAGTTTTGGGTCGTGACCTCTGCAATATACGCTTTTGAGGCGCCATAAATATCCGCTACCTTTTCTAAAACATTCAAAACATAACTACTTTCATTGCGTTTTCCTCTGTAAGGTACCGGTGATAAGTAAGGTGCGTCGGTTTCTAGAACAATGTGTTTTAAATCGATTTGATTTAAAAATTGATCAATTTTTCCGTTTTTAAATGTCACAACACCACCGATTCCTAGTTTCATATTATAGGAGATCGCTTGTTTGGCCTGCTCCAAACTTCCTGTAAAACAATGAAAAATACCAAAAAGATCTGGTCCTTTTTCTTCTTCTAAAATTTCAAACACCTCATCAAAAGCATCTCGACAATGGATCACAATAGGTAACTTATACTGTTTGGCCAACTGAATTTGCGCTCTAAACAACTGTTGCTGAAGCGGCAATGTGCTTTTGTCCCAGTAAAGGTCAATCCCAATTTCGCCAATTGCTACAAATTTTCGAGCAGCCAGTTGATCTTTAATGTGTGACAACTCTTCTAAATAATTTTTTTTAACATGCGTGGGATGAAGCCCCATCATCAAAAACATATGTTCTGGATAGCTTTGTTCTAGTGCATACATTGCTTGTGTATATGTAGAATCAATTGCTGGAATAAAAAACCGTGTGACACCCGCAGCGAGTGCTCGCTCAATAACTTCTGTTCGGTCTTCGTCAAAAGCTTCGCTATATAGGTGAGTATGTGTATCTGTGATTATCATAGTGCAAAAGTAAGATTTTGAATAGTATCTTTGTTAAAAATATTTTACTTTGAAAACACCTCAAGTTCCGTTGTCCGAATTTCTCATGGAGAAATCCTATTTTAGAATAAAAATGCACGCTATGGTCTCTAATCATTTTAAGATCATTTGTAAAATTAATGGCGTAAAAGGCGTTTTCATCTTAGACACCGGTGCTTCTACAACCTTTTTAGACCTTGAGCGTAAAGACCATTTCAAGCTACATTCGAGTCCTTCAAGTATTAAAGCCAGCGGAGCTGGCCCTGATCAAATTGACACTTTTCATTCTAAAAATAATACCATTAAAATTGGTGGATGGATAAAAAAACGTTTTCCAATTGCATTGATAGATTTGAGCTATATTAACACTGCATTCAACGCTGTTGATTCAGCCCCCATTGATGGAATCATTGGTGCAGATATACTCAAAAAGGGGCATGCTGTGATCGATTATGAAAAAAAGTATATGTACTTAAAACATAACTAATAAAAATCCCGCCGAGGCGAGATTTTTAAAGTATACAGAAATACAAAGAATTTACTCTTGAACTTTAAAAGTGATTGGTAATGAGTAGGGCACAACTACCGCTTTTCCACGTTGACGTCCAGGCTTCATTTTTGGCAACAGGTTAATCACACGCGCGGCTTCTTTTTCTAAGCGCGGATGTGGTGCTCTAGAACGCACCCCAGTTACATTTCCATTTTTATCAATTTTAAAAATTACATTTATTCGTTGTTTTCCAGACAAGCCTAAGTCCCCCGCTAAATCTGTATTAAACTTACGTTGTACAAATTTGGCGATTTTATCAGACATGCATTTTCTTTTGTCGGCATTGGACCCTTTTTCACAACCTGGATATTCTGGTACGTTTTCAATTACGGAAAATGGGACTTCAACCTCTTCATTAACCTCTTCGACTTCAACATCTTCAACTTCTAAAATCTCATCTTCCTGATCCGTCTCGGTAGATTCAATCACCGTTTCTTCGACCTCTTCTTCGTCATCTACAATATCAATAACCTGAGGTGCAACGGGTGGTGGCGGTGGCGGTGGTGGCGGTAATTTAAGGTCTATAATTGGAATTTCTTGTTCAATTTCTTTCTCGAGATCTAAAGAGCCAATATCAATGTCTAGTTTATCATACGTTTTGTAGTTAATCATTTGATTGGAGATAAACAGCATCACGAGTAGTCCAACAGCAAAATAAATAGACCCATTTCTACTGACGTCTGCTTTAGGTGCTTTTTTGGGTAATCGGGGTTCGGATTTTTTTGGAGGAGCTTTCATAACATTGTATTTAAGGGGGTTATGGTCTTAATACAACAATAAATATACCAAAAAATCCCGCCGAGGCGGGATTTATAAATTATAGAACGTTAAAAGACCTTAATCTTGGACTTGAAATGTAATTGGTAATGAGTAAGGCACAACCACCGCTTTTCCACGCTGACGTCCAGGTTTCATTTTTGGCAATAAGTTAATCACACGTGCGGCTTCTTTTTCTAAGCGTGGGTGTGGTGCTCTTGATCGTACACCAACAACATCTCCTGATTTATTAATTTTAAAAATTACACTAATACGTTGTCTTCCTGAGAGCCCTAAGTCCCCTGCTAAATCTGTATTGAACTTACGCTGTACAAATTTGGCAATCTTAGCAGACATACATTTTCTTTTGTCAGCATTAGACCCTTTTTCACAACCAGGATATTCTGGTACATTTTCAATTACGGAAAATGGGACTTCAACGTCTTCATAGACCTCTTCAACTTCAATATCTTCAACTTCAATTTCCTCATCCTGATCAGTTTCAGTAGATTCAATCACCGTTTCTTCAATCTCTTCTTCATCTTCCACAATCTCGATAACCTCCGGTGCAGCTGGTGGCGGTGGCGGTGGTGGTGGTGGCTTTAATTGGTCTATTAATGGAATTTCTTCGTCAAGTTCTGAATCCAGATCTAGCTTTCCGATATCAATTAATGACTTGTCATAAGTCTTATAGTTAATGGTGCTGTATGTTAAAAACAACATGAGTGCTAAACCGACTGCAAAATAGATAGATCCATTTCTACTGACGTCTGCTTTTGAGTTTTTCTTTGATTCCATTTTTGGTGTTATTTTTCCGAGGGTTAAATTACTTAAAAATTTAATACATATACAAATGTTTATAGTTTTTTAACTATATCTTCTTTTTTAATGTGAACAATAAAAGCCATTGTGATGACTCCTAAGCAATTTGCGACAATGTCTAAAATCTCTGTTGTTCTATAGCTAGAAACTAGGCTTTGCACAATTTCAATTACCGTGCCAAATCCGATAGCCAATATTACAGCGATACCTAAACTTGACTTTTTTTTTAACGTTTCTAAACTGATAAACCACAAAAAACCAAGCAGCGCATACATTAAAAAATGGGCGATTTTATCATCAAATCCAGTGTTAAGTTTCGGCACATTTATAAGGCGAATTAAACTCAAGACACCAATTGAGATGGTATAAATTATAGTGGTACTATGTATCAGAATTGCTTTAAGCACCAATGATGGCTTTATACTCTTCTGCACTTAGCAGTGCTTCTAAATCTGCGGTGTCTGCAACTTTAATTTTAATCATCCATCCAGCGCCATAAGGGTCTTCATTTACTTTTTCTGGCTCGTCTTCTAAAGCCTCATTAAACGCTATAATTTCACCGGTTACGGGCAAAAACAAATCTGAAACTGTTTTTACCGCTTCTACCGTTCCAAAAACGGCGTCAGCTTCTAAGGTTTCATCTAGAGTATCTACTTCAACATAAACAATATCTCCTAATTCGCTTTGCGCAAAATCAGTGATTCCTACGGTTACAATAGCACCGTCTATGTTGACCCATTCGTGGTCTTTTGTGTATTTTAATTCTGAAGGAACATTCATAAGTATCTAATATTTAGTGTAGTGGATTTTAATTACCGAAATTATAGCGCAACGTAAATCCTGAACGAATTGTCGTTTGAGGAAATGCCGTTGAGATTGCATATTCTGAAAAAGCATAGTCAAAGAAGAAAATGGCGGTTAGGTTTTTACTGAACGCATAATCTGCTGCATAACGCATACTCCATATGGTTTGACCCGCACTTACTTGATTGTTATCTAAGTCTAAATAGCGAATAATCGTTCTATTATCTCTCATAGAAATATCCGCTTTCATGTTTAAATCACTTTTTATAATTTTTCGAGGACCCGCTAATTTTGATCGGATTTTTAAATCTTTGATGCGATATCCCAATCCAAAAATATATTCGTCTCCATGAATTTCAGTTAGAAGATTATTGTCAAAACTTAACGATAAACTTCGGTCTTTTTTAATTTCTGCTGAAACTTTAACCGAATTTTTCATTTCAAAATCAATCTTAACTAAAGGGCTAAACTGTTCTACCAAATTGATGTTACTGTATAAGGTTTCAGCTTTATAATTCCCGGATTGATCTTTGGTTTTATCACTTTGATCTTCGTAGGCTATGTTTGGATTTGCCGCAGTATAATCTAAATTTGTACGAAACTGATTGATGGTGTATGAAGCGTTATAGCCATGGGTTATAGAAAACCTTCTAAAGCGTTTTCTAAACCATTTGTTTTTCATAAATCCAGTATATTTCAAGGTCCAGTTTGGAAGTGGGATCTCTTTAATAGCATCCAAACTTGTTTTGTTTGATTTTGTTCCGGAATATGCGGCCAAAAACGAAGGTAATAATACCGCTTGACTATTTTTTCCAAAGCCTTCGGGATAGCCTTCTGCATCAGTTGTAAACCCATTGCCACCATAGAAATTTTGAGCTAAGCGATTCGCAATAACCAAACGGTTGCTCTTAAATTCTTCAAACGGCGCCGATTTAAGCTCATCACTTTGACTAAAGGCTGTTTTTATTAAGATGGTAGATATGTTGTAATTTCCAAAAGTATTACGTGTTAGCGAATTATAGGTATCTCCTACCGCATTAAAATTTTCTGCAAAGTTAGTTGCTAATGTTTTACCACCATTCAAATCAATTTTTAGATCTGGAATAGGCTCCATATTAATAGAAAAGTCGATGTCTTGGTTGTAGGTCTCCGTGTACTGTTGATTAAATTGCGAATACGTCGTTAGCCATCCATTTTCTGCAGCAATTCTTCTGATGTCGCGTTGACTTCCAAAAGTGTAACCTGCTGTTGGTCTAAGGGTTCCTAAAAACCCAGGCGCTGGAAGGTAGCCCGGTAAAAAGGAGCTATTGCTTTCTGAATAATTGACTTGCATTCGGTTAATACCCGTTAACACCCCTAGTCCAAAATCTTTTAGATTGAATTTTTTAGCTTTGGACGAACGCCTTCTGGAGTTGGTTTTTAATCCTAAATAACGATACAATTTTCGCATATCTAAGGACGTATTCAAATTATGCTGACTAGCATTTGATATCGAATTCCCTAAACTCGTTGTATTGTTATCCACTAATAAATCTGAACCTTTGTTCCATTGAAAATCGCCAACGTAAGAATAATTAGACGTAATGAAACTCAATGCTGGAAATTTATTTAGTGGCAGAGTATAATTCACACCAAGTTGTTGGGTATGTCGGTTGGGATCTCCAAAATCAAAAAAGCGGTCCCATACGCCGAGGTTTGGATCTTGATCGCCATTTAATTCATCATTAATGAAATAATTTCTTACAATGTTGTTGTTGGAAGCCGTGAAATTAACGCGTAGCCCATCCGTAATATCATAATTAATCGTGTATTGAAAATCAAAAGTATAGTTCCTTCTGATCAATTCATCTACGGTAATATTGCTTGCTCCTAAATCCGCATCTCTAAATTTCTGACTGTTAAATTGTCTAATAAAGTCTGACTTTACAGCTAAGCTTGAAGGCAATAGATTTAGATTAAAATCTTTAATAAGTTTCCAATATTTATTCATGAAAAGAGAGTCATTTTTCTTGAACGGCTCAATTTTTAAAGGATTAAAACTGTAATTGTAATTGGCGCCTACTTTCACATTTTGATCCAACGCATTTTCAATTTCGAAATCGCGATGCTTTACGCTATTATAAGAATAGTTCAATGTTAAATTTTCAACATCATAAATTCTAGGTTTGGCATCACCAGTACGTTGTTTTCTGACGCCTATAAAATTGATGCTTTGTCGTTTCGTGTAATCTTCCGATTGGGTTTTGATGCGTTCACGCTCTTCAGGACTTGCGGCAGCATCCAAACGCGTTTGGAGTTTTTGATCCTTGTATTGTTGATCAAATTCAGGCGTGATCAGCGCTTCACTTTGTCCATAGTTAAACGGAATTTCTAAGCCCCATTTTTTTGGTAATAACTGCCCAAGATTCATGTTGGTTACCACATCATATTGTTTCAAATCTTCACGACTTCGCTCATTAGGGCCTTGCTCTAGACTTCCAAACCCCGTTGTGCTACGCTTGGCTGTGGCATTCAAATTCATGAAATCGGCAACATTAGAATCCATGCTCATAATGGCTGCCCATCCACCTTCATTGTCCATGTCGGCTAGTCGAAGTTCATTAAACCAAACTTCGGCACATTGGTTCGAATCACTGATATTCTTGATTCCTATCATTAAGGTTCGAATATCACCAAAGTTTGGATTTCCTTTTACTGCAATCCGTTGTTCAACTGGACCAGCGTTTGAACCTAAAGAAAATGGCGCAAATTCATCAATAGGATTTTCTTGTAAGACCCCATCAACAATATTGTAAAAGGCTGGAGTTTCGTCTCCTAAAGTTCCTTGACTGATCCCCAAAGCTTTTATTTTCTTGAGAAATTCTAAAGAAATATCCAACTGGTTTTCTTCTGGCCAAACTTCATTTGGAGCTGTTCTATTAGCTCCTGATGATTTGCGTAAAGGCACTTCTATTTGGTAATAATTTTGAGTGAAATCGTTCCCCATACGGACAAAGGCCACCATGCTGCCTTCTTCGAAACTATCGGTTTCACCGTCCTCGGCATGAATAAACATTTTCAGCTTTTTATACTGACGCATATCCACATTAATATTTTTAAAAACACCTCTGGCATCTTTCGATTCCAACTCACAAACATCAACTACTAAGGATTGTTCGTTTTGACGCACAATAGTGTTGTTGTTATTTAACTGCTCACGAACGATGCCTGGAGGAGACACATAGCCGCCGTCATTCTCTTGAACGCCTACAATACCAACCGTAAAATCAGTGGGGTCGGATTGAGTGGCTTCGTCAGATTCGTCATCTAATGACAACTGATAACGTCGCCAATCGCTTCGTACTAAATCCAACGTTCCAAATCGCAATACGGTGGTTTCTGAAAACTCTGTTAAATACATACGCACAAAACGAATCGACCTAAAATCGGATATACCTCCAATTTCGCTTGAAAATTCTGATAATGGTATTCGATATTGATACCAATTGACACCTGGTCCTAGTGGAGATCCATTTGGCAAAATAATGTTAGAATCCGCTGCCTTTCTATCGACGATATATGAAGCACTAGGGTTGCTTAGCTCAGAGGGAGTAATGTCTATTTCATATTCATAATAACTGTCAATAGTATTCATCGTATTATCGCGATTGATATCTTCTACATCAGGTAAGGTTGTAGATCCACGATTGGTTTCTGAAAATGTATCTGGAGAATTACCCTCTAAACCATTATAACGTTTATAACGCTCAAAGATATTTCCTTTAGTATTTAGATAATAATTGTAGTTGTCATTGGCAGGGTCAGAAAGGGTGGTAAACGCTGAAAATCGTGGGTCAGTTATAGCTTTTTCTTCCGAATCGTCATACCCGTCGAGCCCAACATCTTGGTTGCTTCGCGCATCGCCTTGCGATGAAAAGGCGTAAACTAAAGATTGGTTTTGAGGCGTTACAGTCCCCCATGATGTTGCTGGTAGAAAATTGATGTCACCATCCTCAGGAAGTCCATTTTCATATTGTTTTTTTCCGTCCTTAATCACATCTTCTGAGATGTTTCCTAAATTTAAAATTAATTTTCCACCTGTATTTGACGGATTATTCAAGAAGGGATCTAAAAGCCAAAACTCAATATACTCTACATTAGATTGTTCTAAATCAGTGGTGGTAAGTTGTCTTGTAATTCCTGCCCAACTGTCTTTGGGGGTTTCTAAAATCCCATCAACGGCATCAGCTTTATAATTATAGGGACCTCTTTCAGTAGGGCTATAGACCAAATCTAAGGAGTTAATCGCCGAAAACTGTCCAGTAACTAAATCGACTTGCGGAAACAATTCATTTATAAAAATTCGTCGTGAATAATTATCGGAAATATCATCATCTGAGATGCCATCTGGACGACGGCTACTATAAAAAATTGGATCTACCGAGTACCAATTTAGAAGTGCTCTGTCGAATCCATTTTGATACCCTAAGTCGTTTTCAGACCCTTCAGCATACGTCCGCCCTAAATCTTTAGGACGACTTGACAACGTCCAAGATTGAGGGCTTAATAAACTGATTCCATTTTGTGTACCTTCAAAATCATCAACGTAAGAGGTGACTTCATTATCAAAATCAGTGCCCTTGGGAGCGCCGGGTCTTAAATAAGCGAACTCACCACGAAGTGAAAGATTGGATACCACATCTGTATCAATATTAGGGAGTTTATTGGCCAATCGCGTCAAAAATGGAACTTCGGTGGAATAGTTTCCATTAAACCCAAAAATGGAGTTGTTGATAGATTCAGTGCCAAGATTTGCTTTCTGAGTAATCGGACGTTCATTTAAATTTAAGAACGTTGCACCTAATACAAAGTTTTCATTAAATTGATGTTCTACATTAAACCCTGTAAAGCGTTTTGTTTGTTGCCCAAAAGCAGCATTATTTTCGACTGAAACTTCTATTGGGGTATTTGAAGCTTGTAGCGATGGATCCAAAATTTGAACTGTTCCAATCTGATAATTAACAGTATAATCTACGCCTTCAACGAGGACTCGACCACCGGCAGTTACTTTTACAGAACCTCTTGGCACATTAAAAGCACCGATGGGAATTCCTGAACTTCCAGAAGATTTATAACGCCCACGCATTAAAAACTTATTTTTATCACTGTCTTGTAGAGCGGCTGTTTTAGTGTTTTTGTAGAGTGACCTGTAAACGTATTTTTCTTGATTTTCGTTATACGTGGATTCATCGCCTTCATAGTTTTCAGCACTCGTTGTTCTGAGGGTTTCGAACAAATAGCTTCCAAAAGGCTCCACTTTGGTGAATACAATTTTTCCGTTTTGAGGCAGCACTGTTATTCCTGGTACAAAATCAAAAAAACCATCTCCGTTGTTCTGAGGATCATTATTAAAATTTAGTCGGTCAAAATTAAATAATCGAATTAAAGGGGTTTCTTCAATAGGATCATTGTTTCCTGTAGGGGCTGGAAACGCAGTAGTTCCTACGGGCGTAATAAAGTTAAGTGCTGAGGTTTCGTTGTAAAAAATATTTAATTTAAAATCCTCTTGAGATAATTGATAAGCACCTGTATTATAAATATTTTTCATCATCAAATCCCAGACTGGAAGATTGACGTTGGTTACCGCACTTTTCAGCATTTTTAAGACTAAGCTTTGATTTGTAACCGTAGTGTTCCCAGTTGTGGAGTCGACGCTTGAATCCGTAGCAGTAACGCCATCGTTTGCAAATTCTCCAACTTGATAGACTTCACCTGCAACAGTATATTGGTAAGCAACGGCGAGGATTTCATCATTTTGAAGACGTTGATTTAAAGAAATATATCCTAACTGTGTATCGACTGTATATTCGCTGCCTTCTGTTAATTTTCGCGCATTTTCAAGTTTAGCATAATCAAAGCCTTCATTGACGTTTAATGAAGAAAATCCTGACTGTACTGTAGAAATATCTCGAATAGCACTGGTTAGCAAGGAACCCGAACCGATAGTTGTAGGATCAAAATTATTGTTTTTGTTATCAGGATACGCAGTTGACCCCACATTCGCAAATCCTGGAGGAATAGGGTTTAAGCCGATCTCTGAAGACTCTCCTAAATCTTGTAATGCAACAATGTTTCTAATATTATCCGTACGATTTGTGCGGTTGGTCACCCAGACTTCTATTCTAGTAATTTGAACTTGTGACTGAATAAACGGATAGTTTTCTAGGGCTGAATCATATGCTGACCTAAAATAGTGTCCCAGAAAAAAGTGTCTATTCTCATCATAATCTAAGCCAAAAAACTCAAAATCTTCTAAGGTTCCACCGCCTTGTGCAGTTACGGAACGGGTTTCGGACTGTTGCTCAGAAAATACTGCCGTTACTCTTGTTTTACCAAATTGTAGTTCTGTTTTGACTCCAAACAAACTTTGTGCGCCAGTAATCAAAGAGCTATTTAAGGGCATGCTTACATTACCAAGCTCTAAGTTTTGTAAAATAGAATCTTCGTTGTCTGAATTAAGTTTATTTAATTGTTTCTGGGCTAGACCACTCGCAACTCCTTGAGGATTTTCGAGCAGTTGTCTTCCTTGATTCGTCAATTCTCTTCCTTTGCCAAGTAATTTTTTTCCTTTATCGCCAAGCAGTTCTTCTGGATTATTAAGTGGGGTATATTCAATTTTAAATAAATTCTGAAAATCAAAAGTTGACTGTGTATCATAATTGGCATTTACACTTAATCGGGTTCCCACTTTACCTGTCAAACTTAGACTGATGCGTTGGTCAAAGTCAAAAGTAAAATTACTCTGATTTCTTGGTGAAAATGCAGGGTTTTCTTGTTTGGTGTACATCGCTCCAAGGTCGATTTCAACAGAACCCTGTGGTACAACTGAGATTACATTACTCCCAAATATGGTTTCAAAAAATTTGGAATTGACATAAAGATCCGGAATTAGATTTTTCTTTGCTTTTTCAGAACCTTCTTTTTTTCCATCGATAGCATCCAATTTTTCTTTGTAATAGGATTTTAAGCTTTCCTTTAAGACTAATTCTTGAAATTCTTTTGGAGATAAAATAACGGGGTAATTAATATTAAAATCTCCAATAGTGGAAGTATAGAAATACCGATCGGTTAAAGGGTCATAGGTGTACTTGCTCTCTATACTTTCTGGGTTTGGAGTGTCTAATGTTCCGAATGAAAATGTTGTGGAGGTAGAATCTCTTACAGTCGCGGGTTGTTGGGCAAATAGAGCAAGATTAAAACCCAAAAACAGAGCTGCAAAAAAGAGTTTTTTAATATATGATTTGCTGTTATAGAGTTCCAAATGTATTATAGGTTTTTCAATGCTTCTTTGATAATAAATTCTACAGAAGCATCCGGGGTCTCTTTTACTATTTTATCTACAACGCGTTCGGATTGTTTTTTCATAAAACCTAAAACTTCTAAAGCAGATAACGCTTCATCTTTGTTTGTATTGTTTTGAGATAAAGAAGTTTCGTCAATATCGTAAATTTTAAGTATTTTATCTTTTAGATCTATGATGACACGCTGGGCTGTTTTAAGACCGATGCCTTTTACAGATTGTATTAAGGGCGCATCTCCAACGGCAATTCCTTCTCGTATTTGTATGGGTGTCAGTGACGAAAGCATTGTTCGGGCTGTATTAGCTCCAATTCCACTAACAGAAATTAGAAGCCTAAAAATTTCTCTTTCAGCAGAACTCATAAACCCGTACAAAGTATGAGAATCTTCTTTTACTTGAAGATGGGTGAGGATTTTAATCGACTCTTGATCTGTAAGTTGAGAAAAGGTGTGAAGAGAAATATTGATAAAATAGCCTGTGCCATTACAATCTACAATGACATGTGTTGGTGTTTTTTCGACTAATTTACCTTGAATGTGTGTAATCATAGCTTCACTTTCTTTGAATTCCAAATGTACTAAAATTATACAATATTTTAGGCCGAAAAAAGAATGTGGTTTAAAGCATTAATTTACAGCTTTTTCTTTTTGTTGTGCATCTACAACTGCAACTGCCGTCATGTTCACAATTTCATCGACACTAGCCCCTAATTGTAAAATATGTACGGGCTTTCGTAAGCCCATCATTATTGGTCCAATGGACTCCGATTTGTTGAGTTCTTTTAATAATTTATACGTAATATTAGCCGATTCTAAGTTTGGAAAAATTAGCGTATTTACTTTTTTATCTGCCAATCTAGAAAACGGAAAATTCGCTTTAAGCATTTCACGATTCAAAGCAAAATCGGTCTGCAATTCGCCATCTACTAATAAATCTGGATGTCTTCGGTGCAAATACGATACTGCCTCTTTTACTTTAGTCGCTGTTTTGTCTTTTGAAGATCCAAAATTAGAGTATGAAATCATTGCCATTACGGGCTCTAAACCAAACATTTTAACCACTCCAGAAGTCATTTGAGCAATTTTAATTAAATCATTTGCTGATGGATTAATATTGATCGCTGTATCACTCAAAAACATAGGACCTCTTTGTGTAATCATGACGTTAGTGGTTGCAATACGTGTTGACCCAGGCGCCAAGCCAATCAAATTTAACATTGGCTTTACAACAGAGCCATAATTACTCGAATACCCTGTAATAAGTGCATCTGCATCGCCTTCATTTACCATCATTGCTGCAAAGTGATTCCGTTCGCGCATTAATTTTTGAGCAGCCAAAAGCGTAATCCCTTTACGTTGCTCTTGCTTCCAATAGGTTTCAGCATATTTATTTTTTTGAATGCTACTTTCATCATCCTTAGGATCGATAATTTGAACATCTTCAACAAATTCCAGTTCTTCCATCAGGCGTTTGATCTCCTCGCGACGACCTAGTAAAATAGGGGTCGCAATTCCTTCTTCTAAAACAATTTGTGCAGCTTTCAGTACACTTATCTGATCGGCTTCTGCAAAGACAACACGCTTTGGATTAAGCTTAGCTCTATTAAATAAAAGTCTGACAATTTTATTATCGGAGCCCATACGTTCCAAAAGGGTGTCTTCGTAGTGCTCCCAATCAGAAATTGGAGCTAAGGCGACACCACTTTCTATTGCTGCTTTGGCTACTGCTGGCGGAATTGCTGCGATTAAGCGCGGATCAAATGGTTTTGGAATGATGTAGTCTTTTCCAAAAGTGAGGCGGGTTTCGCCATACGCAATATTCACTTGTTCTGGAACGGGTTCTTTTGCTAAGTCAGCTAGTGCAATTACAGCTGCCTTTTTCATTTCTTCATTAATAGTTGTCGCTCTAACATCTAAAGCGCCTCTAAATATAAACGGAAAACCAAGTACATTATTGACTTGATTAGGAGTGTCACTTCGTCCCGTAGCCATAATGATATCGTCTCGTGTTTTTACGGCGAGGTTGTATTTTATTTCTGGATCTGGATTCGCCATTGCGAAGACAATTGGATTATTTGCCATTGACAAGAGCATCTCAGGGCTCACAATATCAGAGGTTGACAAACCAATAAATACGTCGGCAGAACGCATTGCATCTTCTAATGTGTCTATTTTTCTATGGGTCGCGAACTCTGCTTTCTGAGACGTTAAATTGTCGCGATCTTTTCTAATAACTCCTTTACTATCGAGCATCACTATATTTTCGCGCTTTGCCCCAAATGATTGGTATAAACGCGTACATGATATGGCCGCTGCACCAGCACCACTAACTACTATTGTGACGTCTTGAATATTTTTTTCTGCAATTTCTAAAGCGTTCAATAAAGCGGCTGCAGAAATAATTGCTGTTCCGTGCTGATCGTCGTGCATCACAGGAATATCGAGTTCCTCTTTTAATCGTTTTTCAATTTCAAAGGCCTCAGGTGCTTTGATATCTTCTAAATTAATTCCACCAAAAGTCGGTGCTATATTTTTAACCGTTTGAATAAATTCTTCTACATTTTCGGTATCAACTTCTACATCAAATACATCAATATCTGCAAATATTTTGAAAAGTAACCCTTTACCTTCCATTACGGGTTTAGACGCTTCTGCGCCAATATTCCCTAAACCTAAAACAGCAGTTCCATTGGAGATTACGGCAACTAAATTTCCTTTTGATGTATATTTATAAGCATCCGATGGGTTCTTTTCGATGGCTAAACAAGGCGCCGCTACTCCTGGTGAATAGGCCAACGCTAAATCTCTTTGAGTTGCATATTTTTTGGTAGGTACTACTTGGATTTTTCCGGGCGAAGGTTTTTCGTGATATGCTAAAGCTTCTAAATCGTGTTTACTTAATTTTGACATTTCGTTGGTTTAATCTACAAAGTTAGACAGTTCCACTTAAAAATGAAATTTAAAAAGCTATTCTTTTCATAAAATTGAATATTACAAAATATGAGAAAAGCAACTGTTATACTGTCTTATGTTCTAAAACCCCACTGCGCTATCATCGCCTCTAGGATCTGCACCGCCTTCTAAAGTTCCATCAGGCAGCACCAAAATAGCATCGACTTTTCCAATTATAGGAGAGTTACTCTGATCAATATTATAGCCTAATCTCTTAAGTGATGGAAAGTTAAGCGTATCAAATGACGTTTCAACTTTTATACTATCGGGCAACCATTGGTGATGAAACCGTGGAGCAGAAACTGCTTCTTGCATAGTCATATCGTACTCTAACACGTTTAAAATGTTTTGAATAACGGACGTAATAATTGTTGAACCACCTGGCGAACCTAATACCATTTTAAGTTGCCCATTGTTCACGACGATGGTAGGCGACATGGAGCTCAGCATCCGTTTTTGTGGAGCAATAGACATTGATGGTGATCTTTCAAAAGAGGAATATCAAAAAGCCAAAATGAGGTGCCAAAACCTTATAGATGAGCTAAGAGAAAAAGAAAAACAGTTGGAGAAAAAACAAGAAGTTTTCCAGTTGTACAAAAACGGTCTTAAAGGACTTGAAAGTATTGAAAATCAATACTTTAAGAGTGATTTAGAGAATAAAAGAAGGCTAATTGGTTCGATATTTCCTGAAAATTTTCAATTTGAAAATAAAAAAGTTCGAACCGCTGATATTAACCCCATTTTGCACAAAATAGCCCGTTTTAACAGCGTAAATCGAAAAAATAAAAAAAGGGATAAATCTAAAAAAGAAGATTTATCCCGTTGTGTACTGAAGACGGGACTTGAACCCGTACGTCCCAAAGGACATTGGATTTTAAGTCCAACGTGTCTACCAATTCCACCACTTCAGCATCTTGGTATGTTTTAAAAAAGTTTCAGAGCGAAAGACGAGATTTGAACTCGCGACCCCCACCTTGGCAAGGTGATGCTCTACCCCTGAGCTACTTTCGCAGTTTTGTAATGAACGCTTCTCTACTATTATATAGAGAGGTGCAAATTTAACACAATTCTTAGAATAGCAAAGTTTTTTTAAACTTTTTATGTGCTTTTCTTTTTGGTCAACATCCGTTTGATTTCATTCAATTTCATTAAGGCCTCAACGGGTGTTAAGGTGTCAATATCAATCGCCTCAATATCTGTTTTTAAGGCCTCTAACATGGGGTCATCCAAATTGAAAAAACTCAGTTGCATCTCCCCCTCCATGTCTTTGACTTTGGCTGTTAGCTCATCACTCGAATGTGATTTCTCCAGCTGTTTCAAAATTTGTTGTGCACGGTGTAAAACCTGTGGCGGCATCCCTGCCATCTTTGCCACATGAATTCCAAAACTGTGGTGGCTACCTCCCTTTACCAACGTTCTTAAAAACAACACATTGTCTTTCAGTTCTTTGACAGATACATTGTAGTTTTTAATACGATCAAAAGTTTCGGTCATTTCATTTAACTCGTGGTAATGTGTTGCAAATAAGGTTTTGGCATGCGACGGATGTTCGTGCAAGTATTCGCTAATCGCCCATGCAATTGAGATGCCATCGTAGGTACTGGTCCCACGTCCAATTTCATCCAACAATACCAAACTGCGTTCTGAAACGTTGTTTAGGATCGAAGCGGTTTCATTCATCTCTACCATAAAGGTGGATTCGCCCATAGAAATATTATCACTCGCCCCTACCCGCGTAAAAAGCTTGTCAATTACGCCAATGCGTGCACTTTGAGCAGGCACAAAACTTCCAATTTGCGCCAAGAGTACAATCAACGCCGTTTGCCGTAAAATGGCTGACTTTCCAGACATATTAGGCCCCGTAATCATAATGATTTGTTGGGTGTTTCGATCCAAAAACACATCATTTGCCACATAGGATTCTCCCAACGGCAACTGCTTTTCAATCACTGGGTGACGCCCTTGCTTAATGTCTAAATCAAAAGACGCATCAAGCTCTGGATACACATAGTTGTTGTGTTGTGCCAAATGCGCAAAAGCCCCCAAACAATCCAATTGGGCAATCAATTGTGCATTTTGCTGCACGTCTAAAATGTGCGAATGCATCCATGACACCAATTCGGAGAACAGGGTTTGTTCGATCTCTAAAATACGGTCTTCAGCACCTAATATTTTAGCTTCATATTCTTTAAGCTCTTCCGTAATATACCGTTCGGCATTGACCAAGGTTTGCTTTCGAATCCAGTTTTCGGGCACCTTATCTTTATGCGTGTTTCGAACTTCAATATAGTACCCAAACACATTGTTTGAGGCGATTTTAAGCGACGTAATCCCTGTCGCTTCACTCTCACGTTCCAACATTTTGTCTAAGTAGTCTTTTCCTGAAAATGCAATGGCACGCAAACTTTCCAATTCTTCTGAAGCTGAAGAGGCAATACTGTTTCCTTTGAAAATATTTACCGGCGCATCTTCGTTTAGGGTGGCTTTAATTTTTTCTCGCAACAATTCACAGTCTTGAATCTGCTCGCCAATACGTTTTAAATCGGTATTGTCACAGTTAGACGCCAAGGCTTTGATAGGGACAATCGCTTCTAAAGAATTTTTCAACTGCACCACTTCACGTGGGTTGACTTTTCCGGTGGCCACTTTTGAGATCAAGCGTTCCAAATCGCCAACTTGTTTGATATAATTTTGAATCCTCTGAAGCGCTTCTTCATGGTTCAAAAAATACTGTACCACTTCGTGGCGTGCTTTTATTTTTTCTTGTGATTTTAAAGGTAATGCCAACCAGCGTTTTAAAAGACGAGCTCCCATAGGAGAAATCGTATGGTCGATCACATCAATTAAAGTCACGGCATTGGTATTGGTCGAATGGTACAGCTCTAAGTTTCGTATGGTAAATTTATCCATCCACACATAGTCGCCTTCCAAAATGCGCTCAATCGCGGTGATGTGTTGCAGCTTGTGGTGTTGGGTTTCAGCCAAATAATGCATGACCGCACCTGAAGCCACAACTCCTTGCGCTAAAGCTTCAATTCCAAAGCCTTTAAGAGTTTTAGTTTGAAAATGTTTACAAAGGGTTTCGTTCGCATAATCGTCCTGAAACACCCAATCTTCTAAATAAAAGGTATGGAAATCAGCTCCAAAGGTGGTATTGAAAAGTACTCGTTTCTGCTTTTCTATAAGAACTTCACTCGGGTTAAAATTTTGCAGGAGTTTTCCTATATATTCGGCGGAGCCTTGCGCAGTGAGAAATTCGCCTGTAGACACATCTAAAAAGGCTACACCAATGGTTTTTCCAAAATAGACGGCTGCCAAAAAGTTGTTTGACTTAGAGCTTAATACCTCATCATTCAGTGCGACTCCTGGTGTAACAAGTTCAGTAACGCCGCGTTTCACAATAGATTTTGTGAGTTTTGGATCTTCTAATTGGTCACAAATAGCCACCCGTTCCCCTGCTTTGACCAGTTTGGGCAAATAGGTGTTGAGTGAATGGTGTGGAAATCCTGCCAATTCGGTTTCACTCTCGCTGCCAGCACCACGCTTGGTCAAAATAATATCTAATATATTAGCTGCCTTAACTGCATCACTTCCAAAAGTTTCATAAAAATCGCCAACACGGAACAAGAGCAATGCATCAGGGTACTTGACCTTGATGGCATTGTATTGCTTCATTAGAGGCGTGACTTTCTTCGCTTTTTTTGCCAATGGGTTTTTGATTTTTATACCTTACTTTTGTGTGGTAGTACGAATGCTAAAGTAATTAATTTTAGTCTTTTTATAAAGCCTAAGGTCTTAAGATTTAAAACACAAATGCGAAAGTTAGAAAACAGCGAGTTAGAGCGCTTATCAGTAGAAGGATTTAAGGCCGTTGAAAAGACGCCTTTAATTGTGATTTTGGATAATATTCGAAGTTTAAATAATATTGGAAGTGTCTTTAGAACCAGTGACGCTTTTCGGATTCAAAAAATTTACCTCTGTGGCATTACCGCTACTCCACCTCATAAGGACATTCAAAAAACAGCCTTAGGAAGCACCGAGTCTGTTGATTGGGCATATGCTGAAAGTACTATCGAGCTTGTTCAGAAATTACAAGCCGATAAGGTTCAAGTGCTGTCCATTGAGCAAGCAGAAAATGCTACGATGCTTAATACATTCACGCCTAAACCTAGCCAAACTTATGCTTTAGTTTTTGGAAACGAAGTGAAAGGGGTGTCGCAAGACGTAGTAAATTTGAGTGATGATGTGATTGAAATTCCACAATATGGCACCAAACATTCGCTAAATATTTCGGTGAGTTGTGGGGTGGTTTTATGGGATTTGTTTAGCAAATTAAACTAGGCACATATTTGCTCTAAAATCCAGAGATAATCAACTCTGTTTTTGATAAAATCGCGGTTCGAAATATCAATAATTTTGACGTTAAACTCAGGGTGTTTTTGTATAAACTCCAAATAGCCCGAGTTGATTTTATCTAAATAACTTGATTCGATGGTTTGTTCATAGTCGCGCCCTCTGAGTCGGATATTCTCCTGTAAACGTTCGGTGTTTTGATAGAGATAAATGTATAAATCGGGACGTGCAATATCTTTATAAACCTGATAAAATAATTTTCGATACAACATAAACTCATCTTCACTTAACGTAATCTTAGAAAAAATAAGCGACTTAAATACATCGTAATCACTAATAATAAAATCTTTAAATAAATCTAATTGCGATAAATCATCTGATATTTGTTGGTAGCGGTCGGCCAAAAAAGACATTTCTAAAGTAAAGGCATAACGGGTCGCATCTTCATAGAATTTTGGCAAAAATGGATTGTCTGCAAAACGTTCCAAGATTTTTTTGGCATTAAAATCATGAGACATCATATGGGTCAAACTGGTTTTTCCTGCGCCAATATTTCCTTCAATAGCAATAAAATTATAATTTGAAAAATCAAAAGATTGCATGGGATTTGTTAACTGGTCCCCTAGAGGTGTCAACACACTATCATCTTCGCAGTTTTCAAGCAGCTTGCTAATAGTTTGTTTTAAAATTGGGTGTTCAAAATCGGAAGTAATATCCGCTAAGGGTTGCAACACAAAACGCCGTTCATGAAGTCTTGGATGTGGCAATTCTAAACGCTCTGATTTGGAAATCAAGCTGTCAAAAAATAACAAGTCTAAATCAATAGTACGGGAGTGGTATTGGCCATCATCGTGACGAATTCGCCCTAAATGCTGCTCAATTACCAATAATTTATCCAACACTTGCGACGCTTCAAGTTGGGTGGATACTTTTAGGCATCCATTTATGAAATCTGCGCCTTCAAATCCTAAAGCTGGCGTTTGATACAACCTAGAAATCTGATCGATACTCCCAATTTGAGTATGAATCGCATCTATAGCCGATTGAAGGTGATCTAGCCGGTCTCCCGTGTTACTTCCAATCCCAATTAAAACCGTTTGTTCGTGCATCATATGAGCTAGCAAAATAAGTAAAAGAAAAATTAATAATATATCTTTACCAAAGTATTTATTGACAATTTACATGACTATTAAAGATAAGGTATTAGCGCGACGCATTTATTTACTTCTTGGGATATTATTTATCACCTCATTGGTAGTGTCGAATTTAATTTTTAAAAAATTCTTTTATTTCTATCCTATAGAAACGCCCGTTTTTGGCGTCCAATTGTTTGAATTATCGGTAGGAATCCTCCCCTATCCCATAACATTTCTTTTGACCGATTTGATTAGTGAAATTTATGGCAAACAAAAAGCAAATGAAGTAGTGGTTGGTGGTGTTTTAGCCTCTATTTTTTCTATGGGAATTGTTTTTATTGCAAACTTAGCTCCTGCAACAGACTGGTCTCCCGTATCGGATGGAATGTTTTCGGAAGTATTTGGCAGCACCTCAATTGCCGTATTGGCCAGTATGTTGGCCTATTTATTCGCACAATTTATAGACATTCAGATTTACCATTACTGGAAACAACTCACTAAAGGCAAACACCTTTGGTTGCGCAATAATTGCTCTACATTTTTGTCTCAATTTATAGATACGGCCACTGTTTTGCTACTGCTGTGTTTGTTTGGGGAAATAGAATGGAATTTATTCTTAGGACTGCTCATTGCCGGCCTTAGTTTTAAAGTAATCATCGCCGCTTTAGATACGCCGTTTTTATACCTAGGTGTGTGTTGGTTTAGAAACCGATTTAATCTCGAAGTGAATCAAGAAATACAAATCGACTAGGAGATATTAAGCCCTATAACCAACCCTTCATTACTTCGTATATTAAAGACCGTACTGTCTTCAAAAATAAGGTATTGCCCTTTAATGCCTTTTAGAACTCCCGAATAGACAGGGGTTTTGGAGAGGTTTAAACTTTTTGGTTTTTCAGGGTATTTATGAACAGGGAATTCTAATTTTAATGCGTTTTGATTGGCCAAAAAATAGGGTTTCGTTTCTTCAGGAATATGGGGTTCTAAACGCTGTCGCCAGTCTTCTAAATTTTCTGCGGTTGCTATGCCTTTGAGCATTTCGCGCCAATTGGTTTTATCGCTCACATAATTTTTAAGTGCTACTTCTGTGACACCTGCCAAATAGCGGTTGGGCACTTCTACAATCTCGAGGGCTTCTTGTGCACCTTGATCGATCCAACGTGTAGGCACTTGAGTTTTACGAGTAACGCCTACTTTGACATTACTAGAATTAGCTAAATACACAATATGAGGCTGAAGCTGTACGCGTTTTTCATAGTCCAAATCGCGCTCTTCTTGGTCGAGATGTGCTTTGCTAAGTTCTGGGCGCATGACCCAATCGGCAGCTTGCGGGAGTTCGAAAAAACACGATTTACAAAAGCCTTGTCGAAAAATGGGCGCTGCACTACTACAACTTAAACACTGATACTTTACAAAAGACAAAGTCAATGTTTTGTTTAACAGCTGATTCATGTTTAGGACCTCGTTTTCAAGTATTAAAAAATATTGAATAGGCTGAGAAAATTCCGTTTCCATTTTAGTCAAAACACCTTGATACAGCATTAGCAGATTTTTATTACATTTAGCATTGTAAATATATGCAATTATATGGCAATTCCATTAGTAAATTCTGTGGTATCATGGTTTTTAAAGAAGCGATTTCATCAAATTGATTTGTTTCTAAAATACCCTCATGAAGTTCAAAATGAATTGCTTATGTATCTGATATCAATCTCTAGAGATACAGAAATTGGAAAAACCTATGATTTTAAGTCAATTCGAACGTATCGCGAATTTTCTCAACGTATTCCTATTTCCACCTATGAAGATTATCAGAATTTAATAGAACGTTCTCGAAAAGGAGAGCGTAATATCTTTTGGCCAAAACCGATCAAATGGTTTGCAAAATCGAGTGGAACAACAGGCGCAAAAAGTAAATTTATCCCTGTTAGCTCCGATTCTTTAGAAGATTGTCATTATGCAGCGAGTAAAGACTTATTGTGTATGTATTTGAATAATAATGAGGGCTCTACTCTTTTTAACGGAAAAAATTTACGCTTAGGCGGAAGTAAAGAACTGTATGAAGAAAATGGAACCATTTTTGGAGATTTATCTGCAATTTTAATTCATAACATGCCGTTTTGGGCAGAATTTAGCAGCACGCCTAGCAATAAAGTTTCCTTGATGAGTGATTGGGAATATAAAATGCAGGCGATTGTTAATGAAACGATCAATGAAAATGTAACCAGCTTGGCTGGGGTTCCGTCTTGGATGTTGGTGTTGCTTAACAATGTCTTAGAAACTTCTGGATCAAAAACGATTCTAGATGTTTGGCCAAATCTAGAAGTCTATTTTCATGGTGGCGTAAGTTTCTTGCCCTACGCCGATCAGTTTAAATCGATCATCCCTTCAAATTCGGTGAAGTATTATGAAATCTATAATGCTTCCGAGGGCTTTTTTGCAATTCAAGACCGCAATAATTCTGACGAACTTTTATTGATGTTAGATTACGGTATATTTTATGAGTTTATTCCTATGCAAACTTATGGAACAGCTACTGAAAAAGTCATCCCATTATCTGAAGTTGAAAAAGGAAAAAATTATGCGATAATAGTGACGACCAATGCGGGCTTATGGCGCTATAAAATTGGAGATACAGTAACGTTTACCTCAACGGCACCCTATCGCCTCAAAATTACAGGGAGAACAAAGCATTTTATAAATGTTTTTGGTGAAGAATTAATTATTGAAAATACAGATAAAGCAATAAAAATCGTCACTAAAAAAACCAAAACAGAGCTTATCGATTATACGGTCGCCCCCATATTTATGGAAGGAAAATCTAAAGGAGCTCATGAATGGATTATAGCCTTTAAAACGCCCCCAAAAGATTTACAGTATTTTGTGGAGCTTTTGGATAATGCTTTAAAAGCCTTAAATTCTGACTACGAAGCCAAACGCTACAATAACATTACACTAAATGAACCTAAAGTTCACGTAGCACAAGAGGACTTGTTCTATAAATGGATGAAACGAAACAATAAATTGGGAGGTCAGCACAAAGTGCCACGGCTGTCTAATTCGCGTCAATTTTTAGAAGAACTCTTAGAAATGATTTAGGAAACGGCTTTTAGACGCTTAATTTGTGTTCGTGTCAAGTGTTTTTTAACATAGGCTTTATCTACTACCAAAGCCGTTTGATCGCTACTTGGAAGCACAAACATCGCATCGGTTAGAATTTCTTCACACAAGGATCGTAATCCACGAGCTCCTAGTTTATATTCAATCGCTTTTTTCACAATAAAATCTAAAGCATCATCTTTGAAAGAGAGTGCAATCTCATCCATCTCAAAAAGCTTTTTATATTGTTTTATAAGTGAGTTTTTAGGCTCGGTTAAAATCGCTCTTAAGGTATTTTCGTCCAACGGATTCATGTAAGTAAGCACGGGTAAACGTCCAATGATTTCAGGGATTAAACCAAAATCTTTTAAATCTTTAGGAATGATATATTGTACTAAGTTTTCAGTGTCAATTTGCTCTTCGTCATGTGAAGCTTTATAGCCAATTGCGGACATGTTAAGCCGCTTAGAAATATGACGATCGACGCCATCAAAAGCACCTCCAGCAATAAATAAAATATTTTCTGTATTGACTTCTATGAATTTTTGATCTGGATGTTTTCGACCGCCTTTTGGGGGTACATTCACAACGGTGCCTTCTAATAATTTCAAAAGGGCTTGTTGTACTCCTTCTCCAGAGACATCTCTAGTAATGGACGGGTTATCACTTTTGCGGGCAATTTTATCAATTTCATCAATAAATACAATGCCTCGTTCTGCTTTTTCTTGATCGTAATCGGCAGCTTGCAGTAAACGTGTCAGCATACTTTCTACATCCTCACCCACATAGCCTGCTTCGGTTAGTACTGTTGCATCGACAATGGCTAGTGGAACGTTCAGCATTTTTGCTATGGTTTTGGCCATCAAGGTTTTTCCAGTCCCTGTTTGCCCTACCATAATAATATTACTTTTTTGGATTTCAATATCGTCGTCGTTGGGCGGTTGTAATAAACGCTTGTAATGGTTATAAACCGCAACAGACATTACTTTTTTGGTTTGGTCTTGACCAATAATATAGTCGTCCAAAAAAGCTTTGATTTCCTGTGGTTTTTTAAGCATGACATCCGAAGTAAGGCCAGCACTTTTGTCTTGCTTGGCTTCTTCGATAACAATCCCATTGGCTTGCTCTATACAACGGTCGCAAATATGCGCATCAATACCAGCTATGAGTAAATTGGTATCGGCTTTTTTCTTGCCACAAAATGAACAGTCTAATTCTTCTTTTGCCATAACGTATTAGAAAGGGGTTTAACTTCGAGTTAGGATTTCATCAATCATTCCATATTCTAAGGCTTTTTCTGATTTCATCCAATAATCACGATCACTATCCGCATACACTTTGTCATAATCTTGGCCAGAGTGTTTACTAATGATCTTATAAAGTTCTTCTTTTAAAATTAAAATTTCACGTGCCGTAATTTCGATATCACTGGCTTGGCCTTGCGCACCACCTAATGGCTGGTGAATCATCACTCTTGAGTGTGTTAATCCGCTACGTTTTCCCTTGGCACCTGCACACAATAATACCGCACCCATAGAGGCTGCCATTCCAGTACAAATCGTTGCAACGTCGGGTTTAATCAGTTGCATTGTATCATAAATTCCTAAACCTGCATACACACTTCCTCCTGGAGAGTTGATGTATATTTGGATATCCTTACTCGCATCGGTACTTTCTAGAAAGAGTAACTGTGCTTGAATAATATTGGCCACTTGATCATTGATTCCTGTACCCATAAATATGATACGATCCATCATTAACCTAGAAAACACATCAAAAACAGCAACATTCATTTGACGTTCTTCAATAATGTTTGGTGTCAAACCCATTGGCGTCATGCTACTTACGATCTTATCATAATACGTGCTGCTAATCCCTTGATCTTTGATGGCGAATTTTTTAAATTCATTTCCGTAATCCATAATGCTTTTTTTAGGTTTTTAGACTGTAAATATAAAACTATTTCTAATTTAATACTTGTTTTAAAGGTATAAAAAAACACTTCCTAAGAAGTGTTTTTGAGTTGATATATTTTAAAAATTACTTTCCATAAACCTCTTTGACGAAGGCTTCATAGGTTAATTTTTTGTCTTTAAAATTAGCATTTTCTTTGTAGAACTCTAATAATTTTTGACTTGTCAGCTGCTCAGAAATACGCTTAACCTCCTCTTGGTTGGAAAGTACACGTGCAACGATATCGTCAATTTCTTTTTCTGTAGGGTTCATTTGACCGTACTGTGCCATTTGTCCTTTAATCATTTCAGAAGTATAGGCTTTCAAATCTTCAAAGTTAACTTGAAGGTTGTTATCTACAACAAGCTTACTTTCGATCAATTGATAGCGCATGCTTTTTTCTGACTTCTCAAACTCCTCTTTGGCTTGTTCCTCGTTTAGTTCTGTTTCACCAGCAGTTTGAATCCATTTTTGTAGAAACGCAACGGGTAAATCAAATTTTGTGTTTTCTACAAGATATTCCGTAACATCGTTCAGGAATTTTTGATCTGCTTGTTGTACAAATTGTTTTTCGGCATCTTCTGTAATTTTAGTTCTGAGCTCTGTAACCGAAGTCACAACTCCTGGACCAAATAACTTGTCAAACAATTCTTGATCTAAATCTGCTAATTCTCTTGTATTTACTTCATTGATAGTAAAAGTGACCTGAACATCTAATCCATCAGCCGTGTCATGATCTACTTTCAAATAGGTCATCAAATCCTGAGCATCTTTAAATAGGCCTTTGGTTTTTAAAGTCAACACATCATCAACATTTGCTCCTAAAAAGGCATTTAAATTTGATTTGCCTTTTAGTTTGTCTAGAGTCAAGGTTGCAGTGGCTTCAATTCCTTCCGCATCATTGAAAAACACCCCAGTAACCTCATCCTCATTAGCAACTACAGTTTTAGTTACTAATTTTCCGTATTGTTTTTGAATGTTAATCACTTGATCATCAATCATTTTTTTATCGGCAGTGATGGTATATTTTGTAAGTGCTTTTTTAGCTTTTAATTTGATTTCAAATTCTGGACTTAACCCGATTTCAAATTCAAATGAAAAATCCTCTGCACTCCAATCCAAATCGTCTTGTGCTTTTGGTAATGGACTCCCTAAAACATCTAGCTTTTCATCAGTTAGGTATTTTCCTAAAGCCTCTTGAAGGGTTTTATTAACTTCGTCTGCCAACACAGATTTTCCATATTGCTTCTTGACCAATCCCATTGGGACTTGACCTTTTCTAAAGCCAGGGATATTAGCTGTTTTACGGTAGTTTGCTAAAATTTTCTCTACGTTTTCAGAATAATCAGCTTTCGCAATATCAATCTTAACAACGGCATTTAACGTGTCAATGTTTTCTCTTGTAATATTCATTGTAATGAAATAAAAATTGGGTGGCAAAAATACAATATTTTTATCGCCTCACAAACATTTTTAAACTTATGTGAATCAAGTGATAAACGTACGGACATTATGGAAAAATTCTGCTGGATTTTCAGCGTGTAACCAATGCCCTGCATTTGAAATGGTTTTGATAACCGCAGCTGGAAATTGATGCTTTATGAGCGTTTCGTCCTGAACAGAAATATACTCTGACTTATCTCCTCTTAAAAATAAGCTGTCTTTTTGAAAGTTTAACGCCGATGGTAAGGCTTCACCAACTTCAGAAACATGAGTTTTTAGTGTTTCTAAATTTATTCGGAGTCCTAAAATTTCTGAGGATACTCTATATATATTTTTTAATAAAAACTGTCGTGTTCCAACATCTTGAACATATTTGGACAGTTGAACTTCTGCTTCTTTTCTTGAGGTTAGTGTTCTAAAATCTAATGACGACAAGCCTTCCAAAATTGCATCGTGATGAACAGGATAAAATCGAGGTGCAATATCAGCGACAATCAATTTTGAAACTAGTTCTGGATAAAGTGCTGCAAAAAGCATGGCTGTTTTTCCGCCCATAGAATGCCCCAAAAGAACGATGTTTTCTAGGTTGTGATGGCTACAATAGGCTTTCAAATCTTGGGCTAATACCTCATAATTAAATTCGGAATCATGAAAACTGCGGCCATGGTTTCGTTGGTCTACAAGATGAACTTGAAACCCTAAAGTTGAAAACTGCTTTGCAAGTGTTTTCCAATTGTCTCCCATTCCCAAAAACCCATGAAGTATAATAAATGGAGGGCCTTCTCCAATACGATTTGAATGTAAAAGCATTATTTTAATTTATTCAAATACATGTTGATCACATTATCTATCCCTAAATACAAACTCTCCGAAATGAGCGCATGTCCAATAGAAACTTCTAGAAGTCCTGGAGCATTTTCTTTAAAAAATTTAATATTATCGAGGGACAAATCATGACCTGCATTTAAACCGAGATCTAATTGCATAGCGTGTTGCGCACATTCAGTATATGGCATCATCGCATCTTTATTACCGAGCGCATATTGATGTGCAAAAGCCTCAGTGTACAATTCGATACGGTCGGTTCCAGTTGCCTTTGCGCCATCAACTTGTGTTAGGTTTGGATCTAAAAACACAGAGGTTCGAATATCATTTTGCTTAAATTCTTGAATGATTTCCGTTAAAAATCCTTTGTGCTTAATTGTGTCCCAACCTGCATTTGAAGTGATTGCATCTTCGGCATCTGGCACTAAAGTAACCTGTGTTGGTTTAATTTTAAGTACCATATCTATAAATTCTGGAATCGGATTTCCTTCAATATTATACTCTGTATGTACGACTTGTTTTAAATCGTAGGCATCTTGGTATCGAATATGACGTTGATCTGGACGCGGATGAATTGTGACGCCTTGTGCACCAAACTCCTGAACATCTTTGGCAAACTGAACAACATTGGGTGTGTCTCCACCTCTTGAGTTTCGTAGAGTCGCGATCTTATTGATATTTACGCTTAACTTTGTCATTAAAATTAAATTTGAAACAAAAATACAAAGTACTTAACGCTTAAAGTCTATTATTTTTGATTAATTTGCATCTGATTATAAATGAACTCATGCCTTTAAATCAATTTATTATAAATGATCTAAGCCCATCAAGTCCTAGCACACTTGTAGCGGAGGTACAGACTATTTTCAAACAACTAACCTACTCCCATGTTCCAATCTTAAAAGATCAGGTCTATCTAGGATGCTTATCGGAAACGGATGCCTATTGTTTTGAACCCGACCAACCGCTTTCAGAAGTGTTCTATGCCGTGGAAGGTTTTTATGTTAGAGATTCTTCTTTGTGGTTAGATGTTTTGGAAGCATTTGCACAGAACAATTGTAATATCATGCCTGTTTTGGACGCCGATAACAATTACATTGGTTATTACCAATTAATTGATATAATTTCATTGTTTAATAAGACGCCGTTTTTTTCGGAACACGGCGGATTTATCGTAGTTGAAAAAGGGAATACTGATTTTTCTTTTAGCGAAATTAGTCAAATTGTAGAATCTAATGACGCCACAATATTAGGGGCCTTTATCTCCAAAAAAGAAAACGACTTGACACAAATTACACTTAAAATCGGAAACATAGGATTAAGTGCAATTTTACAAGACTTTAGACGATACGGTTATACGATTATTTCCGGTCATGAAGACGATACGTTTTTGAAAACTCTTAAAGAACGATCGGCGTACTTAGACAACTATTTAAATATATAAGTAAAAAAATACCTGAAATGAAAATCGCTGTTTACGGCCCCCTTTATAATGAACGCTCAAAAAGCACAATTCAAACACTAATCGCGTATCTCACAAAACGTGATGCCAAAGTTGTTTTTGAAAAAAACTTCCATACCTCCATTTCAGCGGATTCTGACATTGACATTGAGGCGTATTCGTTTGACACGTTTGAGGTCTTAGAAGCTTCCTTCAACTTACTGATTAGTATCGGAGGCGACGGCACTATTTTAAGGGCCATAACATTTGTAAAAAACTTGAATATTCCAATTGTAGGGATCAATACGGGACGTTTAGGGTTTTTGGCAACCATACCGATGAACACCATTCATAAAGCAATGGACGAAATTTTTGAGGGAAATTATAGAATTTCTAAACGGAGTTTGCTAACAATAGGTACCGATAGCAACGCCGCAGCTTTGGATTTAGATTTTGCATTAAATGAAATTGCTGTAAGCCGAAAAAACACCACATCAATGATCTCTGTTGAAACATGGTTAGACGACGACTACCTGACCTCATATTGGGCAGACGGTCTCATTATTTCTACTCCTACAGGATCCACAGGCTATTCCTTAAGTTGTGGAGGGCCCGTGATTCTTCCTGAATCCGACAGTTTGGTTCTCACCCCAATTGCGCCTCATAATCTGAATGCTCGACCGTTGGTAATTTCAAGTGATAAAATTATTAAGTTAAAAGTAAGTGGTCGAGAAAACCAGCACCTTGTTTCACTGGATTCAAGAATAAATACTTTAGAAAATAACACCACTATTACCATTCAAAAAGCGCCTTTTTATATTCATATGATTGAATTAGAAGCCGATGGATTTGTGGAAACACTGCGCAAAAAACTACTTTGGGGAGCAGACCCACGCAATTAAGCAATATATCTTCAAAAATCAAGTTTAGTGATTAGCGAGAAAACAATTATTTGTTAGCCCTCTAAATTCTTATATTTGCAGCCTTTGAAATTACAATGAAACTAATTTTAATCAACATATGTATTTGTTTTATTTCTGCTTTGAGTTTTTCTCAAATTTATGAAATAGGCGGTTTTATTGGGGGTAGCAATTTTATTGGAGATGTAGGTTCCACGACATATATTAACCCAAATGAGCCCGCTTTTGGTGGTGTTATAAAATGGAATAGAAGTCAGAGGCACGCTTTTAGAGCGAGTCTAATTTATACCAAATTGTCCGCAAATGATGTAGAATCAAGTGATCCTAGAAGAAAATTACGCGGATACTCTTTTAGTGCAGGAGCCTTAGAAGCGTCTCTTGGAATTGAGTTTAATTTTTTAGATTTCGATTTACATTCGGCTGTACCGTTAACAACACCCTACCTTTACACAGGAATAAGTATCCTAAATCATCCCAATTTTTATTTTTCGAGTACTGATTTAGTTTCAGAGCAAACAAAAAGTAATACTTTTGGTATTCCCATCACGCTTGGTGTAAAAACAACATTGACTCCACATATTATTATTGCTATCGAGGTTGGAGCACGCTATTCATTTTCTGACAGCATCGACGGAAATGATCCAGAACCTGATAACTTGAAAAAAAGAATGCGTTTTGGTAATTTTAATAATACCGATTGGTATATGTTTAGTGGTTTTACATTAACTTACACCTTTGGTAGAAAACCTTGTTATTGTGACTTTTAATATGAGCCTTAAAACTAGTATTCATTTGCAAAATCTTCCCAAGCACATTGCCATCATCATGGATGGAAATGGACGCTGGGCAAAAGAAAAAGGCCTCCACAGAGTGTTTGGACATGAAAATGGAACTAAATCTGTAAGAACTACCGTTGAGACCTGTGCTGAACTCGGTATAGAAAACTTAACATTGTATGCATTTTCCACCGAAAATTGGAATCGCCCAAAGTTGGAGGTTAAAACCTTAATGCAACTTTTAATTTCTTCATTGAGAAAAGAAATAAATACAATGCAAAAAAATAGTATTCGATTAAATGCTATTGGAAATCTTGAGCACCTCCCCGAAAAAGTTAGAAAAGAATTGTTACATGTCATGGCTGAAACTAAAGACAATTCTCGAATGACCTTGACCCTAGCATTGAGCTATGGCTCTAGAGATGAACTTGTAAATGCGACACGACAAATAAGTGAAAAAGTTAAAAATAATATAATTTCAGTTGAAAAAATTGATGAAACGCTAATTAATCAGCATCTTTACACCCAGAATTTGCCAGATGTTGATTTATTAATCCGTACAAGTGGTGAGAAACGCATCAGTAATTTTCTGTTATGGCAGATTGCTTATGCAGAATTATATTTTACTGATGTATATTGGCCCGATTTTACAAATGAAAACTTGTACGAAGCCATAATAAATTATCAAAAAAGAGAAAGACGATTTGGAAAAACAAGTGAACAGCTTAATTAACAGAGCTTTTAGATATAAAAATACAATCCTTTGCTTTTGCTTACTTTTAAGCAGTTTTGCAGTGTTGTCCCAACAAAATAACCCATCAATTTCAGAGTTTACTATCGCAGATATTACGGTCACTGGACAAACAGCTTATGGTGCGGAAACTATCCTGACCTATTCTGGACTACGAAAAGGAGAAACGGTCATAATTCCTGGAAGCGTAAAAATAAGCGCTGCGATCAAAAAATTATGGGATTCGAATTTATTTAGTAGTATTGAAGTTTTTGCAACCAAAACAGAAGGTCGTAATGTTTACTTAGAAGTGGCCTTAAATGATTTGCCCGAATTAAAAGAGGTTAAAATAGTTGGTGTAAAAAAAGGGAAAGTAAAAGAGATTATTGATGAAAATAACCTCACTTCAGGTGTAAAGGTTACCGAAAATTTGATAACCACAACCAAAAACTATCTTGAAAGTAAATATAGAAAGTTAGGGTTTTTAAATACCAAAGCGACCGTTACAACAACCAAAGTAATCGATTCTGTTGCCAAGTCTAGAGTGGACATGCTAGTAAGAATTGATAAAGGTCAGAAAATAAAAATAAAAAGTATCGCCTTCACCGGAGCAGACAAATTAAGCGCCAAAAAACTGCGTAAGGCAATGAAAAACACCAAACAGAAAAACCCTCTTCGTGTTCTTAAACGTTCTAAATATATAGAAGCAGACTACAGTGAAGATTTACAAAGTGTCGTCGATAAATATAAAGAAAAAGGATACAGAGATGCTCGAATTATTTCAGATACGCTCATTGTAAACAACAATAACACAATCACGCTAGCAATTGATGTAGAGGAAGGCGAGAAATATTATTATGGGGTCATTAATTTCCTGGGAAATACCGTGTACTCAGACTCACAACTCAACCAAGTTTTAAAAATTAAAAAGGGAGATACCTATAATGGAGTTGAATTAGAAAAAAGAATCGCAGACACTTCAGATCCAGATGCTTTTGATTTGACAAATTTATATCAGAATAATGGCTATTTGTTTTCCACAATAACACCTGTTGAAGTGAAAACAGACGGCAATATCATTGATATGGAAATACGCGTTACTGAAGGGAAGCCAGCGTATTTCAAAAATATTTCAGTTTCTGGAAATGATAAAACAAATGATGCTGTGATCTACAGAGAGCTTCGAACGCGTCCAGGACAGCTTTATAGCAAAAGTAATATTGTAAGAACCATTCGTGAACTTGGACAACTTGGTTATTTTGATGCACAACAAATTTCACCAGACTTAAAAAATGTAAATCCAACGGATGGTACATTAGACGTTAATTATACTGTTGTTGAAAAAGGAGCTAGCCAAATCGAATTGCAAGGTGGTTATGGTGGTGGTGGATTCATTGGAACCCTAGGGCTATCGTTCAATAACTTTGCAATGAAAGATCTTTTTAATAAAGAAGCTTACAAGCCTTTCCCTATGGGTGATGGCCAAAGCCTAGCACTCCGTTTACAAGCCAGTCGATTTTTTCAAACCTATAGTTTGTCAATTTCCGAACCTTGGCTTGGTGGAGAAAAGCCTGTACAGTTTTCTACATCACTCTCTCAAACAAAACAATTTTTATATAATCCAGCAACTCGAAATGCTGACAAAAATAGAAGCTTTAACATAACAGGGCTAACTATTGGAATTGCAAAAAAACTATCTGTCCCAGATGATTATTTTGTATTATCTCAAGCGTTAAGCTTTCAGTACTATGACTTAAATAATTATAACACTGGCTTATTCACTTTCGGAAATGGAAATTCCAACAATCTCGCTTATACAGTTGGTCTGAGCAGAAATAATACATTTAATGACCCGATTTATCCTGAAGGCGGATCGAACTTTAGTGTCAGTGCAAAATTTAGCTTACCTTACTCTTCGTTCAGTGACATTGATTATACAAGTTTAAAAAATGAAAGGGAGGCACAGTTAGATATTATCTCTCGCTATTCAGCTAGTACTAATCCTTCTGAAATAGACGAGCGAAATAATGCCTCTACTCGAGTAAGTGAAATTGATCAAGAACGCTATAAATGGTTGGAGTTTTATAAAATCAATTTTAAAGGGGATTGGTACACTAAAATTGCTGGAAAATTAATTTTAAAACCCTCATTTGAATTCGGTTTCTTAGGAGCTTACAATAATGATCGTGGTGTGATTCCTTTTGAGCGCTTTTTTCTTGGAGGAGATGGATTGGGGACTTACAGCCTAGATGGACGACAAACTATTGCGTTAAGAGGTTATCCTAACCAATCGCTCTCTAACCAAGATGGAGGATCAATTTATAATAAATTTTCGTTAGAGTTAAGACATCCTATTACACTGGCGCAACAAACCAAAATATACGCACTTGCCTTTTTAGAAGGTGGTGCCTCATATAATGATTTTAAAGATTTTAATCCGTTCTCAATAAATCGATCTGCAGGAGTTGGCTTACGACTATTTATGCCTGCTTTTGGCTTATTAGGGATCGATTTTGGACATGGATTTGATCCATTACCAGGACAAAATATCAAGAATGGTTGGGAAACTCATTTTATTATTGGACAGCAATTTTAACCTTTGGCACGGTATTTTCTTAAAACATGCATAATGAATAGTGTTGAATTGAAATATTTTAAAATTTATTTCGTTAATTTGAAAACCATAGATTATCGAAAAACTCCAATAATCTGAAAACATTGAAAGATGAACTTGTTAAACCTAAAATTCATAACGTTATTCTCCCTTAAAAAAGTAACTATTCTACTTTTTATTTGCTTGTTGAGTACTTCAATTTATGCCCAAAGAAGCGTCCGAATTGGCTACATTGATACTGAGTATATTTTAGAAAACATCACTGAATATGCTGATGCTAAATCGCAATTAGATTCTAAAGTTCAAAAATGGAAAAGCGAGATTGAAACACGCTTAAGTGATTTGGAGGATCAAAAAAAGCAACTAAATAATGAGCGAATTCTCTTAACTAATGAGCTCATTTCTGAACGCGAAGAAGATCTTCAAATTATCGAAAATGAAATCCTCGATTATCAACAAAAACGTTTTGGTCCCAATGGGGACTTAAGGATTCAAAAACAGCAATTGATCCAACCGATACAAGACCAAATTTTTGCAGCGGTTCAAGAAATTGCGGCCTCAAAAAAATATGATTTTATTTTTGATAAGGCTGCTGATGTTGTAATGCTTTATTCTGCAGATCGTTACGACATTAGTGATCGTATACTGAAAACTATAAACAGAGCGTCTAAAAGAACACAAGCGGAAACAAGAAGCGAACGAAAAGAGGCGGAAGAAGAAGAAATTATTGTAGAAGAAGTAAATTCCTCTAAAAGTGAACGTCAAAAACTTCTAGATCAACGAAAGGCTGAGCGAGAATTACTACTAGAACAAAGGCGACAGAAAAAAATTGATGCTCGTAACAAAGCACAAGAAGCTAAAAAACAAAAAGCTTTGGAGCGTGAAAATGCAAGAGCAGGTCGAACTACAGCCGCAACAAGCACAGATAATAATAGCTCAGACTCTAACACAGAAAATACTATAGATCAATCTCAATCTACGACTGCAGAAAGTCTTGAAACTATTGATCCTGCTGTTGCGCGAAAAAAAGAACTTGAAGCTAAAAAGAAAAAATTACAGGAAGATCGTAGAAAGGCTCTAGAAGCAAAAAAACAAAAGGCCTTAGAACGTAGAAATGCAAAAAAAACTCAAACTTCTGAAATAAAAAACACTGTCGTTGCTACGGATAGTGAAATAGAAAACACCAAAGATTCCGTCCAAGAAGACGACAAAAAAACAACCCAAGACAACACCACTGCTAATGCCTCTGAAAAGCTTAGTGATAGAGCGCTTCGCAAAAAAGCATTAGAAGATAAGAAAAAACAGGCTTTAGCTGAACGTAAAGCACGACTTGAAGCGCTGAAGAAAAAAAGAGATAGTATTCGAAACAATAAATAAAATAAATTAAACAATAAACACAATTACAATGAAACATTTAAAATCTTTATTATTAGCAACTACGCTTTTTGTTGCAACAAGCTTTACTGCTCAAGCTCAAACAAAAGTAGCGCATATTAATACACAAGAGCTAGTAGAAGCTATGCCAGAAATGAAGAGTGCTAAAGCTGAGCTAGAGAAATTGGCTAAAACCTATGAAACTGACATCCAAGCAATGGCAACTGAATTACAGAATAAAATAAAACAGTATGATGGTGAATCGGCTACTAAAACTGATGAAGAAAACGGTAAGCGTTTACAAGAAGTTCAGAGCATGGAGCAAGGAATTCGTCAGTACCAGAGTCAGGCGCAGCAAGACTTGCAGAAAAAGGAATTTGATTTACTAAAACCTATCACTGAAAAAGCAAAAAATGCTATTCTAAAAGTCGGAAAAGCTAAAGGTTTTGATTATGTACTAGACGCTTCTCAAGGTCAAGGTATTATTTTTGCTGGAGGTACCGATTTGTTGAACGATGTAAAAACTGAATTAGGGTTTTAAAACCACCGCAGAAATAGTTTATAAAAAGCTGCTTCCTTTGGAGCAGCTTTTCTATTTTTGTACTATATGAGTTCAAAACCTATTGGCATATTTGATTCAGGTGTAGGGGGTCTTTCTATTTGGAATGAGATCCATCAGTTACTCCCGATGGAATCAACCTTATACCTATCGGACTCAAAAAATGCGCCCTATGGTCCACAGGGTAAAGACGCTATCATTTCTCTTTCCATTAAAAACACAGAATGGCTCATTAACCAAGGCTGTAAACTTGTTGTGGTGGCGTGTAATACCGCAACAACGAATGCTATTGATATCTTACGAAACACCTATGCTATCCCTTTTATTGGAATTGAGCCAGCCATTAAACCCGCTGCACTTCAATCTACATCTAAAGCCATAGGGATTTTAGCAACCAAAGGGACGCTTAGCAGTCAATTGTTTCACAAAACTTCAGAACTATATTCTAGTGATTTATTGGTCGTAGAACAAGAAGGAAATGGCATTGTAGAGTTAATCGAGAACGGCAATCTTTACAGTGAGGAAATGAAGCGCTTATTACAAAGCTATCTCAAACCTATGCTTGCGGCAAACATCGATTATTTAGTTTTAGGGTGTACACATTATCATTTTCTGACTCCTATTTTAGAACAACTAATTCCTGCTAATGTCAAAATTATTGATTCCGGAAAAGCGGTCGCTTTACAAACAAAATCAATCTTGGAAACTACGGCTTTATTAAATACTGAAATTTCGGGTAGTAGGCAGAAGTTTTACACTAATGGTGAAAAAAAGATCATTGCATCACTATTGAATATAGAGCATACAACTCTGCAAAAACTTGACTTTTAGCTTTAATTTACACTAGGGCAGTTACACTCATACTTTTCTTTTTTACAACCAAAATTATAGCCTAGGGTGACTTGGTGATAGCCTCCATTATTAAAAACTACCGAATTTGCTTGGTATGAATAGGTATATGCAAATACAAAATCATTGTACTTTGTCCCTATTATTGGAGTGAAATACTGTAGTTTTTGGCTGCTGATACCATCACCATTAGAAAACTCAGCCCCATCAAAACTCCTTCTATATGAAAGTCCTGCAAAGACATTTCCAGAACTGAATTCTCTACTTACTTTTAGGTTTATGTCAACAAATGCTTCGCTAGTAGCGTCTTTATAGGCAAGCATAAAAGACGGTTCGTAGCTCCAATCGCTGCCAAATTTAGAAAACACATTTCCAAGAGATAATAAATAGGTTCTGAGGTTGTCATAGCTTACGGATTGTTCATTAATGTTGACTCCTTCATTAGCTAACATATTTTTTACGGTAGCATGCGCATAGAAATCAATAAAATGATAAGAAAATCCAAGATCAACATTAAACTCAGAGGCGCTTTGCTCTATCCCAGAAATAATGGGATCAAACTCCCTGAAAGCCGTTTCGTCTAACTTATATTGAATTAAACCAGCACTCAAACCAAATGACAGCATGTTTAAATCTATGGTGTTTCTAGAAAATAACAGATGATGTGCATAGGTCAGATAGGCCCCTGATTGCGAATGGTACCCGTTTTTATCATTAAAAAATATGGCGCCAACACCAGAAGAAGACTCTCCGATACGTCCATTTATACTCATCGTTTGTAAGCTAGGAGCATCTTCTTCACCAAACCACTGTTGGCGACCTGTAAGGCGTATTTTATTACAATTAGAAACACCAGCCATTGAGGGATGAAGCAAATAATAATTATCTGTAAGATAATCAGAATATAGTGGTAAGCCTTCTTGGGCTGACATAAACTGGGAGGATATTGTCAGAATAGCCAATTTCAAAATATTTTTAGTAAATCCTATCATAAATCCTATCTTTTAAGGGTGAAATGTGATCTAAAAGTGTTCGTTTTTCCTGTTATGGGTTCCGTATAATCAATTCTGAACCAATAATCACTTGCTGGTAATGGAGTACCATTAAAACTGCCATCCCAACCTTGAGCTGTGGGGCTAAGCTGTTTTAAAAGATTTCCAAAGCGATCAAATATATAAATTTTTACATTAAGTTTTTTAGTGATTCCTACGATATTCCAAGTGTCGTGATATCCATCTCCATTTGGTGTGAAGTACTTAGAGAAACCGATTACTGTTTTCTTTTGTGAAATTATATTACAATTTAAAAGGTCTCTAACGTAAATGAGGTGTTCTCCAATGCCAACATTAGTAAATACGGTCTCTTTTTGCCAAGGCCCATAATCTACTCTGTACTCGTATTTGCCCTTCCCCGTTACTACAACTTCTATAGTATTCTGATCAGAAAATACTTCCGAGAGCAACGTAACATCTATATTTTCAGGCGGATACGAACTCACTACTTCGGTGCTAGATGGTAGGCTACAACCGGATGTTCGGTTAGTAACCATTACAGTGTAGATCCCTGCTAAATTAGGGAAAAAAGTAGCCTCTGTGGCTCCTGGAATTATAACCGTATTTGGATCTGTGTTTACTTCTTCTATACTACCCATATACCATTGAAAACTATACTCTATAGTGTTTAATTGTGTGTCGAGGGGAGGATTTGGCAAAAAAGCATCATTTATAGCTGTGATCGTCTGATCATTTTTGTCTAAACACAATACATAGCGCTCCGAAAGTTGTATTTCTGGTACTGGATTAACAATTAAGGTAAGTGGAATTATGACAAAACAAGGGTTTGTTAGTGGTTTGACACGCACATAAATTTCTTGAGTGAGCTTAGTCTTATTTTCAAAGTTTGTAAGGTTCAAAATGGTGTCAATATTTCCTGCTAAGGCGTCCATTTCATTTTCGTAATACCTAAATTCAAAATCTTTAGCTTTTAAGCCGTTTAAAATTGCTGTCTCTCTTTCCCTAATATCAAAAATATGAAATCCGTCATTATCAATTTCACACTCTTCTATCGGCGCAGGCATAATATTTAATGCTGCATATAAAATGGTATTTAATTTGAGTTGAGTTGTGGACGTACATTGATTAGCTCCTTTAGCTAGAACGATAATAGTCTTTGAAAGGACAGTGTTGTTATAGGCCGTTGGATCTACAATTGGATTATTCGTGTCTAAATCTGTTTGGGATTCAAAATAACTTAGAACGATGGTGGGGTCATTTGCTGTGATCTCATCTTTTCGAAGAGTTAAATCGTAAAGGGTAGTTATTTGATCGCTACACAAACTTATAGGCTTGGGTGTAACAAGTACCGGATTCAAATTCACAATCAAATCAAAGCGTATATCGGTTCGTACACATTCGCGAGCATCTAAATTCATATTGTTATTGGGATCAAACTGTGCCCGTACGTAAATGGTTTGGGGGTTTGACGTATTGGTATACGTGGTCAAATCTGAAGAAATAGGAATGTTATTTTCCGCATCTTGTTCACTTAAGTGATAACTGATCAAAATTGGAGTAACTTGGCTGCCTTGAATTTCGGAGGTTTTAGTGGTTAAATCAAAGGTGGCCTGGTTGGTGTCACTGCATAACTTATAGTCTTTTACTCCGATTTTTTGGGGAAGAGCCTCAACATTTAGTGTAATATGATGACCGAGTCCTAAACAGGCATTGACATCATTACTATCAACCCGTGCAAAGATCTTTTGGACGGAAGGGCTTCCGATATTTCTGTGATTGCTGACGTCCGGTATTGAATTGAGCTCTGCTAAGGCGTCAGATTCTGAAGTATAATACGTTACTTTTAGATCTTGTCCTGCTGGAA